>Ga0080064_1001583_pt1 | contig 44912 bp, 37 predicted proteins | sample Subgrocontami54m_FD_69260 | JGI IMG/M metagenome (GOLD analysis project Ga0080064, IMG submission 69260) | Subsurface groundwater microbial communities from S. Glens Falls, New York, USA - GMW46 contaminated, 5.4 m (SPADES assembly) (version 2) ...
AAGTGTCCGTGATTCTCTTCCCAAAGAACATCACAAACATTTTGAAACTCTCCGAGACGAGATTATTGATTGTGCGCAGGCTCATGGGGCCAAATACAAAGGGCGCGCCGTTGGGACGATCGGGCAGCTTGGGGCATGGTCATTCTGTCAGGATAAGATTATGACGACGGGTGGAGAAGGCGGCATGTTGACCACGAACGATGAGGCATTGTGGTCAACGGCGTGGTCGTTTAAGGATCATGGCAAGTCGTGGAATGCCGTCTATGACAGACAACATCCGCCCGGATTCCGCTGGTTACACGACTCCTTTGGGACCAACTGGCGTTTAACGGAAATGCAATCGACTATCGGCAGAATTCAGCTCCGCAGATTATCCGAGTGGATAGAAAACAGAAGAAAAAACGCGTCGCTGTTGACAAGTTGTTTTTCTCGCATTCGTGCTCTGCGTGTAACCGATCCACCCGCTGAAATAGAGCATTCTTATTACAAGTATTATGTTTTTGTCCGCCCAAAAATGCTGAAAAGTCATTGGAATCGCGACAGGATTCTAGAAGCAATCAATGCGGAGGGTATTCCTTGCTTTACTGGAAGTTGCAGCGAAATTTATTTAGAAAAGGCTTTTGATCATGGATTACGGCCAAAACAACGATTAAAAACGGCTAAAGAACTTGGCGAAACCTCTCTTATGTTCCTCGTTCATCCCACACTTAAGGAAGCGAATATTTTAGACACCTGTCGTACGGTCGAAAAAGTGATGTCGAGTGCGGCAAGATGATCCCTATGACTTTCCTAAAAGTGATTCGAAGTGAAGGGGTGAAACATTGACAAAAAATATTGACAAAATTAAGGCAGCCGATATACTTAATCCATATCTTAAAAAAACAAAATTGTACATAGTAAGTATATTCAATATCATCATGGGCCGTCCTTTCAAGAGCAGACCGGACACCTTGCCGAGGTTCCATAAAACCTGACGCAGCATGAAGAGAGTGCTACCCGGCTTAACAGCAAGGAGAAGAAACGATGGTGAACCGGGCCAAATGCGCCGGAATGGCAAAAAGAGCATTTAACGTTGGATTATCGCTCGCCGCGCTCGTTTTTCTGGCTCCCGGCCTAATCCTGGTTGCCATTCTGATCAAACTCACCTCCAAAGGGCCGATCTTTTTCAAACAGGAGCGGATCGGGAAAAATTTCCGTCCGTTTCAACTCTATAAGTTTCGGACCATCGAAACGCAACCGGCGACACCGGGTGAGGCACCCCGCCTTCGGATTACAGGGATCGGACATTTCCTCCGTTCCTGCAAGCTGGACCGGCTTCCCCAATTGATCAACGTCCTCAAAGGAGAGATGAGCCTGGTCGGCCCCCGCCCTGAGATTAGAAAACATGTCGATCTCTTCCGAAAAGACTATGAAACCATTCTCACCATCTGCCCCGGAATGACCGATTTCTCCACGATTGAGATTCGGGACGTCTCGCTCCTCCTCTCGCAAGTGGACGACCCCGAGGCCTACTACGTCAACACCGTGTTGCCAAAAAAGATAAAGTTGGCCAAACAATATGTCCGCCAGCGTAGCCTGGCGCTCGATTTGAAGACACTCTTCACCAGCCTGCTGACCCTTTTCCTCGGCTTCCCCTTCCCCTTCTCAAAGAAAGAGAAAACCAAAAAGAAAACCTTCAAAGAGGTGATCGAAAAGTATCGCAGAGGCATTATTGTTTTTATTCATGCCGGCGCGATTCTGTTGTCGAGCGGCTCGGCCTTCTGGCTCCGTTTCGACGGGGAGATCCCTCTCTATCAATTCAATCTCATGATCACGACGCTTCCGCTGGTTCTCCTCCTCCGGCTCGCCGCCCTTCAATATTTCGGACTCAACCGAGGACTCTGGCGCTACGCCGGCATTCAGGATGTGGTCCATCTGGGAGGAGCCATTCTCGCCAGTTCAGTCGGGATATGGGCGACTCTGACCCTGTTCTTTATACAGGGGTATCCCCGGTCCATCTTCTTGATCGATGCGTTCTTCCTCCTGTTGATTTTGGCGGGTCTCCGGATCACAAAGCGGGTTTATATGATCCTCACGCAGGTAGAGATCGGCGCCCGCCGGGTCTTGATCATCGGCGCAGGCAACGCCGGAGAGATGGTCGCCCGGGATATGATCCAGAACCCCTCATACAACCGCCAGCCGATCGCTTTCATCGACGATGACCCCAGGAAAAGATCCTCCAAAATTCACAGCATCCCTGTGATTGGAAACAGCCATGAGATGGAAAGAGCCATCCAAGAGGTCCATCCGGACGAGTTCCTCATCGCCATTCCTTCTGCGGACGAGAAACAGATCAAGGGAATCATTGGCCGATGTAAATCATTTGGGCTTCCGATTAAGATTCTGCCGAATCTGACCGGTGTCTTGGGCGGAAAGGTCTCGATCAACCACATTCGAAATCTGGATATCGAGGACCTGATCGGAAGACGCGAGATGGAAATCAACGATCCCCATGTGGAGGCCAAAATAAAAGGGAGAAGGATTTTGGTGACCGGCGCCGGCGGATCGATCGGATCGGAGCTTTGCCGTCAAGTCGCCGCCTTTGGCCCTGAGGTTCTGATTTTATTTGAAAGAAGTGAAAACAATCTCCATCACATCCAGATCGAGCTTCTGGATAAATTTCCCGGAGTCTCCATCAAGGTCGTTTTAGGAGATGTCCTGAGCAGGGAAAAACTTCATCAGATATTTTCTTCCCATCGTCCCCACGTGATTTTCCATGCGGCGGCTTACAAACATGTTCCGATGATGGAGATCAATCCCCTGGAAGCGGTCCGGAACAACATCCTCGGAACCTACAATATGATCGCCATGGCGGACCGGTATGGCACGGAGGAATTTGTCCTGATCTCCACCGATAAGGCGGTGTACCCGACCAGCGTCATGGGCGCAAGCAAACGGGTTGCGGAGATGCTGGTCCACTATTTCAATCCGCGGAGCAAAACCCGGCTGGTTTCGGTCCGTTTTGGAAATGTCCTCGAGAGCAACGGCAGCGTGGTTCCCCTTTTCCGCGAGCAGATCAGGAAAGGAGGGCCGGTCACGGTCACCCATCCATTGGTGAAACGATACTTCATTACCATTCAGGAGGCGGTCCATCTGGTGCTTCAGGCGGCGGTCTTGGGAAAGGGAGGAGAGGTCTTCGTCCTCGACATGGGAGAGTGCATTAAGATCGCGGATCTGGCCAGAACGATGATTATCCTCTCCGGCTACGCTCCCGATGAAGAGATTCCGATCCGGTTTACCGGCCTTCGTCCCGGAGAAAAGCTGGTGGAAGAGCTTTTCGAAAAAGGGGAACAGGTGGTTCGGACCTCGCATGAGAAGATCCGGGTGGCGGAAAATGGGGAGGTCATCGAAGGCCTGATGTCGTATATCGAAAAGTTTTCAGCCATGGACCACGAAACGGACCCTCAGCAAATCAAAACGCTGTTGCAGGAGTTGATCCCGACGTACGGCTCCGAAGAAGCGCTTCAGGCCACCCTCGCCCAGACGGAAACGGCCGCACCGGAAGAAAATGCAACCGCTCGCGGGACGATCGAAGAAATGATCCCTGTCGCCATGGAACTCCCCCCCTACCGGGCACTGCCATCCCGCTGACAAAGGGATCATCAAACCACGCAATCTTCCCACCACAGCCAGATGGGCCTGGCAGAGAGCGGCCGATTGATTTTGGGCGCAATCGGCCCGTTGTGGCGGCGTGAAGCAAGCTGTATGGTAGAATGAATTTGGGTGGCCGTTGAGTGATTGGATCCTAAAGCGAATCAGTTCGTTTCTCCAGGCGTTGCCTCTCTCGTGGGCGTTGAGGATCGGTCGAGCCATCGGTCTCTTCTGGCACTATATTCTCCCAATTCGGCGACAGATTGCACGGAGAAACGTCGCACGGGTTTTCGGAACTGAATTGTCCCGGCGCGCCCAGCGCCGCATCGTGCGACGTTGTTTTGAAAACCTTGGCATGTTTGGAGTTGAAGTCTTTCGTTTGCCCGCCCTGACACAAGCTCAGAGCGAAATGCTGGTCGAGCGCAGGAACTGGCACATCCTGGAAGAGGCACTGCAGCGCGGCAAAGGGGTGATCGTCGTGACCGCTCACATGGGAAATTACGACTTGGCCGCTTGCTCTCAAGCGATCCGAGGGGTGCCGATCAATGCCATCATCAAACCGATCCATTGGGCGCCGGCCCATCGTTTTATCTTTGGGACTCGGGAGCGTACCGGTCTTAAACTGATCGCAAGCCGACGCTCGAAGGACGACATACGCGCAGCGCTCAAGCGTGGAGAGATCGTTGTCTTTATTATCGATCAGCATATGCTTCCTCACCAGGGTATCGTCTGTGAGTTCTTCGGACAACTTGCCTCCACCACGCCCGCACCGACGCGCTTTGCCCTCGAAACCGGCGCACCGATCATACCGTTGTGGATTTACCGCGAAGGCCGTGGCGGCGCCCATGTGCTATGTATCGAGCCCGAATTGGTACTGGAGACGCCCTATGAAGATCGGGACGCCAACCTCCGCCACAACACCGAGCGACTCAATAGACGGGTTGAAAGCTGGATACGGCAACAACCCGAACAGTGGCTGTGGCTGCATCGACGGTGGAAGGTACAGGACAATCCAAAGGGATGGAGTATTCCAGAAAATTTGCGCAAGGTTGAGTCGTGACCACCTCCAAACAAGAAAGTTATTTCTCCGGCGGACAGTCCCTCCGCAATCCTTCGGATTGCCGCTCCACGGCGAGATTCTCTATATTGAGACTAATTTGGAGAATTGAGGATTTGGTTCTCTCTTCCGATCTTTGTCTTCCGGAGCGTTTATACATATAAGGCGGGATTGTCATTCACAAGGTATCGGACGAGGGTGTTGGTATCAGGAAGACTTCTTGCCGGTTTTTTCACGGACAGCCTCCGCCCACGCTTTACCTCTCAGCTTCTTCATGGAGACCCCCGGTTTGACATTCCCGGCGTATTCACGAAGAGAACCGGCTGCGTCCCGCACCGGCTTTACCATGACAATGTCATCCTCCACTTCGAAATAGACGGCATCGGCCTTTAGCTTTTCCCGAATTTCCTTCGGAATCGTCACCTGTCCCTTCCGTGTGATCTTCACCGCTGAGGTCGTCATTCCACTTCACCTTACCTTTCTTATTAGCATTACATAATGTAATGGTAATACTTCTCTGAAATGCTGTCAACATCAGTGACTTTCCTGCCAGGGCAGCCTTTCCGGTTATGCTCCCATCCTCTTCAGAACCGCCTTGAGCGCGGCTTCGGTGGCCTTTGTCTCCGCCTCCAGCGCCTCCAATTCCTTTTCTTGTCGTGCTTAACGAGCTTGAATGCCTTGGCACGAGAGCCGACCTCTTGGGCAATGCGGTTCAGCTCGTCATCAAAAACATCGCAGAGGCGCTTGGTGAAGATGAGCGGGGAGGGCTGAATGGGCTCCGTTTATCGAGAGAACTCGATCAAAAGATGAGGAGCTACTTTTTTCGTCTGGGGACACGGACAGAAGACGGACATCGATAGGATAAATACGATGTATTGCTCGGCATATTAATCTCTAAATCATTGAAAAGATTGGAGCGGGAAACGGGATTTGAACCCGCGACCCTCGCCTTGGCAAGGCGATGCTCTACCGCTGAGCTATTCCCGCATGTGTGAGGAGAAAACGTCTTGGAATCTTATCCCAGAGAGGGTGGGCGTGTCAACTGCGGATTGGCGATCGATCAGTCGGTCGCGTCGCCGTTTCTTAAGAAATTGCCGCGGCCGGTCGGCCAAGGGAGGAGGTCAGCCTGGTTGGAGCCGGGAAGATCGTAGATCTCAATCCCTTCGGCCCCGTCTTTCAGGTTGATGAGAATTTCCAGCTCCGCGTCGCCATCCACGTTGGCGAGGGTCGGCGCCGCCATGGCCCCCCGCCCCGGAAGGGTTTTCCGGAAGAGCTCTTTTCCGTCGGCATCCAAAACGAGGAGCGCCCCTTTTCCTGCCACGGTTTCATACGTGGTAAATAAGATTTCAGGACGGCCGTCGCCGTTCAGGTCGCCGATCACCGGCTCCGAAGCAAACCGCGCGCCGGTGTTCGCAAAAGAAAACTTCCAGAGTAGCCGTTGATTCGGGACATCGGTATAGCGGACGGCATAGAGGTGGCCGTCATAGGATTGAAACAAAATCTCTTTTTTCCCGTCGCCGTTCAGGTCGGCCACGGCAGGCGCCGCGGTCACATCGACGATGTTGCCGCCCTGAGGATTTATGTCATCATGGACCAACGGCTTTCCCGTTTGAAACGGCGTTTCGAAACCGGCCGCTCGTGTGGCGTCGGGATGAAAGACAAAGAGGGCATTTCCGAAGACCTCCGAATAATTTCCGGCCTTTTCGTGATCCCCCACCAGGATCAACTCCCGTTTTCCATCTCCATCGAGGTCGGCCACGACCGGGGGAGAATCCATGAACTCACTCCGGTCTTTGCCATCGGGGCCGGAACCTTTTTTCGCCAAAGCATAGTCGTGGTAGGCCGGGATTCCCGGAAAGAAGGGACGGGCGAAAAGGGCCGGATCTGTGGCAAAGGGGGCGCCGTTCTGATGAAAGACACCGATGTAGATATTGTCGTAGCCGATGATCAGGTCGGAGGCGCCGTCTCCGTCGAAATCGGCGATTCCCACATTCTGGTTGTACGTGCCGGCCTCAAAACAATTGGCATCGGTCGACGGGAGGAGGTCACACCCTTCCGACGTCGAAAGCTGCGGCCAGTTGGGAAAGCGCTTACCGGCGGCGTCAAACAAAAATGCGACCGGAACCTTCTGGGTCTTGCGCGTCCGTGAAGCGAGAAGCCCCACCCGGCCATCGCTGAGTTGACCGGCCGCCAGCGATCGGACCTCTCGGAGCGTGGTTTCCGCGTCATTCCCCAGAGAGACCGGCCATCCCGCCTTCGGCTTTCCGTTCCAATTCCAGACCGAGACTTTTTCATCGCTGCTTCCCACGGCGACTTCGAGCTTTCCGTCCCCGTCGAGGTCTACCACCACCGGAGGGCCCCAGATCCGGCCGTGAGAAATCGGAGGGGAAGCCTTCCAAAAGAGGGTGCCGGCGGCATCGCTGTGCCAGACATAAAGGGTCCTTCGCCGGGCGGCAATAATTTCAGGCGCGCCGTCCCCGTCAAGGTCGGCGACGGCGGGAGAACCGAACCACCCTTCGTCCGTTCCTTCTCCGACCAGCGCTTTTTTGAAGAGCGGGGCCTGGACCGGCAGGATGACGCGCGGCGGCTCAGGCGGCGGGACCGGTTGTTCGGCCGGCCCGGTGGCCACCGGCGGCCCGTCCGGCAGCAGCGTGCCGGGGACTTCTCCGATCGGCTGAGACTGCGGGGTAATCGGGAAATCGGCAGAAGGGGTCCCCGGCGCTTCAGTAGAAGAAGAACCCCCGCCCCCGCCGCACCCGAAACAAAGGGTGAGGATCATCCCGATCGTTCCCATCCGTTTTACAGTCCTGCCAAAACGCTGCATAGAGCTCTTCCTTTCGTTTATAGATCTTATCTAGCATAAGCAATCTTCAAAGAAAGAACGATTGGGAAAAGAGAGTAGTTCTTCTAAGAAAATCCCCTATTTGAGGTTCATGAACGGACCAGAATTGGGATGTCCCGGGTGGGGGCAAATTAACCCAAACGGGGAGACGAGAAGGGCTGATCGATCTTGACTTCGATCGGAGCGGAAGCTATAGTGTTAATTTCCTTAAAGGTTCTTATGTCTAAATGAGCGCCGTTAAAATAGGTCTCCTGAAGCTAAATTTATCACGGCCATGCTTCCAGGGCCGACCTACCCGGCGGCGTTCAATTAATCTTTCGCGCTGGAACCTATTTTAAAATGAACCGCTTCAAGAGGACTTGAGACCTTCTTCCGGAAGAAGCGAGCCGTGAATCAAACCGGCAGCCAAGCACTTTACCTCGATCGATCTGTTTGAGACGGCCCTTTTCTAAAAAATGAAACGGATTCATCGATGAGCAATCTGACGCCACCACGAGGCATGCGCGACCTCCTCCCCAGAGAAGTGACGTTACGCGACCATGCAACCTCCGTGATTTTAGAAACCTATCGAAAATACGGGTTTGTCCGCGTCGAAACGCCTGCCCTGGAAAACATAGAAAATTTGACCGGCGGCGAGGGAGGAGAAAACGAAAAACTGGTGTTCAAGGTTCTCAAACGGGGAGAGAAACTTTTAAACTCCGGAACCGGCGCCGTGGGGCTGGATCTGGCCGATTTAGGCTTAAGGTTTGATTTGACCGTTCCCTTGGCCCGCTATTATGCAGGCAATTTTTCAGCATTGCCGAACCCGCTGAAGGCGGTGCAGATCGGGCCGGTCTGGCGCGCTGAAAGACCACAGAAAGGCCGATATCGGCAGTTTACACAATGCGACATCGATATTATCGGAATGGATTCTCCCTTTGCGGAGGTGGAGCTCATTCTCGCGACATCTGACGCGCTTCTGGCCCTCGGTTTTTCGAACTTCACCGTTCGAATCAATGATCGCCGGGTTCTTCAATCTCTTGCGGAGTATTCCGGTTTCCAGCCCGAGGCGTTCAATCGTGCATTCATCGCACTCGATAAGATAGACAAAATTGGAATCGAAGGGGTGCGAAACGAGCTGATCGGTACCGAGCAAAACGTGGAGGCGGTGGAAAAGCTGCTCGATGTCCTGACAAAAATGTCAACGCAGCAGACCTTCGAGCAAAAAAAGGGGTTGCTGCCGGATCAGATGGATCGCCCTGTTTATGACGCATTGCAGACCGTCATCGACACCGTCCTCGCCCAGGCAGGCGGCCGTTTTGGAATTTTGTTTGATCCGCTCCTCGTCCGGGGAATGTCTTATTATACCGGACAAATCTTTGAAATATCGTCCGCCGAGTTTCCTTCTTCACTCGCCGGAGGGGGACGTTACGATAAGATGATCGGAAAATTTCTGGGGCGTGACATTCCCGCCTGTGGTTTTTCGATCGGATTTGAACGGGTGATTTCAATCTTAGAAGCAAAAAACCCAACGTCCCCGGTCCACAGCAGAAAACTGGCCTTGCTCTTCGAGAAGACAGATCCCTTGGCAGACGTGGTTGCGACCGCCCGAAAACTTCGGGATGAGGGATATGCCGTCTCCCTGCAAGTGAAGAGGCCGAAGCTCAGAAAGCAGCTGGATGAGCTTGCGCTTCAAGATTTTTCTTTTTTCTCTGTTTTTGATGGGAGAGAACAACCGCCTGCAATCAAAACGTTGGCCGCCATTTAAAAACGACCTTAGATGTGATGCAGTCGTAAAAAGTCGAAAACCGCCGAATTTGTCATTCTGAGCAAAGCGAAGAATCTTGTATTGTCAAATAGCTAGAAAGACCCTTCACTTCGTTCAGGGTGACAAAATAGACTTTTTACGAGACCATCAGATGTAGGGGTTCAAAATTTTGAACCCCTACATGGTTCCAATCACTCGCTTCAGTTCACAAAAAAAGACAGACCGATTAAAGCGTCTGCCTTTCACATCTTCGATTGAATACCGCTTAGCTGTCGACCAGCTCTTTTAACTCTTTTCCCGCCTTAAAGAACGGGACCTTCTTAGAAGGAACGTTGACCAGGGCGCCGGTCTTTGGATTTCGGCCCTCGCGCATCCGCCGCTGCCGGAGACGAAAACTGCCGAAACCGCGGATTTCGATTTTGTCCCCTTTTCCCAGCGCCTCTTTAATGCTGTCAAAAACAGTATTCACCAAGATCTCGGTCTGGCGTTTCGTCAATGCCGTGTAATGCTGTGAGACTTTCTCAATGAGCTCTGCTTTTGTCATGATCTCCCCTTCAACATTTTTTGGAGACAGGAGAAGCGTCGGCCGTCCCCTGCGCGAATGCCTGGCGCCCCGTGACCGCCATTGCCTGTTTACCAGGCCTGAAATCCCATTAAAATAAGCCCAAGCGAAAAATTACGGCGTTCCATTGCAGGGAAACAAGCCATACGCTGCGGAACCAAGCGCGGCCGTGAAACCCCTGTTAAAACGAAAAAAGGTAATTTAAACGAATCGACGTCGCCGGAAACTGCGCTTCCCACTTTCCAAAGAACTGGCCCCTCAAGAGTTCAAAAACGGAGAGCTTCTTCTGGGTTTCCACCACCTGGGGGTCTCCCTCGATGCCGGCCAACTCGGCCGTGCGCTTCACCGCCGCTTCCAGGCTTCCCAACTCGTCGACCAATCCGAGCTCCTTTGCCTGGCGGCCTGTAAAGATCCGGCCATCCGAAAAGGCCCGGACTTTCTCTATTTCAAGCGAACGCCCCTGGGCGACCGCTTCAATAAACTGGGCATGAACGTCGTCGAGCACGCTCTGAAGGAGCGCCCGCTCTTCCTCCTTCATTTTTCTGAAGGGAGAGCCGACATCTTTATTTTTGCCGCTCTTGATCGTCACGCTCTCCACCCCGATTTTCTGAAGCAACCCCTCCACATTGGCCGTCTCCATAATCACGCCAATGCTTCCGGTCAGCGTTCCGGGGTTTGCGATGATCCGCTCCGTGCCGGCGGCGATGTAATATCCGCCCGAGGCGGCCACGGTCCCCATTGAAGAGACGATCTTCTTCTTTCCTGCTTCTTTTATTTTCTTCACCTCGTCGTAGATTTCCTGAGAAGGAACAACGGCGCCTCCGGGGCTGTCGATCCGAAGCAGGATCGCCTTGACGCTCTGGTCGTCTCGATACCGGTGCAGCTCTTCGATGACGCTCTTCGAATCGGTGATCACCCCTTCAATCCGAACCAGCGCAATCCGCTCGCCCGACTTCCACCCCTTCTCTCCTCCGGCCACGACCAGCGTCAGCCAGTACATGAACATAAAAAAAAGAAGCGAAAAAAGCAAAAAGTAAAACCCGCCGACCCAAAGAGATTTTCGTTGCATCAATTAAAATAGGCCCTCAAGCGAAAGATTACGGCGTTCCTTTACGCGGGGTCGCCCCCCTCATCTTTTTTCTCTTTTTTCTTGGTGATCTTGCTGGCGACCGCGCCGAGCGACTGATCAAGTTTTCCCTGGGTGCTGTGATACGTTTCTAACGCATCTTTATCGGAATCTCTCCTCAACTCGCGAATCGACAATGCGATCTTTCGCTCACCGGAATCAATCCGGATGATCTTTGCATCGACCTCGTCGCCGATGTGGAAAACATCTTCCGCCTTGGAGGGGGCTTCGATCCCGGACTCGCTGGTATGAATCAGACCTTCGACACTTTCCTCCAGTTCGACAAAGACGCCGAAATCGGTGATCTTGGTGACTTTTCCTTTGACGCGGCTTCCCACCTTATACTTCTGTGGAATTTCCTGGTCCCAAGGATCGGCAGAGAGCTGTTTGTATCCCAAGGAGATCCGCTCTTTCTCGCGGTCCACCTTCAGGACCACCGCTTCGATGCTCTGGCCCTTTTTGAAGACTTCCGACGGATGCTTCACGTGGCGGGTCCAGGAGATGTCGGAGATATGGATCAGCCCGTCGATCCCTTCGTCCAGACCGACAAAGACGCCGAAATCGGTGATGCTCCGGACCTTCCCGGTGATCTTGGTCCCGGCGGGATACCGCTGCTCCACCACATTCCACGGATTCGCCTCCGCCTGCTTCATGCCGAGCGAGATTTTTCTTCCCTTCCGGTCGACGTTCAGGATCACCGCGTTCACCCGGTCGCCGACCGAGACGATTTTGGAAGGATGCTTCGCTTCATGCGCCCACGACATTTCCGAAATATGAACGAGCCCCTCGATGCCGGGCTCCAGTTCGACAAAGGCGCCGTAATCGGTGAGGCTGACCACCTTCCCCGTGACCTTCGTGCCGGAGGGGTATTTGGTCTCGACGTTGCTCCAGGGGTCGGGCATCTTCTGCTTGGAGCCGAGCGACACGCGGCCGGTCTCCTTATCGTATTTGAGAACCACCACGGAGACCTTGTCGCCGACCATGAACAGTTCGGAAGGATGGCCGACGCGGCCCCACGACATGTCGGTAATATGGAGCAGGCCGTCGATGCCGCCGAGGTCGATGAAGGCGCCGTACTCGGTAATGTTCTTCACCATCCCTTCGATCACCTGTCCCTCCTGAAGCGAAGAGAGGGTCGTCTGCCGTTTCTTATCGCGCGATTCCTCAAGAAGCACCCGGCGAGAGACGACGATGTTGCCGCGGCGGTGGTTCATTTTAATGATCTTCATCGGAAAGGTCTTGCCGACAAGCTGATCGAGATCGCGAACCGGACGGAGATCGATCTGCGATCCGGGAAGAAACGCCTTGACCCCGATATCGACGATCATTCCGCCTTTAATCCTTGAGATCACTTTTCCTTCAATGACCTCCTCTCTCTGGTAGACCTCTTCGATGTCTTTCCAGATCTTCATCCGGTCGGCCTTTTCCTTGGAAAGGAGAATGTTCCCTTCGGCGTCCTCCCGTTCCTCAAGATAGACGAGGATTTTAATCCCGGGCGCAAGCTTGGAGTAATCTTCCGCCGCGAACTCCTCCCGCGGAATCACCCCTTCGGATTTATATCCGATGTCGACCATCACGCCGTCGGGCTGGACGGAAAGGACCGTTCCTTCGACCACGCTTCCTTCTTCCAGGTTCTTGAACGTCTCGGCGTAAAGCGCCTCCAGTTCCATCCGTTCCTGACTCTGTTCCGGCGTTTCATCCATTTCCAATGAAGTTGCTCTTTTTCCTTTTGCCATAAAAAATGTCTTCTCCCTTTTTCTTAATTTCAAAAGGGGAGGCGCGCCTCCCCTTCGATGACGATCCTAAAGTTTTTTTAAATGTTCGACGACCTCATTGATAATCCAATCGGGGGTCGAGGCCCCTGCCGTCACCCCCACTTTCTGAATCCCTGAAAACCAACCCTCTTCGATCTCTTTCGCGGTTTCGATATGGTAAACACGAATCCCTTTTTCACGGCAGATATCGGCCAGGTGGGTCGTGTTTGCGGAGTTCTTCCCCCCGACGACGACCATCGCTTCCACCTTTTCAGCCATCCCCTGCGCTTCTGTCTGCCGGTCTTCCGTTGCGTAACAGATGGTGTTGAAGACCTTCACCTCTTCGCAGATTTGGAGGCATTTTACTACAATCTCCGAAAATTTGCCATACGTTTGCGTTGTTTGAGAAATAATGCCGATTCGCTTCTTGGAAAACTTGTTCATCATCTTTTTAATTTCTTCAAACTCTTCGGTCACCAGGATCTCGCCGCCGGCATGGCCGAGCACGCTCTGCGACTCCGGGTGATGGCGATCCCCGACCATCACCACCTGATATCCCTCATCGACCAGTTGCCTGGCATACTTCTGCGCGTTGGTGACGAAAGGGCAGGTCGCGTCGATGATATGGAGCCCCTGCGCCTCGGCGTCCTGAATGACCTGCGGAGAAGAGACGCCGTGAGAGCGAAGGATCACGACCCCCTCTTCGATCTCGGTCAGCGCCTCCACCCGCTGAACCCCCTTTTCGGCCAGCCGTTCGACCACTTGGGGATTATGGATCAGCGGCCCGAGGCTGTGGACCTTCCCGTTATGCTCTTCGGCCGCATCGAAAGCCATCTTCACCGCGCGCTTTACCCCAAAACAAAAACCGGCATTCTCCGCAACGTAAATTTCCATTCGATCTCCTGGTTCGTTTATCTTATGCAGGGGTGATCCATAAATTTCCCTACATTTTGATGATCTATTTCTAACAGGCTGTTGAAAAGGTACCTCTTACATCTTACATTCCAAGTTGTCATTCCCGCGAAAGCGGGAATCCAGAAGGTGTTGATTTTAAATACGCTGGATTCCCGATAAAACATTCGGGAATCACATAATGAAGCGCTTTCAACGCCCTCCTGGTAAGTTCTTTTCGAGTTGGGCGATTTGTCCCATGATTTTTTGGGAGATTGTAACATAAAGCTCTTTTGGATTCACCCCTTCTTTTTCCGCGGCTTCGACCGGCCCCTTGAAATCGAGCGGTTTTCCGAAAACGACCGTCACCTGCCGAAAGAGACGGACCGGCCCGGTGCCGCGGATATAGGCGGGAACGACCACGGCGCCCGACTGGGCCACTACCAGGCCGATCCCTGATTTGGCCGGTTGAAGGCGACCATCCCTGCTTCGGGTCCCTTCCGGATAATAGGCGAGCAGACGGCCAGCCTTCAGCCGCCCGACCGCTTCATGCATCGCCGCCCGGTCGACCCGGCCCCGTTTCACCGGGAACCCCCCCAACGTCCTGAAGAAAGCGGCGACGATCCGATTCTCAAACAGCTCGCTCTTGGCGATGTTGTCGGCCTGCCGGCGAAGCGCGCATCCTAAGAAAGGAATATCGAAATAACTGTTGTGATTGGCGGCGACCAGGACCCCTCCTTCTCCCGGGACATTCTCCCCGCCGACCACCTTTAAACGAAAAAAAACTTTGGCCAAAATGTAAACGACGACATGCGCGATTCGATACAGCATATTCAGGGGCCGGGGGCCGGGGGCCGGGGGCCGGCACTAAAAAAATAAGAACGATCTAAAAAATAATCCGGGGCCCGTAAGCTTTGGATCTCGCCCGATCCGGCCATGTTACTTTTTCTCCGCCCCCCGCCCCCCGGCCCCTGACCCCCGCTTCTCAACTTCCTGAAGCATCTTCTCGATCACCTCTTCCAGCTGAAGCGGGGTCGAATCGATCACGACGGCGTCGGCGCCCCGTTTCAACGGCGCCACCGCCCGATGGCTGTCTTTTGAATCCCGCTCCTCGATCTCCCGGGTGGTCGTCTGGAGATCGGCCGCCACCCCTTTGGCCTGAAATTCCTTGAAGCGCCGCATTCCCCGGACCGGGGTGTCGGCGTCAAGATAAAACTTGACGTCGGCCTCCGGAAAGACGACGGTGCCGATGTCCCGTCCCTCCACCACCACCCCTCCGGAGCCGCCGATCAACCGCTGGATTGTCAGGAGCTTCTTCCGGACCCCCGGAAAAGCGGAGATGGTCGCCGAGACCCGGGTGACCTCGGGAAGCCTCAAGTGAGGGGTGACATTCTCCTCATCGACCCAGATTTCGGTCGTCTCCCCCTTGAGCCGGAGCTCGATATTCAATGGCTGGCAGAGCGCCTCGACCTCCCATGCCGCCTCCAGATTCGCCTTTTCCTGAATCATCTTCCAGGCCATGGCGCGATAGAGCGAGCCGGAGTCGAGATAAAGGTAGCCGAGCCGCCTGGCCAGCCCCTTCGCGGCGCTGCTCTTCCCGGCGGCCGACGGGCCATCGATTGCGATAATCAGCTTCTTCATGAGGTCAGGCTCGAAAGTAATTGCATGAAGCCGGGAAAAGAGGTGTTGATGCACGCCTCGTCATCGATCCGGTTTCCCCCCTCCGCGATGAGACCGGCCACCGTCATCGCCATGGCGACCCGATGGTCCGCATGCGTCTCGCAATCGGTCCCTCTCCATTTTTTCGTTCCCAGGATCTTCATTCCGTCCGGAAATTCCTCGACCGTCACCCCCATCCCGCGCAAGGCTTTCGCCATGGCGGCAATCCGGTCGCTCTCCTTGACCCGGAGCTCCTGCGCCCCCCGAATCACCGTCTCTCCTTCGGCGGCGGCGGCGGCCACGCAGAGGATCGGAAATTCGTCGAGGGTCCGCGGGATCAACTCCCCTTCGATCACGGTCCCCTTCAACGCGCTGGAACGGACCGTCACATCGGCCGTCGGCTCGCCGCACATCGGCGCAAGCGGCGCCACCGTAATCCGCGCCCCCATCTGCCGAAGGACGTCGAGAATACCGGTCCGGGTTGGATTGATCCCGACCTTCCGCAGGGTGATTTCCGAGCCGTCGACCAGGGTCCCGGCCACCAGAAAAAAGGCCGCCGAGGAGAGGTCTCCGGGCACTTCTATTTTTTTCCCCGGGAAAGCGCTGCCGCCCACGATCGAAAGACGCTCCTCGTTCTCTTCAAGCTTGACGCCGAAATAGCGGAGCATCCGTTCGGTGTGGTCGCGCGATCGGCCCGGCTCCGAAAGGGTCGTCACGCCGGAAGCCATCAGGCCGGCCAGCAAAACCGCCGACTTGACCTGAGCGCTCGCAATCGGAAGGCGATAGTCGATTCCCGAGAGCGGCCTTCCGGAGATGGCCAGGGGCGCCAGGTTTCCACCCGACCGTCCGACCATCTCCCCCCCCATCAGGCGCAACGGCTCGACCACGCGGCGCATCGGCCGGCTTCTCAGCGAGGCATCGCCGGTCAAAACGGAAAAAAAAGATTGCCCGGCCAAAAGCCCGGTCAGAAGCCGCATCGTCGTCCCGGAATTTCCGCAGTCCAGAACCCCTTTCGGCTCCGAAAGACCTCGGAGTCCTTTCCCCTCGACGAAGAGGGTCGGAACCTTCCCGGAAGGCTCTTCAGTAATTGAGATTCCCATCTCCCGGAAAGCGGTGATGGTTCGCCGGCAATCTTCGGAAGGGAGATAGCCGACGATTTCGCTTACCCCTTCGGCCAATGCCGACAAGGTCACGGCGCGATGGGTGATCGATTTATCGCCCGGAACCTCAATCGTCCCACGCAAGGATTTTTTTCCCAGAAGGTCTTTGATGCTAGGTTCACTCATCGGAACGCCGTAACCTTTCGCTTGAGAACTTATTTTATCGGAACGCCGTTAAAATAGGTTACCATAAGCAAAATTTATCACGGCCATGCTTCCAGGGCCGACCTACCCGGCGGCGTTCAATTAACTTTTCGCTCGAGAACTTATTTTATCAGACTTCTTTCTGACGGATCTCTTTGGCGCGATCAAAGATCTCAAAGAGCCCCTCTCCATCCTCGTCGAGTATTTTCTTTTTTATTTTTTCGATCGTCTCCTGGAAAAGATCGATCATTTCGACCATCACCTCTTTATTGGTCAGAAAAATATCTCGCCACATTTCAGGAGAGCTCGCCGCAATCCGCGTAAAATCACGCAGCCCTCCCGCCGAAAATTGGACCGGCTTGTTTCGGGCGATTTTCGGATGGGTGAGGGTCTCCATCAAGGCATAGGCGGCCAGATGCGGCAGATGGCTGACCGCGCCCATTATTTGGTCATGATCAACAGGATCGATCAGCGCAACCTTGGCCCCCGTCTTCTCCCATAGGCGCGTCACCTTTTCGAGCGCAGCCGGATCGGTTCTGGAGGTCGGCGTCAAGACGCATCGGCTCCCCTGAAACAGGTCGGCCCTGGCGGCCTCGACCCCTGATTTTTCGCGTCCGGCGATCGGATGGCCGCCGACGAAAAAGGCCTGAGGGGAAAGGATCGATTCCAGCCGCGTGACCCAGTTTCCCTTGACGCTCCCGACATCGGTCACCACCGCGCCCCTTTGGAGATAAGGAAGGATCTCCCGGCAGATTTTTTCAAAGGTTCCCATCGGGGTGGCCAACACGATCAGGTCGGCCCCCTCCGCCGCCTTCGGTAGAGAGAGGGAATACCGGTCGATCGCCTTGAGAGAGACCGCTTTCTGAAGCATCCCCCGCTTTCGGCCAAAGCCGACCACCTCTTCGACCAGGTTCTTTTGCTTGGCGATCAGGCCGAGCGAGCCGCCGATCAGGCCGACACCGATAATGGTCATCTTTTTAAATAACAAGACAAAACCCCTTAAAAGACGTGAATCGTTATTCGTTAAATGTTAAACGTAAATACCAAAAATATCTTGTTCATCACGATTAACGAATACCGATTCACGTTTAACGATCTTTTCACAGTTCCCTATCCACGGCCGCGGCGATCCGTCTGAGCTGCGCCATCAGCGCTTTAAAATCTTTCGGGAGCATCGCCTGCTCTCCGTCGCAGAAGGCCTCCTCCGGCTTCGAGTGGACCTCGATCATCAGGCCGTCGGCGCCGGCCGCCACCGCCGCCTTTGCCATCGGGGCAACCCAGTCGGTCTTTCCGACCGCATGGCTTGGATCGACGATCACCGGAAGGTGCGACAGCTGCTTGATCACCGGAACGGCCGAAAGGTCGAGCGTGTTCCGGGTGTGGGTCTCAAAGGTTCGAATTCCCCGCTCGCAGAGGATGACCTGGTGGTTGCCGGCCGCGAGAATATACTCCGCCGACAAAAGAAATTCCTTGATCGTGGCGGAGAGACCCCGCTTGAGCATCACCGGCTTGTTGTAGGCGCCGACCTCCGCGAGGAGCCGGAAGTTCTGCATGTTCCGGGCGCCGATCTGGATGATGTCGGCATGCTTCATCATCATCGGCATGTCGCGCGGGTCCATGATTTCGGTAATGATCGGAAGCCCCGTCTTCTTTTTCGCCTCGGTCAGGTATTCCAGCCCTTCTTCCCCCAATCCCTGAAAGGAGTAGGGAGAGGTCCGCGGCTTGAAGGCCCCTCCGCGCAAGATCGACGCGCCGGCCTCTTTCACCTCCCGCGCAATCGAGGTCAGCAGGTCATTCGTCTCCACCGAACAGGGACCGGCCATCACGACTATTTTCTTTCCGCCGATCTTGACGCCGTTGACGTCGATGACGGTATTTTCCTTCTTAAACTCGCGGCTGACCAGCTTGTACGGAGAGAGGATCGGAAGGACCTTCTCCACGCCGGGAAAAGCCGAAAGGGGTTGCGTCTGAAGGACCCGCTCGTCCCCGATGACGCCGACAATGGTCCGCTCTTCCCCCTTTGAAAGATGGGGAGTGAGCCCGACCTCTTTGATCTTCTTGACCAGATGTTCTATTTCCCGGTCGGTCGCGTCCGGCTTCAACACGATAATCATAATTTCTCCCCCGACAGCACTTCTTTCAGCGATTGGACGAACCGCCGGTTTTCTTTCGGAAGGCCGATCGTCACCCGAAACTGCGTCCCCTCGAAATGGCGGACGATGACCCCTTTTTGAAGCAGCGCCGTATAGATTTTTTTGCCGATGGTTTTATCCCGGCCATTTAATTTAAAGTAGACAAAGTTGGTCTCGCTCGGCAAATAAGAAATCTCCATTCCGTCAAATTGCCGGTAGAGATAGGCTTTCCCTTCCCGGTTCACCTTGAGCGACCGGGAGACGTGCCCCTCATCGGACAGCGCCGCCAGCGCCGCCTGCTGGGCCGGCAGGTTGGTGTTAAAAGGCTGCCGGACCCGGTTCACATAATCGACCACTTCGGGCCGGCTGACGCCATATCCGATTCGAAGGCCGGCCAGGCCGTAGATCTTAGAGAAGGTCCGGAGCATCACCAATGGGAACCCCTCCCGGAGCAGCTCGATCGTCTGCGGGAATTGCGGATCGGTGGCGTACTCCGCGTAGGCTTCGTCGACAACCACCAATACCCGTTTCGGCAGGCGGGAGAAAAACTGGGCGATCTCCTCTTTCCGGACGATCGTCCCCGTCGGGTTATTCGGATTGCAGACAAAAACCAGTTTGGTTTTGGCGGTGACCGCCTTCGCCATCGCCGCCAGATCGTGCCTTCCCTCTTTCAGCGGAACCTGAATCGATCGGCCGTGTCCCGCCGTGATCATCAGGTGGTAGAGGGAAAAACTCGGCCGCGCCATGACCGCCTCATCCCCGGGAAGAATAAACGTCCGGACCAACAGCTCGATGATCTCGTTCGAACCGTTTCCGATCATCACCTGCGCCGGAGGGACTTTCCATTTTTCAGCCAGCGCCTCCTTCAGGTAGTAGCCGGCGCCGTCGGGATAACGCTGAAGCTTCTTTAATACGGCCCGGATCGCCGCCGTCGCCTTGAGAGAGGGTCCGAGCGGGTTTTCGTTGGAAGCGAGCTTAATCGATTTTTGAATTCCCCACTCCCGCTCCAATTCCTCCATCGGCTTTCCGGGAGGATACGGGATGATGCCGGCGATGTCGGGGCTGACTTTAATCGGAACGCCGTAAATTTTCGCTTGAGGGTCTACTTTAATCATATTTCTGCGCTTCATTTAAAATAGGCCCTCAAGCGAAAATTTACGACCCCCAGGAAGTGGTTGGAGGTAGCAACGCAAACCACGGCGTTCATTGTCAGCCTCAGCTTTTGGCCTCTTCCGCCATCGGGTAAGAGCCGAGCACCTTGAGAAAGACCGCCTGGTTTTTCAGTCCTTCCAGGGCGAACCGGATTTTATCGTCTTCGATGTGGCCGATCATGTCGACGTAAAAAATATACTCCCACGCCTTTTTCTTCGACGGCCGCGACTCAATTTTGGTGAGGTTGATCTGATGATCGGATAAGGGCTGAAGCATCTCATAGAGGGCGCCGACTTTATCTTTGATCGAAAACATCACCGACGTCTTGTCCCGTCCGGTCCGGGCGTGGCCCTTCTGGGAGACGACCAGGAAACGGGTAAAATTGTGGATGTTGTCCTCGATCCGCTTCTTGATCACAATCAGATGGTAGAGCTTGGCCGCCAACTCCGACGCAATCGCCCCCGCGCTCGGATCTTCCTGGGCCAGCTCAGCCGCGCGCGCCGTGCTGGAGACCTCTGTAATCTGGATCTGGGGCAGATTCGCCTCCAGAAAATGCTTGCACTGCGCGATCGCATGGGAATGAGAGTAGATCCGCCGCAACTCTTCCATTTTTCCGGTTTTAGAAAGAAGATGATGAGAAACCTCCAGCAGAATCTCGCCGAATATTTTCAGCGGAGAATCGACGAATAGGTCGAGGGTGTGGTTGACGACCCCTTCGGTGGAGTTTTCAATCGGAACCACCCCGAAGTCGGCCCGGCCCCGTTCCACTTCGTTAAAAACCTCTTTGATGCTGTTGACCGGAAGGTCGGCAATGGAAAATCCGAAGCGCTGCATGCAGGCGAGTTGGGTAAAGGTCGCCCGCGGCCCCAGGTAGGCGACTTTGACCGGCCCTTCGAGGGAGAGGGAGGCCGAGATGATCTCCCGAAAGACGCTCCGGACCGCGTCGTTCGGAAAGGGTCCCGGGTTCAGCTGGGCCAGCCGATCATAAATCGCCTGTTCGCGGGAGGGGGCGTAAAAGTCCGCCTTCTCTTCTTTCTTGATCTTTCCGATTTCCTGAACGACGCGCGCGCGATCATTCAGAAGCGCCAAGAGCTTTTCGTCGATCTCGTCGATTTTTTGGCGAAGCGGAGATAGGGAATTGGGGTCAGACAAACGAATTCCTCCTTCCGAGAAACTTGGGAAGTATATCCCATTCGCCCCAGTTTTTCAAGTTTTATATAGGCTTCGGAAGGATCTGCGGCAAACGGATTAAAACGAAATGGGCTGCTTAAGAGGTTGCCTGGTCGGTGGACTCGCGCTTCAACCCCCAGGGAGATTCATTCATCCACCGGGTGAGTTCAGGGGCGGGAATCGGACGGCTGATGTGGTATCCCTGCGCTTCATCGCAGCCGAGGGCGGCCAGCCGATCCAGGGTTTCCTGGCTCTCCACCCCTTCGGCCACCACCTTTAGGCCGAGATTATGGGCCAGATCGATCGTGGAGCGGACAATGGCGGTGTCGTCTTCATTGTGGGCCATCTCTTTGACGAACGACTTGTCGATTTTGATCTCATCCACCGCCAATTTTTTAAGATAACCGAGCGAGGAATAGCCGGTGCCGAAGTCATCAATGGAAAGCCCGATCCCCATCTTTCTCAACTCGGCAAGGACTTCCATGGCGTGCGCCGGATCGGCCATGATAATGCTTTCGGTAATCTCCAATTCAAGGAATTTAGGCGCCACACCGCAGATCTTCAGCAGTTCTCCCACCTGAATGGGAAGTTGCGGGTCGAGGAGGTTTCGTACGGAAAGATTGACCGCCACGGAAAATTCCAGCCCCGCTTCAAGCCAGAGACGGCATTGGCGCAGCGCCGCGGTCAGGACCCAGATCGTAAGTGGTTTAATCAACCCGGTCTGCTCCGCCAGGGGGATGAACTGGTCGGGAGGAATCACCCCTAAGTTCGGATGACGCCAGCGGATCAGCGTCTCCACCCCGACGGCCCGACCGCTTTGGAGATTAATTTTGGGCTGGTAGAGCGGAAAGAGATGGTTATCGTCGATGGCGTGACGCAACTCTCCCATCAGCGCCAAACGGCCGGGGCTGGTCTCGTCCCGTTCGCTCGAATAGACCGTGTACCCGTCATGGGATTGCTTGGCCATGTACATCGCGATGTCGGCCCGCTGCAAGAGGGCATCGGCATCTTCGCCGTGATCGGGCCAGAGCGCAATCCCGATGCTGGCCCCCATGTCAAGGGTGAGCACCCCCAGGACGAACGGCTCCTCCAGCGCCTTTAAAACCTGATTCGCGGCTTTGATCGCCCCCTCCACCCCGATCGCGGGAAGCAGCATCGCGAATTCATCTCCCCCTAACCGCGCAATCACACTCGATTCTGGCAGGACCCTTTTTAAACGGGGTCCCACTTGTTGCAAAAGAAAATCTCCATGGTAGTGGCCGAGGGTTTCATTGACCTCCTTAAAGCGATTCAGGTCCATCAACAACAGCGCCATCGGCTCGCTTTTCTTCCCTTTCGCCAGGATCGCCTGCCGCAGCCGATCGTGAAACAACATCCGGTTGGGAAGATCGGTTAAGGTGTCATAATAGGCCATATGCTTGACCATCTCTTCGGCTTGCTTCCGCTGGGTGATCTCCATCATGGCCCCGATCATCCGCACCGGCTTTCCTTTCTCGTCGCGCACGACATGACCCCGGTCAAGAATCTCCGCATAGGAACCGTCCCCCCGGAGAAAGCGGTATTCACCCGACCAGAACTGTCCCCCGCTGTCGATCACGTTGTGAATACCGGAAAGGATTTTGTCCTTATCCTCCGGGTGCAAATGCTCAATCCACCACGCCACGCCTGATCCGACCTTATCTTCTGAGTAACGAAAGAGGCTTGAAACGCTTTCATTCCACCACACATAATTTGTCGTTAGATTCCAGTCCCGGATGACATCGTTGGTCGCCCGGGTGACGATCTGGAAACGTTCAATACTTTCATGCAATTGTTTTTCCGCTTGGTTTCGCTGGCGCCGCACTTCGGCTTCACGCAATTCACGCTCAACGGCCGGAACCAGTCGAGAGAGACTCCCTTTCATGATGTAATCATGCGCGCCGGCCTTCATCATGGCCACGGCGGTGTCCTCTCCGATCGAACCGGACAAGATGATGAAGGGGAGATCGAGGCCTGTTTTCTGCAGAAGGCGCAACGCTTCCGTAGCGCTGAAATGGGGCATGGCAAAATCGGAAATCACGAGATCCCACGCCTGCTGATTGAGCGCGGCGCTCATGGCGGCGGGAGTGTCGACCCGTTGGGTCACCGGCTCATATCCGGCCCGCTCCAGATGCCGGACCAGCAAAAGGGCATCGTCTTCCGAATCCTCCACGATCAACAGGCGAAGCGGTTTTCCCATCTCTATGCGCCTCCTCGAGTCGGCGGGGCTTCGTTTAAGACCAGCCAGTACAATCCGAGCTGCCGGACCGCTTCCATAAATTGATTGAAGTCGACCGGTTTTCGAATATAGCTGTTGGCCCCCAGGCTGTAGCCGTCGATCAGATCTTTTTCCTCTTTGGACGAGGTCAGGATCACGACCGGAAGCAATCGGGTTCGGTGGTCCGACCGGATGCGCCGGAGCACTTCCAGGCCGTCCACCTTCGGAAGCTTTAAGTCGAGGAGAACAATCTGCGGCACAAGGCTTGGATCGCGTCCGGCGTGCGCCCCGGTCGCAAAAAGATAATCGAGCGCTTCGACTCCATCCCGCGCCACCACCACCTCGTTTTTAATATTGTTTTTCTTTAGGGCACGCAGGGTCAGCGCCTCATCGTCGGGACTGTCTTCCACCAGTAGGATCACTTTGCTCACCTTCTTCTCCTTTTAGGATTAAAGTGTAAAGTAAAACGTGGCTCCTTTTTCCAAGGCTGCTTCCGCCCAGACACGGCCGCCGTGGCGATGGATGATTCTCTGGATGGTCGCCAAGCCGATGCCGGTGCCGGGAAACTCGTTGACCCCATGAAGGCGCTGGAAGGCGCCAAAAAGTTTACCGGCGCAGGCCATATCAAAACCGGCTCCATCGTCACGCACAAAATAGGCCGATTTTCCGTTCTCTTCCATGCGACCGACTTCGATCCTCGCCTGGGGACGCTTTCCGGTATATTTCCACGCATTGCCGATCAGATTCTCCATCACCACCCGCAGGAGCCGAGGATCCCCATGGGCAGAGAGGCCCTCCGTAATAACGAAGTCGACCCGGCGGTTGGGCTGCGTCTCCCGCAGTTCCGCCGCGATGGTTCTCGCCATCGCGCTCAGATCGACCGTCTCCCGCCGCATTTCACTCCGCGTGACACGGGAGAGGTTCAGCAGATCGTCGATCAGCTGGGCCATCCGCTGGCTGGCCGCGCGGACCCGCTGAAGATACCCTTTCCCTTCCGCGTCGAGCTGGTCGGCATGGTCGTCCAGGAGCGCCTGGCTGAAGCCGTCAATTCCCCGCAGAGGCGCCCGCAGGTCGTGCGAGACCGAGTAGCTGAAGGTCTCGAGCTCTTTGTTTGCGAGTTCGAGTCTGGCGTTGAGTTGCTTGATGGCCTCTTCGGCCTGCTTGCGCTCGGTGATGTCGATGATCGAGGCCAGGACAAAGGTCCCTTCCATGGTTGTGAGGGGGCTGAGCCCGATCTCGATCTGAAACTCCCGGCCATCCTTGCGCAGGCCATATAGATCGCGGCCCGCACCCATTCTCCGAGTGTGGGGATCCCTTAAGAACCCCTCACGATATTCCGTGTGTCGGTTGCGAAACTGATCCGGCATCAACAACTCAACGGACCGGCCGATCAGCTCCGATCGGGTATAGCCAAACAACAGCTCGACCTGTGAGTTGACGAGAACGATCTTACCCCCTCGATCGACCATCACCATACCGTTGGGCGCAGCCTCGATCACAAGCCGAAACTGTTCCTCCGCCTGCTCGCGCTCGATCCCCTGCCGATCAAGGGCCCTGGCGCTCACCCAGACGAGAACGCCGATAAGGATGACGCTCGACAGCACAGACAGCGATACCCCAAACTCCATATCGTACAACCCTGCGCGTTGACCGAGTAATCGGAGCCAACCGATCACGATGGGAACACCGATCACGACCGGCAACAGGCGACGCAGCAGGGTGCCGCCGGCATGATCGCTCGTGATGGCGGCCATCAACCCTCGATCCGGGCGCGCGGCAAAAAGACCCATGCAAAGCACGATGAACATCAGCGCCGTGCTCTGCGCCATCGGAATAGCGAAAGCGAGATCTTGGAAGCGGGCAACGCCGTAGAGGTGGCCGGTCAGGGCCAGCAGGGAGACAAGGGCCGCGGTCAGCGTGAGATGCTGGGCCGGTCGTGCGCCACGGCGGGTTTCGACATCCAGGATCAGCAGCGCGATTCCGATCAGAAAAAAATTCATTGCCGTATTGGGCGCGATTCGATTAGGAGGATGCTGTCCGACCGCTCCCAACCTCTCCCGGAAAAGGAGTTGGTCGATCCCAAAGTCCCAGCCGAACAGATAGGCGGCCAGTTTAAGCAGCCCCATCAGGGTAATGATGAAGGCAACACCCCGGCCGATGCGCCAACCAGATCGGTCTTCCTCCCCCCTCCGCAACAACCACAATGAAACGCCGGAGAGGATGAAAAGGATCGCCGTGGTCGGATTCATCCGGGTTAAGCCGGGGAGGAAGCTTTTCAACACCTCAATATCGAGCATCCAGCCGACGAGAACCAAATGGCCGATGACGATAACAAGCGCGCTTGCGGCGACTGAAAAAGATTTGAGCGAAGCGTTGAGGCCGACATCGGATTGAGGAATCATCGTGAACGCCTCTTGAAAATATAGAATACCTTAAATATATCTTTCGATCTTCCATCTGTCAAGCATTAGGCGGCTAAAGCCGAGGACGCCTGGGTCGGAAAAAATTTGGGATTATTCGGAGATGAAAGGAGACGATGAACTTGGAGAGGGGCTCAAGACAGGGGGCGGAGAAGATCTCTTAAGGCGTGCCGCATTCCCCCTCCTCCCCCTTCATCTTTTCAATCGCATGAGAGAGGGCCGGAAGAAGAATCTCAAAATTTTCGCGGACGGCGCGAGGGCTGCCCGGCAGGTTGACAATCAGGGTTTTTTTTCGGATGCCGGCAATCCCGCGGGAGATGATCGATCGGGGGTTTTTTCGATATCCTTCGATCCGCATGATCTCCCCCATCCCCGGCACCAACCGATCGATGACTTCCTGGGTCGCATCGGGGGTCACGTCGCGGGGGGAAACGCCGGTTCCGCCGGTGGTCAGCACCAGATCGACGTTCCACCGGTCGCAAAAAGAGAGGAGCTGATTCCGGATCATCTCTTTCTCATCCGGGACCACCTGGTAGACCGCCACCTTTCCCGGAAGCTGATCAACCAGCTGGTGGAGCAAAAGACCGCTGGCGTCTTCCCTCTTTCCAACCGCCCCTTTGTCGCTGACGGTCAAGATACCGACTGTGAACATCCATCCTCCATTTCTATCGTATGTGGGGGCCAGTCCAGTGCTTGCGTTGCTGCGCCCTTCCTATGCGCCCCACACCCCGGGCGCCCGCACTGGCCAAGCCAGATGCTCGCTTTATCCATATCGCCCTTCTTTAATACAGCGATCCCTGGCCGCCTGTCCGCTTCAACCCGAAATGCTGATAGGCGATGTCGGTCGCCATCCGGCCGCGCGCGGTCCGGTCGAGATAGCCTCCCTGGATCAGATAAGGCTCATAGACATCTTCCAGCGTCTCCTTTTCCTCGCCGACCGCCGTGGCGAGGGTTTCAACCCCAACCGGGCCCCCTCCGAATTTTTCGATGATGAGAAGAAGGAGTTTTCGATCCATCGCGTCAAAGCCGGCGGGATCGATCTCCATCTGGGTCAATGCCTGCTGCGCGACCTCCAAAGTAATATGGCCGTCCGACTTCACCTCGGCAAAATCGCGGACCCGCCGCAAAATCCGATTTGCGATCCGGGGGGTGCCGCGCGTCCGCGTCGCAATCTCCAGGGCCGCCGCCTGCTCGATTGAGACGTTTAGGATTTTGGCGGAGCGAAGGACGATCTGCTCCAACTCTTCCGGCTTGTAAAATTCAAGACGGCTGATGACGCCGAACCGGTCCCGGAGCGGAGAGGTGAGGAGGCCGGCCCGGGTCGTCGCGCCGATAAGGGTGAAGCGGGGAAGGTTCAGCTTGAGCGTCCGCGCGGAAGGGCCTTGGCCGATGATCAGGTCGAGCTGAAAATCTTCCATCGCCGGATAAAGAACCTCTTCGACCGTCGGATGGAGGCGGTGAATCTCGTCGATAAAGAAAACGTCCCCTTCCGAGAGGTTGCTCAAAATCGCGGCGAGGTCGCCGGGATGCTCCACCGCCGGGCCGGAAGTGGCCTTCATGCTGACGCCGAGCTCCCGCGCGATGATGTTGGCGAGGGTGGTTTTACCGAGGCCCGGAGGACCGTAGAAGATGACATGGTCGAGCACGTCCCCCCGCTTTTTGGCCGCCTCGATGTAAATTCTCAGATTCTCTTTGATCTTCGTCTGACCGATATATTCATCGAGCGAGGTCGGGCGGAGGCTCGCCTCAACCCGCTTTTCTTCATCATTCAATTGCGTCGATACGACCCGTTCCGCCATGTTAAAATAGACCCTTAAGCGAAAAATTACGACCCCCAGGAAGTGGTTGGAGGTAGAAACGCAAACCACGGCGTTCCATTTAATTCACCTTCGCCAATTTCTTGAGTGCTTTCTTGATCAGCCCTTCCACCGAACCAGGGGATTCGGCCGGCTGTTCTTGTAGAATTTGGTCAATGACCCGTTTCGCTTCCACTCGATTATAGCCGAGATTCATCAGCGCAGAAAGGGCATCCTCGCCGATCTGAGTCTCCCCTCCTTGCGCCGCGATCGAAGATTGAAGGCCGGCCGGATTCAGCAACGCCGCTTTTTCTTTTAATTCCAGGACCAGCCTGCCTGCGGTCTTCGGACCGACGCCGGGGATCGCTCTCAGCCGATCGACGCTTCCATTCCGGAGGGCCTGAATCAGCTCATTCAGCTCGATTCCAGATAAAATATTGAGCGCCAGCTTTGGACCCACCCCGGAGACCCCCAAGAGGAGCAGAAAGAGTTCCTTTTCCAAGAAGGAAGAAAAGCCATAGAGCTGCAAGGCATCTTCCCGGACATGTGTATAGATGTGAAGCGCGACCCCTTCTTTGACCTCGGGCAGATGATAAAAGGTGCTCAGGGGAACAAAGACCTGGTAGCCGATTCCCTGGACTTCCACGATCAGAGAACTCGGAGATTTAAAGGTGATGACCCCGGTCATTGATGCAATCATTTTATATCCGAAACAGGGGGCGGCCTTTCCGGCAAGTTACTTTTCCGAGAGTCGCACCTTCTCTTGAAATCGCGCGGAGTGGGCATGGCAGATGGCGACCGCGGCGGCATCGGCCGCGTGCTCTGACCTTAGGACTTCCTGCAGTTGCAGAAAGCGGCTGACCATCTGCCGGACCTGGTCCTTGTCCGCGCCGCCGTACCCGACGACGGCCATCTTGACTGCCGTCGGGCTGTATTCAGAAACCGGAAGTCGATGGAATTCGGCCGCCAGCAATGCCGCGCCTCTTGCCTGTCCTAATTTTAAAGCCGATTTGAAATTCTTTGCAAGAAAGGTGTCTTCGAGCGCCACCGCGTCAGGGAGGTCTGAATCGATCACTTGAAGGATCCCGTCGAAGAGGACCTTCAGTCTTTTAGAAAAGGGGTCGTGTGTGGCCGTCCGAATCTCGCCCGATCTTTTTAAGCTGAGCTGACCGGCGGGGGTTTCGTTCAGGACCGCAAACCCCGTCACCCCCATTCCCGGATCGATCCCTAAAATTCGCAAATGAACGCCGTAACCTTTCGCTTGAGGGCTTATTTTATGGGGAGTTATCCCGCCACTTTCGCCATTACCTCATCCGAAATATCGAAGTTGGCATAGACGTTCTGCACATCGTCCTGGTCTTCGAGCGCTTCCATCAATCGAAGCATCTGTTCCGCCTCTTTTCCTTCAAGGCGAACATAGGTCTGCGGCAGGAAGGTGACTTCCGCGAACGATGGCGTCAGCTTGGAATCGAGGAGCGTCTTCTTTACTTTTTCAAAATCGGCCGGCGCGGTGATCACTTCAAAATTGGTTGGATCGTCCGCGCGAATGTCTTCGGCTCCGGCATCGAGCGCCAGCGTCATTAATTTTTCTTCGTCCACTTTTTGCTTTTCGAGGGTGATGTATCCCTTTTTATCGAACATCCAGGAGACGCATCCGGTCTCCCCCATGTTCCCGCCATGCTTGCCGAGCGTGTGCCGGATCTCCGAAACGGTTCGATTTTTATTGTCCGACATAATCTGCATCAGCACCGCCACGCCGCCGGGCCCGTATCCTTCATAGGTCGTCTCTTCGTACACCACCCCGGGAAGCTCGCCGGTTCCCTTTTGAATCGCCTTCTTGATATTGTCGGCCGGCATGTTGCTCTCTTTGGCCTTGTTAATCGCCGTCCGAAGACGCGCATTTCCCTCCGGATGACCCCCGCCCATTCGCGCCGCCGTGGTAATCTCCCGGATGATTTTTGTGAAAATTTTCCCCCGTTTCGCGTCCAGCGCCCCTTTTTTATGCTTCGTGGTCGCCCACTTAGAATGTCCTGACATAAGCTCTCCAAATAGAAGTAAAATATTGGAATTCGCCTATTTTTAGCACAATGAGAACAGGGGTGTCAATCGAGTTTCGGAGCCGGAAAGAGAAGTCTTTATGGGGGCGTCGGGGTGTGAAGCGCCTCGAAAAGTTCTTTCGCCGCCTTCTTGTTCATCGAAGGGGCTTGAGCCAGATCTTCCATCGTGGCGGCCCGGATGTTCGACAGGGTGCCGAAGTATTTTAAGAGCGCCATCCGTCGCACTTTCCCGATTCCTCCGATTTCCGCGAGAGGGGAGGAGAGCATCTTTTTGTCCCGGATTTTCCGGTGATAAGAGACCGCAAAGCGGTGCGCCTCATCTCGGACCTGCATCAATAGGTGGGTCGCCGGTGAGCCGACGGGCAGATCGATCGGCTTTGATTGATCGGGAAGATAAACCCGCTCATAACGGTCTCCCCGCTCTTTAGCCAGACCAATGAGATCGACCGATCCAAAATCCGACGCCTCCAATACTTCACGTACGGCAGAGATCTGACCTTTCCCGCCATCAATTAAAATCAGATCCGGTGGCGAGTCCCCTTTCTCTTTGAGCGCGGCAACGCGCCGGGAGAGAACCTCCGCCATCATTCCGAAATCGTTCGCCCCCTCGATCGTCTTGATTCGAAAGTGGCGGTAATCGGACTTCTTCGCCTTTCCCCCTTCAAAGACGACCATGGCGCCGACGGCGCTGGTTCCCATGATGTTCGAGATGTCGTAGCCTTCGATCCGCCGCGGCAAGCGCGTTAAATGAAGCAGCGCCTGAAGCTTCTCCAACCGGGCTTCCCCTCCTTCCCGGATCTGCAGATGCCCCGAAAGAGACGACTCGGCGTTCTCCTGCGCCAGGTGGAGAAGGTGCGCCCCCTTTCCTCTTGAAGGGGAGAGGAGATGAACCGGCCCCCCTCGCCGCTCGGAAAGCCACTTTTCAAGAATCTCCTGATCGGAGAGGGAAAATTGAGCGCCGTGGTTTCCGTTGCTACCTCCAACCACTCCCTGAAGGTCGTAATCTTTCGCGCTAGGGCTTATTTTAAGAGGAAGAACGATTTCCCGCGGGATCAACGTCTCTTTATTATAAAACTGTTGCAGAAAGCCGCGGCAAAGCTCCTCGTCGGACGTCTCCGCGACATTCTCGAAAAAGAAATCTTTTCGCCCGACTACCATTCCGCTCCGGATGAAGAGAATTTGAAGATCGGCCTCTTCCCCTTTCCGGGCGAGGGCGATCACATCCTGGTCCTCCATCTGCGTGGAGGTGATCCGCTGCCGCTCCAGCGCCCGCTCGATCTTGGCGATTTGATCGCGGATCTGCGCCGCCGCTTCAAAGTGGAGCGCCTCGGCCTTTTTTTTCATCAACTCCCGCAGCGTTTTTAAGAGGACTTCGTCCTTCCCCTCCAGGAACATTCGAAGCTGGCGGATCATCTGCCGGTACTCTTCCTGCGATTGATTGCCGGTGCAAGGGGCGAGACACCGCTTGATCTCGAATTCGATGCAGGCCCGCTCCGCCGTTCCGTCAATCACGATCGTGCAATTCGGGAGAGGAAAGATTTTCCGAAGCAACCGGAGCATTTCGTACAGGCCGCCGGTCGGGACGTAAGGGCCGAAGTAGAGGGCCCCGTCTTTCTTCACGCGGCGGACAATTTCAAGCCGCGGGTAGTGGTCCTGAAGCGAGAGGCGAAGGAACGGGTAGTTTTTATCGTCGCGCAAGACGACGTTGTACTTCGGCCGATGCTTCTTGATCAGGTTGTTTTCGAGGATGAGCGCTTCGAGGTCGGTTCCGGTCACCATGGTTTCAATGCGGTCGATCTGGTCGATCATGGAACGGATTTTCGGAGTATGGGCCGACCCTTTTTGAAAGTAGCTGCGGACCCGGTCGGCCAGGAGCCTCGCCTTGCCGACATAGAGAACCGCCCCCCCTTTGTTCTTCATCAGGTAGACCCCCGGCGACTGGGGAAGGTGTTCCAATTGCAATTGAAGCGTGGAGGATGGCGTCGTCATAACGGCTTATTTTATCGGATTTGAAATGGGTCTGCAAGGCAGGCCGGGAATAAAAAAAGCCCCAAGCCGCAGAAGCGGCTTGGGGCCAAACAACAGGAAGGAATTCTTAGAAGGTATACGATAACCCGGCCCCTGCCTGCAAGGCGTTGTCGTCAAAGCCGCCGCTGAGATCGCTGACGGCGTCGCCCGGCATCAGATAACCGAGACCGACATTCAGCATGAGGTTTTCATCGAAACGATGGTGAAAATTGAGGTCAATCTCAATTCCGATGTCTTTGTTGCCGGCAGTCGTATCTTCAGCCGTTTGCGCCCAGATCACCGCCACGTCGCCGCCTGGCAAACCCATCGGCATACTCTTGAATCCGGCGGAGAGCTTGACCGCCAGAATGCCGAGTCCTCTGAAATTCGGAGCAGCCCCTTCCCGATCGGCTGTTTTGCCGTTGTTGAGCAGGATGTTTCCAAGGACGAAATTCGGCGAGATCGAGTTGACATTGCGTTCACCCACACTGCCATCATCACCGGTGCCATAAATCACCAAGAGGCCGACATCGGCCGGACCGACCATGACGCCGGCATTGACCAGCAGGTTCATTCCCTTCAGATCAACACCGGCATCTTTAAATTCGCCCGTTAAATAATCGGCTTCCAAGCCCAGCCGGATGATCCCCAAACTCCCATCGGCGCTGGCGCCGAATACATAAAGTTCGGTTGAGGTGGCGCCTGGCGCGACAGCCGCCGCGGGAACGCCATTGAAAAACAGGTTCGGTCCACGGTCCTTGAGGTAGCCGGCGAAAAGACCGATCATATGCTGGTCCATGTGACTGAACCCGAGATTCACCAGGTAAAAGTCGCTGTCACTCCCGGTGCCCCCGGCACAAGCGAGTGGTGATGCATCCGTGTCGCAGAGTTTTAGGTCGGCAACCATCACCCGAACTCCTCCAATTCCGCCATTGACGGAAATCGCATCAGCCGTGTCATCCAGGATCAATCCATGACCGAGCTTGAAGGGGGAGCGGCCACCTGTGGCGCCAAACATCGGAAACTGAAACTTCAGATAGGCTTCCCGGACACCCACCACGTTGTAGCTATGGCCAAAACCTGCGGCTCCCAAACGGGTATTCCCTGCTCCCGCGCCGAGAGAGCCTGCGTTTTGGAAGGTGGCTACTTCGGTAGTTGCACCGGTGCCGTTTGTAATATCGAGGGCGATGACGCCGGAAGCAATCCCGGAGGTCACATTGGTGCGAAGGCGGAACCGCTCGTCGGAAAAAGCCTGCTGGTCATCAGGAGAGGCATCATCGTTAAAATCATCTACGTTTTCTGCATAAAATGCCCGGACTCGAAAATCCCCACTAAACTTCACGTCGGCTGCATAGAGCGAGGGGATCGAGGAGAGTATTGAGACGGATGCTAAGGCGAGTACCAGTGACTTCTTCATTCTTATCCTCCTTTTTCCATTTCAGATGAACAACAAAGGAACGCCGTGGTTTACGTTGCGACCTGCAAGTGGAACGCCGTAACTTTGCGCGTTAGAGCTTACTTTAACCACTTCCCGAAGGTCGTAATTTTTCAACGTCATATTGCTTCTGACGGACCTACTCGGTCGCTTAAGGACTTCTTTTAAGTAGCGTAAACAGTAATCACTTCCGATTGCAAAATGAGAACTCGATAGACTGGAATGCCTAAAACCTAAGCACCGTCACCCCCTTTCGTCAAGGATTGAATATGTTTAATATGATGAACTTAATAAGTAACTTGTGGAATTTCTAACAAAAAACCGACTCAGAGTATACCAGCGCTCATCACTTGTCAAGAAAAATTTACGACAATATTGTCGGAGATTCTGTTTTGACCGACTCGGAACGCCGTGGTTTTCGTTGCTACCTGCAACCACTTCCCGCAGGTCGTTAACATAGGCTTCTAAGCTAAAATTTACGGCGTTCATTTAATCTTCCGCTTAGGGGCCTATTTGATCGGTCAGAAGCGTCACCTGGTTTTTGAGGATATCGAGAAAGCCGGGGCCGATCCGGTAAAATTGCTTTTCACCTTGCGGAGGGGTGATGACCAGCCGTCCGGGAACCAGAGTGGTGATGAGGGGCGCATGATTGACCAACACTCCCATGCTCCCTGCCCCTCCCGGCGCGATGATGGAGAGAACCGAACCGTCGAAAAAAACCCGGTCCGGCGTAATGACTTTCAAATGAAATGTTTTTTCTTCCATAGGTCGTCGTTATTCGTTATTTGTGAATCGTGAATCGTCTCGGCTTTTTATGTTTAACGAATAACGATTCACGTTTAACGCTATTTTTTCAGCTTCTCCGCTTTTTCTTGCGCCTCTTCGATGGTTCCGACCATGTAGAACGCCTGTTCCGGAAGCGCATCGAGCTTTCCTTCGACGATCATCTGGAACGCTTTAATGGAGTCGGCCAGCTTGACATACTTGCCGGGGGTCCCTGTAAAAGCTTCCGCGACGAAGAACGGCTGCGATAGGAATCGCTGGATCTTCCGGGCCCGCTGCACCGTCACCCGGTCTTCCTCGGAAAGCTCATCCATTCCCAGAATTGCGATGATGTCCTGTAGTTCTTTGTACCGCTGCAAGGTCCGCTGAACGGCCCGAGCGGTCTGGTAGTGGACCTCTCCGACAATCCGGGGGTCCATCAGGCGGGAGGTGGAATCGAGCGGATCGACGGCGGGATAGATCCCCAACTCCGCAATCTGGCGGGAAAGAACGGTGGTGGCGTCGAGATGGCTAAAGGTCGTCGCCGGCGCCGGATCGGTGATATCATCGGCCGGGACGTAGATCGCCTGCACCGACGTAATGGAGCCTTTCGTCGTGGAAGTGATCCGCTCCTGCAGTTCTCCCATTTCGGTTCCCAAGGTCGGCTGATATCCGACGGCGGAGGGCATTCTTCCAAGAAGGGCCGATACCTCTGAACCCGCCTGAACGAACCGAAAGATGTTATCGATAAAAAGAAGGACGTCCTGTCCTTTTTCATCGCGGAAATATTCTGCCATCGTCAGCGCGGAAAGTCCGATCCTCAACCGCGCGCCGGGAGGCTCGTTCATCTGGCCGAATACCAGCACGGTTTTGTCAAGGACCCCCGAACCGCTCATCTCCAGATAAAGCTCATTTCCTTCACGGGTTCGCTCTCCGACTCCGGCAAAAACGGAGTAACCGCCGTGTTGAGTGGCGATATTTCGGATCAACTCCATGATAATCACGGTTTTCCCCACACCGGCGCCCCCGAAGAGGCCGACTTTCCCTCCCTTTGCGTAAGGGGCCAACAGGTCGACGACTTTGATGCCGGTTTCCAAGATGGAAGTGACCGGGACCTGCTCTTCGAAAGAGGGGCTCGGCCGATGGATCGACCAGCGCTGATCGGGATGGGCGACTCCCCCCTTTCCGTCAATCGGCTCGCCCAGGACATTGAAAATCCGTCCCAGCGATTGTTCCCCCACCGGAACCGAGATGGGATGTCCGAGGTCATTCGCCGCCATTCCCCGGACCAGACCATCGGTCGATCCCATTCCGATGCAGCGGATCGTATCGTAGCCGATGTGCTGGGCGACCTCGACAATGAGATTCACCCCCATTTTGGAATCTTCAATCTTAATCGCATTGAGGATAGCCGGGAGTTGATCGGGTGGAAATTGAATATCAACCGTCGGACCGATCACCTGGACAATCTTACCCGTAGCCATGTCTTCTCCTTCTGGGTTTCGTGAAACGTTATTCGTTATTCGTTATTCGTCAAACGTGAACGGCCATCATTTTTCTACCTGCTTCTCAACGTTTAACGTATTAACGATTCACGATTAACGTGTTATTCCTTCAGCGCCTCTCCGGCCGTCACGATTTCCAAAATTTCTTTTGTGATGGCCGCTTGACGGGCCTTGTTCCGCATGAGGGAAAGACGATCGATGAACTCTTTGGCGTTATCGGTTGCCGTCTTCATCGCCACCATCCGGGAGGAATTTTCCGCCGTGGAAGCCTCTACCATCGCAAGATACATCCTTGAGGAAATATGCCGGGTCAAAAACTGGTTGAGGATCTCCTGGAAATTCGGCTCTAAGATAAAATCAACGGCCGAATTCTCCCGGCCCTCTCCCTGTTGCAGGTTAAGAAACTTTTTTAAAACCGGTTTGGTCGACATGGCGGATAAATAGCTTGAAAAAATAACGTCGATCTCATCGACCTCTCCCGAGAGATAGGCGTCGACCAGTTGTTGTGTGATCGCGGAAATTTTCTGATAATCAATCTTCCCGGAAATATCCAAATATTTAAAAAGGATCGGCCACTCTCTTTTCCTGAAGTAATCGTAGCCCTTTTTCCCGATGAGGACCAGCTTCACCGGTTGGGGACGCGGCGCCTTCAAAAATTCCTCGGCACGGGCAATGACGTTGGCATTGTAGGAGCCGGCCAGTCCTCGGTCGGAGGTGATGACGACCAACGCGATGCTTTTGACCTCTCTCGGCAGAAAGAAGGGATGGGCAAGATCTTCGCTGGACTGGAGAAGATGGGATAAAATCATCTCCATCTTTTCAAAGTAGGGCCTCGACTGGCGAAGTTTTTCTTCCGATTTCTTAAGACGGGAGGCGGCGACCATCTGCATCGTCTTGGTAATCTGCTGGGTTTTCTGCGCGGATCGGATTTTGGTCCTCAACTCGCGAAGGGTTAGGACGGCCATTCCCTTTAACCGCCCTCCTTCGGGGTCGGGGCTTTCTGGTTTTTTCCGGCTTCCGGAGCGGCCTCGGGGAGAGCCGCGCCCACCTGGGCGCCGACACTCTCTTGCCACTCTTTTTTAAAGGCCTTGATCGCCTCATCCATTTTTCGGGTCAGATCATCGGTCAAAACCTTGTTCGTTTCAATTTCCCGGACGATGTCGGAATAGCGGTCCTCCATCGCCTTTAACAGCGCCTTCTCAAAGTTCTTCACCTCTTCCGTCTTAACATCATCGAGGTGGCCTGCCGTCCCGGCATAGATCGCGATCACCTGCTGCCAGAGGAGATAGGGCTGGTACTGATTCTGCTTGAGCAACTCGACCATTTTCTCGCCCCGCTTCAACTGGGCCAGCGTCGCCTTGTCGAGATCGGAGCCGAACTGGGCAAAAGCGGCGAGTTCCCGATACTGGGCCAGGTCCAACCGGAGCCGCCCGGCCACTTTTTTCATCGCCTTCGTCTGCGCGTTTCCTCCCACCCGGGAGACCGACAGCCCGACGTTGATGGCGGGGCGGACCCCCGCATAAAAAAGATCCGACTCGAGGTAAATCTGGCCGTCGGTAATCGAAATCACGTTCGTCGGAATATAGGCGGAGACATCCCCCGCCTGCGTTTCGATGATCGGAAGCGCGGTCAATGAACCGGCCCCCAGGCTGTCGTGAAGCTTTACGGCGCGTTCAAGAAGGCGGGAATGGAGATAGAAGACGTCTCCCGGAAAGGCCTCGCGCCCGGGAGGACGGCGGAGCAGGAGAGAAAGTTGCCGATAGGCGGTCGCATGCTTGGAAAGATCGTCGTAGATCACCAGTGCATGCTTTCCGTCGTACATAAACTCTTCCCCGATGGCGCAGCCGGTATAGGGGGCGATATACTGCATCGACGCGGGCTCATTGGCCGTCGCAGAGACCACCGTCGTATACTCCATCGCGCCATACTTTTCCAGGGTCGCGACCACCGCGGCGACGTTGGAAGACTTCTGCCCGACGGCGACATAGATACAATAGAGGTCGTTGCCTTTCTGATTGATAATGGTATCCAGGGCAATCGCCGTCTTTCCCGTCTGGCGATCCCCGATGATCAATTCCCGCTGGCCGCGTCCGATCGGGATCATGGCATCGATCGCCTTCAATCCGGTCTGAACCGGCTCTTTAACCGGTTGCCGCTCCACCACGTTCGGAGAGCGCCCTTCCAGGATGCGGGAGCGATCGGTGACGACCGGCCCTTTTCCATCGATCGGCCGCCCCAAGGCGTCGACCACCCGGCCGACCATCGCTTTCCCCACCGGAATCTGCGCAATTTTTCCGGTCCGCTTGACCAGGTCTCCCTCTTTAATCGCGCTGGTGTCTCCGAAAAGAATCGCGCCGACATTGCTTTTTTCCAGATTCAAGAGCATTCCCACAACGCCATGGGGAAATGAGATGAGCTCGCCCGACATGGCATTGTTCAGGCCGGACAAACGGGCGATGCCGTCCCCCACGCTGAGGACCTCGCCCGATTCCTCGACGGTGACGCTTGTTTGATATCCCTGGATGTATTTTTGTAAAACGGTGGAGATTTCATCTGGATTTATCTTCAACGGACCTTCCTTTCTCGGTCAGGATTTCTCTCGACATTCCTTCCCTCATACGAAGGAGCTGGCCCCGAATGCTTCCATCGATGATCCGCTCCCCCACCCGGACAACGAGCCCCCCTAAGAGGGAAGGATCGACCGTCTTTTTTAAAAAAACCGCTTCTCCGATCAACCCCGAAAGGACCTCTTCCAATTTTTTCCCGGTTTCTTCCGTGAGAGCCACCGCGGTGACCACCTCGGCGGTCGCTTTCTTGCGGGATTCGGAGGCGAGACGGAAGAACGCCTCGATGATGTCGAGAAGAAGCGCTCCTCTCCCCTGGCCGATGGCCAGCGCGGCCTGATGAAGGGTAATTTGAGAGACCTCCCCCCCAAAAATTTCCGCGACCGCCTTCTCTTTTCCTTCCGGCGCCACCTTTGGATCTTTCAAAAATTCCAGAACCGAACTGTTTTTCTGCAAAACCTCTTTAAACTGAGTCAGCTCCTGCTCGACCTGATCGAGCAGATCCTCTCCCGCGGAGACCATCAACATCGCCTGGGCGTACCCTCGCACAATCTCAGCCTTGGGGCGATCAACCTTTGCCATACTCTTCCTTCACCTTTGCGAGCGACGCTTCAATCAGCTTCATATGGTCGTTTGGCTTTAAAGAGTTCTGGATCACCTTGGAGGCGATTTCAAGAGAAAGATCAGCGATACGTTCCTGAAGCTCAATCAGCACCTGCCTCTTCTCTCTTTCAATCTCCTCCTGCGCTTTTTTGACCAGCAACTTCGATTCTTCAGACGTCTTCGCCAGAATCTCTCTCTTCACCTTCTCACCGACCATCCGGCTCTCTTCGATAATTTTATGCGCTTCTCCCCGGCCTTCTTCCAACTGCCTTTTATATTGAGAGAGGATCTCCTCGGCTGCCGCACGGGTCCGCTGAGATTCTTCAATCGCCTCCCGGATCCCCCGCTCCCGCTGTTCCATCAGAGAAAGAATGGGTCGATAGGCAAATTTCTTTAAAACAAAGAGAAGGACAAAAAATGAAATAATCGTCCAGATCATTAAGCCTGGTTCGGGTTCAAACATTGGACTCCCCTTACTTTGTCAAAACGAGCAAAAGGCTGACCACCAGGGTATAAAGGGCCAGCGCCTCCACGAAAGCGATAGCGATCAGCATGGTCGTCCGAAGCTGGCCTGCCGCTTCGGGCTGTCGCGCCATCGCTTCCATCGTTTTTCCCACCAGATATCCGATAGAAATCGCCGCCCCAAAAGCGGCCAGCCCCATCGCAAAGGCTGCACTAAGATACTGAAGCATAAATCCTCCTCTCTTTATGTCACGTTATGTCACGTTTGGCTTGTATGCCTTCCGTCTTATTTTGAACCGGTCAATGCGCCTGGTGAATCGCATCCGAGATGTAGTTTGCCGTCAAAATGGCAAAAATAAACGCCTGAATAGAGGCCACGAATATCTCAAAAGCGCTCATCACCACCACCCCTGCTATCGGGAAGACAGCAACGGCAAAACTTTTAAAAAGAATAATCATGCTCAAAAAAACCAGAATGACCACATGCCCTACCAGCATATTGGCAAAAAGACGGATCGCCAAAGAAAGGGGCTTTGCCAGCTGGCTGATAAATTCAATCGGGAGCAGCAGGGGGAGAACCCATAAAGGGATCCCGTGGGGGACAAAGCCCTTGAGATAGCCGACCAACCCATGTTTTCGAACCCCCACCCCTTGAACCGCAAGAAAGACCACGAGGGCCAAAGCCACTGTGACATTGATATTGGCGGTGGGGGTAAAAGAGCCGGGAACGAGCCCCAAAAGACTGGAGGTCAGAATAAAAAGAAAAAGGGTGGCAATAAAAGGAAACCAGGTTCGCCCCTCTTTTTCGCCCATGACATCATTGACCAGTTGATTCCGTAAAAATTCCACGATCATCTCAATGAAGTTCTGCATCCCGCTCGGATAGTGCTTCAACGTCTTCGCTACCAGCGTCAGAACAGTAATCAGCAAGGCCGCGGCAATCCAGATCCAGACCACCGCCTGAGTAATCGAAAAATCAATTCCAAAGAGATGAAGCTCCATAATGGGGTGGAGCTCGAAGTGATGCATTGGATCGATGTGCGGTCCACCATTCGATGGCGATGCCATTAAATCCTCCTAACCGGTTACTGCGTCGGCTGCTTTCTAAACCTTTTGAGATCGGAGAAAATCATTCTCCCGGCTCCCTGAAACAGTAGTACAGAAAAAATAATCGTAAAAGCGAGGATGACCGAGGAAATGTGAAGGGTAGAAACCAGCGCCAAGCTAAAAAAAATGAAGAAGACAGAGAAGAGTCTCAGTACAAAACCGCCCAGGCTCCAAAATAACCCGGAGGAGAGAGAGCGGTGAGACCCCTTCCAGGCCGTTTTCTGGAAGACATAATAATAGGCGCCCGCTAAAGAACTCCCTATCAGAATGGAATTGATCACTCTTCCTTACTTGCCCCCTTTTTTTTGTCTTCCGAAGCAATGACCGCGAATATGTTAAGAAACCCGGCTGCTGAGCCAAAAAAGAATCCGAGCAGAAGAAATAAGGGGGACGTCCCAAACCAGTGGTCCAGCCCATACCCTCCCCCGGTCCCCACCAACACCGCGGTGAAAAGTTCAATGCCGAGGTTGCCGTATCGGCGGAAGAGATCCCAAGCACTCTCCTCTTTTTTCCCAGGTTCCAAGGCAGCCCCGGTGAGCGCCGGAAATGATCTACAAAAACTTCATATCTATCTCACAAACAAAAGGTCTTTGTCAAGATAATGTACCGATCATTCTTATCATTGTTAAAATCCCGGGAGAGATTGTTCGCCGCGTCAGCGACAATGGAACACTAGCAGGGCTTATGGACCGGGAGAGCGTTTTTTAGGGGATTGTATATCGATCATCTTTTCGCCCCGTACATATTCCCGGGTCTTATCCTGAACCTGGTCGAGCTGCTTGATGATTTCGCTGATACGGACACCCATGTCGTAGATGATTTTTGTTTTCTTCCGAATCTCTTCGGGTAAATCTTTCTTTTGAAGAAGCAATTGCGCCTGGCCGCAAATGACGGCCAACGGATTATTAATTTCATGACGGACCGTCAAGCTGATCTGGCCGATCGCTTCCAACCGCTCCAATAAGACTTTTTCCTGGTAGGCCCCTTCTGTGGCTAAGAAACGGCGAACCCTGGAGACCACTTCGCGGGGTTCAACCGGCTTTACCAGGTAATCATTGGCCCCCCCCTCGATTCCTTGAATTTTGGCATCGACATCCGAACGGGCTGTGAGCATCAACACGATCAGCTCTCTGGTTTTAGGATCCTTCCGAATCTCGCCGCAGACTTCATAGCCGCTCATCTTCGGCATCATCAGGTCGAGAATCATCAGGTCGGGAAGCTCTTTGCGAACCCGTTCCAACGCTTCTCTTCCATCGAAAGCGCAATCGACCGAAAAACCGGCGCTCTCCAGGGCCTCCTGGATAATCCGAACGGCATCCTTATTGTCGTCGACCACCAAGACCTTTTGCTTTTTTTTCATAAATCCCCGATCCTCTTTTTCAGAAGAAGATACACCGCCTCATTTTATTATTCAATCCCTCCGGGTGACACGCCGCAGTTTGCATCAATTCAACCAGCCACGTGAACCCCTTCTTATTACTGATGTCAGGAGATGATCTCCAATCGTCTACCGGTTCTTAATTGATCAGAATATTGAATGCGCGGCGACGTCATCCGTTAGGCGGGTCGAAGGTGGCACTGCTTAAAGAAAGGTTTGGATCGACTGATACGCCGCTCTGATTAAAGGTTCAGGATAGAGCCCGAGAAATAACGTTGCAAACGACATGGCCCACAAAGCAACCGTTAAAGGGGTTGAGAAAGAAAGAGGCATCGCACTCTCGGGCTCTTGCATATACATCACCATCACCACTTTGAAATAGTAATAGAGAGAGATGGCGCTGTTGAGCACCCCAATGACCGCCAGCCAATAAAATCCGCCCTGTATGGCCGCATTAAACAAAAATAACTTCCCCACAAAACCGGCAGTGGGGGGGATGCCGATGAGAGAGAGGGCAAAGAGAACAAACGCCGCGGCCACGGCCGGGTGGGTCTGCGCCAGGCCCTTGAAGTCGTTGATCTGATCGCCGCGCATATTTTTTCTGCAGAGCAAAATAATCATTGTAAACGCTCCCAACGTCATCACCGCATAGCCGACGAGATAGATGAGAACGCCGGCCCGGCCGGTCTGGGAGTTCGCGATCAGTCCCATTAGAATATAGCCGGCGTGAGCAATCGAAGAATAGGCCAGCAGTCTTTTGATATTGGTTTGAACCAGGGCGACGACGTTGCCGAGGGTCATCGTCAGAACAGCCACAATCCAAAGCAGCTGCCACCAGCTTCCATAGCTGAATCCCAATCCGGTAATGAAGACACGGAGCATGGCGGCAAAGGTCGCCGCTTTCGAGCCGGCCGACAGAAAGGCCGTAATCGACGTCGGCGCCCCCTCATAGACATCGGGCGCCCACATATGAAAGGGAACCGCGGCAATTTTAAACCCAAAACCTGCAATCAGGAGAATCAGGGCCATCGTCAGGGTCGGGCTGCCGCCGAGGTCCTGCGCCGACAGATAGGCCTGAATCGCTTTCAGATTTGTCGTGCCGGTGAAGCCGTATAAAAATGCGATGCCATACAAGATAAGGCCGGAGGTAAAGACGCCGGCGAGAAAATATTTGATGCCGGCTTCCATCGACTTCGGGTCTTTCCGCATAAAAGCGATCAAGACATAGAACGACATCGACATCAGTTCCAGGGAGAGATAAAAAGAGAGGAGGTCGGTTGCCGACGGCATGAGCATCATCCCCACCGTCGCAAAAAGGATCAGACCATAATATTCGCCTAAATTGATCCGCTCGATTTCAATATATAAAAATGAAATCAGAATGACCAGTGTCGAGATGGTCAGAGAGACCACCTTGAAGAAAATCGCATAACGGTCCAGCGCGATCATTCCGTTGAATGCCGAGATATTTTCCCCCCAGAGGGGAATCAGCGAAAGGCCGGAAGCGGCCAAAGCGGCCAGGGAAAAATAGCCGAGCCGCCTTTTTTTATCACGGGGAACAAAAGGCTCCATGATAAAAAGAAGGAGGGCGAGCGACGCTAAAATCAGCTCCGGAAGGATCGCCGTCAGTTGGATGTCTGGCGTCAAGGTTCCCATTTAATCTCCCACGCCGGAGGGAAGTTCAGGTTCAATCGACACCGCCGCCGCAGGCACCACCTTTTTCTCCAGCGGGACCGATTTCTTTGCCATCTCAGGTTTGGCCTGGTTCATTCCGGGATTGACCCTCTGAACGATGTTCGCGACCGCCGGCTCCAATATCCGGATAAACGGCTTTGGATAAAGTCCGATCCAAAACATGAAGACAATGAGCGGAGCCATGTAAGCGATTTCTCGACGGTTCATATCGGCGATGTTTTGATTTTCCGGTTTGTCCAGAGGGCCGAACATCATCCGCTGGAAAAGCCAAAGCATGTAGGCCGCGCCCAGAATAATCCCGAGCATCGCAATCCCGGCATAAATTTTATTACTTTGAAAAGCCCCGACCAGGATCAAAAACTCGCCGACAAACCCATTCAGCCCCGGAAGGCCGATTGAAGAAAACAGGGTGATCGCAAAAACAGCCGCAAAGATCGGCATCCGGTAGGAGAGCCCGCCAAAATCCTGAATCAAACGGGTATGGCGGCGCTCATAGACCATCCCGACGATTAGGAAAAGAGCGCCGGTCGAAATACCGTGGTTGATCATTTGAAGAATGCTTCCAGTGATCCCCTGCGAGTTGAGCGCAAACATTCCCAACATGACGAACCCCAAGTGGCTGACCGAGGAATAGGCGACCAGCCGCTTGATGTCTTTCTGGGCCAGCGCAACCAATGCGCCGTACACAATTCCCACCATCGCCAACCCCATCATCATCGGCATAAAGTAGTGGCTCCCCGCCGGAAAGAGGGGGAGGCAAAAACGGACAAAACCATACGTCCCCATTTTCAGCATGATGCCGGCCAGCAGGACACTTCCCGCGGTAGGGGCATCGGTGTGCGCGTCGGGAAGCCAGGTGTGGAACGGGAACATCGGAACCTTGACTGCAAAACCCAAAAAGAAAGCCAAAAAAAGCCAGATCTGGAAAGAAAGAGGAAGGTTCAGTTTCTGAAGTTCCAGGAGACTAAAGGTATATTGGCCCGTTCCGTATTCCGGATTGGCATTGAGAAAGTAAACGGCCAGGATCCCCAGGAGCATGAAAAGGCTTCCAAACAGCGTGTAGAGGAAAAACTTAATGGCGGAGTAGAGCCGGCGCCCTCCCCCCCAAATTCCGATCAAGAAGTACATCGGAACGAGCATGATCTCCCAGAAAATGTAGAAAAGGAAAAAGTCGAGCGAGATAAAGACACCGATCATGCCGGTTTCTAGAAAAAGAATCGCGATGTAGTATTCTTTGACCCGTTCATGAATGGCCGTAAAAGAGCTGACGACCGCAATCGCGGTGAGAATCGTGGTCATGAGGATCAGCAGCAGGCTGATCCCATCAATCCCGGCCAGGTATTCCACCCCGAGCGTCGGAATCCAGGAGGCTTTTTCCCCGAACTGCATTTCCGCGCTGGAAGAATCAAATCCGGGCAAGAGGAGAAATGAGATCAGCATCGTCGCAATAGAGAAGCCAAAAGCGGCATACATGATCTTTTTATGGTCATTCTTGCTCATGAAGATTAAAACGATACTACCGGCCAGCGGGAGATAGACAATCAGCGATAAAATGGGAAACCCATAAACATTTGTCATGAAACCTCCTGTGAAGACTGAACTGAGAAGCTAAATCTGCGACAAACCAGCCCGGCCGCTTTCCGGGAGTCGGCTAGCAGGCTGTTGAAAAAGTATCTCTTTATGCGTTAGGCTGTCATTCCCGCGAAAGCGGGAATCCAGAAGTCATGGTTTCCGTTGCGCCTCCAAGTGGAGCGCCGTGAACATAAGTCTCTTCAAGCGAAGATTTCCGGCGTTCATTCGGATCTTGCGCGCCAGGGCCTATTTCAACCATTCCCCGGAGGTCATTGATTTTAAATAAA
>Ga0080064_1001584_pt1 | contig 44889 bp, 38 predicted proteins | sample Subgrocontami54m_FD_69260 | JGI IMG/M metagenome (GOLD analysis project Ga0080064, IMG submission 69260) | Subsurface groundwater microbial communities from S. Glens Falls, New York, USA - GMW46 contaminated, 5.4 m (SPADES assembly) (version 2) ...
TTTTTGAACGACGATTTGCCGCGCGAAACTTCCCGCTGCGGGTTCTCCCAAATTTGGGACATACTCAACGGCAACTTGAGAAACGATAAATACCGCAGGAAGTGTTGCTTCATGCTTCTTGAGGTAATCATATTCGCTTTGGCTGCCGGTCTTGATGAGGATCTGTGTTTCCAGCGAACTCCCCACCTCTCCAGCTTTACGTTTTTCCTCGATGGCTTTCAAAATGTCGGGTCTGATCGCCACCAGCCGTTTGAATTTCTCCTCAATTTCTTTATTTTGCCATTCCCTTGGCATAACTAGCCAGTCCAGCAAATGAACGCTGGCCACTGATCTCATGCCAGCATCTTTGGGCATGGCCTCAAAAATCTCTTCCGCCGTGAAACTCAACACCGGCGCAAGGACTCGAACCAGGTAATTGAGGATATGATAAAGAACTGTTTGTGCACTTCTTCTTTCTGGTGAATTTGCGGCAGAAGTATACAGCCGATCTTTTAGGATGTCAAGATAAAAACTGGACAGATCCTCGTTGCAGAAAGTATAAATCGATTTTGTGACCTTCGCAAACTCATAATGCTCAAAAGCGGCTTTCAGTTCGACCATCGTCGCATAAAGGCGCCCCAGCGCCCAGCGGTCCAGATCAAGCAACTGATTGTACGCCAACATGTTTCGAGTCGGATCAAAGTCGTAAAGATTCCCCAAGAGATAACGAAAAGTATTTCGGATCTTCCGATAGCTATCGGTGAGCCGCTCCAGGATCTCTTTGGAGATCCTGATGTCTTCTTCATAAGAACTGGACGCGACCCAAAGGCGAACGATGTCAGCGCCGCTGTTTTTCATCAGATCCAAAGGCGAAATGACGTTGCCCAGCGACTTGGACATTTTTCTTCCCGCGCCATCGACTACAAATCCGTGCGTCAAAACGCCTTTGAATGGGGGTTTCCCTTCCATCGCAACCGCTGGAATCAAAGACGACTGAAACCAACCGCGGTGCTGGTCGGAACCTTCGAGATAAAGATCAACGGGGAGTTCCATGCCCAGCATGGCTTTGACAACGGCCTGATGGCTGACGCCGGAATCAAACCACACATCGAGAATGTCGTGCGTCTTTTTAAAATCAGAACCGCCGCAATCAGGGCAACGGAATCCCGCGGGAATAAGTTGCTTGATATCTTTTTCAAACCACGCGTCGCTTCCTTCTTTCTGGACGATCTTCGCGAAATGCTCGATGACTTCAGGGAATAATTTGTGTTCATCCTTGCAGCCGTGGCAAACCAACGCGGGGATCGGCACGCCCCAATAACGCTGACGGGATAAACACCAGTCTGGACGTGTGGCCACCATAGACGCGATGCGCTCTTTGCCGGCGGGCGGAACCCATTGCACGTCGTTTTCGATCGCTTTCTGCAAACGTTCACGCAATTTCTCGTGATCGATCTTTAAGAACCATTGGTTCGTCGCGCGAAAGATAATCGGGTTCTTGCAACGCCAACAATGCGGATACGTATGTTGGATCGTTGCTTTGTGAAATAAAGTTCCTTTCGCTTCTAAATCATTGATGATCTTGTCACTTACTTTCGAAACGTGCTGGCCCTTATATTCCCCAGCCAATTCCGTGTACACACCTTTGTCATCAACAGGCATCAAAACTTCTAACCTGTACTTCAGTCCCGTCTGAAAATCGTCCTGCCCGTGGCCGGGCGCGGTGTGGACCAAGCCCGTACCGTCCTCTTTAGTAACATAGTCAGCAGCGACGACGCGGCAATTCGGACGAACACCAAAAGGATGGTCATACGTCACGGCCGACAATTCTTTTTGGGTTACCTTAAATTCACTTTTACCCGACTTTCCCGCCTTCTCTAATACTTTAGACCGTAAAGATTCCTCGATGATCAAATATTCATTCCCCGCATCAATAACATCGTAATGATATTGGGGATGCACCGCGACCGCGACATTAGCCAATAACGTCCAAGGAGTTGTCGTCCAGACCAGCAAATACAACGGTTTGGAAAGTTTTTTGCCTAACGCCTTCTCGACATTATTGACTTTGAATTTCACATAGACCGACGGTGAAGCATGGTCTTCATATTCAACCTCCGCCTCGGCGAGCGCGGTCTCGCACTGGAAGCACCAGTTGACGGGCTTGAGTCCGCGGTAGACGTATCCTTTTTGGTGCAGTGTCACCAGAGATTTCAAGATCCAGTATTCATAATCACGACTCAAGGTAAGATAAGGGTTGTCCCATTCGCCGAAAACGCCGAGGCGTTTGAATTCCGCTTTCTGGATCTCGACGTATTTCATCGCGTAGGCGTACGCCTTCTTGCGAAAGTCCACGCAATCGATCTCGCCTTTTTTCTGTTTTAATTCTTTAAATAGTTGATGCTCGATAGGAAGTCCATGGCAATCCCAGCCGGGCACGTACAGGCTGTCGAGCCCCTGCATGGTCTTGAATTTGACGATCATGTCTTTAAGGACTTTGTTGAGCGCGTGGCCGATGTGGATGTCACCGTTGGCATACGGCGGCCCGTCGTGAAGGATGAAACGTTTTTGGCCTTTACCCTTTGCGCGGATCTTAGCTTGCAGCGAATCTTTCTGCCACTTCTCTAAATACGTGGGTTCTTTTTGCGCCAACCCCGCTTTCATGGCGAAAGGAGTGTTCGGTAAGTTGAGGGTTTTTTGGTAATCCATTATTGCTTAATATACTTTCCTATAATAATGCTCAATTCCTTTTTCTTCTGTTCCGGGATCTTGGCCGGGTCGGTCATGATGGCGTGCTGCAACGCGTTTTGCGCGGCGAATTGCTTGATTTTCCCTACGCGCGGCACGGCCAGGCGGATGATTTTCTTAGCCGTTTCAATATTTTTGTTCAAATACGCGATGACCATGTCCACCGTGACGGCATCGTGGCCAGCATGCCAGCAGTCGTAGTCGGTGACCGCGCACAACGAAGCGTACGCGATCTCCGCTTCACGGGCGAGTTTGGCCTCCACCATATTCGTCATCCCGATGATGTCAACGCCCCAGCTGCGGTAAAGATTGGATTCGGCCTTCGTGGAGAACTGCGGGCCTTCCATGTTCAGATATGTTCCCTTGGGGTGAACCGTTGCGCTGGCCTGTTTACAGGATTCAATTAAAACGGAAGTCAATTCCGAAGAAACCGGATCCGCCATGGAAACATGCGCGACGATGCCGCCGGTAAAAAAGCTCGCTTCCCGTGCCTTGTTGGTGCGGTCGATGAATTGGTCCGGCACCACGAAATCCATCGGTTTGATCTCTTCCTTCATGCTCCCGCAAGCGGATACGGAAATGATCGCGTTAACCCCCAAACGCTTGAGCTCAAAAATATTCGCCCGGTAATTGATCTCGCTGGGAGAAATATGATGCCCGCGGCCATGGCGGGAAAGAAAGATCACTTCCACGCCATCAAGCATACCCGTCATAAAATGATCCGAAGGCGGCCCGAAAGGCGTGTCCCAGACCATCAGCTCCTCGCTGTTCTGGAGGCCTTCCATTTTATAAAGCCCGCTGCCGCCGATGATGCCGACTTTTGTCATTTGGAAAGTTCCTTTGCTCGTTTGCGTGCCGCAGTAAGCGCCCACTGAACAATTTTTCCAGTCTTATTCTTTTCAAAAACTGCCAACGCCGCCTGGGTCGTGCCACCTTTGGAAGTCACTCGCGCGCGCAGGATATCCGCACCTTCACCGGACTGCTCTAAAAGCCGGGCGCTTCCCTTCAATGTCTGCGTTACCAATTCCCTGGCCATCGCCGGATTTAATCCCAACGACCGCGCCGCTTTTTCCAGACATTCGGCAAAATAAAAAACATATCCCGGCCCGCTGCCGGAGACAGCCGTGACCGCGTCCATCAAGCGTTCGTCAACAACGACCGTCTTGCCGATGCAATTAAAAATCTGTTGTGCCATCTTTATATCCGCCGTCGTGGCAAATTTACCCCGGCAAATTCCCGTGACGGCTTCGCCGACCTGCGCCGGCAGATTCGGCATGGTGCGCACAACGCGAACTTTCCCTAAACGTTTTTCGATGTAATGGCAGGTTATTCCTGCGGCGATGGAGATGATCAGCTGATCTTGACGCACATGGCGACGTAATGCAGCCAATACTTCGTCGAAATTCTGTGGCTTGACGGCAAGGATAATAATGCGCGAACCCGAGGCAACCGTCGCCAGGCCGGCGACCTTCGCGCCGAAGCGACGTTTTAAAAATGCGCCGCGCTTGGCATCCTGCTCGCAGACCCGTACGGAAAACTTCCGGCCAATGCCCGTCAGAATGACCGTTCCCATGTTTCCACCACCGATGAGACCAACTGTCGTTTTGTTCATTTGAATATTGCCCTCCCGATGCGCACCATGTTCGACCCTTCTTCGATGGCGATCGCGTAGTCTTCGCTCATTCCCATAGAAAGATATTTCATCTCCACGCGCGGATGGGTGGCGTGCTCGTCTTCGACGGCATCGAAGAGTTCCCGCAAATCGCGGAAACACTTTCGGACAACACCCTGATCTTTCGTAAACGGCGCCATGGTCATCAGTCCGGAAAGGCGGATATGTTCGCAGCGGCTGATTTCTTCAATCAACGGCAAAACCTGGTCGGGATGAACGCCAAATTTTTGGTCTTCTCCCGAGGTATTGACTTCCACAAGAATCTCCGCCATCTTGTTGAGCTTGACCGCCTGTTTCTCGATCTCATCAGCCAGGTGGATGCTGTCCACCGACTGGATCAGGTCAAAGATCTCAACGGCGTGCTTGGCCTTGTTGGTCTGCAGGTGCCCGAGCATATGCCGGGTGGCGCGGACATGTTCCTGGTCCAGAATAGCGAATTTCTCCATGGCGTCCTGGACTTTATTTTCCCCGATATGCTTAAGCCCGGCCGCGACGGCTTCCTTGATCTGGGCGGCGTCCACGTATTTGCTCGCGCCGACAAGGATGATCTCTTTGTGATTGCGGCCGATGCGTTTGCAAACGGCCTCGATATCTTTATGGACTTGTGCCAGACGTTCCTTGATCATTATGCCCCTTGACCTTGCTGAAGGAGAATAAAGTAACATAAACGGGAGGAACAGTCAACGGGAAGAAAAATAATGCCTTTAACTAATTTAACAAACTCACCGGCTCAACTTCGCGGGCTTTAAGCGCTGGCCTTATCTCTTGCGTATCCGGCGCGGGATCGGCTAATCCCAATAGCATAGGCAGGTTGGGGATGGGAGTAATATTAATAATGATCGGCACAAAGCCGTCAATGCGCATCGTTTCGATCGGCTGCTGCGGCAACGGCAGCGGCACGCCATTTCCGTCGCGCTTGATCTGCAGGTCGAGGAGTGCGGGGTTGAAATCGATACCGCCAGGCGCATTGTTCGTCGCTTGTATCTCATCACCCGACTTACTGACCACTGACGACTGATCACTGATCACTGCCATCATCGGAGAGGAGGCGGATCCTGCTTTAAGAGAATCTACGGCTCTCTGGACTTCTTCTTTAATGATTGCGACTGTGTCCTCCGGCCTCAGATCATTAATGTTTGGATCCATGCGATCCAGGGCTTCTTCAACTTTTTCCAATATGGCATACAGTGTCTGGCTGACTCCCATATTTCCCGGCAAGGGTTCCCTCAAATAAACATCAGTGTGTTCGCGTCTTACTTCTTCCTCAACTTCTTCAGCGGAAAGTAAATTCAGATTATTATATCCTATCTCCCCTTTCGGGTTTATCTCTTGAGAGTACCAAAAACGAAGAGAATATTTCTCACTCACTGCAGTCTCGAACTTATCTCCCCCGGGACTCCGAAATATTGCTTCATGCAGAGAATACGCATCCCGGAGTAATATATTAAGCTGTTCTCTTAATAAAGTAAGTCGTTTCGCGAAATCCTCTTTCGCCTTATATTTGTTTAATAAATGATCAAAAACCTTAATATTGCTCCTAAATGATGGGATCGCGGTCTGCTGGAGATATTCTGTTCTTATTTTGTATAAATTATATTCTAAATGTTCCCTATAAAAATTATACTTTACTTTAAAATTCTCTAATGCGTTGGCAAAATCGACCTGATCCTCAATGTCGACACCTTGAAGCATCATATTAAGGATACGAGCATCATCAAAATCCTGAAATGTTCCGGGAGTCTCACGTATTAAATCGGACACACGCTCATATTGTTCTTTAAATCGAGATAGTTCCGCTTCCGCCGGCGAGGAGGCGAGTCCAATAGCTTCAATCTGATCGTCTGGGATGCTTATCTCGGCTTCCCCAACAGTCAGCAAAAGAGTTGTTTTGTCGCCGCTAATCTGAGAAAGTCGCCCATTTACAGGTTCCCGCTCCCTTCTTGTAGTATGAACTATAAGACCAGCATCTTCGCTTACATAATTGCCGGCAACAACCTGATATAGACCATCCAAAGAATCCCATGCTGCTTTTACAAATTGGGTGATTTGATTTAAAGGCATTTCTTTCAAATCTGAATCTTCCACCCAAGTGATTTTAGCGACATCCATTGACCCGCCCAATACACTCCTAATATTGATCATTATTCGTTCTCGTCCTTTAGAATCAGCTTGTTTTAAATCGATAAAAAAAGGTCTGCTCCCGCCCCGTAAACCTCCGTATTGCATCAAAAAGTCCTCGGGCGAATAAATTACTTTCTCCACCGGCGAGGAGGCACCTTCGTTGCCCGAAGCTTGTGAGGAGGCGGACTCCTGCTCTTCATGCTTTATTTTCATGTACCTCAAAACTCTCTCCTTAGGATTTTTATATCCATCCCAATCTGTATCTCTTTTTAAAACGACAACATCATTTTCGATAGCGATTCCATTAAATCTGGGATCGAGCTCCTCATCGCTATTTCTTGGATATTTGGTATTTGGAGAAATCATATCTCCTTTTTGATTAAACACCTGAATTTCAGCGTAATTAGCATACCGCTGCATTAAAACATAGTAATTTCCTTTGGAATCGATATCAAAACCCAATGCCGAATTTACCTGCCCTTCGTCTTGATAGGCATCCTTTCCTCTTCCTTGCGTTGTGATTTTTTTAACCAAATTATTAAACGGGTTAAGTTCAACAATAAAATATTGCTCGAAGGGTTGTTCGCCCCGACTAGTGCCCCTATACGTTAAAAGAAAAGCAATGTTATGATTGATCGGGTTAAATGCAATTTCCCGGAGCATTAATTCTTTGAGCATTTTTTCGTCTGGGAAAACGTTTTTCAAGATACCATCCAAGCTGAATGGAGTTTTTAGATCTGTCGATATCAGACGATGCCAATCGACCCCCTCTGTTCCCCTTGGATTAAAAGCCTTAAACGTGTAAGCAGTATCAAAACTTATCTTATGACCATTAACGAGGATATGGGGCCAATCTGAAATATCGTGGCGATCAGGGCCGCGCATTCGAGAAAACGATTTGTGCGCAGGCCATTTTGCCTGAAATTGTTCATCGGGGAGATCTTGGCCAAATTTTCTTTCCATGACATCGTCAAAACTCACCGCCTTTGTTAGAATCAATGGAAGATTTACTGTAGGAGGTGCCAGCAAAGAAACTATCTTTTCGGCAACAGGAACAAGTGCTTGGTCCTCATTCTCCATTGGCGAGGAGGCGAACTCCTGCTCAGGTCCGTTACCATTAAGCGGAATGATGAGAAACCGATCGGGACTCTCCTTGCGATACACCTTCAGCGAACCTGCAGGGAAGTTTTTCCCTTCAATAATCGCATCTTTTTGGAGCAAGATTATTTTAGTTACATCCCGTAAACGCTTCTCTCCCCCAGGATAAAATGTTGGATTTAAACCTAATATTCTAGCCCATTGAAAATTATTTAAAGGGCTCTCTGGTCTCACATTAATTTTGATAGCAATGTTCGTCTTCCCGGTCGGGTCAACCCATTCATCCAGCCAGCGAACAAGTCCTTCGATTTCCACCGGCGAGGAGGAAGTTCCGTCGCCCGAAACTTGCCCCGTAGAAATCCCTTTGGGATTATACGGGGCTTGCGAGGTGGCAGGCCCTGCAATCGTCTTGGCATATTCTATATTGAGCACAATTGAAGGTAGCCCATCCCGGATCAAAGTTTTCATGTCCTCTTCTATCGGAGATTTATGAACCATTACTTGTTCATACAAATTCCGAACAGATATTACCTTGTTGCGTATGCTGCTTAATTGCCTAAAAGTTAAAAATGCTTCCCCGTTCCCTTCTAGCGAATGTTTTACTTCTTTCAAGTACTCTAAAATATTCTGTGTGTCACCATCGGCGGATTTATATTGCAGGGCATCATTTATGAAAGAAAATATTTCTTTAATATTATAACCGCTTTTATCAAACCAAATATTTTGGATATCCTCAAGGACCGGCGCGATCAGTTGTTTTATCTGTTCCTGCGAATCATTACTTAACTCCTTATCTTTGATCGTTCTTGATAACCCGTCAAAGGACACGATCAGATCTATCATGGCCATTCCTTCTCCCGACTCTCTGTTACGCGCGATGTCTCGCTCCAAAGCTCGAAGAGAATCCGAAACATTCGAAAACCCTCCCCCTAGAATCTCCAATTTATTAATAGCATCAGTAATTTTTTGTTGTACCTTTTCCATCGGCGAGGAGGCTTCCGCCGGTTTTGCCGCGAAAGCCGCAGCGATATCCTCGACGTAGACCGCCGGTTGCGGGGAAGACCTGATCCCGATCCTTAACCGAATAATGGGCACATAGACCGTGCCGCTTGCAAGAAATTCCCGCTGCGTTTTTTTAACCAGCATTTCGATAAGGCCAAAATCTCCCTCAACAAATCGCCCCGGAATATGAACAATATTCAACTTTCCCTCATCCGAGTCTTGGACCGCCAGGATAATGTCTTTTCCTTCAGCCGCCTCATGGATGATCCGGTAAATCTCCGTATTGATGCTATTGGTGATCGACGCGGAGGCGCCTCCTGCGCTCAATTGACGCTTTAATTCTTCCAGCGATAATGAATCTTTTATGCGCCCATTGATCTCGGCTATGAATTCGGCCTTTTCCCGGTGCACTTTCGGCAACCGCGCTTCGTCCACTTCGTTGATCAATTCTTCTGCAACACCCTCACCATCCAAAAGCCGGCGGGCCGCTTCCCGGACATCGGGGAATGCGGAATGGTCGCGTTGATCTTCCAATTTTGCTCTCACCTTTATAAGAACACTTTTCTCTTCATCATAAAAATACCTTAGATAAAATTTCCCATCTCTCCTTTTTCTTACAGCTTGCCTCACCTGCCAATCCTCGAGCAATCCATAAATATCCTTGATCGGCGAGGAGGCACCTTCGTTGCCCGAAGCTGACGCGGGAGCGGGATAATCACCCTCCTCTGCAACTCCCTGTCCAAAGGGAGGAAAAGAAGATGAATTATTATTAATAATGAGATCCGCCGTATCGCTTGTCAACAATACAACCTTGTCCCTTACCCCGAATATATTGTCCACTTTCTCCATAATTTGACTCAAAGAAAGTTGCGGGTGTTTCTCCCCCATTCTCCATCTTTGCAGGTAACGTTCTCGGCGAGTTTCGGTTGAAGCCCAGATATAAATTTTATAGTCATATAGCCTACGGATAGATTGGCCAAACAAGCTAATACTCAAATCAAACAAATAAATTTCTCCCGCCTGTGGAAGAATTCCCTCCACTAGCTCGTTTGTGTCCAAATCAAGGAACAATCTGCTATCTTTTTTGATCAACAGGTGTTCGTTTTCTTTCTTGGACTCCTCTAGCTCAACAAATCTATATCCACCTATTTCAATAATATTTTCTTTTTGATCGTGTAATATTTGCCTGCGTTTTGCTTCAGAGATCTCTATTCGTCGCGCATCTCGTCTATCGAACAGAGGAACCAAAGCTAATTGTCCATGCCTCAAATTATCAAGAGCGTATTTTAATCTTTCGATCTCAAAAATATTATACGGGTAATCTCTTTGACTATCTCTCCTGCGTTCCGGTAATGAAAATCGGTCTCCTGGAAATATAAAAATTCTTTCTCTTGGTAATTGTTTCTGGATTTCCCCTTCTAAAATAGAAGCTACGAATGACTTCCCGGATGCCATGCCACCAGCCAACGCGATCAGCGTTATTTTGTCTTTTCCGTCTTTTCTCACTTCATGAATAAAATCAATTATTTTTCCTAACCCCTCCTGCAAAGAAACTGCATGAACAGGCGGCGTCTCTTTTTGTCCCCCATCCCCTAAACCCTGTCGAATATTTTCCTCCATTGGTGAGGAGGCGGTTTCGCTGCCCGAAGATTGCGAAGAGACGGTGGCGAGCGGCGATTCGAGGGCGGTGATGTCGGGCCCCTTGAAATTCTCGCTAAGCACGGTTACTACTTCCAAAGTCTGACCTTTTTCACTGGCCTTCTTAACAAGCTCTTCACCTTGCGCAGATTGCGCCAATGTCCATACCATCAACGTGGCCATCACCAGATGTCTGATCTTAAAGCCAAGCCCGCCGGAGAAATACTTGCGCGGGATCACATCTTGGGTCGCCGGGTCATAATCTTCTTTAATATAATTGTACACGCCCTTTTTGAACGACTCGATGTACTGCTCGTAGATTTTCTGGTTGACTGTTTTGTCCTGGGTGTCGATCCCTTTGGTCTTGTTTTGGTCGACGTAGATCTTTCCCAGCAAGCCGTCTTTTAATTTCAGCTTGTACCACGCCGCGAGGATCAGCGAGTTGTACATCTGACGCAGATTGGCGAAATTTTCACCTTCATTGACTTCCTTTTCGATGGCGGGGAGGATGATTTCGCGAATGATCTCAGTGGTCAGTGGTGAGTGGTCGGTGTTCAGATTTTCTTTCTGACCACTGATCATTGATCCCTGACCACTGGCGAGGTAGTCTTCTTCAAGCATTACTTTCAACCGGCTCTTCACCACAAAGGCACTCGTGTCCTTCTCATACACCACCGCCTCTTGCGGCACGACCCAGACTTTATTGAAAGTGTTGACAGGGATCTCCGTGGTCCCGTACTTTTCACGCGCCTCTTTGTAGATCTTCTCCCAAAATTCTTTCCCCAGTTCTTTTCCCGGGTACATCAAAGATGCCGTCAGCTGCTTGAGTAAATAATCCTGCGCGAGCATGTCCCGGCCCATTTCCGTCTGGCCTAATCCTTGGGGGATCATACGATTTTTTTCATACGGCGAAAGGTTCACCCAAAGTTCATCTTCGGGAACGGTCAGTGAGGCCAGGAAATATTTGATCAGTTTGCGGGATTCTTCTTTGAGGGCTTGGCCGGTTAAATTCGCGTCACCGGTATTGACGATGAAATCAAACTTGAGCGGATTATCGGGATGGATCGTGATGCCGATCAACCGCGCCGGGACGAATCCGGCGCTAACGGGAACCATCGTGCCGGGCACGGGTAAATTAAAAACGGCTTGGGCGCATACCGGTGTCGGCGGCAGGATGACCCCGGCAAGAAATGTTATCGCGATAAAACCGCAAAGGGTCTTATATGCAAGCGAGGTGTGTCTTTTTTCTAAATAGACGATCATGGGAACCGTGGTTTATATGGTGACTATGCATGGCCTGCAGAACTACGCGTATAAACCCTGCCATTCCCGGAGGTGTTCATAACTGCAGAGAAATAAATTGGTTACCCCGATTCGCAAGATATGGTAAAATTCTCCCGGATTTTTTATTGACTTTTATCCGTGCTGAAAAATCCTGGACAATTTTACCATGCTCATCGGGGTTCTTCACCTGCGACTTGCAAGTCGCAGGTGAAGAAAGTATGCCATATTCTCTTGGAAAATCAAGAAAATCAAACACCTGGAGCGTTGTGTAACGTATTGATAATAATGCGGTTAAAACGTTTAGCTATTTTACTTTGCCGTGGTTTTTTTGAGTTTCTCGGGGAAGTCGAAAATGCCGGCTGTTTCCGTCAAAAACTGATCAACGGAATGGCTGGGAAGGATCTTGGCAAACGGCGGCTTGACGGTGGCGAAGTACATTGGGTTGGGGTTGAATTCGTCCTTAAAGCTGTAATACAAAAGCGTGAGGATCGCGATGATCCCCAGAAAAATAGACGCGGAAACTGCGATCCGTTTTTTTAAGGAGACATTGGTGGCCAGTGTCATGTTGCCGATGAGAAACGCCGTGCCCAGTCCGCTAAAAAAGACCGCGGCCAGAACAATCTCAACGATAACGCTGTTGAAGCCATATCCGGCGTATTCGCTGACGTTAGTGAGCGTCAGTCCGGTAACAATGAACAAAAGGCTTAAACTTAATTGGGCCGCGAACTGCGGTTTATGCTTGATCATCCGTCCGGCGAAGGCCCACAGCCCTGCCCACGCGAAGGCGGTGAACAAAAATCCCAAAGACCCCGCGGCCAGTTTCGGGATGGAAACATCCTCCAGACTGGTCATGTACACATGGGCCGTAAAGATCATGGTGCACACCAAAAGGATCGACCACGCGTTAACGGGCTTCTCGATCTTCTGAAAGAACGGGTGGGTCTGGATGAGCAATTTTGTCGCGGCGACCGGATGTTCGGGGCTCAAAAAACGTAATCGCGTGCGGCCGACGACAATTTCATCGCCGGAATCGAGGCGCACCTGTTCCATGACCCGGGAGAACTTCCGCACGTACATGCCATTCTCGTGGCTCACGTCCTCGACCAGCCAGCCGCCCTGCCCCGCATCGCTGCTGTGACCGCTTCGTACAATCAAATGATCGGCGGAAACATGGGGGTCCCCCAGGATCAGATCATTGCCGTAGCCCCGGCCGACGCGAACCTCTGGCCCTTCGAAAGTCTTGTATTCCCGCAAAAAACGTAACGGGTGAACTATTTCAATGATGAGTTTTGCCATTGGATCTCTTTTAAGAATTTGCGCGCGAATTCGATGGCGTTGGCCCTACTTATCCCCAAGACCACGACTTCTGTCAAAAGCCCGCGGTCATTGCGGTCCACCAGCGCCAGCGAGAGGTCGATGTCATAAAGTTCCGGAAATTTTTTATACTGCCGCGCGCACCAGAGCACCTTCGTGTCCCGGCCGCCGACATCGACAAAATTATTATCACATTGAAAATTAGTCACATCCTCTTCTTCAGCATTCTCATAAGGATCGGGGACCCGGAAATGATTTTCGTATAAATTATAGAACCGGATCGGATTAAGCCCTTTGCTGGTGAGCCAAAAATATTTATAAAGGATATTGCCCGTGGAAAACCCCGGCGAAAGGAAGATCGTGTCGCTCGTCGAGCAACTGATATAAGCGTAATTGTAGAGATCTTTTTCCTTATCTTCAGATTTGCCCCAGCATTTAAAGACATTAAGAAGTTCTCCAGGCACTTTCGCTTCCCCCACCTCCAGGGTATTCCAGGCGGGCTCGAGCAAATGCTTGACGTATTGCTCCTGGTTTTCCGTCAATTGTTCTCCGATCTTTCTTTTCCACTGCGTGCCAGACAGCCCCGCATGGCTTGGCGCGGGTGGCGCGGCTAAAACGCGCGCGTACAATTCCCCCAGATGCTCCACGGGAACCAGAAAGCTCACCTCGTTGCCCGCGGTCGATACATTGATCCCAATGACCTCACTGGCCTTGTTCAAGGCCGGGCCGCCGCTCATCCCCGGATTGATCGACCCGGAAAACAGAATCTTTTTATAAAGAGAATCTTCCATCAGCCCGTTATAGATCCCCTCCACGATGCTCATCCCCAGATCAAAAGGATTTCCCATCGAGTAAATGCGCGTGCCCTTGGACAGATCCGAGTGCCCCAAAGAAAGGTAGGCTGACGGGCTCTCATGGCCACGGATGACCGCCAGGTCGTGGATGACATCAATGTCCAGAACTTCTGCGGGGTCGGTCAACCCATCATGGCGCACGGATTCGACCCGGAAACGCTGGGGTGAATGCACTGCTTCGGAGACCACATGAAAATTGGTCGCGATATGGCCTTCGGGCGTGAACTGAAAACCGGAACCGATCGAGGTCTTCTTGCCCGTGGCCAGATCGATCACCTGGATCTGCACCACGCTGGGGTGACAGGATTCGTAAATAGCCTGGGCTTCGTCCGTGATCGACTGCGCACTGACCGCTGCGGCGAACGCGGTAACGATCCCCAAAATGCCGGCAGACAACAAGAACTTCCTGTTTGTAAATTTTTTACGTTTCATAAGTATTTATATGACTTTTAGTATAAAATACAATCAATTCAATAGAAAGCGAAAAGTCGGAATATTATACGGCCCCGAACCCCTCCGCGCAGCGGAGCCATTGGTAGAACCGTCCTTTATGTGCTATACTTATACCAGAATACAACCCAAAGGCAAACCCGTCGCAAGGCGGGGACGCAAAGCTAAAGGGTCCTGTACCGTACGGTACAGGACAGCCAGTTGCCGCGACCGAATGCGTAAGTTTCGAACCAAGCACAGAAACCTATCCATCCGAAACGCGGATGGATTTTTTTTTGGTTCGCCGTATGGCGAACCAACAACCCCTGCGCTTTGATTCGCTCCGGCTTTTCACGGACGAATCAGCAGGGATGACCAAAAAAAGGAACAAATGTCTATAAAATTTTCAAACAACAAAGCCTTTTCGCTCTCAGAACTGATGATCGCGACGCTGATCTTCGCCTTCACTTTCGCCGGGACTATTCTGGTTTTCTTCCGGTGCATCGAATTAAGCGAAATGGCGCGTAATTCTTCAGCGGCGGTCAACGCATGCAAAAACCGTATCGCGTCCATTGAAGACACGGCGTTCGACCAGGTTTTGGGCACTTATAACAACACGACCTTTACGGCGCCCGGTGTCAACGGTACCGGGGTCACGTATGTGACCAGCGTTGACGTTGACCTGCTGCAGGTCACATTGGTATTTTGTTGGCGCGAAAAAAACGGCCGGATCATGGGTGAAGATACCAATATCAATGGCGTTTTAAATGGCGGCGAAGACGCCAACGGCAACGGGGTCCTTGATTCTCCCGTGGAGCTGACGACTTATGTTTATGACCGGACATAATTTTCAAAAAAGGCATACTATGCGACAACCACAAGGCTTTACAATAGTCGAGCTGCTGGTCACCACACTGATCTTCGCGGTAATCCTGGTCGGCATGTATTCAGCGTTACTGGCGGGACAGTCCGCCTGGTCAACGACCGATACCGAGATCCGCCTGCAGGAATCCTTGCGCAAAACCCTGCAGCGGGTGGCAATGGAACTGGAAGAATCCGGCGAAAACGGCAACGGCGTCATGCAAGTCACTCTCGGTGATAATACCGGCACCAATTCAACCGACGTACTGACCTTTTCGGTACCCATGTGCGTGTGCAGCAATACTCCCATCGATGCCAATGGCGATGTGACAAATTGGGGGGCTCCGCTCAATTTCGGGAAGACCAATTGTCCGGCGGACGTCACGCGCAATAGCGATGGGACGATCAGCATTTGTCACCTGACCACGAACCCCGACACCCAAACGGACACACAGGTCACCCCGGCAGAACTTGATGATCACCTGACCCACGGAGATTGGCTGGGATCGTGCACGGCGTGCTCGATCGCCGGCAACAAGTTCGTGGAATACGCTATCGACGCCGACAATCAACTTTTACGCCGGGTGCGCAACAACGTCAACACCCTGGTCAAAGAGGAAACCATCGCCGATGATGTGACCGGCTTTCAAGCTGTTTTTAACGGGAACCAGGACATCGTGACTCTGAGCGTCACAGCTCTGGCGAATACCACCCAGAACAGGCAGATCACGGTTTCGCGCAGTCTCAACGTGCGCTTGAAAAACAAGGGATAATGCCATGCGAAAGATAAAACGAAAACATAACATTTCACGATCCCAAAATCGCGGCGCGGCTTTGATCATCGTCTTGTTCGTTATGACCGTCTTGCTGGCCTTGGGCAACATTTTTGTGGCCAGGACGATCAATGAACGGAATATGACCAACCGCGAACGGGAAGCGGCCAAGGCCTACTACGCGGCGCACGGCGGTACCCAGGCGGGTTTAGACGGGCTGGATAATCTGATCAACAATTTCCTTAATAACACGATCGCCAGTTCAAACCCCAGCAGCGTCATCAGCTTCACGACCAATTACGTAAACGCGAACGATGGTATCGGTTGGCTGGTCTATTCCGTGCGCGATCTGAGCAACAACCCGGTCCTCACGCAAAATGGTAACCAGGCGGAATACACGGTAAATTCCACCGCTATCGGAGACAATACCTATCAATATAAAATCGTGATCATGGAGAAAACCAATCCGCTGACGATCACGCCTGATGTTTGGGAATTTCCCTACAATTACCGCATTGAAGCAACGGGAACCACCGGAACGACATCCAATAAAATCTTGTTAAGCGGAGATTTCGCCGTGCGCGTGCAGCGCGACAACTTCGCCAAATTTTCCCTTTTTACTAATGCCCAAACGACACAAGCGGGCGCCAACGTCTGGTTTACCGACAAGACTCACTTTGCCGGACCGGTCCATACCAACAACCGGTTCAATTTCGCTCTCAACCCCAGCGGAACATTTGATGACCTCATCACGCAAAACGACCAATACGCCAAATTTTACAACGGCGGCTCGGCGGTTAACCTGGACGCCGATTACAACGGCACGCTCGACGTGCCCGTTTTCAACAGCACGTTCGAACGCGATGCCGGCACGATCACATTGAGTTCCTCAAGTCAACAATCGGATATGGAAGCCCAAGCCAAAGGTGGACAAACCTTCTCCTCTAATGGTATTTATGTCCCCAATAGCGGCGGTAATCTCACCGGCGGGATTTACGTCCGCGGTGATGGAACCGTCAATATGTCCGTAGATGGCAACAACAATCCCGTGTACACCGTCACCCAAGGCGGCGCAACAAAAACAATCACCGTCAACAGATCAGCGAACACGACCACGGTCGCTGGGTCAACAACCGACACCTATAATGGAATTCCGGATGGAATTGATGATGTCGGAACGTTGATCTATACCACAGGCAGTATCACAAGCTTGGGAGGAACCGTTCAGGAAGACACTCAGATGACCGTCGCCAGCGCCGGAGATATGCTCATCACCAATAATATCACTTACCAAGATTACACCGCGGGGTCGGGGACGCCGGGGACTGTTGGCTACGTGCCTCCCACCGCCGATGGATCGACGAACCTGCTGGGACTGGTTTCCTGGGCCGGCAACGTGCGTATCGGCACCTCCGCTCCCAACGATATCACGATCCACAGCACCATCCTGGCGCGTCAGGGCGTATTTCAAGTCGATAATTATAGCAGCGGATCGCCGCGCGGGACCGCCACGCTCCTGGGAGGGATCATTTCCGATGATTATGGCGCCTTCGGGACCTTTAATGGCTCCACTGGACAACAGGTCTCCGGATACGGACGCAATTTCGTGTACGACGAACGCATGGAAACGGGCAGCGCCCCGCCTTATTTCCCGTCGCTCAATACTTTTGTCGCTTTCAGCAACGATATAGCGGATAAACTTGTTTGGCAAGAAGGGGGAACATGGTAATGGAAAATAAACACCTGGTCATGACCGTCATTGCCTTTGCCGGCATCATCGCGGGAATACTGCTGGTCAACCGCTGGATCGCCGGGGAAATGAAAGACCTTACCCGAAATCCCATCGAGAGAGCCGCCGCGTCGCAATCGGTTGAAAAACCGCAACAAACGACCAAGGGGCCGCGCCCTATTGCTATCGACCCGCTCAACGATCCGCTGGCGCCGGTCATCCCCAGAAAAGATTTAAAGGCCGCGACTAAAAAAACCGCCCCACGTCCGACAAGCACAAAGAGGATCTACGAGCCGGCCGAAACCAGCGTCATCCTGACGCAATGAACCGCGCGATAAAAAATCCTTCCATCTCCGCGCCGGGAAGAATACGAAAACAATTCTTGATCAGACGGTCAAATTTCCTTTCCGCCCAGCATTCAAGCGACGGATAGCTTGGGATACCGGCAAAATGTACAGGTTCCAAGGATAATCTCCCGTCGGTTTTGCGTAAAAGCCAATCCACCACTCCCTCATTTTCCTCGGGCGCGAAGGTGCACGTGGCGTAGACAAGCGTCCCGCCGGGTTTCAAAAGACGGCTGGCATGCAAAAGCAAACCTCTTTGCTTGCGCACCATTTCCCTGATCTTGCGTGGGCTCCAGTAAGCGTACGTTTCGGGGTCATCCATTTTAAACCGACCTTCCGAACTGCACGGCGCGTCAACGAGGATCCGGTCAAAGAGCGCGGACGAACGAAAACGCCGGGCGTCGGTCAACTTTAAAGCGACATTGGTGACACCCATCTGCGTGACGACGGATCTCAATCTGTAATACCGTCCCCGGATGGCCTCCACGGCAACGATCTCACCGGCATTGCGCATCAGCGCAGCCATCTGGGTGGTCTTGCTACCCGGCGCCGCGCACATATCCAGCACGTGCTCACCGGGGCGCGGATCCAAAACCAGCGCCGGCAGCATGCTCGATAAACTCTGACGGTACAACAACCCTTCATTGACCAGATCCATTTGCCCAAGCTCTTTACGCGGCAATCCTTCCAGGATCAAAGCTTCCGCTGACCAGGAAACTTCCCTGAAAATAATATTCCGCTCTTTCAATTGTACGAAAATTTCGGGACGCGTCGTTTTCAAAGTATTGATGCGGACACTTAGGATTTCAGGACGGGAAAAACTTTGCACGACTTGATCATAGCGTTCATTGCCAATGATCGTCTTGAGGCGTTCTAAAAAAACCGGGAAGGATTCTTTACTCATACCGCAGCGCTTCGATAGGATCCAGCCGCGAGGCCTGCCTCGCCGGCCACAATCCGAAAAGGATACCGATGATCAAAGAGAACGTCGTCGCCAACGCGATAGAAAAGATGGAAATTCTAACATCCCAGCCCGCAAAAAACGTGATCAAGTAAGATGCCCCGGACCCCAGCGCGATCCCGCCCAATCCTCCCAAAAGCGACATCAAGGCCGCCTCGATCAAAAACTGCGTCATGATATCGTGATCATTGGCGCCGATGGCCTTACGCAAGCCGATCTCGCGCGTGCGTTCCGTGACCGAGACGAGCATGATGTTCATGATGCCGATGCCGCCGACTAAAAGCGAGATCGCCGCGATCCATCCTAACAATATCGACATCGTCTTGGTCATCGTCTCCAAGGTCTCGCGGATCTCCGCCATGTTGCGGATCTGGAAAGAATCTTCCTGCTCATCGCGCAAACGATGTTTTTTGATGACCAGCTGGCTCAATGATTCCATCAGTTGATCCAGGGTTTCGGGCGCATAGGCTTCTACGTAAATGCTATCGATATATTGCTTGCCAAGCAGCCTATACATCGCGGTTGTCACCGGGACCATGACCATATCGTCCTGATCACGAAAGGACATTGAGCTTCCCCCTTTTTCCGGCAAGACTCCAATGACCTTAAAGTTCACCAGATTAATCTTAATGGTTTCACCGACGGGGTTGCTGTCGCCGAAGAGTTCCCGGGCGACCGTAAGGCCCAAGAGGACCACTTTTTCGCGCATCTTTACTTCCTCATCCGTAAAAAAACGCCCGGCGACCGGTGTGGCCGCGCGCATCAAAGCGTAGTCAGCCTCCGCTCCTTCGGCCTGCGTATTCCAGTTTTTGTTGCCATAGACGACCTGCCCCCGGCCGGAAACATAGGCGCTCACCCTTTTGACCTCGCCCATCCGGCGGATGGCCGCAACATCCTCGAACGTAAAACGGGTAACCGATCCCGATTCCATAGCAACCCCGCCGTAACTCGAAGAACCGCCGCGCACGACCAGAAGGTTGGATCCCAGTGAAGCCAATTGCGCCTGAATGGAAATTTTCGCCCCTTCGCCCAAAGACATCATAGCAATGACGGCAGCGACACCGATCAGGATGCCTAAAATCGAAAGGACCGAACGTATCTTGTGGGAGACCATGGCAGAGCCGGCCTGACGAAAATAATCCCAAAATTCCGCCCCGCCGACACTACGCGCCGGCTTTGACAAAAAATCTTTTATAGCCGTATCCACGGTAACAGACTTGCCGCCGGAAGATTGTTCCCCCTTGGTTTCATCAGAGACGATCTGTCCGTCGCGCATGTGAATGACGCGCCTGGCGTACTGCGCAATGTCAGGTTCATGGGTGACTAAGATCACCGTCTTGCCCTCCTGGTTCAAGCGCTTGAGCATACCCATGATCTCGTCTTTATTTTTCGAATCCAGATTCCCGGTCGGCTCATCCGCCAGGATAATGAGCGGCTCGTTGACCAGCGCCCGGGCGATGGCCACGCGCTGGCGCTCGCCTCCGGAAAGTTCATTGGAATGATGGTCCAGACGCTCTTTAAGACCGACCGAGATTACCTTTTCTTTTGCTTTTTCCTTAAGATGCCGCTTTCCCGCGTAAACAAGCGGCAGCTCGGCATTCTCTATGACCGTCATGCGCGGCAATAAATGGAACTGCTGAAACACAAAACCGATCAACCTGTTGCGGATGACGGCCAATGCATCGTCGGATAAACCGGTCAGCTCGGTGCCTTCAAAAAAATATGCTCCGGTATCGGGCCTGTCCAGAAACCCCAAAATATGCATTAGAGTGGATTTCCCCGAACCCGAGGCACCCATGATCGCGAGGAACTCACCCGCTTCAATTTTAAGAGAGATGCTGCGCAGGGCGTGGACTTGCGATCGGCCCATCAGATAAGTTTTGGAAATACCCTTCAATTCGATCATGGATGTTGTTGCCCTGATTGACCGTTTTTTGTCTTCTTGCGGGAAGGCAGGAACGGATTCTTGCCGGTATTGCTTTTAGGGAGCACGTATTTCTTTGTTTTGATCAAAATGACATCATCGACGCTGATCCCGGAGAGGATCTCCACATTTTTGTCGTCGGAAATTCCCAGCTGGACCGGCCGTTGTTGGGATCGGCCGTCTGCATCTTTGATCAGAACGAAATTTCCGCTCTTCTCCCGCGTAACAGCCTCGCCAGGAACCAGCAGGACATTGTCTTTGCTCCGCGCGATAAAATTGACGGTCGCGTTCATCCCTGACCGGAAAAACTCTGGCACTTCCTGCGGCAGCAGGTCCACTTCATAGATAGTGACGTTGTTGACCGTTTTGGATTCGTAATAAATATGCCCGACCACCGCCAGGATCTTTGTGTCCGGATATGCGTCCAAACTGATCATAGTGTGTTGCCCCTCTTTGACCTTGCCAATGTCGGTCTCATCGACTTGGGCGCGGACGATCAACTGGTCCGAAAGCACGACGACCGGATCGGCCGTTGTGACGGCCTGCCCCGGCTGGGTCTTGGCCACGATGACCTCACCGTTAATGGGCGAAATGAGCGGGATCGCTTTATACACCTCCTGCCAATAGCGCAAGGCCTCCTCGTTCTGTCCGCGCGCCGCATCTAAAAGCGCCGCCCGTTCGGTCGAACTCATCCACGCCAGTGTCTCTCCGGCCTTCACACTTTGGCCTTCCCTTACCAGGATCTCTTCGACCCTGCCGCTAACCGATGGTTTTACTTCCAGCCGGTTCTTGGGCAAGACCGTGCCCGTCGAAGAGATCACGTTCTGAATGTTGCCGACAATCGGTTGGATCTCGCGCGTAATTTCATCCCCGGGACTGCTCGGTTTTGTTTTAAACTGAAAAGACCACACGGCCGCGGCCGCGACTACAATCACCGCTACGATCTTGATCGTTTTAAGGCGCATATTCTAACGTCTCTCCTTTCGCCTGAACCCAGGCCGCCTCGGCGAGCAAAGCGTCCGCCTGGCCTTCCAGATAAGATTTCTTGGCTTCCACTAAAGTGTTTTCAATGATGATCCAGTCATCGAAGGCGATGAACCCCGTCGAATACTGGGCCTGCGCTATTTTTGAACGCTCCTCGGAGGCCTGCAAAGATTTGCGACGCACAGTGACGGTTTCCAGCGCGTCCTGCAGCGCCGCCCATGTCCGCTCAAGACTGACGACGGCGGTATCGCGCGTGCTGCGCTCATCCGCTTCGGCTTGCTTGTACACCGCGCGCGCCTGCGCGAGCTGGGCTGTCTTAAGCCCTCCCTCAAATAACGGCGACGAAACACTTACTCCCGCGCTCCATTGGTCGTTATCCGGCGGCCAGGTCGCACCGGATTTTTCCGTTCCCGCGGACCCGGAAACGGTCGGAAAAAAATTAGCGCGCGCGGACTGGATACCAAAGGACGCGACGTTTTTCTGCGCGAGCGCGTTTAATACGGACGGATTGTTCTTGACCAACGCGTCAAAATCCGGTTTTTCGATGGCTGTTTCGCGCGTCATGAAATCTCCGGCCACAGCGACCGGAATAAATTCTTTGCGGCCCAATTCTTTTGTCAGCTGCCGCTGGACAAATTCCACATTGCGTTTCGCCTGTGCCAATTCGAAACTCGCGCTGGCAAAATTCGCCTCGGCGGTCAACAGTGCCCCGCGGTGTTCCAGTCCTGATTCATAACGTAATCGAATGAGCGCCAGATTGTCCCGGCGAATCTTGACGATCTCTTCAGTGACTTTGACGAGTTCCTGGGCTTTGAGAAGATTGACGAAAGCGCTGCGCAGGTTTAATCGCACTTCGGCAGAGGTAAAACGATAATTCGCTTCGGCCGCGGCCACACTTTCAGAAGCGGCCTTGACCTCACTGGAAGTCTTCATCCCGTCGAAGATCAGCTGCGTGCCGCTGACCCCGTAGGAATACGAATTTGCTGTTGTCCTGCCTGTTTTGGCGCGGGAAATATCGAGATCCGCGCTGGTTTGCGGGAAAAGTCCGCTCGCAGTGACCTCTTTAGCGGCTTTTTCCTGGTTAACGCTCTCCACCGCCGAGATCAGATCAGGATGGTTTTTCTTCGCTTCAGCCAAACAATCGGACCACGTGAGGACTTCCTGCGCGGATGCGGGGGCGATAAAAACAGGACTAGTTAATATTAGTACTAATAGAAAAACTCTTTGAGGCATGCTGTTCTCTTTCAACCCATGATTACAACTCAGGCAGGCTCTGTAATGTGTATATCGTCAATACAGAAGTGTGTCAACAGAAAAAGCCCTTAAATGCGGCTCACGAATGGCACGCTGCCTTCTTAACTATTTAGACAGCATGAAGGGGTAGGAAGTTCCATCAAACTAAACTATGCAGCCGGTTTTTGCCCTGTTTTTTGGCTTCCAACAACGCCATGTCGGCCTTTGAGATAAAATCACGTCTGTTGATGTGCGTGTGATATTGAGCCAGCCCCATACTGACACTGATTCTTTTTTTATAAGAGAGGCTTTCAATAGTACTCTTGATCTTTACCGCCACATTCTGCGCCTGGACCACGCTTGTCTGCGGCAAGATAATGACAAATTCATCCCCTGCGTAACGACATACGGTGTCCACCTGCCGGGTCATGTTCTTTAAAATCTGGCTTACCTTTTTAAGCAAGGAGTCTCCTTCCAAATGGCCATATTGATCATTGATCTCCTTAAAGTTATCCACGTCGATCATCAACAAACACAAGGGGTTGGTGTAACGTCGAGCCCGATGAATTTCATGGTCAAGGCATTTGATAAAATACCGAAAGTTATTCAAGTCAGTCAACGGGTCCGTCACGGCCAGATGGTTCAACTCGCGATAGAGCTGCGCATTCTCTAAAGCAACCGCGACCTGGCGGACAATCATGCAAAAAATCTTGAAATCGAGCGAGGAAAATGTCACCCCTCCATTGTTTTGTTTTTTATCGGCGACACACATGACTCCCTTGAGTGTATGCTCAATCTGAATGGGGGCACACATAAACGATTTCGTTCTATAGGAGATCCTGTTCTCCCGCACGAAACGGCTGTCTTTTTCAATATCGAAAACCAATACCGGGTTACCTTCCTGGGCGACCAGACCGGCGATGGTCTGTCCTAATTTAACGCGGCTGTTGCCCAGCATTCGGTCTTCGATCCCCTTATGTCCTTTGATACATAACTCCTGGTTGTCCTCATCCAGAAGCATTAAGGAGCATTTCTCAGCCTCTAAGACTTCTGTTGTTTTATTTACGATAAAATCGACCAGCTTATTGACGTCTAAAATCGTGTTTAAGCCTTCTTCAATATTGATAACCTGTTCAAGCTTCTCTTTCTCGATCTCCAGCTGCTCTTTGAGTTTTTTCAAATCACTTTGCGCCTTACGACGTTCTTGCACAACGGAACCGACCACCAGCGCCGTGACCGCGCTTACTCCCATGAACATCTGCAACAAAAGAAGCCCGGCATCGACGGGCTGTATTCCAAAAGGTCCGCGGCCGTGCAATGTTCCGACCAGAGCCGTCACCGATAATATAAACACGACGGTGGCGGTCTCGCGTTGGGTAAACCGAAAAGCAGACCACATCAGGATCGGGAAACTTAAAATGGATAAAGGATAATTTCCGCCGTTAAAAACAACCTGGCTGACAATGGCAAGGGATAACAACAGCAATGCGGCTTCAAGGCATTTTATGCGGTTCCACGGAACGCGTGACGTTGAGCCCCAGAGAATAAGCATCGGAGCCACAATGAACCCGCCAGCCGTATCCCCCATCCACCACGTAAGCCAAATAGATCCGAAATTCGCCCACTGCGCAAAACCGCCCAACGAAAGACTTATCACCCCGACCGTAGCGCTCACCATCGTGCTGATAAGTCCCACCAAAAGCGAAAACTTAAGGACATTGATCGGCCGGTTAAATGTTTCCAGACCGTTGGTATATTTGTTCATAAAAAAGGCGCTTAACAACGCCTCGAAGGTATTGCCCGTGGCGATCCCCAAAGATGTCCAAACAGTGCCATTGGTGGTGATGTTCACCAAAAAAGCACCCAGGAGAATACTCGGCCAGAAACGGTAGCCCAGTAATAAAATAACCGCCAACGCGATTCCCGTTGGTGGCCATATCGCGGTGGCGTTGGCGTTCACAAAGGCCAGAGACAAGCCCCATTTACCGGCAATATAATAAACGCTGGTGATCGCGAGGGCTTTGGCAAGGTAGGAGAAAATGGCTAATCCTGTGATCTTTTTGTCCATGATTGGCCTCCTCTTTAAAATACTGCTTACAAGAGATATTATCATGCCAAAAGTAATCGGACAGGAGCGGGATATTCTTGGCGGAAAATGCGAGAAGAATCCGTTTCCGCGCTGTGGAGTTGCCTGTATTGTATTACATGTCCATTGAAAATTGCAATAAAAAAAATCATAGCAATGGACCTATTGCAAACTTCTTAAAATGAGGAACTCACCGTTTCTTCTTACCACTTTCTTTCTTCAGAGCGGCTGAAGCAACGACGCGCAGGGTGACTTCCGCGGTGGAAGACTCTGTGTTTTGCTGCGTGATCGTGATCCGCCACGTCCCCTCGGTGCCGGGGGCGTCATTGAATGCCGGGATACCGAAATCCTTGAAGGAAAACTTTGTGGTGCCGAAGGGGATCGTTTCGGCGGAGGTGAGGAACGCATAAAACTGCCGGCCGTCATGAAATAACTTGATCTTGAATACCGCCGGAAGGACGGCCGGATACGTATTCTTGATGATGACCGTCCCGTCGATCAGCTCATTGATCTTGTACGCTTTCTTCGGCATCTTGATGGCAATCTTCAACGGGCTATGAAGATCGCCCTCGAGCATATCGTCCTTCGCGCCGGCGCTGCTTATCAAAAGAAAGCTTAAACAAATGGCCCCAAACATCCCTGGGAAAGATCGTAATTTCGACATAAGCAAACCTCCATTTTAATGCCGGAAATGTATAAAGATCCTGCCAAAATTTTTATCGTCTTTTTCGATCCTATTATACAACCTTTTGACCTCCGGCTGGTCTAAAAAACGTAACACATGTTTCTTCAGCTGGCCGCTTCCCTTCCCGGGAATGATTTCTATCAAAGCGATCCTTTTTGCCAGGGCCTCATCGATAACGCGCGCAAGTTCCGCATCGATCGTCCGACCTTTGTTGAAAATATCGTGCAGATCCAATTTGATCTTTGCCATGACAACCCCCTCACGGCGACCAGGGAACAATCATTTCCAGATCACCACCAATGTTCCGAGGCACCAAACAACACATTTTACCCCAGCTCATTATCTGTGACAAGGGATATGTCAGGAAGAGAATAGCCAACGTAACGAGCGCGGACTCTCCCATTGACTTTTGACGGATTTACTGTATAATTTTTTTCAATTCGACGACAGATTTTATTTTTAAATTTTAAGATGATCTTCCCCTGTAGCTCAGTTGGTAGAGCAAGTGGCTGTTAACCACTGGGTCCGAGGTTCGAGTCCTCGCGGGGGAGTCAATTGGGGCATCAGAAATGATGCCCTTTTCACTGCCTAATTTCATGGAATCCAAACCCGGTTCAGTCACCCCAGAAAAAACAAAGCATCACGCCGAGATCCTGGCGAATCGCGTGCGCAACCGTTTCCGTCATCTCTCCCGGCGCTTTAAACGCGAGAACATCGATTGTTTCCGGCTTTACGATTGGGACATCCCGGAAGTCCGCGCGGTTGTCGATTGGTATGCCGGGCATCTGGTGGTTGGAGAATACGTGCGCTGGCAGACCGGTTCCGATTGGCTCCCGCAAATGGCCAAGGCGGTCGCGCAGGCACTGGGCGTTCCGCCGGAACGGACGCACACCAGGCGCCGCCGGACGAACACCAAAGAAAGCCCGCGCTACGGCAAGATGGATTTCAAAAAAGAACGCTTCAAGGTCAATGAGCGTGACCTGCAATTCTGGGTGAACCTCGATGATTACCTGGATACCGGATTATTTTCGGACCACCGCGACACGCGGGTCATCGTGCGAAAGCTTGCCGCAGGCAAAGATTTCCTGAACCTTTACGCGTACACCGGAGCGTTCACCTGTGCCGCGGCGGCCGGCCCTTCGACTACGCTCAGGGCCAGTGGTGAGCAAAGTCGAACCGCCGGCGGCGCCAAAACGACCGTCAGTGTTGACCGCTCGCTTAACTACATCAACTGGGCAAAGGATAATCTGGAATTAAACGGTCTCTGGGGCCCGCAACACACGCTCGTGCAGTCCAACGTCGACAAATTCCTGACGCAGGCCCAGCGCGAGCGCCGACGCTTCACATTGGCCTTCGTTGACCCGCCGTCCTTTTTTAAAGACCAAAATAACAACGTTGCGTTCGATGTCAATGAGGACCATCCGGAACTGATCCGCAATGTCCTCAAAGTTATGGCCCCGGGATCCGTGGTATTTTTCTCAACAAACCACCAGCGTTTCGAGCCGCGGCTGGAGGGCCTTCCTGTCAAAAATTTGACCGAACTCACGCCCAAGACCATTCCCGAAGATTACCGCAACCGCCGCGTGCACCGCTGCTGGCAAATGACCGTGGCCTGACAAAATCTTCTTTTTCAAAAATTCGTTTGTGCGGCCGGCGGCGCTCGTGTATCATATTTTTCGTATGGGACCCCAAAAGAAAATCCTCATTGTCGAAGACGACGTCGATATCGCCGGACCGCTGGAGCGCACCATCCGCCGGCTGGGATATGAATCGGCAGGGGTCATTTCAACCGGCGAAGAAGCCGTCGCCAAAGCCCCCCAGATCCACCCGGACGTCATTATTATGGACGTGGTTTTAGGCGGGCGGATGACCGGTATCGAAGCCAGCAAACAGCTCGACCCGGCGCTAAAGCTCCCCATTATCTTCATTACCGGTTACCGCCCTATTGCCGCGGCCATGGAGGCCAACAACCGCTTCCCCTTGTCCAAACCCTTCAACGCCGAAGACCTCAAAAAAGCCATTGAAGCGGCGCTCGCTGTCTGAAGAAACCGCTTTCTTTTCCCTGTCAAGATTCTGTCAATTACCGGCGCCAAACTTGCCTTTGCCCCCGCTCTCGTTCTATACTCTAACTAGCGACAAAAGGCTTAGAAAAGCCATTAGTTAGGATTCAATACAAGAGGGATCTAAAATGATCGCTCCGGCCAGAAAAAACATATTAATCGTTGAGGATGACCAGCCTGTTGCCAAGGAAATGGCGCATACCCTGGAAAAAATGGGTTATGACGTTGTGGCGATCCTTGCCACCGGCGAGGAAGTCCTGGAGCGAAGCACCAAGCTACCCCACCCGGACATGGTCATTATGGACGTGTCTTTGGCTGGCTCGATGGACGGTATCCAGGCGGGCAAGTATGTTGAAAGTCGTCTGGGGATACCGGTTATCTACATTACCGGTTATCGCGAGAAGGCCGCGATGCTGGAGGAAAAAGGCAAAGTACCGCTTCTTAAACCGTTCACGACGGAAGACCTTCGCGCCGCCATTGGCGTTGTTTTCTACCGGCTCTCCCTGCAAGACATGGAGGACCCGGTTACCGACCGGAAAATCCCAACCCCGCAAAAACCCGGCCTGAACTTAAACGGTTAAACGTATCCCTGCGAAGTTATTCCTGGATTTCCCGACGCGCTTTCAAAGACATGCTTAAGGTAGACATGTCCGCGAACTCCAATGAACTTCCCACCGGAATGCCTAACCCGATGCGGCTGACCTTAACCCCCGTGGGCCTTAACTGCTTGGTCAGGTAAAGCGCGGTCATCTCGCCTTCGTTGTCGGCATCCGTGGCGATCACCACTTCCTTGATGTTATTTGCGGAAATGCGGTAGAGCAACTGCGGGATCTTGAGGTCTTCCGGTCCGCGACCCTCGGCCGGCGCGATCGTTCCTAAGAGGACGTGATAATGCCCGCGGTAAGAACCCGTGCGCTCGATGGCCAAAACGTCTTTGGGGTCTTCGACGACGCAGACAGTTGCTTCATCGCGGTTGGTGTCCGAACAGATAAGACAAATTTCGGTGTCGCTAAGATTGTTGCAGAGGCGGCAAAAACGCAGACCGTCTTTAAGCTTCAAAATACTGTCAGCCAATTCCTGCGCTTCCTCACGAGGATGATTGAGGATCCAGAAAGCCATGCGCTCGGCGCTGCGCCGGCCCACGCCGGGCAGCTTGGCGAATTGTTCCATGAGATTCTCGATAAGTTTTGGATAGGCCATTTTACTCTTTATGCCAGCGGCTGACGACCTTGCCGTTGAAGGTATTCAAAGCTTCCCTGATAATGCCCTCTTCTTCCTGCGGCTTGAAATCACCGATAAGCTCATAATGGAGACTCACCGGCGTTTCCAATTTTGCCGAGAAAATTTTTGCTATGAGCTGTTTTGTACCTTGGTCTTCCAATGCTTCTTTCTGGAACGCGCACTTAGGAGGAAACCCGACCGTCAAGCGCCCGTCCTTGAACTCCAGAGGTGTGCCCTCCTGCAAATAGGTGGCCAGCGACATCCGTTCGCGGCTGACCGCGAAGGTGAGCGTGTCCCAACAGCGCTTGATCTTCGCCAGATCAAGGGGTTCTGCCGGCGCGGGCAGCGGTAACGGGCCGCCTTCACTGATCTCATCGATCACCTCGGGGATATCTTCGTCATCGTCGCCGGTTTTCTTCGCGGTGGGTGTCAGGTCCAATTGCCCTTTTTCGCTTTTCAAGACGTTGGCCGCGGGAAACCCGGATCCGGAAATCGGTTTGACTTCGGGCTGCTTTTTAGGCGCGAGTTGCGGTGCTGGCTGCGCCGGACGCGCTGGCACGCTTGTCGCCGCGACGGCGACGGACGACTGAACAAAAGCCTCACCGGTATATGTCAGCTTGGCGAAAGCCACCTCCAGCGGCATACGCGCCGATTCGGTTATTCCCGCGATCTCCTGCGTTTCAATGAGGATGTCGATCGCCTTGAGGATGTCTTTGAGTGTGAATTGCGCGCACTGATTTAAGTACATATCCTTGACGGCGATCGGATAATCAATGAGTTTTCCCAGCGCCTTTCCGCCTATTTTAACGACCATCAGATTACGGAAATGTTCAATCAGGTCCTTGTTTAGTTGCTTGATATCTTTTCCCTGGTCGATGATCTTTTCTAAGATCTCAAGGGCCAGCGAACAGTTCTTCTGCGCCAGCGCGCCGGTTAGGTCAAACAAAAATTGCGTCTCCACCATCCCCAGCATCGAAAAGACGTCCGCCGACACTATTCCCTCGTCGCTTAACGCGCTTAACTGGTCGAGGATGCTCAACGCGTCGCGCAGACTTCCCTGCGCCGCCTTGGCGATCGTGTAGAGCGCGTCCTGATCTATTCTAAACTTCTCTTTTTTACTGATCGCCGCCATCGTGGCGACGATCGTTTCCACGGAAATACGCTTGAAATCAAAACGCTGGCAGCGGGAGATGATCGTCGCCGGCATTTTTTGCGGGGCGGTCGTGGCGAAGATGAATTTGACATGCGCGGGGGGTTCTTCGAGAGTTTTTAAAAGCGCGTTGAAGGCTTCCGTGGTGAGCATGTGCACTTCATCGACGATGTAAATCTTGTATTTGCCCGCGCTCGGGGCGAATTTGACGTTCTCGCGCAACGTGCGGATCTCGTCGATGCCGCGGTTCGATGCGCCGTCGATCTCCAGAACATCCATGCTGCTACCCCGCGTGATCTCCTGGCAGGCGACGCACTCGCCGCAGGGTTTGAGCGTCGGGCCTTTTTCGCAGTTGAGCGACTTGGCCAGGATGCGCGCGCAGGAAGTTTTGCCGATGCCGCGCGGACCGCAGAATAAATACGCGTGGTGAATGCGCTTGGCGGTGATCGCCTTCTTTAAAAGGTCCGTGATGTGCTCTTGACCAGTGACTTCATCAAAGGTCTGCGGGCGATGTTTTCTGGCAAGGACTAGATATGACATAGCGTTGCTATTGTAACATAAAATCAGTGAAATTCAATTTTGTGCTCGCACACTAATGCGCCGGCCGCATGGCGTTCGATCAGGGAAAGAACCTGGCTCAATTGTCCATCGAGGTAACGCTTGTCGCTGTTGATCGCCGCGAAGCCCAAGGTCGTGGTCTGCCACTTGTCCTGGCCATCAAGCTCGGCCACGGAAACGTTATAATGCGCGCGCACTTTATCCTTGATGCTGCGCACAACCATCCGTTTATCCTTGAGCGATTGCGCCTGCGGGATATGCAAAGAAACCAGTAAAACTCCAACGTGGCCTGCGTGTTCTTCCATTAGCGTGAGAACATTTTCGACAGTGCTGTTTCCAGATCAGGATAATGAAAAACGTAGCCGCTTTCGCGCAAACGTTTGGGAATGACGTTCGCGCCTGAAAGCAACAACTCCTTGCCCATTTCCCCGAACAAAAGTTTGATGACCAGCGCAGGCACCGGCAGAAACGCCGGCCGGCGCAACGCCTTGGCTAAAATGCGGGTGAATTCGGCGTTGGAGACCGCCTTGGGCGCCACGAAATTGACCGCACCGGATAAGCCTGGGGTATTGATCACGTGCTCCATGGCCGTAGGTACCTCATCCAGGGCGACCCAGCTCATCATCTGCTTGCCCGAACCTAACCTGCCGCCTAACCCAAGCATAAAAACAGGCAACATTTTGGCCAAGGCCCCTCCTCTGGGGCTTAAAACGATTCCAAACCTCATATGTACCACACGAATACCAATTTCCTCCGCCAAATGGGTGGAGTGCTCCCAATCAATACAAAGCTTATATAAAAATCCATCACCCATAATAAGTCCTTCATCTACACATGCCGGTGGTTCAATATACCCATAAATACCTATTGCAGAGGCACACAAAAGGAGTTGCGGTGGGTTATTCATATTCGCCAAAACCTTGCATAGCTGGGTGGTCGTTTCAACGCGACTGGAATAAAGGAGTTTCTTGTAATGCCTGTTCCAGCGCCGGCCGGCGATACTGGCCCCGGCCAGATGAATGACCACGTCCTGGCCTTCGAAGCTGGCAGGACCCAGATCCAGGTGGCCTCTGTGCCGGCTGACCCGCATTATGGCGTGCCCGCGGGCCTGAAAATAAGCGGCCGCGGCCGTGCCGATAAGACCGCTCGATCCTGTTATCGCAATACGCATAAAATCATTGTAACAAATCTGGAATGAATAGGAAGAAGGAAAATAAAAAAGGCGGCTTTTGAGATCTCAAAAGCCGCCTTCGGAAAATTATTTGCTAAAGAATTACGCGCGAAAACGTCTGCGCAAAAACGCCGCGCCTAACCCTGAAGACATCAGGAGCATCGTCGCCGGCTCCGGCACGACAGGATTATTGGGTTTGCAATCCGGACACGCGGGCGTATCCAGCTTATCCTCGATCTTGTCCTGTCCCGCCTTGACGTACGCTAAATTCTCGGCGGATTCATTCGTCGGCGCGCTGAACCAAAAATAATCCACATCGCCGATCTCATCAAGGTCATCCGGGGAAGAATCCTTGATATCCCACTTGATCCCCCACGGACCATGATTTCCGTCCTTGCCTACCTCAATGTCGTATTTGCGGGTCTCATTACCGACTAACCCCAAAAGATTATCATCGTTGTAAGAGCCGTTACCATTCGCTCCGGCAGTTTCCTCAATAGCCTCATCAAGCTTCTTCTTAAAACAATCTTCCAGATCGATCGTAAAATGGCTCAAGGCATGTCCCTTGTCTTCACCCGCGACCACTTCAACTTTATAGATCCACTGATACCAGTCCGGCTTACCGAAAAGCCCGGCATTGGCCTCATCTTCGACCACATCGACCAAGCTGATCAGGAAGGTATACTTCGGCCCACCGTTGTTATTGTTGTTGTTATGGTTATTGTTGGCTAAAGCATCTATAGCCCCGCCAAAAGCGACCATACCCAGAACAAGCGCTGAAAGTAAAATTCTTTTCGTGAACATTAACCTAAGCCCTCTTTTCTCTGACAATTTAGCAGTCTACACACTCTGCATAATAAATAAAGCAAGAATCATGCCAAGCCCATTTTTCTTTGAAATCTTACCTTAAACTTCATAACTATTTGATAATAATATAGATATGATAATTCTAATATCCTGCCGCGTGACCAGCGCACACTGGGACACTGCTTTTATGTTGTCGAATCTAGACATGTTGCTTTTTTTCATCGAAAATCTCGAGGCTGGCTCTCCTGCGCCCCCACAACCAGTTCCGGGCTGAAGCCCTTGGGTGTTTCAACCAAAAAATCATCCCCCGCATATATCGCGCCCCCACGGGTATACCCGGTCTTCTTGATCATCTTGTCCTGATGGAAGGTTTTCTCGTACCACACTTCTCCGCTGGGGTAATAATCCTTGCTCACGCCCTCCAGGAGGTCGTTAACGAACCTTTTTTGCCAGCGCAGCATTCCCTTCTCGTCATATTCCAGCGCCAGGCCGTTGAGCTTATCGCGCTGATACTCAAACACGTTCTTGAGGGCCCCGCTGGGGTAATATTCTTTCATGAGATCATAGCGCTTGCCTTCAAAGTATTTTGTCTGGCGCATGAGCGGCCCGTCAGGGTAGTATTCTTTCAGGGTGCCGTGGAGCTGATCGTTGAGGTACTCACCCTCGGATTTGAGCACGCCGCTTTCATAATACTCCTGGAAAACCCCATACAACTTCCCGTTCATGTAATGGCGCAGCGCCGTCACTTGTCCGGCAGAAGAATACATCTTGAATAAACCGTGCGCCTTACCCCGGTTATAATCCTCTTCAGCCAACAGTTTCCCGTCCTCATAAAAACTGCGCACAACGCCGTCGATGCGCCCACGCATGTAGCGCTCGACCCGTTTGACCGCCCCGCCGGGATAATAGGTCGTATACGGCCCGTTACCTTTTTCAAATGAACCTTCCGCCTTGCGCGCGCCGTCCTCATAATATTCCCTCGCCACGCCCTGGCGCTGTCCATTGACAAAATATTCTTCCCGCCAGAGAACGCCGTTCTCGTAATAGCCCTTAAACGGCCCTTGCGGCTTGTCATTTTTGTAAACACCCTCGCTGTGGCGCTGTCCGTTGGGATAATAACCTTCGAAGGGACCGTTGAGCTTGCCGTCGACATAATGCCAGACCGACTGCAACGCGCCGGTTTCATAATATTGTTTCAGGAGAATATGATCGGGTCTGCCTTCGCGGAAGGTTTCCGAACGCATCTTTCCGCTGGAGTAATAGGTGATCGTCCCGGCCTGCACATCCGTTTTGTTCCCCCCGCAGCCGGTCAAGAAGACCAAAAAAAAGGAAACCAATACCGCGGACAGGATGTTTACCGATCTATTCCCGCGCTTGGAAAGGGCATAAGATAACAGGTTGGGCGACATGAGAGGAAGTATAGCATATTAAAGGGACGGAAACCGTGATATTTCCCCATCAAGTCTTTTAAGAAAGCGCACAAAAAATAAGCTGGCGCTAAATACCCAACGCTTTCTTTAAAGCAGCCAATTGCGCCAACTCTTGTTCGATCTGCGTATTAAGATCGGTAAAATATCCTGTCAGCCGCTCCAGGTGGAGTTTTGTCTTGGCCTGAATGTTCTGGGTGATCTCACCAAGACTTTTGATATTGAGGTCATTGGTGCTTTTGACATTGTTCAGCCATTGCTCAAGGAAACCGATGGCAGCAGAAGTGACGTTTTCTTTCTTGATGGTATTGAAGATCCCCAATTGGGAAAGATACGCGTCGATCTGGGAGGTGGTCAAGATGCAGGAATCCAACATGCTGCTCACTAAAATGACGTCTTTGGTGTCCGGCAACAATGCCTTAACCTCTTGGGATTCTTTTAAAATTTTACTGCGAACCTCCATCAGGCCTGTCGCTGTCGCCTGCGCGTGGGCATTGAGGCTCAACCCGACGACCAAAGCGAAAACGATCAATAGTGTTTTTTTCATCAAAGTACCCTCCTTGTTTTGTTGCTCACTGTTAAAGTTACGGCGGCGCGACGCGCGAGATGATCATGCTGCACCGGGCCACACTCGATTCACGTGACTTGGGTTCTATCTGGTATTTCTCTATCGTAAAAAGCCGGTCGGAGCTCTCCACCCCGTACATGAACACGGCCAGCTGGTCCATCTGCGCTTCCAGGCTCAAGTTGATCATATATTTCTTGGTGGGACCGGATTGTTTGATGTCGCCGGGCTTAAGGTCGAGTAAATAGACGGAATTCTTGTTGGCCAGATCCTCGATCTCCTTGAGCATCGCCGTCACTTCTTCGTCCTGCGAAAGAGAAGAGTTCAAATATGATTCGAATTTAGCGCTTTGCGCGACGATCTTGTCCTTCTGGGCCAAAAGACGCAAATTCTTTTTGATCGTCGCCTCCTCCTGTTCTGTTTCTTTATTCAGGGCCTCTATTTGCGACGAGATCGGAGAAATGATCAAACGGTCCAGCAACATCAAAAAAATAACCGCGGCCGAAAAATTAAAAACCAACCTTTCACGCGGCGATAAACTGGTAATTTTCTTACTGATCGTCTGTAAATTGATCATCTTAGCTATCGCTCGTCTTTTTCTCCAGCGTGGCCCCTATCTCAAAATCGACGAGGTCTCTTTTGCCCGCTTTTCGCTTGGTCGTGTATTTCGTCTTGACGTCCTTAAAGTACGGGGATTTTTCCATCTTGTCCACGAACGCAAAGACCGCGGACATCGAGTCCGCCGTGCCGCCCAGGGAGAATTTGCCCTGCGCGTCGTAGCGGATATCCGCCAATTCCAGATCGTAAGGAGCGAGTGTGACCAGGTCAGAGAGAACCTCCAACGAGTACCCGCGCGTGGAAAGATAATTGGCCACCGTCGTGGCGCGCCCGAAGGCCTTTTCCAGCTTCCCGGCTTCTTCGGTGACGGTCGCGTATTTCGCCTTTAAATTCTTCAGGAAAAGACTTTTAAGATAGATCTTGCTGATAAAGATCATCGAAAGCACAAGCGATATCGAAAGGATGAATATGCCCGTTTTGATCAAATCCCGGCCGCGGTCCTCGATATTCTTACGCAGCCGGATCTCTTCCGGGACAAGGCTGACCTTCGGCGGCGGCACGGCGATCGTTGAGGCAATGACGTTTAAAAATGACAAATGCCTGACGGAAGAGATTTTCTTGGAAATCTCGTCCGAGAAAACGGGAGCCCGGAAATACGGGACAGCGTGGACGGGAATATGCGCCGTTTCAGCAAGCATGGTATCAAGACCTTCCGTCGCCTCCACCGCCCCCGTTAAAACCAGCATGTGAGGGGCTTTCCCCACCGACTCTCCCTCATAGGCCTCCAGCGATCCCCTGACTTCGTCGACAAATTTTGCGTGATACCGCTCCTTTTCCTCAAAAAAATGCTGCGTCCCCACGGGGATGGAACGGATGAAGACCGGCTTGTCCTTGAAGATGATCATAAAATCGGTTGAACTTTCATCGACGTGAAGACTGCCGATCGGGACATCGTGGCTGCTCAATTTCAAGAATTTATCCAGCGTCGCCGCTATGGCCTCGGGGGCGAAAAGGACACCGCTGCATTTAAATCCCGCTTTTTCCACGATCAGAAACTGGCGCCGAATGACCTCGCGCGAGGCGATGAGCAAAAGGATCCGGCTGTAGGTCTGTTTATAAGTGCCGATGTGGATATAATCGACGATGATCTCTTCCCGAGAATATGGGGTATGCCGACTCGCCTGCAGATTGACGATGGCCATGATCTCCCGCGGGTCGGTGGAGGGGATCTCGATATTCTTGGTGATGACCAGATGCGCGGGGATCGTGACCACGACCTCCGGATCGTTGGCCTTTAAGGTCTCAATGGTGGACTTTAGCGCCTTGGCAATATCCTCCTCGGATAACCCCGTGATGTCGCGGTGGACGACATCGACGAGCTCTCTCTTATTCGCCTGAACGATGACCCGCGCGAGCTTGAGATGATTGCCGCCCAGATCGATCCCGACCTGCTCTTGGGACTGCGTATGGATGATATCCGATACGGCAAAAAACTTCTTTATATCAATGACGGGTTTTGCCATGTTTAAAATTCGTGCCAGTATAAAATGTCACCGTTGCGGCTGACGACCGCGTCGACTTCAGTGGTATTTTGGCGTTTGTTCAAGTGAACCGTCGCGCGTACCATATAATTTTGCGACCGGACCGTCACGAACTGGTCCACGATGCTGGTCAGATCCGCCACCTCCGAAGCGCTCAAACTGGAGAATTGGCTAAGATCCGACACGATATTCTCATCCGCATCAAAAACGTTATCATCCCCCGTCCCCAGCGTGCCGTCTTTGCCGAAACGATAGGACAGGACCTTGTCCACGAGATATGTGCTCATCCCCACCGCCAAAAGGACCGCCTTGGGGGCCGTGTTGATATTTATTTTACCATCACCATAGACGGTAAGGTAATCTTTTAATTTTTCCATAGAATTGGGGTCCATACCCTTGATCAGGCGCAATTCCTCCAGAACATCCAGCGGGGCATCCTTGGCCTCATAGGAGTTGGACGCCAGATTGCGGTAGAACGTATCTTCGGCGCTGCCCACGGGAGTGCTTAATTCGCTGTCGCCGTCGCGCCAATCGATGATGGAAGCAGCCAGATCCTGGGCCTGCATCTCATCGGCGCTCAAGACAACCTTGAAAAGCCGTTCCATCACCTCGGCGTCGGCGGTATTGACGTTGATCTTTCTTTCCTCATCGACGGGTCCGTAGCGAATTTGCGTCTGGCCGGAGGATTCATCAAAAAAATCATAACGGATGCTCACGCGCCCGTCCCCTATCTCCATTTCGTTAAAAACAGCGGGGTCGTTGGCGCACGTATCCTGAAAAGAAGTAAAAGAACTCTCCCTGTCCTGCCTTATCTGGACAATGGCCCGCTGGATCCCCGCCGCGGCGGCCAGATGGATTTTATCCCGTTCATCGAGCCGCTGGACCAGCCGCAATTTCTGCCGGACCCCCAATCCCAAAATAACGGCCAAGGTGCTTAAAAAACAGATCGCCCAGATCGTTATGATCAATATGCTGCCGCGGCGATCAGCTGGCGATGGGGATGCTGATCGTCCTGGTAAAATTCTGCGCTTGGGCACCATTGCCTAATTCCAATTCTATCCTGACCGCCGTTGGAAAAACTCCTTCGAGAAAATCCTCGTGCCAGGAATATTCTTTGGTTTCTTTATCGTAAATATAATACCGGAATTTTACCGACCCCAGATCGGGGATCGGCTGTGTTTTGGACGATTCCTCTCCTGAATAGATCTGGCTGAAATCCTGCTGGACCCGGGTGAGGGTTTTTGCCTGCGGGTCATACACATAAATGACCCGGCCGATGACATTGCCAGCCCAGCGCGGGCTGTGCACAATGGTTGGAAATTCCACTCTCTCGTTCGTGCCCGTGAAAGGGATCCCGTTGAAGCTCGCGCAATTTCTCAGATCATGACCAAAGCGATCGAAAAAGATGTCCAGGTCCTCATGCGCCATCTGCTGATTGACCCGTTTCCAGATCTTCAGACCGCTGTTGAGCGACCCGTAGATGGCCATGGAAATGACCGACAATATGGCCATGGTGACCAGCAATTCGATCAAGGTCATTGCGACGCTATTCTTGTTTTTCCTCATAATGGGCATATGCGCTGCGCTGGATCCTGGCCTTGCGCGATCCTTCCTGCCAGGAGATCTCAAAATCCACTTTATAGAGAAAATTATCCGCGTCCAAGGGGGAATACGCCAGATACCACGTGAAATTTCTCCCTTTTTCGGTAAAACTTCCCGCGTTGTTGAGGGGGGCCGCGGCGCCGAGCCGGCTTAAACTGTCTTGCGCTTCCCATACTTTCTCATCCGCCCAGGACAAGACCTGCAGATAGCGTGAACAATAATTATAGGAATCCAGTGATATGAAAAACGATTCCGACAAGTAAACCGTCCCTAAAGCGAGGATAACGGTAGCGACCATGACCTCAACAAGGGTAAACCCGTTCTGGCTATTCCCAGTTCTTGACGTCATCCTGGCTTTCCACCCCGTCGTTGCCGAAAGAAGACAGATCATAATCGGCCGTGCGGTGCTCCCCGGGAGATTTATAGTGGTATTCCCGGCCCCAGGGGTCGATCGGTTTTCGCTCCAGATACGGGCCGTTCCAGTTGCTGGCGGAGGAGGGTTTGCTCAAAAGGGCGTTGAGACCTTCTTCACCCGAAGGATAACCGCCGTTATCTAGCTCATAGAGCTTTAAGGCCGTGGCGATGTTCGTCTGGATATCGGCCTTGGCGGTGGCGACCCTGGCCTGCTCACCGCGTCCGGCCAGACGGGGCATGACCATCGCGACTAAGGCGCCGATAATGATAACGACGAGCATCAGTTCGATGAGAGTAAAACCATGACGATTATTTCCTGAAGATCCGGACATAGAAACCTCCTTATTCATATTTTCACTATAGTTCGTTCAAATACTCTTTCAATCGCTTCTCGAACTCCGCGACGGTTGTAATCACCGTGTACGCGGATTTAAGGGCCTCCTCAAGGCTCTCCCCGTCGCGCAATTCGCGGCAAAAGATCGTAAATGATTCTCCACCGTATTTCTCGATCAAAAAGCCGATCATGGCCACAGACTGGAGATAATAGGTATTGACCAGATTATTGTTGCTCAAGAATACCACCCCGGGACTGCCGTCTTTGGTCAACGCGGCCCGCACATGAATGCCGTCTTTGTTCTGGAGCATGCGGATGTCCAGCTTCATCATGTCCTTGACGGTCAACAAGCCCTCCTTTTCATAAAGATCCTTGACCATGGCCTTCATCTCGGGGCGCTTGGCTTCTTCTTCCCACTGGGCGACACCTTCATCCAGCCACAAAGGGACTTCACCTTTGAACCCGATAAAATCCCGAAAGATCAAGTGGGCGATCTCATGCGGCAATAAAGAATCCAGAAAACCTTCGTGCCAAGCGTAACTATAAATTGTTTTCGTTCTATACTCCGCCATCCCGTGGGACCATTCGGCGCCGCCGGTCAATCTCAAAAAAGAATCATGGTCGGGATAAACATAGATCTTGCACCGCTTCTCCCATGTCCAGAAATCCGCATAACGCGCGTAACCCAGCTCCGCGGCGATCTGCGTATAATATCTCTCGGCAGAGTTTAAAACATCCCGGGCGAAGCTTTCCTCACCGGAAAAATAGACGATAAAATGCGTGCCCTTCAATTCTTTCCATTCGATCTTATCGGCTGCATCGGCGTTCAGGCCCGATCCTAAAATAATACTGAACAAAATCCCCCCCAGGAAAATCTTTCGCAATTCTCGAACCATTTGCGTCCTGTCCTTTCCCCTTATTTCATCATCGTATTGATATCGAATATCGGCAAAAGCATGGCGACCACGATAAAGCCGGTGACCAATCCCATGACCAGAATCATTAAAGGTTCCAGCAGGCTGCTCATGATCCGGATGGCTTCATCGGTATCCCGTTCATAACTACTGGCGACTTCCTCCAGGGCATCCTGGAGTTTTCCAGATTCTTCACCCACGCGGATCAGATTGCTCATAAACAAAGGAACCATGGGGGCGTTCTTAAGGGTCTTGCCCAATGTCCCCCCGCGCTCCAGGTCCTGATAGCTCCGGCTGATCTGGTCTTTGACGACTTCGTTCTCAATGACCGGAACGGCGATGTGCAGGGCGCTTAAGATAGGCACGCCGGATCTGATGAGCAATCCGAACGTACGGCAAAAACGGGCCAGCTCCGCCTTGACGATGAACTTTCCCAATAAAGGCAAACGCAGAACAAATTGACTCCAAATCTTTTTGCCGGCCGCCGTATTGATCTGCCGGCGAAAAATAAAAATACCGATGACCAAAACCAGAATGATGACCGGCCAGCCCTTGCGTAAAATGTCGCTGGTCGAGAGCAGTATCCTCGTCGGTAAAGGCAAGGCCTCGCCCAAATTCACATAGATCTTCGACAGCCGCGGGATAACATAAGTGAACATGAAAATGATCGTGCCGATCCCCACCAGCCCCATCAGTGCCGGGTACGCGAGCGCCATTCTAAAACGCGAAGCCATCTCTTGCTGTTTCCGGCGGTAATCGGCGATACTTAAAAGGACCTCTGGAAGCGCACCGCTATTCTCCCCCGTTTTGATCATCGCGATATAAATGGGTGGAAACACGCGCGAATATTTGCCCAGCGCAGCGGAAAATGTCGAGCCCTCCTTGACGGCGTCATGGATCTCCCCGATCATCTGCTTGAAATTAAGATTTTCAGATTGTTCGCGGATGATCTCCAATGCGGTCAAGATCGGCACGCCGGATTTGAACAAACTGGCCATTTCGCGCGTAAAGACGGTGATCTCGGCGGTCTTGACCCCTCCCCGACCCGCGCCCCGTGAGCCGCTTTTGCCAGCGCGCGCGGGCTGGAGGGCGAGATCTTTTTCCGCCACTTCTTCAACGCGCAAAGGTAACAGCCCCATTTGGCTTAATTTTTCCACGGCCTCTTTTTCCGATTGAGCCTCAACGCGCTCTTCGGAAAATTCATTGACCCCTTTTTTAACGCGGCATTTATAGATCGGCATAGGCTTTAACTCTCCGTGTTCTCGACGTATTTGTTCAGTTTTGTGCGCTGGGCGCTGGACAGATCCAGAAAATTAACCTTCACATTGTAGATCTTTTCCTCTTCGACCTCCTCGACCCGCAGGACTTTGGCGAGGCATTCTATCACCTCACTGGTATTGGGAAGCTCTATCTTCATCTCCAGGACAGAACCGACGGCAATGGGCTCGCGCGAGACAAAAAATAATCCCCCCGCGGAAATATTTTTTGTGACGCTCAACTGTTCGGGGGTAAATCCATGCTTGAGCAATTCCTCTTTGGTTTCGAATGCCTGAAAACGGATATTGACTTTCGTGTCCAGCCGCGAATACACCCTTCGTTCGCTTCCCTCCACCTTGGACGATTCTTCTTTGGAAAGATTGACGCTGGACATCCAGGATTTTTTTCCCGTGACCGTTTCTCCTTTCTCGGCGGGGGTCATTTTCATGACCTCCTCGGGTGTGGTCATGCCGGCAACGACCTTCTGCCAGCCGTCCTGGCGCAACGTTCGCATTCCCTTGCTTACGGCGAGCTTCTGGATCTGGCTCGAAGGGGTCTTGCGGACGATCAAATCCTTGATATCCTCGTCGATAGGAAGAAATTCATAAATCGCGATCCGACCAAAAAATCCCGTCTGGTTGCAGGTAGGGCACCCCTTGCCCTTGTACACCTTGACGTCAGCGACGGATTTTAATCCCAGACCCCGGGCGATCTGAAGCTTCAATTCCTCCGGAATGGATTTGTCTTCCATTTTACAATCCTGACAGATCGTGCGGATAAGCCGCTGGGCGATAAATTCCTCGACGCTGGAAGCCAAAAGATAAGGCTCCACGCCGATATCGATCAAACGCGTGATGCCGCTGGCCGCGTCGTTGGTATGCAGGGTCGAAAAAACCAAATGGCCGGTCAGGGCGACACGGATGGCGATCTCCGCGGTTTCCAGGTCACGGACCTCACCAAGCATGATCACATCAGGATCATGACGCAGGACGCTGCGTAACCCGCGGGCAAAATTGAAATCGATCTCCGGCATGACCTGGATCTGGGTGATCCCGGCCATTTCATATTCAATGGGGTCTTCGAGCGTGATGATCTTGCGTTCGCGTGTGTTGATCCGGCTCAAGCAGCTGTAAAGGGTGGTCGTTTTCCCGCTTCCCGTCGGACCGGTCACAAAAATGATCCCGTGGGGCTTTTGGATCAACGCCTCCAATGCCTGCATTTCCCGTTTCGGCAATCCTAATTTTTCAAGGCTAAAAAGCATCTGGGACGGCAAAAGCCGGATGACAACACTTTCTCCGAACGGAGTCGGGATCGTGGAGATACGCAGATCCAGCATCTGGTCCTGCACCTTGACGATCGCCCGGCCGTCCTGCGGCAGGCGGCGCTCCACGATGTTCAAGTTCGACATGATCTTGATCCTGGAGATGATCGCGTTCAAGTAATTCTTGATCTCCGGCGCGACCTGGGCGTCGCAAAGCATGCCGTCGATACGATAACGCAGGCTCACCCCCTGGCGCTGGGGTTCGATATGGATGTCGGTCGCGCGCTTGCGCCAGCCGTCTAAAAGGATCTGGTTGACCAGGCGGATGACCGAGGCGTCGCCGGCCATCTTCGCGATATCTTCGACCGCCGCCCGCTGCGGCTCCTCTTCAGGCATGGAACCGCCCGCTTTTTTTTCTTCAGAGGCCACGATCTTCTTAACGGTATCCGCGCCCAAACCATAACATTTCTTGAGCGCGTCGGCGATATCATTCTGCCCGGCGAGCGCAATCTCTATCCCATAACCCAACTGCGTTCTTATCTCATCCTGGATCCGGATCTCCAGCGGCGAGGGAACCGCGATCGTCAAGATCCTCCCGCTGATCTTAAGCGGAACGAACCCGTAATAAGACGCGATCTTGACGGGAACTTTATCCAGGACGGATTTCTCGACCGTGATTTCCTTTAACTGGACATAGTTGATCCGCAATTTCTCCGCCAGAACGGTCAAAACATCTTTTTCGCCAAGGATCCCGCGTTTGAGCAAAATGGCCTGCAGCCCCTCACCCGAGCCATCGGCCTCCTGCGCAAGGGTATCCATCTGCTTTTGGGCAACCAACCCCTTCTCTATCAGTGTATCTGCCAGGATTAGATCGATCTTTTTGGACATATCAGTCTAAAAGCTTGGGTACGTTCTTTTGAATATGCAGTTGATACCGTTTAATGACATCAGCTATATCTTCCTGGGAAGTCAACGCCAGCTTGAGCTCCAGCCCTCTGGCCTCCTCCTCGGCCCGCTTGATCGTCCAGGCATCCAGCGGATTGTTGATAGCCATCCTCACCGAGCGTTCATCACGCTCGAAGGGGACACAATGGTAATCAAAAAGCAGGGACGAACTAAAATACTTGATGATGCTCCAGTCGATCTGCCTGTTCTTCAGATCCACGAGCGGCAGATTATACCGCTGGGAAAGGGCGACTAAAAGATCCTTCTCTTTGACAAATCCTTTTCTAACAAGGATAGCTCCCAGAAGTTCTTTGGTGGTTTTTTGCTCCGCGAGAGCCAGTGCGAGTTGTTCCGGGGTCAAAAGGTTTCTTTCCATAAGAATCTCGCCTAACAGTTTCTTATTCACGCTCGATTGGGCACGCAGGCGATCTTTCGACGTCCAAAACATGGTTTCCTCTTTTACGTTTTCTTCCGGCACAATCTTCCTTTGCGGGGGATCGATCTTTTTTTCAACCGTATCCGCGCCCGGGCCGCGCCATTTCTCAAGCACATCAGCAATATCATTTTGCTCGGCGAGCGCGATCTCTATTTCGTAACCCAGCTGGATCCTGATCTCATCCCGGATCCGGATCTCCAGCGGCGAGGGAACCGCGATCGTCAAGATCCTCCCGCTGATACTAAGCGGAACGAACTTATAATAAGACGCGATCTTGACGGGGATCTTGTCCAAAACAGATTTATCAACGGTGAGTTCCTTGAGCCGGACACAGGGGATCCGTAATTTCCCCGCCAGGACCGTGAGGATATCTTTTTCGCCAAGGATCCCGCGCTTGAGCAAAATGGCCTGCAGCCCCTCGCCCGATCCGTCGGATTCCTGCATCAGGGTATCCATCTGCCCTTGGGCAACCAGCCCTTTCTCCACGAGAGCATTCGCCAGAACTTGATCGATCTTTTTGGGCATAGGCACCTCACCGATTAATCTAAAAGCTTGGGCACATTCTTCTGGATATAAAGGTGATACCGCTTTATGGCATCTTCCATATCCGCTTGCGAGGTCAGGACCAGCTTAAGCGCCCATCCCCGGGCTTCTTCTTCGGCCATCTTCAGGCTCCAGGCATCCAGCGGATTGGTGACAGCCATCGTCACCGATCGCTCATCGCGCTCGAAGGGAAAATAATGATGGTCCATAATAAGCGATGGGCTAAAATGTTTCACAACGCCCCAGTCAATGTATTGATTCTTCAGATCCACCAGCGGCATATTGAAGTGTTCGGAAAGCGCCAACATCAACTCCCTTTCTTTAACCCATTTTTTCTTTAAAAGGATTGTCCCAAGGAATTCCTTCGTTACTTCCTGTTCGCCGAGCGCCGACGCCAGCTGATCCC
>Ga0080064_1001585_pt1 | contig 44842 bp, 37 predicted proteins | sample Subgrocontami54m_FD_69260 | JGI IMG/M metagenome (GOLD analysis project Ga0080064, IMG submission 69260) | Subsurface groundwater microbial communities from S. Glens Falls, New York, USA - GMW46 contaminated, 5.4 m (SPADES assembly) (version 2) ...
AGCAGCCCGCGCTGCGCCGGAGCGCGCAGTACCGACTGGTGCTCGTGCTGGCCGTGAATATCGACCAGATGCTCGCCCGCCTCTCGCAATTGCGCGAGCGTCACGGCGCGGCCGTTGATGAACGCGCGCGACCGTCCGCCGCTGTCGATCACGCGCCGCAGCAGGCACGCATCGGGATCGCCGGCGAGATCGTTACCGGCAAGCCAGCGTTGCAGCGGCGCGAGCCCGGCAATTCCGAATTCAGCGCTGATTTCGCTTTTCCCGGCGCCCTGCCGCACGATGCCGGCGTCGCCGCGTTCGCCGAGGACCATCGCCAGCGCATCGATCAGAATCGATTTGCCGGCGCCGGTTTCGCCCGTGAGCACGGTAAAACCGTCGTCGAACTCGAGATCCATCCGGTCGACGATCACGAAGTCCCGAATGTTGAGCGCGCGCAGCATGGCTCAAAAAACTAGTAAAACTCGGTCCAGTGCAGTTTTTCGCGCAGCATGCTGTAGTAATTGTGTCCGACCGGATGCAACAGCCGTATCGTGTGCCCGTAGCGGCGCACCACCACATGGTCCTGCTCGCGCAGGTCGAATCGCGAATGGCTGTCGAAATGAGCGCGCGCGTCGGCCGCATCCCCGATGATGATCTCGACCACGCTGTCGCTGCTGATCACGATCGGCCGGCTCGAGAACGTATGCGGGCAGATCGGCACCAGCGCCATCACCGAGAGCGACGGATGGACGATCGGCCCGCCCGACGACAGCGCGTAAGCGGTTGAGCCCGTCGGACTGGCAACGATCAAACCATCCGCGCGCACCGTGTAGAGAAACTGCCCGTCGATCCGGACCTCGAGTTCGATCATGCTGCCCTTGATGCCCTTCGAGATGACCACGTCGTTGAACGCGAGCACCGTGAAGACGCTGCGCTCGCCGCTGAACACCTCGGCCTCGAGCAGCATGCGCTCTTCGGTCACGTAATTGCCTTCCAGGATGGTGCCGATCGTCTCGAACATGGTGTCGATCGAGATGTCGGTCAGAAACCCGAGCCGGCCCTGGTTGACGCCGACCAGTGCCACGTCGCACGGCGCGAACGTGCGCGCGATATTGAGCATGGTGCCGTCGCCGCCGAGCACGACCGCGAGATCGGCCTGGCGCCCGATCTCCTCGAGCACCAGCACCGGATACCTGTTGTCGCCGATGTGCGAGGCGGTGAGCCGGTCAATCAGAACCTTGACGCCGCGCTGGGTGAGGAAATCGGCGAGTTTGAGCAGCGGCCCGGCGATTTCCGGGCTCTTGTATTTGCCGATCAGGCCGACGGTCTTGAACGGGGGATTCATGCCCGCATTATATGTGAAACCAATTTACCCGGCAGATGCGGGTTTTTTGTGTAGAATAAATTGATGGCTTACGACACTCCGGTCCTGAACGAACGCGCCCAGATGCTGCTGAAAGCGCTGGTCGAGCGCTACATCGCCGACGGCCAGCCGGTGGGATCGCGCGCGTTGTCGCGGGTGTCCGGGCTGGACCTGAGCCCCGCGAGCATCCGCAACGTGATGGCGGACCTCGAGGAGCTGGGATTCATCGCGAGCCCCCACACGTCTGCCGGCCGCGTCCCCACCCCGCGCGGTTACCGCTTTTTCGTCGATACCCTGCTCAAGATCAAGCCGCTCGACCGCATCGAGATCCATCAGCTCGAAGGCCAGCTGCACACCGAGAACCGCCAGCGCATGGTATCGTCCGCTTCCCACCTGCTCTCCGACCTCACGCGCTTCGCCGGCATCGTGATGACGCCGCGCCGCACCGCGATGTTCCGCCACATCGAGTTCCTCACCCTGTCCGAAAAACGCATCCTGCTGATCATCGTTTCGCCCGAAGGCGACGTGCAAAACCGCATCTTCAGCACCGACCGGAGCTACACCCAGCCGGAGCTGATTGAAGCCGCGAATATGCTCAATCAGCATTACGCCGGCTGCTCGTTCGAGGAAATCCGGCGCCGCATCCACGACGAGCTCAAGGAATTGCGCGAAAACATGTCGCAGCTGATGACCGCGGCGCTGGAAGCCGGCAGCCGGGCGCTGCAGGAAGCCACGGACGAAGTCGTGATCTCGGGCGAGCGCAACCTGCTGCAGGTGCACGACCTGTCGGGCGACATGGTGCGGCTGCGCAGGCTGTTCGAGCTGTTCGAGCAGAAAACCGGCCTGTTGCAGCTGCTCGACACCTCGAGCCGGGCGCACGGCGTGCAGATTTTCATCGGCGGCGAATCCGGCCTGGTGCCGCTCGATGAGTGCAGCATCGTTACCGCTCCCTATGAAATCGATGGCAATGTGGTCGGCATACTGGGTGTGATCGGCCCGACGCGCATGGCCTACGAGCGCGTGATTCCGATCGTCGATATCACCGCCAAGCTGTTGTCGAGCGCGTTGTCGCATAGCTGAGGCGCCATGCCTCGCTACGCTCCCGAACCGCCCTACAACCACGGCACGCCATCGCGGATCGGGATACTGCTGATCAATCTCGGCACGCCCGAGGCGCCGACCGCGGCGGCCGTGCGCCGCTACCTGCGCGAATTCCTTGCCGACCCGCGCGTGGTCGAGATCTGGCGGCCGCTCTGGTGGCTGATCCTCAACCTGTTCATTCTGCCGACGCGGCCCCGTCAGTCGGCGCAGCGTTACGCGCAGATCTGGATGAGCGGCGGCTCGCCGCTCAGGGTGCATACCGAGCGCCAGATGAAGCGGCTGCGCGGCTTCCTCGGCGAACGCATGAACGTGCCGCTCGCGATCGACTACGCGATGCGCTATGGCAAGCCGTCGGTTGCCGACGCGCTGACCGGCCTGAAGCAACAGGGCTGCGACCGCGTGCTGGTGCTGCCGCTATACCCGCAATACGCAGCGAGCACCACTGCCACCGCCATGGACGCGGTCGGCGCCGCCTTCGCCGCCATGCGCAACCAGCCGGCACTGCGCAGCGTCAGGAATTTCCACGATCATCCCGGTTATATCGCCGCGCTGGCGCAAAACATCAGCGATTACTGGCTGCGGCACGGCCGCCCCGACCAGCTGATCATGAGCTTTCACGGCGTGCCGCGTTATACGCTCGATAAGGGCGACCCCTACCATTGCGAATGCCACAAGACCGCGCGCCTGCTGACCGAAGCACTCAGGCTCGGGCCCGGGCAGTACCAGGTCACGTTTCAATCGCGCTTCGGCCGCGCTGAATGGTTGCAGCCCTATACCGCGGCGGTGCTCAGGGATCTCGGCAGGCAGAAACTCGGCCGCGTCGACGTGGTTTGTCCGGGGTTTGTCAGCGACTGCCTCGAGACGCTCGAGGAAATCGCGATCGAGGGCAAGACCATCTTTCTCAATGCCGGCGGCAAGGACTACCATTACATTTCCTGCCTGAACGAGCGCGACGACTGGATTCACGCGCTTGCCGACATCGTCGCCACCAACCTGCTGGGCTGGGCCGGCGCCGGGCCTGCGGCGGAAACGCTCCAGCGTTCGCGCGCACAGGCGCTGGCCGCCGGCGCCAAGCGCTAGCGCCGGGTGCTCCGTGCGCCAATGCCGGCGCCGCAAACGGCGACTAGGCGTTTCCGATCAAAAGCTTGCGCCGCCTCTTGAAATCGCGCCTGAAGCCCCAATTACCAAACAGTTGATTGAGGAGTAGCGAGCAATGCAGGATACGCATCAGGAACCCGTTCCGGCCGGTCCGCTGCAGGAGGAGCCGCAATCCGCCGCGGCCGACGAGGGTGCCGGGGCCGCGGAGGTAATGCCCAGCCTCGAGACACTGCTGAAACAGGCCGAACTCGCCGCGCAGGAGCATCACGACGCCTGGCTGCGCGCCAGGGCCGAAGCCGACAACATCCGCAAGCGCGCGCAGGCCGACATTGCCAACGCCCACAAATATGCGATCGAGAACTTCTCGTCCGCATTGCTCGCGGTCAAAGACAGCCTGGAAGCCGCACTCGCCACGACCAACGCTTCGATCGATACCGTCAAGAGCGGCGTCGAGCTCACGCTCAAGCAGCTGGATTCGGTATTCGGGAAATTCAACCTGACCGCGATCGACCCCGCCGGCCAGAAATTCGATCCGCACCGTCATCAGGCGATCGGCGTGGTCGATTCCGACGCCGAACCCAATACGGTCGTACAGGTGCTGCAGAAGGGCTATCTGCTCAATGACCGCGTGATCCGCCCCGCGATGGTGATGGTGGCCAAAGCGAAAACAGTTGAAAACGGATGAATGACCCCAAGATTCAAGGATAACTGAGCGGCCAACGCTTTCAAAATTCAGCGAGGTAGAACATGGCAAAGATTATCGGAATTGACCTGGGCACGACCAACTCGTGCGTGGCGATCATGGAAAACGGCCAGCCGAAGGTAATCGAAAATTCGGAAGGCGCGCGCACGACGCCGTCGATCGTCGCCTATGCGGACGACGGCGAGGTTCTGGTCGGCGCCTCGGCCAAACGGCAGGCGGTGACCAACGCGAAGAACACGCTCTACGCCGTGAAACGCCTGATCGGCCGCCGCTTCGAGGAAAAAGAAGTCCAGAAAGACATCGGACTCATGCCGTACAAGATCATCAAGGCCGATAACAACGACGCCTGGGTCGAAGTGCGCGGCAAGAAAATCGCGCCACCCGAAATCTCGGCGCAAGTGCTGATCAAGATGAAGAAGACCGCCGAGGATTATCTCGGCGAACCGGTCACGGAAGCGGTGATCACGGTGCCCGCGTACTTCAACGACTCGCAGCGCCAGGCGACCAAGGACGCCGGCCGCATCGCCGGGCTCGAAGTCAAGCGCATCATCAACGAACCGACCGCGGCGGCACTCGCCTTCGGCATGGACAAAAAGGAAGGTGACCGCAAAATCGCGGTCTATGACCTGGGCGGCGGCACCTTCGACATCTCGATCATCGAGATCGCGGTGGTCGAGGGCGAACATCAGTTCGAAGTGCTGTCGACCAACGGCGACACTTTCCTCGGCGGCGAAGACTTCGACCAGCGCCTGATGGACTACCTGTGCGACGAGTTCAGGAAGGAACAGGGCATTGATCTGAGGAAAGACATGCTCGCGCTGCAGCGCCTGAAGGACGCCGCGGAGAAAGCCAAGATCGAACTTTCCTCGTCGCAGCAGACCGAGGTCAACCTGCCCTACATCACGGCTGATGCGGCGGGACCCAAGCACCTCGCGATCAAGGTCACGCGCGCCAAGTTCGAGAGCCTGGTCGAGGAGTTGATCGAGAAAACGATCAGGCCGTGCGAACTCGCCGTCAAGGACGCGGGGGTCAAGCTGAGCGACATCTCGGACGTGATCCTGGTCGGCGGCCAGACCCGCATGCCGAAGGTGCAGGACAAGGTCAAGGAGTTCTTCGGCAAGGAGCCGCGCAAGGACGTCAACCCCGATGAGGCGGTCGCGGTCGGCGCCGCAATCCAGGGCGGCGTGCTCAAGGGCGACGTCAAGGACGTGCTGCTGCTCGACGTGACACCGCTCTCGCTCGGGATCGAAACCCTGGGCAGCGTGATGACCAAGCTGATCCAGAAGAACACCACGATCCCGACCAAGGCATCGCAGGTCTTCTCGACCGCCGAAGACAATCAGTCCGCGGTAACGATCCACGTGCTGCAGGGCGAGCGCGAAATGGCTTCCGGCAACAAGAGCCTCGGCCAGTTCAACCTGACGGACATACCGCCGTCGCCGCGCGGCATGCCGCAGATCGAGGTCACGTTCGACATCGACGCCAACGGCATACTGCACGTGTCGGCCAAGGACAAGGCGACCGGCAAGGAGAACAAGATCAAGATCCAGGCGAATTCGGGTCTTACCGAAGACGAGATCAAGCGCATGGTGCAGGACGCCGAAGCCCACGCCGAGGAAGACAAGAAGGCGGTGGAGCTCGTGACCGCGCGCAATCAGTGCGACGCGCTGGTGCACTCGGTCAGGAAGTCGCTCACGGAATACGGCGACAAGCTCGGTGCCGACGAGAAGTCGAAGATCGAGGCCGCGCTCAAGGAAGCCGAAGCGGCGCTGAAGAGCGACGACAAGGCGCAGATCGATGCCAAGTCGCAGGCGCTCGCCACCGCGGCACACAAGCTCGCCGAGCAAATGCAGGCGCAAGAGCAGGCAAAACAGCAGGCGGCAGGCGCCGAGGCCAAAGCCGAAGCGGGCGGCAAGAAGGATGACGGCAATGTGGTTGACGCTGAATACGAGGAAGTGAAAGACAAGAAATAAGGATTCAGGATTCGGCAGTTGCAAGGCGGGGCGAACGCAGGACGGGCGCGATTGCGTCCCGTCCTCGTTGCGTTGTGAATCCCGGATCCCAAAAAAACCATGGCAAAAAGAGACTACTACGAAGTGCTCGGCATCAACCGGGACGCCTCCGAGGAGGATATCAAGAAGGCGTATCGCAAACTCGCGATGAAATTTCATCCGGACCGCAATCCGGATAACCCGAAAGCCGAGGATCAATTCAAGGAAGCCAAGCAGGCGTACGAAATTCTGTCGGATGCGGGCAAGCGCACGGCGTACGATCAGTACGGACACGCCGCGGTCGATCCTTCCGCTGCCGGCGGCGCGGGCGCGGGCGCCGGTTTCGGCAACTTCGCCGATGCGTTCGGCGATATCTTCGGCGACATCTTCGGCGGCGGGCGGCAGCGCTCGCAGGTCTATCGCGGCGCCGACCTGCGCTACAACCTCGAAATCGCGCTCGAGGAAGCCGCCCGCGGCACCGAGACCAAGATCCGCATTCCGGCGATGGAGGAATGCGAAACCTGCCACGGCAGCGGCGCCAAGCCCGGCACGCAGCCCACGAGCTGCACCACCTGCGGCGGCCACGGCCAGGTGCGCATGCAGCAGGGGTTCTTCTCGATCCAGCAGACCTGCCCGAAATGCCACGGCAGCGGCAAGATCGTGCAGTCGCCCTGCGCCACCTGCCACGGCGCGGGCCGCATCAAGCGGCACAAGACGCTGTCGGTCAAGATCCCTTCAGGCGTCGACGAAGGCGACCGCATCCGGCTCTCGGGCGAAGGCGAAGCCGGCGTCAACGGCGGCCCGGCGGGCGACCTGTATGTGGTGATCCACCTCAAGCCGCACGCGGTATTCCAGCGCGATCACAACGACCTGCATTGCGAAATGCCGATCAGCTACAGCACCGCCGCGCTCGGCGGCGAAATCGAGATTCCGACGCTCGACGGCTACGCCAAGATCAAGGTGCCTGCGGAAACGCAGACCGGCAAAGTATTCCGGCTGCGCGGCAAAGGCATCAAGGGCGTGCGTTCATCGGCCACGGGCGATTTGATGTGCCACGTCGTGATCGAAACGCCGGTCAACCTGACGCCGCGCCAGCGCGAACTGCTGGCCGAGCTGGAAGCGATCAATGTCAAAGACACCGGCCGCCACAATCCGCGCGCCAAGTCGTGGATGGACAAGGTCAAGGAGTTTTTCGAGGGGTAAACGCTACGATCCGCAGGCGAGCGGATCGGTGTTGGGCGTGGCGGGCAAGGCAGCCGGTACGCCTACCAATTCGAGTTTCACGCCGCGGCGCACGGCAGTCATTTCAGCCACGATGGCCACCGCGATTTCCGCCGGCGTCTTGCTGCCGATCTTCAGTCCGACGGGCCCATGCAGCCGCGCAATCTCGTCGCCAGATAGATCGAATTCCGCCAGCCGCTTGCGCCGCTTCTCATTGTTGAGACGCGAGCCTAGCGCGCCGACGTAAAACGCAGGCGACTTGAGCGCCTCCATTAGCGCCGCATCGTCGAGCTTGGGATCATGCGTCACCGCCACTACGGCAAGATGCGGATCGGGATTCATCTCCAGCACGACGTCGTCGGGATAACCGCGCACAAGTGCAGCGTCCGGCACGTTCCATTCGTCGGCATACTCCTCGCGCGGATCGCAGACCGTGACCTGGTAGTCGAGCGCCTGCGCCATTTGCGCAAGGAAACGCGACGTCTGTCCGGCGCCGATGATCAGCAGCCGCCAGCGCGGGCCGTGTATGCTCTTGAGTATCCTGCCGTCGAACTCGAGCACATCGGACCATCGCCCGGACTGCAGCGTCACGTGTCCCGATTCCAGGTCAAGGAAGCGCGCGACGAGTTCGTGCCGCTCGATCGTCGCCAGCAGTTCCTTCAGCTGGGATTCCGCCTTCACCGGTTCGAGCACGAGCTGCAGCGTGCCGCCGCACGGCAGCCCGAAGCGCGCCGCCTGATCGGCGGTCACGCCGTAGGTCACGACTTCCGGCTTGCCGTCCGTCATCTGGTGCGCTTTGACGCGCCTGATGAGATCGTCCTCGACGCAACCGCCCGACACCGAGCCGATGACGTGGCCATCATCACGTATCACGAGCATCGCGCCGATCGGCCGCGGCGCCGAGCCCCACGTCCGCGTGACGGTCGCAAGCGTCGCCCTGTGCCCGGCATCGAGCCACGCGACTGCGCTTTTCAGGACTTCGGTATCGACGCTATCCACGGTGAGCCTCGTCAGGTATTTCGCCGCATACGGCAGCGCGGCACGATCGAATTAATCAGGTTACCGTCCAATTGCCGGTTATGCAACCGTCCAATTGCCTATTGGAATAGACTCCCGCCCTGATTGCCTGCGGACGATCAATCGCGCTACCATGTGCACGTGCGCACATGGACCCTTCTTGCTTCAGTCATAGCGCTGCTTGGCGGCATGCCGCCGGCGCAGGCCGCGGATGCGTGGCCCAGTCACCCCATCCGCCTGATTGCGCCCTTCCCCGCAGGCAGTTCTGTGGATGCCGCGGTGCGGGTGATCACGCCGCGCGTGGCCGATGCGCTGGGACAATTCATCGTCATCGACAACCGCGCCGGGGCCAGTGGAGGGATCGGCGCCGAACTCGGAGCAAAAGCCAACCCTGACGGCTACACGCTCTCCGGCGGCACCACCAGTACCCATGCGCTGGCCAAAGCGCTGAATCCGCACCTGAGTTACGACCCGCTGCGCGACTTCGCGCCGCTCACGCTGATCGGGCACCTGCCCTACATCATCGCAGTGCACCCGGCCGTGGCGGCAGCGAGCCTTCAGGAACTGATTGCACTGGCGCGCGCGAAGCCCGGCCAGATCCGCTACACGACCGTCGGCAATGCCAGCATGGCGCGCCTCGGCGGCGAACTGCTGTCGACACTGACCGGCATCCGGATGACGCCGATCGCCTACAAGAGCTCCGCGCAATCCGTGCTCGACACGATCGCCGGCCGCATCGAGATGCAGTTCGGCACCATGGGGCCGGTGCTGCCGCACGTGCGTTCGGGCACGCTGCGCCCGCTTGCGGTCACCGGTGCCGCACGTTCACCGGCGCTGCCCGATGTTCCCACCGCCATCGAGGCCGGCGTTCCGGATTTCGAAGTCACGCTCTGGCTCGGCCTGTTTGCGCCCGCCAGAACACCGCGCGCAATCGTCGAACGCCTGCATCGGGAATTCACTGCCGCCATTGGCACGCCCCAGGTACGCAACGCGCTTCTCTTGCAAGGTCTGCAGCCGCAAACCACGACGCCCGCCGAATTCAGCAAACTGATTGCCGCCGAGATCGACAAATGGGGCCGGGTCGCGCGCAAAGCCAACCTGAAACTCGAGTGATCCCGAGCGCGGTCGAGCGCACGGGATCGTGCATCAAGTTGCTAACGCAGCACCACCAGCGCATCCGCGGCGACCACCCCGGAACCGCGTGGCCGCACGAGCATGGGATTGATATCCAGTTCGCCAAGACGGTCCCGCATCGTCCACGCCATTTGCGACACCGCGGCAAGAGCAACCGCCAGCGCGTCCACGTCGCGCGGCGGCTGCCCGCGCAGCCCACCGAAAATCGGCGAGGCACGCAGCTCCCCGATCATGGTTCGCGCGGTTTCTACGTCAAACGGCGCGAGGCGGTAAGTCAGGTCTTTGAGCGTTTCAGCGTAAACGCCACCCATGCCGAACGCGACCACGGGTCCGAATACCGGGTCGCTCACCACCCCGACGATGGTCTCGATGCCATCGCGTATCATCGGCGACACGAGCAGACCTGATAACGCAGCCTGCGGCGCGGATAGTCGCACGCTTTTCAGCATCTCCGCACTCGCCGCAACGAGTTGTGCGGCATCGGCGATATCGAGCCGCACACCGCCGATGTCGCTCTTGTGCGCGATGTCGCGGGACACAACTTTCAAAGCCACGGGGAAGGAAAATTCTTCCGCGATCTTCAGCGTAACCGGTTCTGCCGGCAACAGTCGATCGGCGGTGACTGGTATGTCGAATGCCCGCAACAGCTCTTTGCCCGCGTGCTCGTCAAGCGCGCCGCTTGCCGCGGGAAGTGTCACCGATGGCGCGGACGCCGCGGTCGCTACCCCGACTTGCGCGCTCCGTTGCCGCGCGTGCGCGTAATCGGCGAGCATACTCATCGCTTGCGCCACGCGATTCACCGAGCGAATTATCGGGATGCGCGCCTCCTCCAGTATTCCGAACATTTCGGGCGCCGTCTCGCGCGGTACGGACGAAAACATGAACACCGGCTTGCGATACCGCCGCGATACCTCGGCGAGCGCCCTGGCCCCGTTCCATCCCGTACGGCCGGTCATCGTGGCAAACAGCAGACCGAGCTGATGGATTGCGGGGTCCGTAAGCACCGCCTCGACGGCACGCTGGAAACGCGGCGCATTCTGATCGCTGATGAATCCGGCGGTGAAATCGACAGGGTTGTCGAGTGCAGCCATGCTGGGGAGATTTTCCTGCAACACCTGCATGGTTGCCGGCGCCAGCCGCGCAAGCGTCAGGCCAACCGCGTCCGCCGCATCGGAAAACGCGACCGCGGAACCACCGGAGCCGCCCATGACAGCCACGTTCTTTCCCGCGGCAGGCGGTTGTCCCAGAAGCGTACGGACGAAATCCGCGGCCTCTTCCATGTCGCCGACTTCGATGATGCCCACCTCGCGAAAAGCCGCGCGATAGATCTCATAGGAGCCCACCATGTTCGCGGTGTGCGAGGCGGCGGCGCGCATGCCCTGCCGCGTATTGCCGGCTTTCCAGACGACGATCGGCTTACCGGCTGCGAGCGCGCGCCGCGCGGCGGCGAGAAAGGCGCGGCCGTCTCCCAGGCCTTCGATGTAGGCTAGGATCACGCGCGTCTGCGGATCGTCCACGAACGCGTCGATCAACTCCGGGGTGGTGATGTCCGCTTCGTTGCCGCTCGCCACCACGTAACGAAAACCGACGCCGGCCGCCGCGCAGTGAATCACGAGACTGTTGCCGAAACCGCCGCTTTGGATGACTGCGGATACCGCTCCCGGCTCGAGATACGGTGGCTTCGTCACGCTCCCGAATGCGGCGTAGGCGCGCGCGTGAACGTTGACGAACCCCAGGCAGTTGGGACCGATGAGCCGCATGCCATGTGCGCGCGCGTTCTGCAGCATCTGCGCTTCCAGCTCGCGCCCGCTTGCGCCACCTTCCCGGAAGCCTCCGCCCAGCACGACCGCATAGCGCACGCCGTGCCCGCCGCATGCGGCGACGACTTGCGGCACTTGCGCGGCCGGCACGGCGATCACTGCGACATCGCACGGCTGGGGCACGGACTCGATCGAGGCAAAACACGTGCGACCTGCAATCGCGTCGTATTTCGGATTGACCGGGTAGATGCCGCCCTGATAGCCGCGCCCGGTCAGCACCTGCATGGTTTGCCCGCCCGGCCTGCCGAAATCAGGACTCGCGCCGATGACCGCAATGCCGCGGGGATTGAAGAGCAATTCAAGGTTTTGCATGTTATGCCTTTGCGAGGGTTGCTTTTCAGGGCATCATTAGCATGAAATACATGGTCGCCGCTACTGTCGCGGTTTCTACGGAGCAAATCATGAAGACGGTCATCATCGCAGTTGCGTCGCTTCCTGCACTGGCGGCGCTGGCACTCGTTTCGAATACTGCGCCGGCCCAGACGTACCCAAGCAAGCCGATCCGGTTGATCGTGCCCTGGCCTCCCGGTGGAGGGACGGACGCAGCCGCGCGCATCCTGGCGCAGGCGCTGTCCGATAATCTGGGCGAGCAGGTCGTGGCGGACAACCGGCCGGGCGCGACCGGCCGCATCGGCACCGAGTTCGCGGCAAGAGCGCCAGCCGACGGCTACACCCTGTTGATGGGCACGGTGGGGCCGAATGCGATCGTTCCGGCCGCGTCTCCGAAACTGCCCTACGACGCGATCAAGGACTTTGCGCCGATCAGCCTGGTCGCCACCTCCGACTACATTCTCGTCGTGCATCCCTCACTTCCGGTGAAGTCGGTAAAGGATCTGATCGCGCTCGCGCGAAGCAAACCGGGGCAGATCAACTTCGCTTCGGCGGGCAGCGGTTCCGTGGCGCATCTTGCGGGCGAACTCTTCAAGCAACTCGCCAAAGTCGACATGGTGCACGTGCCGTACAAAGGCGGCGGCCCGGCTGTTACCGCGACCCTGTCCGGCGAGGTGTCGCTGTACTTCGGCAGCGGCCCGTCCGTGGTGTCGTTCGTGAAAGCCGGCAGGTTGAGAGCGATCGCCACCACTGGCGCGAAGCGCTCAAAGACACTACCGGGGCTGCCGACCATAGGCGAGACTCTGGCCGGTCACGAAGCCACCCAGTGGTTCGGGGTCCTCGCGCCCGCGGGCACGCCGAAAGATATTGTTTTGAAGCTGCACACCGCGGTCGTCAAGGCAGTCGGCACTCCCAAGGTGGCTCAGCAACTCGCTGCCGTTGGGTCGGATCCCGTCAGCAACTCGCCCGAAGAATTCGCCGCGCACATCAGAACCGAGATCGCCAAGTGGGGCAAGGTGGTGAAGGCCGCCGGCATAACGTTTGAGTGAGGACGCGGACAGCGGCATCCGGCCATAGAGGAAGACAGGGTTCATCTGGAGAGTTACTGATGCCGATCGTTTCCATGACCGTCAACGGACAATTGGTCAGTGCCGAGGTCGAAGGGCGGACGCTGCTGGTCCAGTTCCTGCGCGAGTCCCTGCACCTGACGGGAACGCACGTGGGCTGCGATACCAGCCAGTGCGGCTGCTGCACGGTGCATGTCGACGGCAAGGCGGTAAAGTCCTGCAGCCTGCTCGCGCTGGCGTGCGATGGCGCGACAGTCACGACCATCGAAGGCCTCGCGGTGAACGGGAAACTGCACCCGATGCAGGAAGCGTTTCACGAACACCACGGGCTGCAATGCGGATTCTGCACGCCCGGCATGATCATGTCGGCGGTGGATATGGTGAATCGCAAGGGCAACGGCCTCGACGCGCAGACGATACGCGCGCAACTCGAGGGCAACATCTGCCGCTGCACCGGCTATCACAACATCGTCAAGGCCATTCAGGCCGGCGCCGCCGCGATGCAAGTGGCCGAAATCCCTGTGACCGCCAGAAGCGCCGGCATCGGAGAACCCGTGCGGCGCAAGGAAGATTTGCGCCTGATCACCGGCAAGGGTTGCTTCAGCGATGACGTCAACCTGCCGCGGCAGGTCTATGCCGTCATGGTCCGTTCGCCGCATGCGCATGCGCGCATTCTTGCAATCGATACGCAGAATGCGCTGGCAACGCCGGGAGTCCTCACTGTCCTGACCGCGCGCGACATGCTCGCCGACGGCTTGCGGCCGATTCCGCATCATCCGTTCGCGTTGCATCCCGCGGATATACGCATGGCCAACACGGACGGATCCCCGGTCTTCGCCGCGCCGCATTATCCGTTGGCGCCCGACAAGGCGCGCTATGTCGGCGAAGCGGTAGCCATGGTAATCGCGGACACGGTCGCGGCCGCGAAGGACGGAGCGGAGCGCGTCGGCGTCGACTACGCGGCGCTGCCTGCGGTCACCAACACGGTCGCGGCAGCGCAGCCTGACGCGCCACGCGTTTGGGACGAAGCGTCATCGAACGTGTGCCTGGATGCGGACGTGGGCGACCGGGAGGCGACCGCGGCCGCCTTCGCGCGCGCGACGCATATCGTCAAGTTTGACACCTGGGTGCAGCGGGTTACGGGCGTTCCCATGGAACCCCGCGCCGCGGTCGGCGCCTATGATGCGGCCACCGGACAGTACACGCTTTACGCCGGCAGCAGCGGTGCAGTGCGTCTGAAGGACGACCTCGCGACGATGCTCAACGTCCCCGCGGCGACGGTGCGCGTCGTCATGCGTGACGTCGGCGGCCACTTCGGGACGCGCGGGATGATCTATCCCGAGTTCGCATTGGTGGCGTGGGCGGCGCGCCGCGTCGCGCGTCCGGTCAAATGGACCTGCGAGCGAATCGAGGCGTTCGTCAGCGACTACCAAGGCCGCGACCTCGCAGTGGAGGCGGAACTCGCGCTGGACGCGGATGGCAATTTTCTCGCGATGCGTGGCTCGAACATCGGCAACGCCGGGGCACACACCGGGAATTTCTCGCCGCTGCAGAAGGGCGTCGAAATCATGTCGAGCATCTACCGCGTTCCGGCCGCGCATTTCCGTGCGCGTGCCGTCGTCAGCAATACGACGCCGACTCGACCGTATCGGAGCGCAGGCCGGCCGGAGGTCATCTTTGTCATGGAGCGGCTCATCGATCTGGCCGCCCGCCAGTGCGGATTCGATCGCGTCGAGCTCAGGCGGCGCAACCTGCTTACGGAAGCAGAGCTGCCCTACACCAATCCGTTCGGCATGATCTACGACAGCGGCGCCTATCACGAAGTCATGGAAAAGGCGCTCGTGCTCGGTGATTGGCCGGGCTTTGCCGCACGCCGCGCCGCAGCGCGCGGGCGCAGCAAGTGTCGCGGGATAGGCGTGGCCAATTACGTCGACACGGCGACCGGAGTTCCGCGCGAGCGGGCCGAGGTCACGGTGCATCCGGAAGGCCGGGTCGATGTCATCATAGGGACGGTCTCGACCGGACAGGGCCATGAGACGAGCTTCGCCCAACTGGTGACAGAATGGCTGGGCGTACCGATCGAGAACGTCCGGATCATGACCGGCGATACCGACTTCGTGAAGGTCGGTGGTGGCACGCATTCCGGCCGCGGCATGCGCCTGGCCAGCATCGTCATCTGGAATTCCTCGCAGCAAATCATCGCGAAGGGAACGCGGCTTGCGGCGCTCTTGCTGCGCTGCGAGCCGAGCGAGATTCGATTCAAGGACGGCAGGTTTACCATGGCGGGCGGGGATCGCTCGGTCGGCCTGTTCGACGTTGCGGCAAGCGCCATGCAGCTGAACGATTTGCCTGAAGATCTGCGCGGTCCGCTGGCGGCTTGCTCCGATGAAACCGTCAACGTCGCGAGCTTTCCCTACGGCAGCCATGTCTGCGAAGTCGAGATCGATCCTGAGCTGGGGTCGGTCGAAGTCGTCCGGTATGCGGCAGTGGACGACGTGGGCCGCGCGGTAAATCCAATGATCATTGATGGCCAGGTTCATGGCGGTATCGCGCAAGGCGTGGGACAGGCTCTTCTCGAGCAGTGTTTCTACGATTCCGCCACCGGGCAGCTTCTCTCGGGATCGTTCATGGATTATTCAATGCCACGGGCACACAACTTTCCGTTCTTTGCGACGCAGATCAGCGAAGTGCCTTCGCCGACGCACCCGCTTGGCATGCGCCCGGCTGGCGAGGGTGGCACCACTCCCGCCCTCGGCGTCGTCATCAACGCGGTCGTCGACGCGCTGGCAGATTATGGTGTGAAGCACGTCGAGATGCCGGCGACACCGGAGCGCGTCTGGCGCGCCATCCACGGAGGGGAGATGCTCGCGCCGTCGGGCTCCCACTAATCGATAATGAGCTCTTCCCCCCTACCGGCCCGGCGCTATTCGAATAATCACTGCCCGCCGTGTAACACGCGGCGAAAGGAAAATATATGAAGAAGGTTAAAGACGAGATGCGTTCCGAGTACAAGCGGTCGGACTTTGGAAAGCTGGAGAGAGGAAAGTTCTATGCAGAAGTGGCTGCAGGTACTTCCGTTGCCTTCCTGGAGCCAGCGATCGCCAAGGCATTCCCGACTTCTAAAGCGGTTAATGAGGCGCTTTCCGACCTACTCATTCTGACCGAAAAGACGTCACGCTTAACACGGCGCTCAACTCGCACGCGCGCAAAGGCAGCGCGCACCGGTTAGCTCGACGATCGTCAAAGGCATCACGCAATCCGAAACCCGCCAGCGTCTCGCGAGCATCGGCGCCGAAGTTGTTGCAAGCTCGCCCGAGGATTACGGCCGGTTCATCAAGAGCGAACTGCAGAAATGGGCTCGCATCATCAAATAGTCTGGCGCGAGCGCGCATTAGCCCCACGTCACGTTTTAAAAACCGGCAAGGATTCAAAGCGTTGACCCATTGTCTGCTGTTCAATAGGGTGGCGAACAATGGCCGTGCCCGGGTAACGCCATGATTTGAAGGGGGTCCACTGCAAACCCTATGACAAAAGGACTATGCTTAATGGCTTTTTTCAAACCATTACACGTTGGGCGTCATCGACATGCCGTAGAGGAAGTCCTCAATCATGAATGGCCTTCGCTTAAATGTCGGCGCGTGTATTTACTGTGGCGACTCAGGACCGCCGCTCACTCGGGAGCACGTTCTACCGCGAGGGCTCGGCGGCAACGAGGCACCGGATGGTCTATCGAATGCGCTTGTGCTTCAGAACGCTTCCTGTCAGTCCTGTCAGAAGATAACTCAACGAATTGAAGAGGCTTGCCTTATTGCAATGATGGGACCTGGTCGCGCAAGGTTAGGGTTAAGGAGGCGGGATCGGTCCCGGAATACAACAACTGCCCATGTGGATCGTCATGACGGGTCCAGCGAGGATCGAGAGGTGGCGTGGGAAGATGTTCCTGGCGCTATCACTATTCCCTCGTTCTATGAGGCACCAATCCTGACTGGTGCCCCTATTCCCGAGTTCCCACCTTGCGACTACCAATTTCACGTGATCGCCCCTGCTAGCGTAATGCCGGAGGATGCACATCGTATCGGCGTTTCCCTCATGGCGGATTCAAGAATGTTCGCAAGGATGCTTGGGAAGATTGGCTTAGGCCTCGCTGTTGCACGGCTCGGCATGCAAGGGTATGAGCCGCTCGTTCGAGAGCTTATTTTGAAAGGCTCGTTTCAGCACGGGCTCGTAGGGGGCTTTGCCGGTACAAGTCGTACGGATCCACAGACCACTTCTCTTCACACCTTGAGTCTCGTTACTAACGACGGCTTGCCTGGGCGCTTCATCATTGCGGAAATACGTCTGTTCGCGGAGTTCAACGGTCCGACAAACTATGTAGTAGTCGGACGGTGGTTGTGAACGTATGATATGGGATGGGAATGACGCCCAACCGTGCCTTGCAGCGGACAGTCACCAGCGGCCTTGGTCCGCTGGTTCCTGCCGCTGAAGGCGGTCGTTAGGCCACAAGAACATGCCAAGAAAAACGCGCACGGCGGACGAACTGCGAGAGGCGTCGAATCACCTCCACTACGAAGTCTGGATGCTTTCTTCGTTAGCGAACGGCATTGCGTCTGGTATATCGGGGCAGGGTCCAATTGCAAACGCACTACTCGAATCTTTCGTAATTCACGTCCGGGCTATTATGGATTTCTTGTACGCTGATAGCCCGCAAGCGGACGACGTCGTCGCCGAAGACTTTTTCGACAATTCTGAGCAGTGGACAAAAATGCGTCCCGCACTATCTCAAACGTTGTCTCAAGCCAAACGCCGAGCTGGAAAAGAAGTTGCACACTTAACTTATGCGCGCTTAGACGTTACCCCAGAGACAAAACCTTGGTTGTTTGTTCAAATAACCAACGAAATATCTACTGTCATGACAGTTTTTCTTCAGAGCGTGCCGCAAGATAAACTAGGTTCTCAGTGGAAAACGACCAAGGCCTAACCCGCGCTTCGAGGCGGACGCGCACAATCACGGCGCGCGCCGCTCAAGCGCATCGTTAATCCACCCCACCCTCTTTCAACTTCGCAATCTCCGCACCACTTTTCTCCCGCATCCCGCTCACAATTTCATCGGTGTGCTGCCCCAGCGCGGGCGGCGGCAAGTAAGATAAACTACAATCCGTCTTTGTTCCCCCCGGAGGAAAACCATGAGCATCTCCGTTTCGATGACCGTCAACGGCAAAGCGGTCACCGCGGAACTTGAACCGCGCACGCTGCTGGTGCAATTTTTGCGCGAGCAGTTGCATCTGACGGGCACCCACGTCGGCTGCGACACCGGCCAGTGCGGCGCGTGCACCGTGCAGATCGACGGCCGCGCCGTGAAAGCCTGCAATATCCTCGCCGCGCAAGCGCAAGGCGCGCAGATCGTGACCATCGAGGGTGTTGCCGCCGCGAACGGCGATCTGCACCCGATGCAGGCGGCGTTCAGGCAGCATCACGGCCTGCAATGCGGTTTCTGCACGCCCGGCATGGTCATGACCGCGCTCGATATCGTGAAGCAGAATCCCAACCCTTCGGAGGCGGCAATTCGCGCCGGGCTCGAGGGCAATTTGTGCCGCTGCACCGGTTACCACAATATCGTAAGCGCGGTTAAGGCCGGTGCTGCCGCGATGAAAGCGTAACGGAGGATAGCCATGAATGCACCGCTCATAGGCGCGCGCGTCGAGCGCAAGGAAGACTACCGCTTTCTCACCGGCGGCGGAACTTACACCGACGATGTCACGCTGCAGGGCCAGACCTGTGCGTATTTCCTGCGCTCACCGCACGCGCACGCGAAAATCAATCGCATCGATACTTCAAAAGCGAAGGCCGCGACCGGCGTCGTCGCCGTGTATACCGGCGCCGACCTTCCCGATAGTGTCGGCGGGCTGCCGTGCGGCTGGCTGATCACCGACGTCAATGGCCAGCCGATGAAAGAACCCAAGCATCCGCTGCTCGCGCAAGGCAAGGTGCGCTACGTCGGCGACCAGGTCGCGGTGGTGATCGCCGAGACTCTGAACCAGGCCAAAGACGCGGCCGAGCTGATCGAAGTCGATTACGAGGTGCTGCCTGCGATCGTCAACGTCGCCGACGCGCGCAAAGCAACCGGCACGGCCGTGCACGACATCGCGCCTGACAACACGTGCTATGTATGGGCGCTCGGCGACAAGGCCGCGGTCGATAAGGCGTTCGTGATGGCCGCGCACGTGACCCGGCTCGAGTTCATCAACAACCGGCTGATCCCGAACGCGATCGAGCCGCGCGCTGCGCTTGCCAGCTATTCGCGCGCCAATGACAGCTACACGCTGTACGTGACGAGCCAGAACCCGCATGTGGCGCGGCTGCTGATGACGGCATTCGTGCTCGGGCTTCCCGAGCACAAGGTGCGCGTGATTGCGCCGGATGTCGGCGGCGGATTCGGTTCGAAGATTTTTCTCTACGCCGAGGAAACGGTGCTGACGTGGGCATCAAAACAGGTCAATCGCCCGATCAAGTGGACCGCCGAGCGCAGCGAATCGTTCTTGACTGACGCGCACGGCCGCGATCACCTGACGACCGCCGAGCTCGCGCTCGACAAAAGCGGCAGATTCCTCGCGCTGCGCGTGACCACGACCGCCAACATGGGCGCGTATCTTTCAACTTTTGCTTCGTGCGTCCCGACCATCCTCTATGCAACGCTGCTTGCCGGCCAGTACACGACACCGGCGATCTACTGCGAAGTGACCGCGGTGTTCACCAACACCGCGCCGGTCGACGCCTACCGCGGCGCGGGCCGCCCGGAAGCAACTTACGTCGTCGAGCGGATGGTTTCGACCGCGGCGCGCGAGATGAAGATTTCAGAAGCCGACATCCGCCGCCGCAATTTCATCAGCGAGTTTCCGTATCAGACGCCGGTCGCGCTGTGCTACGACACCGGCAATTACGAGGCGACGCTGACCGCGGCGATAAAACTCGCCGACGTGGCGCGTTTCGAAGCGCGCAAAAAAGAGGCCGCCGCGCGCGGCAAGCTGCGGGGTCTGGGTTACTCGACTTACATCGAAGCGTGCGGGCTTGCGCCGTCGAACATCGCCGGCAGTCTCGGCGCCCGCGCCGGGCTATTCGAGGCCGGCGAAGTGCGCGTGCATCCGACCGGCAAGGTTACGGTGTTCACCGGCTCGCACAGTCACGGCCAGGGCCATGAAACGACGTTCGCGCAGGTCGTCGCCGGCCGCCTGGGTATATCCATCGACGACGTCGACATCGTGCACGGCGATACCGGCCGCATCCTGTTCGGCATGGGAACCTACGGCTCGCGCTCGATCGCCGTTGGCGGCACTGCCATCATGAAAGCGCTCGACAAGGTGATCGCCAAAGGCAAGCAAATCGCGGAGCACCTGATGGAAGCGTCCGCTGCCGACATCGAGTTCAGGGACGGCAAGTTCATGCTCCCCGGCACCGACAAGCAGGTGCCGTTCGCGCAAGTCGCGCTCGCCGCCTACGTGCCGCACAACTATCCGCTCGACAAGCTCGAACCCGGGCTCAACGAATCGGCGTTCTACGACCCCACCAACTTCACCTTCCCCGCCGGCAGCCACATCTGCGAAGTCGAGATCGACCCTGACACCGGCGCGACGCAGGTCGTCAGCTTCACCGCGGTCGATGACTTCGGCAACATCATCAATCCGATGATCGTTGAAGGTCAGGTGCACGGCGGGCTCGCGCAGGGCATCGGCCAGGCGCTGCTTGAAGGCTGCGTTTACGACCGCGCCAGCGGCCAGTTGCTGACCGGCACCCTGATGGACTACGCGCTGCCGCGCGCCGAAGACCTGCCGGCGTTCAAGGTCGACACCAAAGTAACGGCGTGCACGCACAACCCGCTTGGCGTCAAAGGCTGCGGCGAAGCGGGCGCGATCGGCGCGCCGGCGGCGGTGATCAACGCAATCGTCGATGCGCTCGCGCCGCTCGGAGTCACAGATATCGAAATGCCGGCAACGCCGCAGCGCGTGTGGCAGGCGATACGGTCAGCGAAAACCAACGCAAAACCGGTTTAAGCGAGGAGACAGCCATGTACTCATTCGAATACCATCGCCCCTCGAGCCTCAAGGAAGCCGCATCGCTCGCGCGCAAATACGCAGATGCGAAACTGCTGGCCGGTGGTCAGAGCCTGATCCCGCCGCTCAAGCTGCGGCTCGCGAGGCCCAGCGCAATGATAGACCTCGGCAATCTGCCCGAGCTGCGCGGCATCAGCGTCGTCGGCACCAATGTCGTGATCGGCGCGGCGACGCGCCACGCCGAAGTCGCGGCATCGAAGGATGTCCAGATGTCGCTGCCGGTGCTGGCAAAAGTCGCGAGTGGCATCGGCGACCGCCAGGTGCGCAACATGGGAACAATCGGCGGCTCGATCGCCAACAACGATCCGGCGGCGGATTATCCGGCGGCCCTGCTCGGCCTCGGCGCGTCGGTAACGACCAACAAGCGCGATATCAGCGCAGATAAATTCTTCACTGGCCTCTACGAAACCGCGTTGCGGCCCGGCGAAATCATCACTTCGGTAGCGTTTCCGATGGCGAAGCGCGCGGCTTACATCAAGTTTCGCAATCCGGCATCGCGTTACGCGCTGGTCGGCGTGTTCGTGTCCGAAACCGCGGGCCGCGTGCGCGTGGCGGTCACGGGCGCCGCGCCATGTGTGTTCCGCGTCAAGGACATGGAAATCGCGCTGGCAGCAAAGTTCGCGCCCGAAGCGATTGCGCGCATCCGGCTGCCCGCCGACAAGCTCAACTCCGACCTGCACGCGAGCGCCGAATATCGCTCGCATCTCATCACCGTGCTCGCGCAGCGCGCGGTCGAAGCCGCGCTCTCCGGAAAATAACGAATCGTTGACGGGACCCTCGCATGAACCAGATGAAAAGTGAAATCCGTGACGGCATGAAAATCGACTGGGACGCCCCGCTGGCGATGGACGACGGAATCGTCCTGCGCGCGGATGTGTTCCGGCCGGTCGGCGACGGCAAGTACCCGGTGATCCTGAGCTACGGACCGTATGCGAAGGGTCTGGATTTCAGGGAAGGCTACAAAAGCCAGTGGGCGCGGCTGATCAAGGCGGTGCCCGACACGCTCGAAGGCTCCAGCAACAATTACCAGAACTGGGAACTGGTCGATCCGGAGAAATGGGTTCCGGACGGCTATGCGATCGTGCGCGTCGACTCGCGCGGCGCCGGCCGCTCGCCAGGGATGCTCGACAGTTGGTCGCCCCGTGAAGCGAGAGATTTTTACGATTGCATCGAATGGGCCGGGACCCAGCCCTGGAGCAACGGCAAGGTCGGTATCAACGGCATTTCGTACTACGCGATGAACCAGTGGCAGGTTGGCGCGCTGCGGCCGCCGCATCTCGCGGCGCTATGCATCTGGGAGGGATCGTCGGACTACTACCGCGAGCTCGCGCGCCATGGCGGCATCCTTTGCGATTTCCTCGGCGATTGGTACAACCGCCAGGTCCTGAGTGTGCAATATGGCGTTGGCGACCGGGGAGCGCGCAACCCGGTTACCGGCGAGACGATCGCGGGACCGGAAACACTTACGGATGAACAACTGCGGAAAAATCGTGCTGACGTGGGCGGAGAAGCCGCACGGCGGCGGCTCGTCGATGATTACTATCGTGCGCGCATGCCGGACTTTTCGAAGATCAATGTCCCTCTGCTTTCCGCCGGCAATTGGGGCGGACAGGGGTTGCATCCCCGCGGCAACTTCGAGGGCTATCTGCGCGCCGGCTCAACGCAGAAATGGCTGGAGGTGCATGGCGATACGCACTTCACGCACTTCTACAGCAATTACGGCGCGGGACTGCAGAAGAAATTTTTTGGCCACTTCCTGAAAGGCGAAAAAACGGGATGGGACAAGCAACCCAGGGTCTCGCTTAACGTCCGCCGGCCCGGAGAGAAGTTCGAATTGCGCGCCGAGAATGAATGGCCGCTCGCCCGCACGCAGTGGACGAAATATTACCTGCAGCCGGCGGACCGCAGTCTGGGCACCGATCTGCCGGATACCGCGACGACCATCACCTACGAGACCACCGGCGATGGCGTGACGTTCCTGACGCCGCCGATGGCCCGGGACCTAGAGATCACCGGGCCGGTAGCGGCCGCGCTCTGGCTTTCGTCCGACACCACCGATGCGGACGTGTTCCTCGTGCTGCGGGTGTTCGATCCGGCCGGCAAGGAGGTTGTGTTCGTCGGCTCGAACGATCCGCGCACACCGGTGGGACTCGGTTGGCTGCGCGCCTCGCACCGCAAGCTCGATCCCAGGAAGAGCCTGACGTACCGGCCCTGGCATACCCACGATGAGAAATGGCCGCTCACACCCGGTGTAGCGGTGGATCTCGACGTCGAGATCTGGCCCACCTCGATCGTGGTTCCGCCCGGGTACCGCGTCGGCCTCACGGTGCGCGGGCGGGATTACGAGTACGACGGCACCGACGCCCGCGTTGCGCATGCGCCCTACGCGATGAAAGGGGTGGGCCCGTTCACCCACACCGACCCGCAGGACCGGCCGCCGGAAATCTTCGGCGGCAGAAACACGCTGCATTTCGGCAACGGGAAAGCACCCCACTTGCTGCTACCCATCATTCCACCGCAGTAGGAATCGCCCCCATGGAAATCGTTGGTGAACAGTTGATTCCCCGCCCGCAGGGTGTGACGTGGTCGTCGATTATCGACCCGGAGGTGCTCAAGGTTTGCATCCCGGGATGCGAGTCGATGGACAAGGTGGGGGACAACGAATACGCAATGGTGATGGGCGCGAAAGTCGGCCCCGTCAGCGCCAGGTTCAAGAGCAGGATCACACTCGCCGACGTGGATGCGCCCAATGCCTACACGCTGATTTTCGAGGGCCAGGGCGGCGTCGCCGGCTTCGCCAAGGGCGAGGCCCACGTCCGGCTGTCGCCCGAGGGTGATGCCACCCGGCTCCAGTACACGGCCAAGGCCATGATCGGCGGCAAACTCGCCCAGGTCGGTTCGCGCCTCGTCGACGGCGTGGCGAAAAAACTCGCCGAGAATTTCTTTACCAGGTTCAACGAGCACGTCAGCGGCATCGCCGAGTGATCGCGGCAGCGGGTGTGCTTCCACTTCGACCCGCGAGCCACGAATCACGCCACTTGTTACAATTGAGCTTCCGCACAACACTGGACAAAACCGGGGAAATGCCATGCTGAAAATCTGGGGCCGCGCCAATTCGATCAACGTGCAGAAGGTGCTGTGGTGCTGCGGCGAGCTCAACCTCAAATACGAACGCATCGATGCGGGCATGAAGTTCGGCGTCAACGACACGCCCGAATACAAGGCGATGAATCCGAACGCGCTGGTGCCGACGATCAACGACGACGGATTTATCCTGTGGGAGTCGCACGCTATCGTGCGCTACCTCGCGCGCAAGCACGGCTTGGGCACGCTCTGCCCGTCCGACCCCAGGGCCTGCGCCGATGCCGACCGCTGGATGGACTGGAACGCAACGACGGTGTGGCTCAATGTACGTCCGATCTTCTGGAACCTGGTGCGTATACCGCCGGAGAAACGCGATCTGGCGCTGGTTACCGACTCGCGCAACAAGCTCGCCGCCAACATGGCGATCCTCGACGCGCATCTTGCCAAGCGCACGCACATGATCGGCGACGCGTTCACGATGGGCGACATCCCGCTCGGAACCGCAGTGCAGCGCTGGTTCAACCTGCCGATCGAGCGCGAAAACTACCGGAACCTCGAAGCTTACTACCGTAGATTGCAGGCACGTGCTGCCTTCAAGCAGTTCGTTGACGTGTTGCCTCTGACGTAAGCCGCGACGAATTGCAGGATACTGCACGCCGCAATCCATGTTATTCAAAAAACTCCTTGCGGCCATCTGCTCGCGTCTGTTGCGCCGCGCCCCTGGCGCAGTCGAATACCCGCTCGAGACCGAGCAAACGCTTGATTCACTGCACAGCCGGGCGGGCGTAGACCGGCATCTGGATATCCTGTTCCGCGATGTCTCCGTGGGCGGCGAAAACTTTGCCGATCTGTATCGCCGCTGCCTCACGCAAACCGGCACCGCGGTCACGCCGTTCAACGTATTCCAGCGCTTTCAGACCCGCCTGGATCTGGTGCGCTACTTTCTTGCCACGCTGCCGGTGCCCGGCGCGCGGGCCGAGTGCGGTGCCTACCGTGGCGCGACCGCATTGCTGCTGTGTCACGCGTGGCGCAGCCGCCAGGCCGGTTTCCGCGGCGAAGGTTTTTTTCTGATCGACAGCTTTTCCGGCACCAGCGCGTCCAGCGCGCACGATCTGATACCGGTGCGAGGCGCCGATGGCACAACGCGCATGGAAGCGTTTTTCGAGGCCGGCAAAACGGACACGTCGGCCGAACTGGTGCGCAGCTTTTTCGGCGATTTTCCGCAGGTGCAGATCTGTGCCGGCTGGATCCCGCAGGCGTTTGCGACGCTGCCCGAGCGCGACTGGGCGTTCGTGCACCTCGACCTGACGCTGTATGAACCGACGCTTGCCAGCCTCGAATACTTCTATCCCCGCCTCAACACGGGGGGCGTGATCCTGTGCGACGGCTCGATCTTCTGTCCCGGCGCGCAACAAGCGTGGGTTGAATTCTGCGCCAGGCACGATATCGCCTATATCAGCCTGGGCCACCGCGAGTCGGTCATCATCAAGAACTGATTTCCGGATTCCCTGCATAAGATGCTCGCAAACCTGCTCAAGCATCTGCTGCGCGGCACTGCGGCCCGCGCGCCGGAACCTGCCGCAGTGCACCCGCCCGCCCCTGCGCAAGCCGGCGGCAATTGGCTGAGCGAGGTAATGCAGCTGCGGCAGGATGGGCGCAATCGGGAAATCGCCCTGCGCTGCCGTGCGGCGCTGGCGCGCCAGCCGGACGACATCGAGGCATTGAAGTTCCTGGCCGCGGCGCTGCTCGCGCAGGGCGAATCCCACGAAGGCATTGCGCGCCTGCGCCGGATCCTTCAACTCGCGCCGGATTCGGCGGACACCCACGCCAATCTCGCGTACGTGCTTGCCGCCACGGGCGACCCGCATGGGGCGATCGACAATTACCGGCACGCGGTGCGGCTGCGCGCGGACGATGCCAATGTCTGGAACAATTTTGCCGCCTTGCTGAAAGCGCTCGCGCGCTACGACGAAGCGGAAAGCTGCTGCCGCGCCGGATTGCAGGCGGATGCCGGGCACGCCGCGCTGCATCGCACGCTTGCCGGCGTGTTGTTCGAGCAGGGCCGCGTTGACGCTGCGATAGTCGAAATCCGCGCGGCGCTGGCGCTGAATCCCGAGGCTCCGGCCGCGCACAGCGAGCTGCTGCGCATGCTCAACTACACCGATGCGCAGGATCCGGCCGCCGTATTCCGCGAGCACCGCGCGTGGGCCGAGCGCCACGCGCGGCCGCTTGAGAGCGCGGCGTTGCCGCATACCAACGATCCGGACCCGGCGCGGCGGCTGCGGGTCGGATACGTGTCGCCCTATATTCACCGGCACGCGGTGACATTTTTTCTGGAATCGGTGATTCAGTACCACGACCGCGAAGCCCTCGAGATTTTTCTGTACGCGGACGTGCCACAACCGGACGACTACTCGGAGCGGTTGCGGAAATACGGCGCGCAATGGCGCAAGACGGTGGGTTTGAGCGACGCGCAACTGGCGCAACTGATCAGGGATGATGCGATCGACATCCTGGTCGATTTGAGTGGACACACCAACAACAACCGTCTGCTTGCGTTTGCGCGGCAGCCAGCCCCGGTCCAGGTGAACTGGCTCGGTTTTCCGAGCACGACCGGAATGGCAAGCATGGATTACCGCATCACGGACGCCTGGTGTGATCCGCCCGGCACCACCGAACACCTGAATTCGGAAAAGCTGGTGCGTCTGCCCGGCATTTACATGGCGTGGCGTCCGCCCGAACACACGCCCGATGCCGGCCCGCTCCCTGCGCTGGAATCCGGATATGTCACCTACGGCTCGTTCCACAGCTGCTTCAAGATCACGCCCACGATCGTGGCATTGTGGTCGCGCCTTCTGGCCCAAGTGCCGGGTTCGCGTCTCGCGCTGCTTGCAATCAGCAGTGAGGCTGCGCGACAGCACGTCACGGAATTATTCGCTGGCAATGGCATAGCTCCCGGGCGACTCGATTTCCTGCCCAGGCTGGCGTTCGACGAATACCTTGCCGCGTTCCGGACGGTGGACGTCGCGCTGGACACCTTCCCCTATCATGGCGCCACCACGACCTGCTTTGCGCTGTGGATGGGACTGCCGGTGGTCGCGCTGGCAGGCGCAACCCATGCCTCGCGCGCCGATGTTTCGATGTTGAGCAACGTCGGCCTGCCGCAACTGGTGGCAAATAGCGGCGATGAGTACGTCGAAATCGCGACCCGCCTGGCAGCGAATCTGCACGAGCTGGCAGGATTGCGGGCCAGTCTGCGCGGAATGATGATGCGATCCCCCAACACCGACGGCCGCAGTTGCGCGCGCAATCTGGAAAACGCGTTGCGGGAAATGTGGGTCACGTGGTGCCGGAAGCGCAGCAAGTAGGTCCGACAAACTCCTAGTCGGTCCAGAACATGCCGACGATCGCGCCGGTCATGCAGGTTGCGAGCGTGCCCGCAACGATGCACTTGAATCCCAGCGCAACGATTTCGTCACGGCGCTGCGGCGCCATCGTCGCGAGCCCACCGATCAGAATGCCGAGGCTGCCGAAGTTCGCAAAACCGCACAACGCATAAGTCATGAGCATGCGGCTTCTGAGCGACAGCGTGCCCTCCGGCAGGCGCGCAAGGTCGAGATAGGCGATGAATTCGTTGAGCACTGTCTTGGTGCCCAACAGCGCACCGGCCGCCGGCGCCTCGCTCCACGGCACGCCGATGAGCCACGCGAGCGGCGCGAGCAGCATGCCGAGCACGCGTTGCAATGTGATTGGCTTGCCGCCGATCGCGGGCAGCGCCTCGAGCATCAGGTTGGCCAGCGTCACCAGCGCAACCAGAACGATCAGGAGCGCGACGATGTTGAGCAAAAGGGCAAGCCCGTCGAGGGTACCCTTGGTAATCGCGTCCATGCTGCTCGAAGCCTGCTGCGCCGGCGCGAGTTGCCCCGAAGTCGGGGCGCCGGTAATCGGCACCATCAACACCGATACCACGATCGCCGCCGGCGCGCTGATGATGGACGCGATCAGGATGTGCCCGAGCGCGTCCGGTATCACCGGGCCGAGGATGCTCGCGTAAATCACCATCACGCTGCCCGCAATGCCCGCCATGCCGCAGCTCATCACGACGAAAAGTTCGCCGCGGGAAAGCTGCGCGAGGTAGGGACGGATGAAAAGCGGCGCCTCGACCATGCCGACGAAAATATTGGCGGCGGTGGAAAGCCCGACCGCGCCGCCGACCCCCAGGGTCTTCTCGAGCACGAGCGATAGCAAGCGCACGATCCACGGCAGCACGCGCCAGTAAAAAAGCAGCGCCGACAATGCGCTGATGACGAGGATGAGAGGCAGGGCGCGGAATACGAGCGTAAAGCTCGATCCCGGCCCGGTTTCCGCGAACGGCAGCGGCGCGCCGCCGAGGAAACCGAACACAAATGCGGTGCCCGCCTGCGTGGCCTTCTCCAGCGATAACAGCACCTGATTCAACGCGAGAAAAAACAGCTTGAAAACTTCGAGCTTGAGCAACGCCGCTGCCAACGCGAGCTGCAAACCGACCCCCGCCAGCACCGTCCGCCACGGTATCGCGCGCCGGTTCTCGCTGATCAGCCACGCCAATGCGAGTATCGCGACGAATCCGAATGCGCTTTGCAGCATCGGTATCATGAAGTTGCCGCGGGTTACTTCCGCCGCCACTCCGTCTTGCCGCCGGGTTTATCCTCCAGAACGATACCGGCAGCTTCAAGTTCCTTGCGGATGCGGTCGGCTTCCGCATAGTTCCGGGACCGCTTGGCCTCCGCGCGCGCATCGATCTGCGCCTGAATGCGCTCCGGCGTCAGTCCCCCGCCAGGGACGCCCTGCAGAAATTCCGTCGCCCCGCGCTGCAGCAGCCCCAGCGTCGCAGCCAGCGATTTGAGCAGCACCGCCGCATCGCGCGAAGCACCGCGATTGACCTCATTGGCAAGGTCGAACAGCACGGCCACCGCCTCGGGCGTGTTGAAATCGTCCTCCATCGCTTCCCGGAAGCGCGCCGCGTGCGGCTCGTTCCAGTCCACCGGCGCCGGCGCCACGTCGTGCTGCTTGAGCGCGGTGTAAAGCCGCGTCAGCGCCTGGCGCGCGTCATCCAGGTGCTGGTCGGAATAGTTGAGCGGGCTGCGGTAGTGAGCGCGCAGCACAAAGAAGCGCACCACCTCGGCATCGTAGCGCGCGAGGATTTCGCGCACGGTGAAGAAGTTGCCGAGCGATTTCGACATCTTCTCGTTATCGACGCGCACAAAACCGTTGTGCATCCAGTAATTGACGAAAGCGTGGTCGTGCGCGCCCTCGGACTGCGCGATCTCGTTCTCGTGGTGCGGGAACTGCAGGTCCTGGCCGCCGCCGTGGATGTCGAAATGCTCGCCGAGCAGCGCGCTCGACATGGCCGAGCATTCGATGTGCCAGCCCGGACGGCCCTGCCCCCACGGGCTCGGCCACGCCGGCTCGTCCGGCTTGGCGTGCTTCCACAACACGAAATCAAGCGGATCGCGTTTCGCCTGCACGATCTCGACGCGCTCGCCGGCACGCAGGTCCTCGAGCGATTTTCCCGACAGCTTGCCGTAGCCCGGAAAATCGCGCACCGAGTAATTGACGTCGCCATCGGGCGCAACGTACGCGAGACCTTTGCCCTCGAGCACACGGATGATTTCCTGCATCTGCGGGATATACTCGGTCGCGCGCGGCTCAAAATCGGGTTTGAGCACCCCGAGCGCGACTGCATCCTCGTTCATGGCTTGAATGAAGCGCGCGGTCAGCGCATCCATCGGCTCGCCGTTCTCGGCGGCACGCTTGATGATCTTGTCATCGATGTCGGTAATGTTGCGCACGTAGGTCACGTCAAAACCCGCGGCGCGCAGCCAGCGCGTGACCATGTCGAACACCACCAATACCCGCGCGTGGCCGAGGTGGCAATAATCGTAGACCGTCATGCCGCAGACGTAAATCCGGATCTGGCCCGGCACGATCGGCCTGAACTCCTGTTTATCGCGGGTGAGCGTGTTATAAAGCTTGAGCATGGCGGAAAACCGGCTTCCGCCATCCCCGGGGCCCAACCCCACGGCAGGCGGGGATTTGCACCCGGCCGGTGGCCAAAAGACTCCGGAACGGGAGGACCCAGTCAGGGCTGCGGCAATACGTGTTTTATTTGGCCGAAGTTCTTGGTAGAATTCTTACGGTTAACGAAGTAACACTCTGAAATTGCGAAAAGTATAGCACAATGACGCGTATGTCCTCAGTCACCCGCATCGCCCTGTTGCTCGCCAGCCTGCTGATCGCGCCCTGCGCCGGAGCGCAAAGCGATGATTATCAGGAAGCCTCGAGGCTGTTCCGTTCCGGCCAGCAGGCGCAGGCGCTCGAACGCGTCGATAATTTTCTCAAAGGCAATCCCAAGGACGCCCGCGCGCGCTTCCTCAAGGGATTGATACTCACCGAGCAGAACAAACCGGCTGACGCGATCAAGCTCTTCACCGGCCTGACCGAGGACTTTCCGGAGTTGCCCGAGCCCTATAACAATCTCGCAGTGCTCCACGCATCGCAAGGCCAATACGACAAAGCGCGCGCCGCGCTCGAAATGGCGATCCGCACCCACCCGAGCTATGCGACGGCGCATGAAAATCTCGGCGACATTTACGCAAAGATGGCATCCCAGGCATACGACAAGGCTCTGCAGCTCGACAAAAGCAATGCCGCTGCGCAAACCAAGCTCGAACTGATCAAGGAGTTGTTCACGGGCGGCGCGCGTGGCGCCAAACCGACCGCGGGCAAAGCGGAGCCCGGCCCGAAGAGCGCGCCGGCAGTCGTTGCCGCGAGTGGTGGATCCCCTCCTGCGTTTCAACCGCCGCGTCCGGCCGTAGCCGCGCCCCCCTTTCAACCACCGGCTGGAACGGCTCCGCCGTTTCAACCACCCCTCGCGGCTGGCGCCGCGCCTCCCTTTCAACCACCACTTGCAGCCGGAGCCGCTCCGTCGTTTCAACCACCGCGTCCGGCGGGAACGGCAGCCCAGCCCGCCAGGCCGGCCGCCACCGGCTCCCCTGGCGAAGTGCTCGAGGTCGTCAGTAGTTGGGCGAAGGCGTGGTCGAACAAGGATATCAACGGCTACCTCGGCTTTTATGCGCCTGACTTCCAGACGCCCGACGGCGAACCGCGCAGCAAGTGGGAAGCGCTGCGCACCGAGCGCATCGCCAAGCCGAAGAAAATCGAGGTGCGCGTCAGCTCGCCGAAAGTGAATTTCATTGACAAGAATCGCGCCACCGTCACCTTCAGGCAGGACTACCGCTCCACGACCCTGAAAGTGACCAGCACCAAGACACTGACGATGGTCAGGGGCGGCGACCGCTGGCTGATCCAGCAGGAACGCTCCAGCAATTGATGCCCGGGATGACATTTTTCCGCGCCGCCAAGATCAGCCTGCCGCTGCGGCTGATCGCAGCCGTCGCGTTGACTGCGTGCGCCTGTCAGGTCGCGGCGATGGGCCGCCAACCGGTCCAGAAACCGCGCACCGGGCAGTCCCAGATAGAACCCGAGGGTGCGCTGATCAAGACGCTGATCGAGATCCGCAACAACCGGCTCGACCTGGCACTTGCGGAAGTCGAGAAAGTCATTCAGAGCTACCCGAATTTCCGGCTTGCGCAACTGATCAAGGGCGATCTGCTGCTGGCGCGCTCGCGGCCGCTGCGCGGGCTCGGCGAAGCGCCGAACGCACCGCGCGACCAGGTTGACGAACTGCGCGACGAAGCGCGCGTGCGGCTCGCCCGCTATCAATTCGAGCGCCCGGCCGGCCGCGTGCCGCGCTACCTGCTGCAGCTCAATCCCGAACAGAAACATGCGCTCGTCGTCGATACGCGGCAATCGACGCTTTACGTATTCGCGAACCACAACGGCGTGCTGCAATACGTCGCCGACTATTACATCGCGAGCGGCAGGAACGGCACCGACAAGACCCGGAACGGCGACCGGAAAACGCCGCTCGGCGTCTACCATGTCACCGACAACCTGCCGCGCAAGAAATTGGGCGCCTTGTACGGCAGTGGCGCGTTTCCGATCAGCTATCCGAACGAGCTGGACCGCCGCGAGGGTCGCGAGGGCAACGGCATCTGGCTGCACGGCACCCCGAGCGATACCTACAGCCGCCCGCCGCGCTCGAGCGACGGCTGCGTCGCGCTAACCAACAAGGATCTCGAGGCGATCAGCAAGAACCTGCGGGTCGGAGTCACCCCGGTCATCATTACCTCGGGCATCGACTGGGTGACGCCGGAGGCGCTCGAAAGCTCGCGCCGGGACCTGCTGAAGAGCGTCGAAAACTGGCGGCGCGACTGGGAAAGCCTCAACACGGAAACCTATCTCAGGCATTACGCACCGGGGTTCTCTTCTGGCGCGCAGGATCTTGCCGCATGGTCGCAACAAAAACGCCAGGTCAACTCCGCCAAAACCTGGATCAGGCTCAAGGTCGATCGCATCAGCGCTTTCCTTTATCCGGGCCGCGAAGATCTTGCGGTGGTTACCTTTGAGCAGAATTACGCGAGCAGCAACCTGAGCAACCAGATGACCAAGCGGCAGTACTGGATCAACGAAAAAGGGGCCTGGCGTATTCTTTACGAAGGCGGCGCGTAAGGCGCTGCGTGCCCCGTGGTTCGGGGCCCGGCACGGCGTCGGGCTCAAACTCCCAGCATCGATAACGAGAGAGCGGCATGAAACGGAAACTTTGCGTTTTTTTTGCAGGCATTTTGCTGTGCGCGCATGCGCTGGCGGCCGACCCGCGCGTCGAATTGAAGACCAGCATGGGAACGATCACGCTCGAACTCTATCCTGACAAGGCACCGAAGTCGGTCGAGAATTTCCTGCAATACGTGCGCGAGGGGCACTACAAGGGCACCATTTTTCACCGCGTGATCCCCGGCTTTATGATCCAGGGCGGCGGATTCAACGTTGACTTCGTGCAGAAAAAAACGCACGCGCCGATCCAGAACGAGGCAAACAACGGCCTGAGGAACGACATTGGCACGATCGCGATGGCGCGTACGTCTGATCCGCATTCAGCGACGGCGCAATTCTTTATCAATCACAGGAACAATGACTTCCTCAACTTCACCGCGCCCTCGCCGCAAGGCTGGGGCTATACGGCATTCGGGAAGGTCATCAAAGGCCTGGATGTCGTGAACAAGATCGCCGCGGTTGCGACCGGACCCGCCGGCCCCTTTGCTTCCGACGTGCCCCGCAAAGCCGTAGTGATCGAAGACGCAAAAATCCTGCCCGCCGCCAAATAAGGAAACCAAGGAACCCTCATGGTCAAACTGCACACCACTCACGGCACCATCACGCTCGAACTCGACGCGGCCAAGGCGCCGGTGACCGTCGAGAACTTCCTCAATTACGTCAGGAACGGGCATTTCGACAACACCATTTTTCACCGCGTGATCGACGGCTTCATGATCCAGGGCGGCGGTTTCGAGCCCGGCATGAAACAGAAGACCACTGGCGCTCAAATCAAAAACGAAGCCGACAACAGGCTGCCGAACGACATCTACACGATTGCGATGGCGCGCACCTCGGACCCGCATTCGGCAACCGCGCAGTTCTTCATCAATGTCGGCAAGAACGACTTTCTCAACTACACCGCGTCCAGCCCGCAGGGGTGGGGCTATTGCGTATTCGGCAAAGTCACCGCGGGCACCGAGGTGGTCGACAAGATCAGGGGCGTCAAAACCGGAACCCGCGCCGGCCATCAGGACGTGCCGGTGGAAGACGTGGTGATCCAGAAGGCCGAGGTTGTCTGAGTTCGTGAAGCGGCAGTACCCCAAGAATGCACAGCATTTTTGTCTCTGACCTGCATCTCTGTCCCACCCGTCCCGCGATCAACCGGATTTTTTTTGACTTCCTGCGCGGGCCGGCGGCGCGGGCCGAAGCGCTGTACATCCTCGGCGACCTGTTCGAGACCTGGGCCGGGGACGACGACGATGATCCGTTCAACGCTTCCGTATTGGCCGCGCTGCGCGAACTCGCCGGGCGTGGCGTCGCCCTCTATCTCATGCACGGCAACCGCGATTTCCTGATCGGCAGCCGGTTTTCCGCCGCGTGCGGCGCGCAGCTCCTGCCCGACCCGACGCGCATCGACCTCTACGGCACGCCCACGCTGTTGATGCACGGTGACACGCTTTGCTCCGACGACGTCCGATACCAGGACTTCCGCGTCAAGGTCCGCGCCCCGGAATGGCAGCAGCAATTCCTTTCCCAGCCGCTCGCCTCCCGCAAGCAGATCATCGCCGGGCTGCGTACCGAAAACGCCGCTGAAAAGCAACTCAAGTCAGAAGCGATCATGGACGTGACGGTCGCGACGGTGGAAGCCCGGTTGCGCGATCACGGCTATCCGCGCCTGATCCACGGCCACACGCACCGGCCCGCGCTGCATGAGCACAACGTCGACGGCAAGCGCTGCGAACGCTGGGTGCTTGCCGACTGGTACACGAGCGGCAGCTACCTGCACTGCGATGCACAAGGCTGCCGCGTGGTCAGGCTGTGAATAATGCCGAGCTGATCGTTGCCACATTGCGGGCCGCTGGCATTTCGCACGGCTTCGGCGTGCCGAGTGGAAACGTAATACCGCTGATGGAGGCGATGCGTACGGGCGGCATCGAATTCGTGCTGACCGCCCACGAAGGATCCGCGGGCTTCGCCGCAGACGTGACGGCGCGGATGACCGGCAAGCCCGGGCTGTGCATCGCAACACTCGGGCCGGGCGCAACGAATCTTGCAACGGGCGTTGGCTGCGCGTTCCTCGACCGCTCGCCGCTCATCGCGATCACCTGCAATCTCGACCAGCCGCAGTTCGGGCACCGTCGGCAGATGTGGATCGACCACCATGCGCTGTTCAAGCCCATCACCAAAGCCACGCTGGCGTTGCGGCCCGGCAACATTGCCGCGACGCTCGCCGCGGCGTTGCGCACCGCGCTGAGCGAGCCGCAGGGCCCCGTGCATCTTGATTTGCCGGAGGATGTCGCGCTGGCGCCCGCGAACGAGCCGGTGCCGGTGTCGCCTGAACCGGAGCCGGTGCCGCCGGCCGCGAACGAAGCCATCGCACAGGCGGCGGACGTGATCCGGAAGTCGACGCGGCCGATGGTGGTGATCGGCGCCGCGGCGATGCGCATGAAAACGCCCGAATCCCTGCGTGCGTTCGTCGAGCGGCACGGCATTCCGTTCGCGACCACCACGATGGCGAAAGGCCTCATCGACGAAGATCACGCGCTTGCCATCGGATGCATCGAACGCGCGGGGCGCCAGACGCAGCGGGCGTTGCTGCGCAGCGCGGACCTCATCATCGGGCTTGGCTACGATACCGTCGAAGTCGAGTATGAAGCATGGGCCGGCAATGTCCCGGTGCTCAACATCGACATCGAACTTGCCGACACCGATGCGACGGTCAACATCGTGCACGAAGTCGTCGGGGATCTCGACGCCTCGGTCGCCCGCCTTGCCGCTTTGCCTGCGATGCACAACGCGTGGCTGCCGGAAGTCTTCAGGCGGCACCGCGATGACTTCCAGCGCTCGCTGCGGCCATCCACAACGCATTTCAGCCCGCACCAGGCAATCGACATCGTGCGCCGCCTGCTGCCGCGAAACGGGGTGCTGGCCTTCGATGTCGGGGCGCACACCCACCAGATCGCGAGCCAATGGGCGGCGCATGCGCCGCGGACGTTTCTGATCACCAACGGCTGGTCATCGATGGGGTTCGGCATTCCGGCCGCGATCGCGGCGAAAATCGCGCGTCCGGATCTCCCGGTCGTCTGCATCGTCGGCGACGGCTGTTTCCAGATGACCTGCGGAGAGCTTGCGGTGGCGCGGCGGCACCACCTCGCCATCCCGTTCGTCGTGCTCGATGATCGCTGGCTGAGTCTCATCAAAGTCAAGCAGGAACGCCGCCGCATGGCCTCCTACGGCACCGAACTTCTGCCGGATGAATACGCGCAGCCGCCGGCACACTACTTCGGTGTTCCCGCCGTCGGCGCGCGCACGCCGGAGGAGCTTGAGCGCGGGCTAACGAAGGCGCTGTCGGCGGGCGGCCCTACGGTCATCGAGGCCGTCGTCGATCCCGCGCATTACTCGCAAACCGTTTACGACTGATCCAGGGCCTGCGCGAAATCGGCCTTGAGGTCATCGAGGTCCTCGATGCCGATCGACAGACGAATGAGCGAGTCGGCGATGCCCATTTCAGCGCGGCGCTCCGGTCCCATTTCCCAGTAAATCGTGTGGGCAACCGGAATCGCAAGCGTCCGGTTGTCGCCCAGATGGCTGGATGAAATCACGAGCTTCAGCCGGTTGAGGAAATCGAAGCAGTCGATTCCATCCGCCAGCTCCAGGCTCATCAGCGCACCGAAGGTCCTGAAAAGTTCTTTGGCAAGCCGGTGCTGCGGGTGATCCTCGAGACCCGGGTAATACACTTTCGTCACCTTGGGATGCCCGGCCAGGAAGCGCGCGAGTTGCAGCGTGTTGCCGGAGGCCTTCTCCATCCGCAGCGCCAATGTTTCGGCGCCGGTCGCAAGGCGGTGCGCGGGTTCGGCGGCCAGCGTGCTGCCGATGTCCCGCAATCCCTTCTTGCGTATCTGCAGCATTCCCCAGAGCGCGGGCTTCGCGTTCTTGTAGCTGTCGTAAATATTTGAAAAGCGCGTCCAGTCGTAGAGGCCGGTATCGGTGACCGAGCCGCCCAATGCATTGCCGTGACCGCCGATGTACTTGGTCAATGAATTGATGATCAGGCCGGCCTTGTTGCACTTCGGCTGGTACAGATAGGGGGAGGTCATCGTGTTATCCACGACGTAGAGCACGCCATGGCTGGCGCAAAGCTCGCCGATGCGCGCGAGATCCGCGACCTGGGTGCGCGGGTTGGCGATGGTTTCCACGAATACCATCCGGGTGTCGGGCCGGAGAGCCCGGGCCACGTTCGCTACGTCGGTCGCATCGACAAAGCTGATCTCGCAGCCCAGCGTATTGAAGGTGCCGAACAGACTGTTGGTATTGCCGAACAGAAACGAGCTCGAGACGACGTGATCGCCCGCGCGCAGCAAGGCGACGAAAGTGGCGGCGATGGCGGCCATGCCGGTGCTGAAGCAGGCGGTGGCGATGCCGTCTTCCATCTTGCTGATTTTCACTTCCAGCGCGGTCGTGGTGGGGTTGCCCTGGCGGCCATAGGCATAGCCGGGGGCCTCGCCCTTGAACACCTTCGCCAGGTCCCGCGCGTCGGGATAACCGAACGCCACTGCCGCGTGCATCGGTTTGTGCACGGAATAATGTTCGATGGGTGATTCGAGATCCGAATGCAGGATCGTCGTGGTAAAGCCGTTCTTCATGGCAAGGCCTTTCCCATTAAAAAACCCGATCAGCTTGCGCGGACCGGGTTACTGGCTCGCTAATCAACCACCTCCAGATTCAGGTCGAGCTGTGTCGCGGCCAGTTCGGCCTGCTTGTTGCTGTCGCGGCGCTGCGCTTCGACGCCGTCGAGATACTCCTGCGTGACGTCCCCGGTAATGTAGCTGCCGCTGAAGCACGACGCCTCGAAGCTCACGACCTTCGGGTTGACCGAACGCACATCCTCGATCAGCGCATCGAGGTCCTGATAGATCAGGTGATCGGCGCCGATCTCGCGCGCGATTTCCGCGTCGCTGCGGCCGGTTGCGATCAGTTCCTCGCGCGTCGGCATGTCGATGCCGTAAACATTGGGAAAACGCACCGGAGGCGCAGCCGATGCGAAGAACACCTTGCGCGCGCCCGCCTCGCGCGCCATCTGCACGATTTCCCGGCTGGTGGTGCCGCGCACGATCGAATCGTCGATCAGCAGCACGTTCTTACCCTTGAATTCCATGCCGATCGCGTTCAGTTTCTGGCGGACCGACCTTCTGCGCGTCGCCTGCCCCGGCATGATGAAGGTGCGGCCGATGTAGCGGTTCTTGATGAAGCCCTCGCGATACGGCAGGTTGAGCCGGTTGGCCAGCTGCATCGCCGATGGGCGGCTCGAATCGGGAATCGGAATTACGACATCGATGTCGAGGTCTGCGTAATTGCGCTTGATCTTGTCGGCGAGGCTCTCGCCCATGCGCAAGCGGGTTTCGTAGACCGAGATGCCGTCGATCACCGAATCCGGCCGCGCCAGATAAACGTATTCGAAGATACACGGGTTCAACGTCGGGCTGAGCGCGCATTGCTGCGAAAAGAAATGGCCGTCCTCGTCGATGAATATCGCCTCCCCGGGCGCAACATCGCGCACCAGCTGATAGCCAAGCGCATCCAGCGCGACGGATTCCGAAGCGACCAGATATTCGGTGCCGGCTGCGGTCTCGAGCTTGCCGAACACCAGCGGCCGGATGCCGTAGGGGTCGCGGAACGCGAGCAGGCCGTAGCCGGCGATCAACGCCACCACCGCGTAAGCGCCGCGGCAGCGCCGGTGCACGCCCGACACCGCTGCGAATATCGTCGCCGGGTCGAGCTTGTAATTGGCGGCGCCCTCCTGCAACTCATGCGCGAGCACATTGAGCAATACTTCGGAGTCAGAATTGGTGTTCACGTGGCGCAGGTCCTGCCGGAACAGCTCGCTCTTGAGCTTGTCGGTATTGGTCAGATTGCCGTTGTGGCCGAGCACGATGCCGAACGGCGAATTGACGTAAAACGGCTGCGCCTCAGCCTGCGACCACGCCGAGCCGGCCGTGGGATAACGCGTATGGGCGATGCCGCACGCGCCGGCGAGCGCGCGCATGTTGCGGGTGCGGAACACGTCGCGCACCATGCCGCCGCCCTTGTGCATGTGGAAAGTCGCGCCCTCGGCGGTGACGATGCCGGCGGCGTCCTGCCCGCGGTGCTGCAGCACCAGCAGGCCGTCATACAGCAGCTGGTTAACCGCGTTTTTCGCTACCGCACCCAGGATGCCGCACATAACTCTCTCTATCCGTAGTTAATGTGTTTCGACAAGTCGTAAGGCAGCCAGACCTTGATCACATTCGCGAGCGCTTCAAGCGGCGCGCTGAGCATTGCATCCCGCCACACCGGCTGCCGCGGCAGTGCGGTCAATCCCGCCAGCAGCACCACCACCATCACAATCGCAAATCCCCGTACCAGCCCGAATACCGCACCGAGTGCACGGTCGGCCAGGCCCAGCCCGGCAGCGCGAAACAGCCGGGACAGAAGGCTCGCCGCCAGCGTCATCGCCAGCAGCACCACCAGGAACACGGCCAGAAACGCTGCCAAAAGCCGCCCTGACCCGCTGGTTATCGCCACCGGCACCAGCGGCGCGACATCGGCGGCGTAATTCTGCGCCGCGAGGAACGCGACGATCCAGGATGCCAGCGCCAGCAATTCGCGCACGAAACCGTGAATGATGCTCAACAGGACCGAAATTCCAACGATGGCCAGCACTGCATAATCGAACCCGGTCATTTTTCAACAACGTTGCCGTTCAATCCCATGCCCTTCAATTGATCGCGGATTTTTTCAGCCTCCGCGCGCGACACGAACGGTCCGGCCCGCACGCGCGTCACCTGGCCTTTCGCGATCGGCACCACCTCGGTGTAGGATTTGACGCCCGCCGCCGCGATACTCTCCTGCATCTGCTTCGCCTTGGCGGCGTCGTTCAATGCGGCAACCTGCACCACGTAACCGCCCGCGCTTTTCGCCGCAGGCTGGGCTGGGTTCGCGCCTTGTGGCGCGGGTGCGCTCCTGGCGGGAGGCTGCGCCACGGGCTTCGCCTGCGCCTTGGGCTGCACCACCGCGGGCTTTTTCGGCGGCGCCGCTTCGGTATCGACGGCCGACGATACCGGAGCCTCCGCAGCCGGCTTCGCGGCGGGCGCTACAGCCGCTTTCGGCGCATCACCTTTGACAGGCGTTGCGGGTTGAACCGGGGTCTCGGACGCGGGCTTCGCGACCGGTTTCGCATCCGGCATGGGCGCAATTTTGGAAGTGAAAGTGCCGGAGCTGGTCGGGGGAATCCGGATGGTGATGTCCCGGTTGACCGATTTTGGCTCGTGATCAAGGGCCATCGGCAGGAACACCGCGACGATCGTCACCAGGGCTATCGCACCGATCAGCCGCCGTCGCGCGCGTTTTCTGAGTTGCAACTCTTCTTCGCTAATCGATTTCGCCATGACCGTCCGGACTTGGAGTGCCTAACAGGATCTTAGGCCCTGCGCTGCCGCTCGCGCATTACTGCAGCGACAGTAAGAAACGATCCGAAAACGAGAATTTTATCATCTTCGGCCGCGGTATTACAGGCCGCGTGCCAGGCAGCGGCGATTTCGCCGCACGGGGTAACCGGAACGGTGACTCCCGCGCCCGCCAGTGCCGCGGCCAGCTGCGCTGTGCTCGCACCACGCGGACCTCCGGTGTCTGCAATAAACCACTGCGTAACGCCGCTTTTGACCGCGTCGACCACACCCGCAATGTCCTTGTCCCTGAGCATGGCGAAGACCGCAAGCGTTTCGGCGGACGGCGGCATGCCCGCGAGATTGGCGGCAAGCGCACGCGCCGCGTGAGGATTGTGGGCGACATCGAGTATCACGGCCGGCCGGCCCGCAAGCACCTGAAAACGTCCGGCGAGATCCGCCAGCAGAAGTCCGCTGCGGACATCCTGCGCCGTTACCGGCAGGCGTTCGCGAAAACCATCGAGCGCAGTAATGCACGCGGCGGCGTTTGCCAGTTGGTAAGCGCCGCGCAGCGCCGGGCGCGGCAGGCCGTGGCGCTCGCCCCCCGGCCCCCAATAGCGCCACTGGGTGTTGTCGGCCATATAGCCGAAATCGCGATTGATCAGCATCAGCCCGGCGCCAATGGCGGCGGCATGTGCGGACAATGTCGCCGGCGGCTCGGCGTCGGCGCAGATCGCAGGCCGGCCGGCGCGGAATATCCCCGCTTTCTCGAATCCGATCGCCTCGCGCGTGTTACCGAGGTATCCCTGATGGTCGAAATCGATGCTGGCCACCAGCGCGCAGTCGGCGTCAAATGCGTTGACCGCGTCGAGGCGGCCGCCAAGCCCTACTTCCAGTATCGCAACTTCGACGTCTGCTTCGTCAAAGGCCAGCATCGCCGCCAGTGTGCCGAACTCGAAATAAGTCAGCAGCGTGCCCTGCCTCGCCGATTCGATGCGCGCGAACGCGCGGCACAATGCGGCATCACCGGCTTCCCTCCCGCCGATGCGCACGCGCTCGTTGTAACGCAGCAGGTGCGGCGAGGTATAGCAGCCGACGCGGTAGCCGGCGTGCAGCAGCACCGCCTCGAGCATCGCGCAGCACGAACCCTTGCCGTTGGTGCCGCCGACAGTGATGAGGGGATAGCCGGGGTCAAGTACCAACTCGCGCCTGACTTTCTGCACCCGCTCCAGGCCCATCGCAATCGCCTGCGGATGCAGCTGCTCGACATAGGCGAGCCACTCGTCGAGCGTCATTTGAGACTGCTCAAACCGCCGCCGGCAGTTTGAGCATCAGCGTAATCAGGTTGGCAAGCTTGTCGCGCATCTCGCGGCGGTCGACAATCAGGTCGATGGCGCCGTGCTCGAGCAGGAATTCGGAACGCTGAAACCCGGCAGGCAAGGTTTCGCGCACCGTTTGCTCGATGACGCGCGGTCCCGCAAATCCGATCAGCGCCCCCGGCTCGGCCAACACCACATCGCCGATCAGCGCGAAACTCGCCGACACGCCACCCATCGTCGGATCGGTCAAAACCGAGATGAACGGCAGGCGCGCGGCAGCCAGCTGAGTCAGCGCGGCGCAGGTTTTCGCCATCTGCATCAGAGACAACAGGCCCTCCTGCATGCGCGCGCCGCCGCTTGCCGTAAAACACACCAGCGGCAGCTTATGCTCGAGGCAGACATGCGCACCGCGCACGAAGCGCTCGCCGACGACCGAACCCATTGAGCCGCCGAGGAATCTGAATTCGAAGGCGGCGGCGACCAGCGGAATGGTCTTGACACTGCCCTGCATCACCACCAGCGCGTCATCTTCCGCGGTGTCCTTCCGGGCTTCCTCGAGACGCTCGGTGTAACGCCGGCTGTCCTTGAACTTGAGGCTGTCGACCGGCACGATTTCGTAACCGATCTCGTAACGGCCCTCGGCGTCGAGCAGACAATCGAGGCGTTCGCGCGCCGTAATCCGGTTATGGTGGCTGCACTTCGGGCAGACGAACAGGTTCTGCTCGAGGTCGGTGCGATACAGCACGCCTTCGCACGTTTCGCACTTGCTCCACAGCCCTTCGGGAACCACCTTTTTCGGGCTGCCGGTATCGCGCTTGATCTTGGGCGGCAGCAGTTTCTGTAACCAGCTCATGGGGCTACCCTCTCAGCCGTCGAGCGCGCTACGGAGTTCCTTCACCAGCACCGTGATATTGTCCACCAGCCGTTCGCGCGGGCTCGCTTCCATTTCCTGCACCAGCCGGCTGCCGATGATAACGGCGTCCGCAACCCGGGCGACCGCCTGCGCGGTTTGCGCATCGCGAATGCCGAAGCCGACGCCGATCGGCAGTTTGATATGCGCGCGGATTTGCGGCAGCTTGCGCGCGATCTCCTCGAGATCGAGGCTGGCCGCGCCGGTCACGCCGCGCAGCGAAACGTAGTAGATGTAGCCGCGCGCGTAACGCGCCACCTGCGCGATGCGCGACCCGGCGGAAGTCGGCGCCAGCAAGAAGATCGCGTCGATCTCACGCTGCGCCAGCAGCTCGGAAAACGGTCCCGCTTCTTCGGGCGGATAATCGACCACCAGCACGCCGTCAACTCCGGATGCGCGCGCCGCGTCGGCAAATTTCGTGTGGCCCATGGCCTCGACCGGATTGGCGTAACCCATCAGGACCACCGGCGTGCCTGCGTTGGTCTTGCGGAATTCCGCGACCTGGCCGAGCACCTGCTGCAGTGAGGTGCCATGCTTCAACGCGCGCTCGCTCGAGCGCTGGATGGTGGGCCCGTCAGCCATCGGATCTGAAAACGGCACCCCGAGCTCGATCACGTCGGCGCCGGCGGCGGCCAGCGCATGCATCAGCGGCACCGTCATCCCCGGATCGGGATCGCCGGCGGTGATGAACGGGATCAGCGCCTTGCGGTTACGGCTCTTGAGCGCGGCGAAAGTGGCGGCGATACGCGACATTTAAAATTCAAGCCCCGATTTTTCGGCGACAGTCTGCATGTCCTTGTCGCCGCGGCCGGAAAGATTGACGAGCAGGATCCGGTCTTTGCTCATGCGCGGCGCCATTTTCGCGGCGTAGGCGAGCGCATGGCTCGATTCGAGCGCGGGTATGATGCCTTCAAGGCGGCATAGCTGGTGAAACGCCTCGAGCGCCTCGTCATCGGTCACCGCGACGTATTCGGCCCGGCCGCTGTCTTTCAGCCACGCGTGCTCGGGCCCGACGCCGGGATAGTCAAGCCCGGCCGAAATCGAATGCGTCTCGATGATCTGGCCGTTATCGTCCTGCAGCAGGTAAGTGCGGTTGCCGTGCAGCACGCCAATCCTGCCGGCGCACAGCGTTGCCGCATGTTTGCCGCTCTCGAGGCCGTGGCCGGCGGCCTCGACGCCAACCAACCGCACCTTCCCGTCGGCGATATACGGGTAGAACAATCCCATCGCATTGGAACCGCCGCCGACGCACGCGAGCACCGCGTCTGGCTGGCGCCCCGCCATTTCCTGCATCTGCTGGATCGCTTCCGTGCCGATCACCGACTGGAAGTCGCGCACCATCATCGGATAAGGGTGCGGGCCGGCGACGGTGCCGATAATGTAAAACGTGTTATTGACGTTCGTGACCCAGTCGCGCATCGCTTCGTTGAGCGCGTCCTTCAGCGTCCTGGAGCCGGACTCGACCGGCACCACGCTCGCGCCGAGCAATTTCATCCGATAGACGTTCTGCACCTGACGCTTGATGTCCTCCGAACCCATGTAGACCACGCACTCCATGCCGTAGCGCGCGGCGACCGTCGCCGCCGCAACCCCGTGCATGCCGGCGCCGGTTTCGGCGATCACGCGCGGCTTGCCCATGCGCCGCGCGAGCAACGCCTGGCCGATGGTGTTGTTGATCTTGTGGGCGCCGGTATGATTCAGGTCCTCGCGTTTCAGGTAAACCTGCGCGCCGCCGAAATGTTCCGACCAGCGCCGGGCGTGGTAGACCGGGCTCGGCCGCCCGACGTAATGCTTGAGTTCGTATTCGAACTCGGCGCGGAATTCCGGATCCTTGCGGTAACGCTCGTACGCCGCTTTCAGCTGATCGAGGGCCTCGATCAGCGTCTCGGCGACGAACACGCCGCCGTACGGCCCGAAATGCCCGCGGTCATCAGGCAGGTCAACCCTCTGCACCGTACACCTCTTTCATGAAAGCGGCGATCTTAAGCGGGTCCTTCAAGCCGGGACTCGCTTCGACGCCGGAGCTGACATCGACTGCCCACGGCCTGACGCGGCGGATCGCCTCCGCCACGTTTTCGGACGTAAGACCGCCCGACAAGATCACAGGACACGGCAACGTGCGCGGTATCAGACTCCAGTCAAATCGGGTGCCGGTGCCGCCGTGGATGCCGTCGGCAAAGGCATCGAGCAGCAGTCCACGCGCGGCGTTGTACTGTCGTGCGTATTGTATCAAATCCAGCCCCGCTCTGACGCGCGCCGCCTTGAGATACGGCACCCCGAAGCGCGCGCAGAATTCAGGAGTCTCCTCGCCGTGAAACTGCAGCAGGGTCAGCGGCACCCGTGCAAGCACGCGTTCGACCTCGCTCGCCTCCGGATTGACAAACAGCCCGACCGCGCTGATGAATGGCGGCAGCGCCCCAATGATTTCGGCGGCGCGGGGTCCGGTCACATGGCGCGGGCTTTTGGCGTAAAACACGAAACC
>Ga0080064_1001586_pt1 | contig 44804 bp, 41 predicted proteins | sample Subgrocontami54m_FD_69260 | JGI IMG/M metagenome (GOLD analysis project Ga0080064, IMG submission 69260) | Subsurface groundwater microbial communities from S. Glens Falls, New York, USA - GMW46 contaminated, 5.4 m (SPADES assembly) (version 2) ...
GCGGTCCCCTGCGCCGCCGGCCCCGCCCCCCGCGCCCTCGGGGGGCCGGGGGGGGGGGCCCACCCCCCCGGAAGCCTGCAAGAGGGCGCCCCCCCGCCGCTTGAGGGAGATCTGGCCGATGCGCTGGACCCCGCGCGCTTCGCATTGAGGCAGGCGCGCCGCGGACGCCTTTGACCGCGCCTTGCGCAGCCCGTACTACTTCTTGCGCGGAATGACCGGCACGAGCAGGTGCGAGTCGTACTTGCCACCCGTGTGGATCACGTGCCGTCCCGCGTTCCTCGTCTCGGGATGCCCGGCCAGCCGGATCCAGGTCCCGTACTTGTAGATGTCGCTGCCTTGCACCACGACGCGCAGCTTCTCGCCCTTAGCAAATCGGGTCCCCGAAGGCCAGATCTCGATCTCGACCGGCACCGGGACACCGGGCTTGAGCTTCAACTCCCGCTGATGCAACAGCCACGGCTGCTGCGGCGTGGAGCGCTTGCGGTCCAGTTCCCGGTGCGAGACTCGCAGCCAACCCAGGGCGACAGGTCCATCCTCCAGCGCGCTGAAGGCCGCGAGCGGAACGTACTCGCCGTTGCGGTCGAATTTCTGGATGGCGACGAAGAGGTCCATATCGTCCGCGCCCTTCGCCTCCACCCACAGGCGCAGCTTCATGTGCCCGGTCAGCTCGGTCGGCTCGTTGAAAGTGTAATCGAACTGGGCCCGTTCCTCGCGGTAGGCCGCCGGGCAACGCGTGCCGTCTCCGGGGGCCTCGTACCAGACCTTGGCTGTGGTCTTGACAGGCGTGGGTCTCAGAGACCCGGTCCGTGCGTCCAGGAAAAGCTGCTTGTACCGCGTTTTCGCCAACGGCCATTCGCTCTCGTTCCTGAACTTGCCGACGTAGTAGCGCTCCCGGGCCTCGAGCCGCACCCTGGACCAGCGCGGCACACCGTTGTCGACGCCCTTCAGGAAATGGTCGAAGAAGCTTCTCTGTTTCTCCACGTTCTCCGGCTGGTAGAAGTATTCCCACTTCTTCCTGCCGTGGATTTCGAGCCACTTCTGCTCCGAGGCGATCGACTTGAACGCTTCCAGCGTCCCCCGCGTGTGCAGGCCCTGGTCGCCCCAGCTCGCCACGACATAGGCCGGCACCGTGATTTTTCCGAGATCCGCCGACTTGGTGGCCCAGTAGCTGTCGATGAACGGGTGGCGCTTGGCCATCTCGAATATGTTCTCCACCCGGTTCAGCGAATAGCAGATCCCCGTCTGCCACACCGGGAAGAAGAAGGTCTCGGGTATGCCGCCGTGATAGGCGAACTCGCGATACATGTCGCTCACCCCTTCGACGGGGTTGATCGCGGCCAGGTGCGGCGGCTGCGTCGCCGCCACCTGCCACTGGACGATCGCGAGATACGAAACCCCGGTCATCCCGACCTTGCCGTTGCACCACTCCTGGACGGCCAGCCATTCGATCAGGTCGTGGCCGTCCCTGCCCTCGTCCTTGCTCCAGTAGGTGGCGTCCCCCTCGGAGTGCCACAGGCCCCGCGGGTCGCAATTGACGATCGCGTAGCCGTGCGGCACCCAGTAGACGGGGTCGGGACCCTCGTAGTGCGCGTACCTGGAAAACCACTCCTTCCTGACCCCGCCGTTCTTGAAGAACCGCTCGTAGGCGGCAGGCACGTGCTTGCCGTAGGCGCTCCAGGAGACCAGGGCAGGAACGCGCGCCTGTCCCTCCGGGCGAAGGATGTCGACGTAGATCTTCACCCCGTCGCGCATCGGCACGGCCACATCGCGCTCGATGATCATGCCGTTCTCGCGCGTGATGCGGTAGCCGTGGCCGGGGTACTTGCGCTCGGTGGGCGGCAGACCCTGCTGGTAGATCATCTCGAACGGTGCCTGGCTCATGCGGCTGCCCGCTACGGACGGCTCAGCAGTTGCCGCAGCCTGGGTCCGTGTTCAGGGCTCGACTTGATGATTCCGCTCCATCCGGTCTCGTTCGCCTTCTGCAGATAGGCGCGCGTCGTCGCCTCGTCGAAGCGGATCACCTGGATGCCCGCCTGCGCCTGGCGGCGAACTTCCTCCTCGTTGAGCTTTTTCCAGTCCTCGTTCCACGACTCGAGCACCAGGATCTGCTTTTCGAGATAGGCGTGCTGGGCGGGCGTGAGCCGGTTGTAAGCGGGCAGATTCATGACGACCGAGATCTCGCCCTGATAGAAGCCCGGATCGACGCGGAACTTGGTCTTCTCGGCCCAATTGGGCTCGAAGATGCTGTACAGCGTCCAGCCATAGCCATCCACTACACCGCGCTCGAGCGCGGTGTAGACCTCGCCGGGCGGAATGCTGATCACCGAGGCGCCGAGGGCCTGGAAGAAGTCCCGGTACACCGGCGTGATCCGCATCTTCAGGCCGGTGAGGTCGGGCTTGTCGATCTTCTTGTTGAGGAAGATGTGGAAAGGCGTGTGCTCGTACATCTTCCCCAGGTAGACCATGTTGCCCTTCTCCTGCCATATCTTGTTGATATAGGCGAAGGCGCCGTTCTTCCTCTGCTCGGCGATGGTGATCTCCGCCATCTTCAGGGCGTCGGCCTCGGGAAACAGGTTGGTGTAGAACGCGCCGGTGCAACTGGCCATCTCCACCACGCCCGTCTTGACCGCGTTGCCGACCTGGAAGCTCGGAATCGCGCTCGGGCCGCCCATGAACCGGATTTGCATCACGCCCTTGCCGTCGGCGTTCACTTTCTGGATCCAGCGCACGAACTGCTTGGTCTGCTCGATGCTCTCGGGAAAGCACCCTACCGCGCGCAGGGTGACCTCCTGGGCATGGGTGCATGTCGTGTACAGCAGGGCGGCGCCCGCGAGCGACGCAATGACATTGCGAATGTTCATATCCCCCTCCCCGGGTTTGGATGGCACATCCTACGTCCGGACCCGACGCGACGCGTTTGCGCAGATCACAGTCCCGACGGGTGAGCACCACTGCTGCACAGCAACATGCGCGGGCGGACGGACGCGGGCTGGAGGATGGAGCGGGTGATGGGAATCGAACCCATCACCCATTACTGATTTTGCTCCGCTATTTCGTTTGCGTGTGATCTGCGATTGAAATTTCTGGCTGACCGGCCGATTGCGATTTGAGGCAGCACCCGTTTCAGTACCGCTCGGAGTTGGAAACTTCCGGCTCCGTTGAACCCGCCGATGCGGGCTCGAGCCCGCATCGGCGAGTAGCCCCGAGTGGCAACTCAATGCGCGTGCGCATCCTCGTACTCGTGCCCTTCCGGGGCGTGGCCGTGCCCGGAGCCCGTCGCCGCCAGCCACAGTCATTCGACGTAGTGGATATAGGGCACGTAGGCTTCGACATACTCCCGGCCGGCGCGCACATCATTGGGATCGAAACCCTTGCGCGCCGCGGCGGCCTCATAGCGCCGGTGCAGCCCTTCGTGAATCGCGTTCGTCAGAAGCTCCGCGACGCGCCCGAGGGAACCATCCTCGATCGCCTTGTCGGCTGCCGGGATCGCCGCACCGAGGTCGCGACCTGCGGGCTTCAGTCCCGTGTAAGGCGTGCCTTCGCCCGCCCGATGGATCCGAACGAGGGTCTCGAAGAAATGCATGTCGGCCAGCTCTCTCGCCTCCGTCCCGAGCTTGCGCACCGCGACAGCGTGCTCGAACGAACGCCGGATCTCGGCCTCGTCCTCGGAGCGGACCCAGGGAAGGACCAGGTTCACGTTGCCTGAATCAAGCGCCTTGCGGGCGAGCGTTACCACCGGGCCGTCCAAGCCGTCGCAGTGGCCGAAGGCCCACACGAAAACAAGGCCTGTCGCCCCGGCGTCGGGCCAGATGCCGGTAAGGTGGAGCGACGCAGCGCCGGACCCGAGGATCGATGCATCGCTCCCTGCGGCAAGCAGAATCGCCACCGCCACGAGCGAAAGCTTGAGAAAGAGTGCACTGTGCCGATTGCCAGCCTTCATCATAGGAGCCTCCATCGTTTGATCGCGAACATTTGTCCGGACGCTACGCGTTCGTCTGTGTGTACGCATTGATTCAGGTTAAGCGCTCCTGGCTTCACGGCGGCGGCAACCGCAATGCCCCTATGCCCCGATGAGCAAATCTCAACGCATGCCACGTTCCCCGATCGCGGCTTTCCATGCCGCCAGCGATTTGGCATGCTCGCTGCGTGCAAGCTCGGCTTCGATGCGTGTCGCGTACAGGGTGCGGCGTGCGTCAAGCAGGTCGATGACTGCGATGGCGCCCCGCCTGTAGGCGTCCTCCGCGTTCGCGGCGGCCGCATGCGATTCTCGCAACAAGACGGTGTCGTATCGCTGTACGCGCTCGATCGCCGAATCAAGCTCCGAGTGGGCGCGTGCAACTTCTCCGAGGGCCAGAACGCGCACTCGCTCCAGATTCAGCTGCGCCGCCAGATACCCGGCTTCCGCGCGTTCGATTTCGCCTTCGTAGGAATGGTTGATGAAAAGCGGAATGCTGATCCCGACGCCATAGGTATTGCCGTTGCCTGCGGGGTTGCGCTCGTACTGGACGCCCACGCTGATGTCCCTGACCCGCTGGGCGCGCGCAAGATTCCGTATCTTGATCGCCGCATCCAGACGCGCCAGTGCCGCGCGAACGTCGTGGCGCGTCTCCAGGATCGCCTCGGGGGAACGCTCCGGCTCCGCCTTCCCGTTCCCGGGCCAGCCGTCTGCCGCCGCGATTCGCCGCGCATCTCCATCGATGCCGAGGGAGTAGGCCAGGATCAATTGGGCCTTTTCGCGTTCCGCCCGCGTCTGGCGCACGTCGTTGAGCGCCTTAAGGCGGTCGATGTTGATGCGGGAATAATCCGCCGAGGATAGTTTTTCCGCCTGTCTGCCCATTTCGTCCAGCGATTGCTCGCAAAGCGCGACAGTCTCTAAGCCGACGCGCTCGCGCACCTGCGCAAGCAGCAGATCGTAATAGACGGCATGCAGCGCGACTCTTTGCTGCCGTTCCAGCTCGGCCAGATCGGAGCGGCTCGCCGCAATTCCCATTTGCGCCGCCGAAGTCCGCAATTCGCGTTTGCCGCCTCGCTCGACGAGCTGATCAATTCTTAAGCTGGTGTCGACCTGCTTGTCCCACAGTCGGCCGGAACCGATGCCGCTCGAAGGACTGATCGCCAAGGTATTCAGCGACAGACTTGGATTGGGCAGCTGCGCGGCGACAACGCCTTCGGCTGCGGCCCCTGCCAAGGCCGCACGTCCGAGTTGAAGCTCGAGGTTGCGCGACTGCAGCAGCGCGTCGGCCTGCTGCAGTGTCAAGCGCATCGTGTCGGCCAAGACGGGGACGGCGGACACATCCGCCGCCCCCACAAGTCCCGCGGCCACCGACATCAGCGCGCCAGTCAGCATTCGCCACATGTTGCCAATCCGCCCATTGAGACGCCCCGGGGCGGAGCAGTCCACTCAGAGCCAGCGTACGGTCTCTGTTCTTCGGCCCGGGAATCCCGTTATCACCGAAGGACGACTCTCCTGGTCGCGGTGCGGTTAATGCGCGTGAGCCTTAACCGGCGCCTCCTTCTGCACGTGGTCCGGCGCCAGTGTTTCGGCCGCGTTATACAAGCGCTCGACATAGTGCGTGTACTCGACGTAAGCGCTGGAGAAGTCGCGTCCTGCGGCGATGTCATTCGGGTTGTATTTCTTCTTCTTCATCATGTTCTCGAAGTTTTGGTGCAGTCCCTGCTCCATGCGCTTCGAGATCAGTTGCGCCACGTCCTGGAGCCTGCCGGTCTCAAGCGACTTGTCGGCGGCCGCGATCGGCGGTTCGATCTTACCCGCAGGTTTCAGCCCCGTGTAATCGGCGCCTTCGCCGGCGCGGTGGATGCGCACCAGGGTCTCGAAGAAATACATGTCCGCGAGCTCCTTCGCTTGCCCGCCCGCCTTGCGGACAGCGACCGCCTTCTGGAACATATTGCGAATCTCGCCTTCGTCTTTCTTCTGCACCCAGACCAAGATCAGGTTGACGTTGCCGCTGTCGAGGGCCTTGCGCGCGGCCGCGACCACGGGCCCATCGAGTGTGTCGCAATGCGCGAAAGCGGCGGTGGATCCTAATACTAACGCCAGAGGGAAGACCGCTATCGCGGTCAAACGGGCCAAGGTATGGTGATATTTCATGGTGTTTCCTTTCCCGGTATTGAACGCACGAGGCGCGCGGCGTTAGGCATTCCGAACAAGTAACAATCGCCATTTACGTCGAAACCTAATACCGTTGCGCCGTTGACTTTCATACATCAAGAAATACCCTAGCAACTACGCCCTTATCCCCTTTGATCCTTGTCAACACGCCCAAAAAAATTGAGGAAAGAATATTGAGTGTCACTGGGCATACCGAGCAATCGCAGCAGCGTGCCGAATTCCCGTCGCACGAAGGGGATGTCGTATGCCTCCCAATTTCTCATGCGTGAATCTGCAAAGCTGAAAAAAGTGCTGCGCCGGAGCCGTTCGGGAGCGCAGCGCATTGCAGCGCGCTCTTGCACTTCGCTTGAAAAGGCCATGCACTTCGCAGGCAGCTAGCCACGAACGCGCGGCTATGGCGATTGAGGCGGCGCTAAGGTGAGTCGGTCATCGATTGGTCTGTTGGTGCCGCTCGCGCAGATCAATGCGTTGCGCCTCTGGTGGAGCGGGTGATGGGAATCGAACCCGTCACCCATCACTGATTTTGCTCCGTTATTTCGTTTGCGTGTGATCTGCGAGTGAAATTTCTGGGTGACCCGCGGATTACGATTTGCATCGCGTGCTAGCCGATTTGTAACCTGATTAGACAGATGCCTTAATAGACCGGCGCCGTCAAGCGCAGCGATGGGCACCAAGCTCATCATCCCGCGTCACCACCGCCAAAATCTGACCACCCATTCAGCTGCAACGTCGAGTTATTCAAAAGAATCCGGCCTAAGCGGACGTTTGCAAGAAGCATTTTGATACAGGGCTATTTCGGTTGTCAGATCGCTCCTCCCGCCTAGTGAGCGATCTATCGCACGTTCTCGCCTCCGAACGAAAGCTTGTTATTCAAGTTTTCCGCAATCGTTGAAAGGACAAGCCGTCGCGATTCCCGAACTGCCTGCGAATGAGACCGTGACAAGTTTTCGAAGAGCAACCAGGTCATGAACCGCCCTAGGATTGGCGCCCAACAGAGCTCGCTGGCGCGAGGGTACGGGCCCAGACAACCTCTCGCTGGCGTTCAACCCGACGACCTGCGCCGTGGAGGTGGAGGTCGATCCGGAAACCGGCTTTCTGACGGTGGCCGGCTTGTGGGAAGCGGACGACAGTGGTACCCCGTTGAACCCGATGGCAGTGAGGGGCCAAGTCATCGGCGCGGCCGTCATGTCGATCGGTCATGCGCTCTACGCGAATCTGATTCGGGTCAACGGCAAGGTCATGAATCCGTCGTGCCGCGACTACAAAATGCCACAGGCGAATGATCTCCTGAAGCTGGCCGACTTCAAGCACAGCAACGTCATCACCCGGGAGCCGGAGGGTCCGTTTGGCGCAAAGGAAGCGGGTCAGGGCGCGGGAACCGGAGTCAGCGCGGCGCTTGCCAACGCCGTCTACAATGCGACCGGAGTCCGGCTAAAACGGCTACCCATGACACCAGAAGACATTCTGTTCGGCCTCAAGCATCTGCAGGAGCACAAAGAGTACGTCGCGCCGTAGGCCGCTCACGGGAACCAATCTCTCGACTAATGTCCAGTCCTGGACACCTGGGCCGGTCAGTGGTCACGCGGCGCATTCTGTGCATGCTGGAACGCACCGTCGGGAATTCCCACATCAGAGCGGCATTGAACCGGGGAAGCCTCACGAGCCGGCGCCCCTGGTCAGGGGAACCACCTTGTTCATATATCCGTTCGCGCCGCTTTCCTCATTCCGCGCAGTCTTGCCCGGTCAACCGCTTCGAAACCACGTCAGTGCTCACCGCACCCGCGCCAATCGCCGTGATCTCGGATTCGCTATAGCCCAAGGACTGCAACACCTCACGATTATGCTGGCCGAGCCGAGGCGGCGCCAGCCGCATGGCGCCAGGAGTCCGCGAGAACTTCTGCGAGATCGCGGTAGTAATCAGCGGACCTTCGCTCGGATGCTGGTAGCTCCGGAAAAAGCCCGTCTCGGCAAGATAGGCGTCACCAGGCAGATCGTCCAGTTCATTCATCGAACCGTTCGGAATGTCCGCGGCATCGAGGCGCTCCCGCCACTCCGCGCTGGCCCTCTTGGCCACCTGCGCCGCCACGATTGCGTACAAGTCGTCGATATGGCGGGTCCGGCCGGTTATGTTGGCAAAGCGCTCATCGGCGGCCAGTTCCGGCCGATCGAGCGCAACGAACAGGCGCTTCCACTGCTCGTCGTTGACCGCCAGCAGGCAGATAAACCCGTCGCGCGTGGCGTAGGGCCGGCGGTGCGGCGACAGTGCGCGCACGTACCCGAGACGCCCCTCGTCCGGACCGAATGCACCGGTCCAGAGGTGCTCCACCAGATTGAACGACAGCATGGTCTCCAGCATCGGCACCTCGACCACCTGGCCGCGTCCGCTGCGCTCGCGTTCGTACAGGGCCATGCTGATCGCCGAAGCGAGGTACACGCCGCACAGCTTGTCGGACATCACGCTCGGAAAATAGCGCGCCTCTCCGGTCGCCCGGTGCATCAGCCCGGCGACGCCGCTCTCGCCCTGAATCACGTCATCGAAAGCGGGACGATCGCGATTCGGACCATCGCTGCGATAGCCGGGCGCAAAGGCGTAGATCGCACGCGGATTGCGTGCGGCGATCGCCGCCGCCCCGATTCCGAGCCGCTCCGCCGCCTGCGGACGCATGCTGTGTACGATGACATCGGCGCTTTCGGCCAGACGCAGCAGGGCGTCGAGCGCCGCCGGAACCTTGAGATCGAGAACGACGCTCTTCTTGTTCCGGTTCATGTTCATGTAGAACACCGACATGCGCGGATGCCGGCCCGGCCCGCTCTCGCGCATCGGGTCGCCCTGCGGCGTCTCGACTTTAATGACTTCGGCGCCCATGTCGCCGAGCATCTGCGTTGCCACCGGACCCAGAACGTTGATGGTGAGATCGACGACCTTCACGCCGGTCAGCGGTCCGCCGTTCCCCGCCCCGCCTGCCAGGGGCCCGGCACTCCCGGCCAGGCCGGTCACTGCGCGACACCGAGCGTCATGCAGCCTTTGCCTCGCCGCGGCATTTGACCATGCGCAGCGGTGTGTAGGTGAGCACGACCTTGCCGTCCTGCTTGACAACCCGGTTGCGCGTGCGCACCAGGCCGCGTCCGGGGCGACTGCCCGAGAGTCTCGCCTCGATGACCTCACATTCGACATGGATGGTATCGCCGGCAAAAGCCGGATTCTCGATGTTCAGTTCCATGTTGAGAAAGGCGTAGCCGGTCTTCTGCATGGTTGCCTGCGCGAGCAGGCCCTCGGCGTAGCAGTAGCTGAGCGCACCGGGCGCGAGGCGGCCCTTGATGTCGGATTCGTGCTTGAGGAATTCCATGTCCGTAAACAGCACTTCGGTCATATGGATGCAGTTGATGAACGCGCAGATATCCGCATCCTGGATGGTGCGTCCGATGGTCTGAAATTTCCGACCCACCGGCAGATCTTCGAAATACAGGCCCAGCCCTACAGTCTCCATGAGTTCCTATTCCTTGTGCTTGGTTGGCTTAAGACCCTTTCGGGCCTTGCGGCCGGCCCGGCACAGCGATGATCCGTCGACGGATCCAGTTTAACTTACGAAAGTCGAAATTCCGTCCGCTCGCCCTGCGATCATCTCGCATCCAGCGTTGCGCAGCCGTTGCGACCCGACTGAACACTTCAAGGTCCACCGGGCACCAGCTCAGTCGGCAGTGATTCCGGTCACCGCGGCGATTCTGCGCCAGACATCCAGTTCCGATTGCAGCAGTTCCGCCATGCGTGCAGGCGAACCGCCGGTTGCCTCGAGACCCTGCTTGGCAAACGCATCCCGCACCGGTTTTTCGCCCAGGATTGCATTCATCTCGGAATTGAGCCGGGCCAATATGTCTGCTGGCGTTCCCGTCGGGGCTAGCAGTCCGTACCAGCTCGCGCCATGAACATTGGGATAGCCCTGCTCGGCCAGCGTGGGCATGTCCGGTAGCAAGGGTGTTCGCTTCGGGTTGACCACCGCGAGCATGCGCAGCTGCCCCTTCTGCACCTGCGGCGCAGCTGCAGCCGTCGTCATCATCATCACGTCCACCCGGCCGCCCAGGAGGTCCACGACTGCACCGGTGAGTCCTTTGTACGGAACGTGCACCAGGTCCATACCCGCTTCGAGCTTGAACTGCTCCATGATCAGATGGTGCGCCGTGCCGTTGCCGGGGGACGCATAAAAGAGTTTGCCCGGTTGGGCCTTGACACGCGCAACGAGGTCCTTGACCGACTTCACAGTTGCGTTGCTGCTCACGACCAGGCACTGCAGTCCGTCGGCGAGCGGCAGCACCGGCGAGAAACTCCTGATGGGATCGAAACGCAGATTGCGATTGATCGTGCTGTTGATGATGAAGGACGACGGCGCCACGTACAAAGTGTAGCCGTCTGGCGCGGCCTTGGCCACATACTCCGCGCCTATGTTGCCGCTCGCACCGGCCCGGTTGTCCACGACCACGCCGGCCTTGAGACGCTCGCCGATGCGCACCGCGAGCGTCCGGGCAATAAAGTCCGGAGCGGTGCCCACCGACTGGGACACAACCAGAGTGATCGGGCGCGCTGGCCACGCCTGTGCCGTCGCCAGCGGCGAAATGGCGAACAGCGTCACTGCCAGAGACAGTAGAGACGCCGCATATGACGGGGTCGGGAATGAACGTCTGATGAGTTGCATCGAGGTGAGGACCAAGTGTGGCCAGCGTGCGACGTTTGAACTTCGCCTCCAGTCAAAGCGCTCAGCGTCGCAATTCTAATCCACATTCACGCCCAACCGGAGCTATTTTAAAATATCATGTCACATCGCGGTTGCGCCCTCGGAAGGCTATCGAAAGTGACGATGATCTCATCGTGACGAACTCGCGCATAGGCATACTCGAAACCAGTTCGCCGGACCCTGAGCGCACCATGCTCTGGGCGGCATTTAAGCAGCGCATGCGCGAATTGGGCTATGAACAGGGTCGGGGGACAAGCTACGAGTTCCGCTGGGCGCATGGCGAACCGGACCGTCTGCCGGCGCTTGCGGCCGAACTGAGCGCGCTGAACGTCGACACCATCGTCACTGCCGGAACCCCGGCCGCCTTTGCGGCACAGCGGGCAACCACCACGATTCCCATTGTCATGGCGACCGGCGTTTCGGTCGGCACGGACCTGAACCAGGGCCAGGCAGGAACGGGCAGGAACGTGACAGGGATGAGCGATCTCGCCCCGGGACTGAGCGAACAACGGCTGGGCCTGCTCAGGGAACTGGTTCCCGACGCGGCGCTTTATGCGGTGCTTTGGGATCAAACGAATCCGTCAGGTACGCTGGCGATCCGCGAGTTCCAGGATGCGGCACACATATCGGGATCGTCTCTCAGCGTTTTTGGCGTGCAGGGCCTAGCCGGCCTCGACGAGGCTCTTGCGGCGATGGCGCGCGCGGGCGCCGGCGGATTCATCGTCGTCCCGAGCGCAATGTTTTTTGCCGACCGCAAACGCCTCGTCGACCTTGCACTGCTGCACCGGCTGCCGGCGATATATGTCCGGCACGAATACGTCGACGTCGGAGGCTTGATGGCTTATGGCACCCCGATCCGCGACAATTACCTGCGCGCCGCGGCGTATGTCGACCGGATACTCAAGGGAGCACGGCCGTCCGACCTCCCCGTGGAGCAGCCGACGGCCTTCGAACTGACCGTAAATCTGAAGACCGCGCAAGCGCTCGGCCTCGCCATGCCTCGATCCATTCTGCTGCGCGCACACCAGGTCCGAGACTAAGGAAGCTCAGTTTTTGCCTGCTGCGGACTTGGCCTGCGCCGCGAGCTTGCGGTCGCGTTCATCCCTGGTCATGCCGCCGACGACGAAGTGGTCCATCGGTACCTCGTTGATTATGATGCGCACCGACTCACGCGGCGCGCCCAGCGTCTGGACAATGGCATCGGTCACGGCTTTGAACATGGCCTTCTTCTCGTCCATGCTGCGTCCCTCGATCATCATGATGCTAATTATCGGCATGGCTGCTTCTCCTATCGATTGGCAAGCGTTCCTCAAACGGCGTTGGAAATGCCACCGTCCACGTTGATGGCGGCACCCGTAATGTAGCCGCCGCGCTCCGAAACCAGGAATGCGATGAGGTCGCCGACCTCCTCCGCCTTTCCCATGCGCCCCAGCGGAACCCCAGTCCCGCCGAGGCGATTGGCCATCACCCACTTCTCGAACTCGGCGGGCGTCTCGCCCGGCGCCTGTTCCTTGCGCCTACGCTCCCACTGGCCCGACCAGATCAGTCCCACGCACACCGTGTTGACGAGAATCTTGTGTTCTGCGAGTTCCTTGGAAAGCGCCTTTGTCAGCGCGATGCCGGCTGCCCGGGTGACCGAAGTGGGCACCGAGCGTGCGCGCGGCGTCTTCGCGCCGACGTGAGTAAGGTTGATGATGCGCCCTGCTCCGCTCGCCTTCAGGTACGGCGTCGCGGCCCTAATGGCACGGATCGCACCGAAGAGCTTCAGGTCGATGTCTGCCTGCCACGCCTCGTCATCCACGACATCGAACGGACTGGATGCCTCGCGTCCGGCATTGTTCACAAGAATATCGAGCTTGCCGAAGTGTTTCACCGTCTCCGCAATCAGGCGTTCGGGTTCGCCCGCTTTGGCGATGTCGAGCGCGAGCGCCAGCACTTCTGCGCCTGTCGCAGCCCGGATTTCGGCTGCCGTCGCCTCCAGCAATTCGGCCCGCCGCGCGCAAATCGCGACTTTCGCGCCTTCCTGCGCAAGCCGGAACGCGGTTGCCCTGCCGACCCCTTCGCTGCCACCGGTGATCACGGCAACCTTACCCTTCAATCCCATTTCCATCTGCATTTCTCCCTGAGGTGATGTCCCGTTTCCGGTGGACAATTTGAAGCAGCGAGCGCGTCGCGGCAGTTCATTCGATCAGCTTGCCGATACGCTGGAGAACCAGCGCAATCGATTTCGTATCCTTCACCCATAGCTCCTGGTATTCGTTCGCATCGAGGTAGGATACGGTAGTGCCGATGTTCGTCATGGCAGCTTCGAAGTCGGCATCGCGCACCGCCTGCCTGGTCGCGTCGCGCAGGGCCTTGAGCGCCGCTGCCGGCGTCTCCTTGCGCGCGACAATCCCGACCTGCTGGTAGTACTCGACGTCGAACCCGAGTTCCCTGAGAGTCGGAACATCCGGAAGCTCGGCAAGCCGTTTGTCCCCCGACGTGGCGAGCGCGCGCAAGGCGCCGGTCCTGATCTTGCCGAGCACCGGCCCGGGGCCGGTGGCCAACACATCCAGGTGCCCGCCCTGCAGCGCGACCAGCGCAGGTCCCGCCCCGTTATAGGGTACGTGCTTGAGGGTGATCCCGGATGCGGCGGCAAAGAACTCCATCTGCAGGTGCAAGCTGGTATAGAGCCCCGAAGATCCATACGCAACGTCGCCCGGCCTGCGTTTGGCCTCGGCGACAACTTCGGCCACGGACTTCCATGGTCTGCTCGGATGTACCACGATCAGCAGCGGTTCGGCGCTCAGGCGCGCGATGGGCGTGAATTGCTCGGTCCTGAACTTCGCCGCCCGCCCGAAAAGCGCATCGACCGGGGGCGTGATGAAGAATCCAGGCATGGCGACGAGCAAGGTATAGCCGTCGGCGCGGCTGTTGCCGACGAACTGGGTACCCATGACACTGCCTGCACCGGGCTTGTTGATCACCACAACGGGTTGCTTGAGTATCCGCGCCAGGGCCAAAGCGAGCGGCCGCGCGTGCAGGTCCGCCACACCCCCGGGCGGTTGCGGAACGATGAGCTGGATCGGGCGCGACGGAAACGGTTCCTGCGCGGCGGCGGCAGTCACGACGAGCAGCGCAGACGCGCATGCCTGCATGAACCAGGCCCGTATCCTGCGCCCGTACGAATTCATCTCCCCGCCTCTCGATCTGGTGGCATTGACTTCCTGTCGTCCGCCGTTCTGCTGGTTATTTCCACATTGCGCGGCAGGGTGGGTATGCTAAGCGGTCTCTCTGCGCCGCGCAACGGCGCGCCCGACGCGTGTGGTGGGCAGGGCGGCCCGCACGCACGATCACTGCGCGTTGGTTTGACGGTGTTGCAGATCACGTGCTACAAAATCGGCCGCCCCCGCGTATCGGCCCAAGTTTGGAGAAATCCCATGTCTCGCCTTCAGTTGTCCTTCGCTTGCGCACTGTACGACCGCATGCAGGCCCTCTACACGGGTGAAGTGAAACCGGCCGGCATCGATCTGAATTTCATCCCGATAGAAGTGCCGCGTCCCCTCTTCGACCGGATGTCGGGAGGCCAGGAATTCGACATCGCCGAATACTCGATTACCGAATTTACGCAACGTTTCGCCGGCGAAGGGTGTCCGTTCGTCGCCATTCCCGTGTTTCCATCGCGCAGCTTCCGCCATGGCTTTATCTCGATACACCGGAAGGCCGGCATTGCGAAGCCCAAAGACCTGGAGGGCAGGCGCGTCGGCGTGCCGCTCTATGCGATGACTGCCGCAATATTCATACGCGGCCTGCTGCAGCACGAATACGGCGTCGATCTTTCCAGGATTCACTGGGTGCAGGGCGCGATCAATAGCGCCGGGGCGCACGGCAATCCCACGGTGCTGCCGCTGGTCAGGCCGGTGCCGATCGAAATCAACAACAGCGGCAGGTCGCTGAGCGACCTGCTCGAAGGACGACAACTCGACGCGATCATCGGCACCAGCCTGCCCGAGGCGATCCGCCACAATCCCGACATCGGACGCCTTTTCCCCGACTTCGTCGAACTCGAGAAGGATTATTACAAACGTACCGGCATTTATCCGATCATGCATTTGATCGCGATCCGCAGGGAGATCTACGAACGCTATCCATTCGTGGCAAGCAGCCTCTACGACGCGTTCGTCGAATCCAAGAAGATTGCGCTCAGGAAGATGTTCAGTTCGCGGGCGTTGCGCTACATGACGCCCTGGCTGATGCGCGACATCGACGAAATCCACGAGGTGTTCAACGGCGAGCCGTGGCCCTATGGCGTCGAGTTCAACAGGAAGACGCTGGAAGCGCTGATGACCTACCTGGTCGACCAGGCTCTCATTGCCGAACCGATACCGGTAGAAGACCTGTTCGTGCCGACCTACGGCTGATTCGGGGTTCCGGCTGACGCGCGGTCTACAGACGGGCGGTCGACGAATAAGGCCACCCTCGCGGGGGCGTCATTCTATTCTTCCGATGCGCTGCAGGGTTTCGGCAATGGACTTCGAATCCTTCGCCCAGAGACCCAGGTATTCATCGGCATCCAGATAGGAAACGGTCGTGCCGAGCAGGCTCATTGCAGACTCGAACTCCGGATCACGCACCGCCTGCTTCACGGCATCGCGCAGCACCTTGAGGGCGGGTGCCGGTATCCCCTTAGGCGCGACGACGCCCACCTGCAGGTAGTACTCGACGTTCAGCCCGGCCTCCTTCAGCGTAACAACGTCCGGCAATATCGCCAGCCGCTTGTCGCCCGACGTGGCGAGCGCACGCAGGGCCCCCGAACGTATGTGCGGCAGGACCGTGCCCACGCCCGTGGCCAGGGCGTCGACATGCCCGCCCAAAAGCGCGATCACCGCGGGGCCCGCACCGTTGTAGGGAACATGCTTGAGGGTGATTCCCGCCGCGGACGCAAGAATCTCCGTCGGGAAATGAAGACCGGTGTAGATCCCGGACGAGGCATAGGTGATGTCGCCGGGCCGCCGCTTGGCGTCGGCGACCAGTTCGGTCACGGACTTCCAGGGCCGCGCCGCAGGCACCACCAGCACCAGCGGTTCCGCGCTCAGCCTGGCGACGGGCGTGAACTGGTCCGGAATGAATTTCGGCGGCCGGTCGAAGAGGATATCGACTTGCGGATTGATGAAGAACCCGGGCATCGCGACCAGCAACGTGTAGCCGTCCGGACGGCTGTTGGCGACGAACTGAGTGCCCATCACGCTGCCGGCGCCGGGCTTGTTGACCACGACGACGGGCTGCTTGACAATGCGCGTCATGACCTGCGCAAGGGGGCGTGCGTGCAGATCGGCAGCGCCGCGCGGCGCCTGCGGCACCACCAGCTGGATCGGGCGCGACGGAAAAGGTTCCTGCGCCGCCGCGGGAACGGCGCCGAGGATTACGGCAGCGAAAATCAGTGCGAGCGCCACTCGGGTCATTCGACTTTGCCGATCCGCTGCAGCGTCGCGTTGATGAACTTCAGATCCTTCGACAGGGAATTCTGATAGTCGCCCGCGTCGAGATAGGACACTGTCGTTCCCAGGTTGGTCATCGCGGCCTCGAATTCGGGATCCCTCACCGCCTGCTTCACCGTGTCGCGCAGGATCCTCAGCGCGGCTGCCGGCGTCTCCCTGCGCGCGACGATGCCGACCTGCAGGTAGTACTCGACGTCCAGTCCGAGCTCCTTTAGGGTAGGAACCTCGGGCAGTGCTGCGAGGCGCTTGTCTCCCCAGGTTGCCAGCGCACGCAGACCACCGGCCTTGACGTGCTTGAGCACCGGCCCTGCCCCGGAGGCCAGTGCATCCACATGCCCACCCAGCAATGCGACCACTGCCGGGCCGGCGCCGCTGTAGGGGACGTGCTTGAGCTTGATCCCTGCCGATGCCGCGAGAATCTCCATCGGGAAATGCAGGCCGCCGTAGACGCCCGAAGAACTGTAAGAGATGTCGCCGGGCCGGCGCTTCGCATCGGCGAGCAGATCCGCCACGGACTTCCAGGGCCTGCCCGGATGCACCACCAGCACCAGCGGTTCCGCGCTCAGCCGGGCGATCGGGATGAACTGCTCCGGCTTGAATTTCGGCGGCTGGCCGAAAAGGACGTCGACCTGCGGCGTGATGAAAAAGCTTGGCATGGCAACGAGCACGGTGTAACCGTCGGGTCGGCTGTTGGCGACGAACTGCGTGCCCACCGCACTGCCCGATCCAGGCTTGTTGACCACGATGACAGGCTGCCTGAGGATGCGCTCCATGCCCTGCGCCAGTGCCCGCGCATGCAGATCGGCTGCTCCGCTGGGAGCCTGCGGCACCACGATCTGTATCGGGCGCGACGGAAACGGCTCCTGCGCCGTCGCCGGGCTCGCTATGCTGAGCACGCCGAAAATAAGCCCGACTGACACAACTGCGCGAACGACATGCAGATACACGGTTTGGCTTCTCTCCGTGGACGACGAATTTTGATGGCATCCGGAATTCGGCCCGGGCACGAACTCCATGGTTCGAAGTTAGCATCCGCAAAGTGGTTATGCTAAGCCGTCGTGCGCTGCTTAGCAACGGAATCAGCCCAACGAGGAGCCGGCCCGACCATACGCGCGCCACCATGGAAGTAAGGCGGATCTCTCTATACAATGCGTTTCCAGCAACTTGGACCTGCCGCCGCGATGAAACAAACCGACCTCGAAACCACCAGTGTCGCCGACGCCTACCTTGCGCTTCTGGCAAGCCGCGGCGTCGATTATCTGTTCGCCAATTCCGGCACCGATTTCGCGCCGCTGATCGAGGCGCTGGCCAAGGCCGAGGCCGAGGCCGGGGCGGGAAAAGTAGAGCAAAAATATCCGCAGCCCATGCTGGTGCCGCACGAGAACGTCGCGGTGGCGATGGCGCACGGCTACTACATGGCTACCGGCCGCGTTCAGGCGGTGATGGTGCATGTCGGCCTGGGCACCGCCAACGCAATTAACGGCCTGTACAACGCCGCGCGCCAGAATGTGCCCATCCTGTTCACCGCCGGGCGCACGCCCATACTTGAGAGCGGCCTTCCGGGCAGCCGCAATAATTACATCAACTGGGCGCAGGAACTGTTCGACCAGGCCGCCATGGTGCGCGAGCTGATGAAATGGGATTACGAGCTGCGCCATCCGCTGCAGCTCGAAACCGTGGTCGATCGCGCCCTGGCGCTGGCGACGAGCGAACCGCAGGGGCCGGTGTACCTGACCCTGCCACGCGAAGTGCTGGCCGCTGCAAGCGACGGGCGCCAGCCGGGTACAAACACCACCATCGCCGCGGCAACTCCGCCGCATGCCGATCCGGCGGCAATCGCTCAACTTGCCAACTGGCTGCGCGCGGCGCGCGCGCCGCTCATCATCACCTCCAGCGCCGGACGCCAGACCTCAGCGGCCACCGCGCTCGGCGCACTCGCGCAACGGCTGGCCGTACCGGTGGTGCAGTACCGGCCGCGCTACCTGTGCCTGCCCACTACGCACGCGATGCACAGCGGTTTCGATGCCACGCCGCTGCTGCCCGATGCCGACCTGGTGCTGGTGCTCGAATCCGACGTGCCCTGGATTCCGGAGCAGGCGGCACCGAACACCGCCTGCAAGGTCGTGCACCTGGGCGTCGATCCGCTGTTTGCGCGCTATCCGATCCGCGGGTTTCGCGCCGATCTCGCCATCACCGGCGAGGTGACCGGCGCACTCGCACAGCTCGATCTGGCCTTGCAGAACGTGGACGACGATTACCGGCGGCGCATCGAAGCGCGCCGCAGGACGGTGGCCGAGTTCCGCGCCAAAACCGGTCTCACCGCCGAGCGGATGACACGGGCACCCGCCGCCATGAGCGGCAAGTGGGTGTCGCGCTGCATCGACGACATATGCGATGCCGATACCATCCTGATCAACGAATATCCGCTGGTGCTGGAAGAACTGCAGTGCGTCAAACCGGGCAACTACTTTTCGCACAGCCCCGCTGGCGGCCTGGGCTGGGCGACGGGGGCGGCACTGGGGGTCAAACTCGCCAGACCGGACAAGACGGTGATCGCGGCGATCGGCGACGGCGCCTACATGTTCGGCAATCCCACGCCGGCGCATTTCGTCAGCCGCGCGGCCGGCCTGCCGGTGCTGTTCGTCGTCTTCAACAATCGCCGCTGGGGTTCGGTGCACCGCTCGACGATTACAGCCTATCCGGGCGGCCATGCCGCCCGGGCCGAGCAACCGCCCCTGTCATGCCTGGAGCCCTCGCCTGATTACGAAAAGATCGTCGAAGCCAGTGGCGGCTATGGAGAATGCGTGAGCGATCCGGCGCAACTGCCTGCCGCGCTGCAGCGCGCGCTACACGCGATGCGCGTGGAAAAGCGCCAGGCACTGTTGAACGTTCAACTCGAGATCAACTACACCCGCACAAGCTGAATCGAGCCGGTCAGCGCGCGGCGCCCCATTGGGGCTCAAGATAAGAGGTACGAGGGGTACCGGGGTATGGACCGGCCCGCGCGAACTGCGTCGGATCAGTCCGACTTGATTCCGCGCTCGCGTATGATGGCGCCCCACCGGTCGTATTCCTGGTGCAGCGCCGCCAGGTAGTCAGACGGCGTCGTCGGCGTAGCCTCGGCCGCCAGTTCTGCGAGTCGCGCCTGCACGTCTGGTGAGCGCAGCGCGCGTGCAGATTCCATGTTGAGACGCTGAACGACATTCGCCGGCGTTCCGGCGGGAGCCAGCAGTCCCGAGTAGATACCGGCGACGAATCCAGCGTATCCCGACTCCACGAAGGTGGGCACATTCGGCGCAATTGCAGACCGGCTGGCCGTCGTCACGCCGAGGATCTTCAGCTTGCCGCCTCGCGCCTGCGGTACCGCCACGGACAGGCCGACGAACATGCACTGCACGCGCCCGGCCACAAGGTCGGTCATGGCCGGTCCGGCGCCCTTGTAAGGCACGTGCACGAGATCGATTCCGGCCAGCGCCTTGAACTGCTCGGCAACCAGTTGCCCCAGCGTGCCACCGCCCTGCGAAGCGAAATTGATCTGCCCCGGCGCAGCTTTTGCACGCGCGACGAATTCAGCGACCGTGGCCGCTGGGAAATCGGGATGGGCAACCAGGGCCAGCGGAAACGTCGCCAGCTTGGTGACGGGAACGAAGTCTTTGAACAGGTCGAATCCGGGGCTCTTGTAGAGATGCGGCGTCACTGCGACCGTGTCGCTTGCAACCAGCAGCGTATATCCGTCGCCCGCGGATTTAGCGACGAATTCCGCGGCGATGTTTCCGCCGGCGCCGGGGCGGTTTTCAATGACGATCTGCTGCCCGAGTCCGTGCGCAAGCTGCGGCTGGAGAATCCGGGCAAGCGCGTCGTGGACCCCGCCCGGCGGATATTGAATGATCAGCTTGATCGGCCGCGTCGGATAACTCTGCGCATATGCCGTCATCACGAACGCGCAGCCAAACATCAGCGCGACTGCATACCATCGTCTTGTTGAAACTACCGACATGGACGCCTCCCCTCCCTGAACTTTTTCCGCGCTTACGGCGGTAAATCGAGCACGCCCGCGTGCGACTCCGGCGCGAAGATATCGTCGATCCGTTCTATGGGCCGTGCGAGCAGGCCCTGGTCCCACGCATGCTGTGCCGCCGTCTCCAGCACATGGCGATTCTCCGCCAGGCCATAGGACCAGTAGTCGTTGCCCATCACCTTGCGCGTCGCCTCGATGTGGTCGGCGAGCCAGGGCAGCGTTGCGTGCAGCGGCGGCGAACTGGTCAGCCGCCGGATCGCCAGTTCCTTGGCATGCACGAAGGCCTTGTAGAGCGCCTGCACAATCCAGCGATTCCTCTCGTAGATCTCCCGCCGTACGACGACCACGTGCATGATGGGAAATATGCGGGTGCGGCGAAAATAGTCCTCCTCGACCTCGCGGAAATTCGGAAACAGCCGGGCAACGTTCGGCGACCCGCGCTGGAACGACGCCGGCCTGGCCGGGAAGACCGCGTCGAGATCTCCGCGATCGAGCATGGCATCCAGACATTGATCCCCGGCGATAACGCTGGCGCGTACCTCCGGCGGCAGCTTGAGCTCGATGCCGGTCTTGAAGTGCGGGTCCGGCGCGTTGTAGCCGCCGAAAGACCATTCGACGTCCTGCGTCCGAACACCATAGTCCTGCTGCAGGAAACCGCGGATCCACAGTGCCGCCGTCTGCATGAACTCCTGGACTCCGACGCGCTTGCCCTTCAGATCGGCAGGCGAACGGATGCCCGTGTGCACGTTGATCCACACGTGCTCGTGCCGGAAGCGCCGGGACGGAAATACCGGGATGCCGACGAAGCGCGTGTCGCCACGGGAGTGCAGCGCCAGGAACGTCGAAAGCGACAACTCGGAGGCATCGAATTCGGCATGACGCGCCTGCCGGCGGAAGGTCTCCACCGGCATCATTGGCAGAAAGTTCAGGTCCACGCCCTCGACCTGCACGCTGCCGTCCCGCAAGCCGAACGTACGGTCATAGATTCCGCAGGCAAGCGTGATGGGAAGCTTCATGGTCCTATGATCTCAGAAACTGCGCTCTGCCGTCATTTCATACTGCGGCCATCGCTCGCCCCGGTCTAGCCGCCGGCGATTTTCGGAAAGACGTAAATTTCGCTCGTGCCGCTTATCGGCTGAAGCAGCGCATCCTGGTAGATCTCGCCGTCGATTGCGATCGCCAGGTCGTTGTCCAGTTGCGCACGCAGGTCGGGGAATCGCACACCCAGCGCCTCGAACAACTGGCGCACGTTGGCGGCCTCAATCGCGATGCGCACCTCGCCGCGGGTATACGGCATGAGACTGCTCGACAGAATTATGGTTGCCAACGCGTCAACCCCGCATGCATCGGCTCGATCAAGCGCCTCCGGCAGCTCAAGCGCCGCGGCGAGCCTCTTCCGCCTCGATCGCCTTGAGCACTCTCGGCGGCGACATCGGCTGCTCGAAGAGCCTGATGCCGATCGCACTTTCGATCGCATTCGCGATGGCAGCCATCGGGGCAATGATCGGCACCTCGCCGCAACCGCGCACGCCGTACGGATGGTTTGGATTGGGTACCTCGACAATGACCGTGTCGATGAACGGCAGGTCCGATGCCACCGGCACGCGATAATCGAGGAACCCCGGGTTTTGCAGCAACCCGTCCGCCCCGTAGACGTACTCTTCGTTCAGGGCCCAGCCGATGCCCTGCGCAGCGCCGCCTTGAAGCTGGCCTTCCACGTAGGCAGGGTGGATCGCCTTGCCTACGTCCTGCACGATGGTGTAACGCACGATCTTGACCAGACCCGTCTGCTTGTCCACCTCGACGTCGACGATGTGGGTGCCGAAGCCGGGGCCCGCGCCCTGAGCGTTGATTTCCGCATGCCCGGCGATGCTGCCGCCGGTCTTGCCTGCAACCTTGGCGATTTCTGCCAGGGACATCGGCGCAAATTGTCTGGTGCCGTCCTCAACCGGCTGCGCCTGGCCGTTCTTCCACACCACTTCCTCGACCGGAACCTCCCGGATCTTGGCGACGCGCTGGCGCATCTTTTCAATTGCCTGGCGCGCGGCCACGACCGTCGCCATCCCGCTCGCGAATGTGCCGCGGCTGCCTGCCGTGATGAAGTTGAATCCGAGCGACGAGGTGTCGCCGATGATCGGCCTCACCTTGTCGACATCGATGCCCAATTCCTCGGCCACCATCATCGCCATCGCGGCGCGCGAGCCTCCCGCGACGTCCACGGTGCCGAGCATCAATGTCACCGTGCCATCCTCGTTGACGTTAAGTGCGGCCGATGTCTCGTTGCCGATGTTGAACCAGAAGCCGGTGGCGATGCCGCGACCCTGGTTGGGCCCGAGCGGCGCACTGTAGTGCGGATGCGCCCTTGCCTGTTCCAGGGTTTCGATGAATCCGATCGGTCCGAACTTCGGGCCGTAATAGGTCTGGGTCCCCTCCCTGGCGGCGTTCCTGAGTCGGAACTCGATAGGGTCGATGCCCAGCTTCTTTGCCATCTCGTCAACCACGCTCTCCACCCCGAAGACCGCAATCGGTGCGCCCGGCGCACGGTAGGCGGCAACCTTCGGACGGTTCACCGTGACATCGTTGCCCACGACCCGCACGTTGGCGAGGTCATAGCGCGTGAAAGTGCACATGGATGCCATCGGCACGGACGAACCGGGGAAGGCCCCGGCCTGGAAATTCAACTCTGCCTGCGCCGCGGCGATACGGCCGTCCCTGGTGCAACCCATCTTGATCTTGACGTTGGCGCCGGAGGTAGGCCCCGTGGCGCGAAACACCTCCTCGCGGGTCATCACCATTTTTACCGGCCGGTGCGACTTGCGCGACAGCGCGATCGCCAGCGGCTCGTTGTAAATATTGTTCTTGCCTCCGAAGCCGCCGCCGATTTCCGTCGGCGTCACGCGGATCTTAGAGACGTCCATCTGCAGGACCTTGGCGCACTGCGCCCTGAAGACGAAATGCCCCTGTGTCGAGGTCCAGAGCTCGGCTTGACCATCCTCGGTGTAGCTCGCAAGGCACGCCTGCGGCTCGATATAGCCCTGGTGCACCGGTTTGGTATTGAACTCACGCTCCACGATCACGTCAGCCTGTTTGAAGCCCGCCTCGACGTCTCCGCGTGCGAACACCATCCGCTTGGCCACGTTGGAGGGCCTGTCGGGCTTTGGGGTAACGCCTTCGGTGTATTGCTCCTCGTGCAGCAGCGGGGCGTCGGGCCGCATCGCCTCGACCACGTCGATCACGTGTGGCAGGACCTCGTAATCGATCTTGATCAGTTTGAGCGCCTTGCGGGCGATCGATTCGCTGGTCGCCGCGACCGCCGCCGCCGGATGGCCGTCGTAGAGCACCTTCTCGCGCGCCATCATGTTGCGGGTGACATCGCGGAAATTGATCGTCAGCTCGCCGGCCGCCGCGTATTCAACGGCCATGTCGGGAAAGTCCTCGCGCGTGACCACCGCCTTGACGCCAGGCAGCGCCTCCGCGGCCGAGGTGTCGATCGACTTGATGCGCGCGTGCGCATGCGGGCTGCGCAGCACTTTGCCGATAAGCTGGCCGGGCATATTGTAATCGGCGGCATATCGCGCGCGACCGGTCACTTTGTCGACCCCGTCGGGCCGCAGCGGGCGCGTGCCGACGACCTTCAACTCCTTTTGCTCGTACTTGATCATGGTCGACACGGTCATGCTCCCCGCAATTCGCGTGCGGCATCCAGCACCGCTTCGACCACCTTGTGGTACCCCGTACAGCGGCACAGGTTGCCCGCAAGCCAGAAGCGAACCTCTTCCTCGGTCGGGTCGGGATTGCGCTCCAGCAGCGAGCGCGCCGCGATCAGAATTCCCGGCGTGCAGATGCCGCATTGCAGCGCGGCGTGCTCGAGGAACTTGCGCTGCAACGGATGCAGGTCCTTGCCGGTTGCCATGCCCTCGATCGTTTGTATCGACTTGCCTTCGGCCTCGACACCCAGGACGAGGCACGAGCACACCAGACGCCCATCGACGGTAACCGTGCAGGCACCGCAGTCGCCCGTGCCGCAGCCTTCCTTGGTGCCGGTAAGACGCAATTCGTCGCGCAGCACTTCGAGCAGTGTCTGCTGAGTTTCACAAAGAAACTCGACGGCGTCTCCGTTGACCGTTGCCGTTACATGATGCCTTGCCATTAGCCCTGCCTCCCCGCTCTCTGGAGCGCAATTTCCGCGGCGCGGCGCGCGATTACACCGGCAACCTTGATCCGGAACGCCTTGGTTCCGCGTTTGTCGTCGATCGGTCGGCAGGCTGCGCTCGCGGCGGCTGCCAGGCGATCGAGCGCGGCCGTGTCGACGGACGTGCCGATCAGCATGGCCGCCGCATCCGGCACCAGCATGGCGTGCTCGGCCACCGCACCGAGCGCAACCCGCGCTTGGGTGCAAAGGCCCTCGTCGCCCAGCGTCAGGTTGACGCCCGCGCCGACGACCGCGATATCCATCTCGGTGCGCGGTGTAAAGCGCAAATAGGCGTCGCCCGAACGCGGCGCTCGCCGCGGCAACAGGAACGAAATGACAATTTCGTCCCTGGCCAGCGAGGTCCTGCCCGGGCCCGTCGGAATATTTTCGACTGGGGCGTCGCGCATGCCTTTGGGCCCGACGATGCGCGCCACGGCGCCGGCAGCCATCATCGCCGGCACGCTGTCGGCCGCGGGAGAGGCGTTGCACAGGTTGCCTCCCATGGTCGCGCGTCCCTTCACCTGGATCGAGCCGATCAGTCGGACGCCGTCGGTCACGCCGGGCCATGCCCGCGCGAAAGCAGTATGCTCGACAAGTTCCATGCAGGTCACTGCCGCGCCGACACGAAAGCCGCCGTCCTCGGCAACAATCGACGTCATCTCCGGAATGCCCTTGATATCAACCAGCAGTTCCGGTTCGATGCGGCCTGCACGCATCTGGATCAGCAGGTCTGTGCCGCCGGCCAGTACTCTCGCCTGGCCTTTCACCCCGGAGAGCAGCGCTACCGCCGCCGCCACCGTCTTGGGCGCCTCATAGCGCATTTCGCTTATCTTCCTTTCCTGATCATTGTGCACTTGGTGTCACGGGCCCACATTTTCCGAGCAGATGACTCTGTCGCTTGGATTGTAGCGAAGATCAGGTGACGAGGTGATCCCCGCGTAAGCGAACGCCGCCGCCAGTCACCTTTACGCGATTCAAAAAGACGTGCATTCTGGGTGCCGCGGACCATGGACTATCGTGAGATCATGTTGGGAGAGCAGAAGATGAGCATCTCGATTTCAATGGGCCAGTTTGTCTGCGACACGCGAAACGCGGCTGTCGCACTTACGACGGTACTCGCAATCTCGATGGGCGCGGCGCCCGCCGGGGCAGCAGACATCCGGGTCTTCAGCGGCGGCGCTCCTCAAGCCGTGCTGCGGGGTCTCGCGCCGGAGTTCGAGAAGGCAACGGGCCACCGGATTACATTCACGTTCGCATTGGTTACCGAGATTCGGCAGAAACTTGCGGCGGGCGAAGAGGCCGACGTGATCCTGCTCCCGGTCCCCCTGATGGCCGCGACGGAGAAGTCTCTGCCGTTGAGCGCGGCCGGCCGCCGGGAACTCGCCCGCGTAGGTATCGGGGTCATCACGCGTGAGGGTGCCACGCAACCCGATATTTCAACGACTGAAGCCGTCCGCAAGCTGCTGCTGGAAGCGCGATCGGTTGCGTTTCCCGATCCGAGCACGCCGAGCGGCTCACACCTCGCGCGGGTGATAGCCCAACTCGGCATTTCCGCTGCGATGCAGCCGAAGCTCATCCACAAAGGCGCGATCAGGGGCGGCGGCGAGCTGGTCGCCAACGGCGAGGCGGATATCGGTCTGTACCTGGTCAGCGAAGTGCAGACGATCAAAGGCGTTTCGGTGGTGGGATTGTTGCCGCCCGCTCTGCAGAGTTTCGTCGTCTATGGCGCCGCAATTCCGGCATACAACGCCACCCCCGACGCTGCCCTCTCCTTCATCAGGTTCGTTTCCGAGCCAGGGAAAGGGGAGCGCTGGAAAGCGGCCGGCTTCGAACTCGTGGACAGCCACTACTAGACCGATATGGCCCCATCGAGCGCGTAATGCCACTGCAAAACGCCCACCGATCGGAAACTGCTAGAGCCCCATACCCACGGCGATAAGACGGTGCCGGAAACGGGTGCGCGGCTGCCGCACGGCATTGATGCATGTACGCATCGACACGCCTTGATTGTCACTCGCGCAGAAATTTGCGGAACTCCGGCTTGCGCTTTTCGCGGAACGCACGTCCACCCTCCTTCGATTCCTCTGTGCCGTAATAGAGCTTCAGCGCCTGCATGGCAAGTGAGGAAGTGCCACGGATCATTTCGGTGTCGATGTTGAACGAGCGCTTGGCTATAGCGATTGCGGTCGGGCTCATCGCAAGGATCTCGTCGCACCACTTTTTCACCTCTGCATCGAGCTGGTCGTGCGGCACTACGGCGTTCACCATCCCCATCGCCAACGCTTCCTGCGCGGTGTAGCGCCGGCATAGGTACCATATTTCGCGCGCCTTCTTCTCGCCGACGACGCGCGCCAGAAATGCGGTGCCGAAGCCCGGATCGACCGACCCGACCTTCGGGCCAACTTGGCCGAGTTGCGCCCGCTCCGACGCGATCGCCAGGTCGCAGATCGTCACCAGCACGTTGCCGCCACCGATCGCGTAGCCGTTGACCCGCGCGATCACCGGCTTGGGAATATCGCGAATGATGCTCTGCAGCTCCTCTAGCGGCAAACCTATCGTTCCGCGCCCACCATAGCCGCTGATCTCACTGCCGTGTGCCGAAGGCGATTGGTCGCCGCCGGTGCAAAACGCCTTGTCGCCGGCGCCAGTCAGAACGACCACACCGATGTCCTCGTTCCAGCCGGCTTTGCTGAAGGCGCGGATCAATTCCTCGCAAGTATTGGCGGTAAAGGCATTGAAGACCTTGGGCCGATTCAAGGTAATAGTGGCAATACCCCCTTCTTCGCCGTAGAGAATGTCCTGAAATTCCATGTTGTCCAGTCCTTCTTGTCCCATTGATTGTGTTCGGTAGTATTACATCACGCTCCGCTGGTCGTCCATTCGGTCATTCATACCTCGTCAAACCATTGGGTATTGGAGGTGTAATTCTGTGAACGCATCGGAAGCACCAATTCCTTTTTCAGGCTCCGCGGCGGAATCGGACCATATCCCCAGACGTGCTTCGAATTAGACGCCCTGCGGAGCGGCTTTACGGAGATCTATACTATCGGCCGGTGCTGCAAGGAGATCCGCAAGATGTTCATGTTGAAGGGTGTTAATGCGGTTGCTTTCCAGGAAGACCTACCAGAGAACGAGTGCACATTCACGCGTTTCACGATTGAAGAGAACTAGGGAGACATCATGAGAGGCTTAAAGGACAAGGCGGTCATAGTCACGGGCGGAGGAGGAGCGATCGGAGAGGCAATTTGTGGCCGCTTCGCCAAAGAGGGGGCAAAGGTTGGTGTCGCAGACCGTAATGCCATCAGCGCGCAGAAAGTCGCGACTGAGCTTCAGGGACAGGGCGCGCACGCTTGGCCTTTAGTTTTCGATATCACCGACTACGCTGCCGCCCAACGTGCCGTCGGTGACTTCGCCGAAAAAGCTGGCGGCGTCGACATCCTGGTAAACAATGCCGGCTGGGACCGCTTCCAAAACTTCGTCGACATGGAGCCGTCGTCATGGGATGAACTCATCGCGATAAATCTCCGCGGCCCCCTCATCATGACGCACATCGTGCTTCAGCGGATGCAGGAGCGCAAGTCTGGCCGCGTAATAAGCATCTCTTCAGACGCAGCGCGTGTCGGCTCGTCAGGGGAATCGATCTACTCGGCATGCAAGGGCGGCGTCATTTCCTTCACGAAAACCGTTGCTCGGGAGATGGCGCGCAGCGGGATCACGCTGAACGTCGTCTGCCCGGGACCGACAGAATCGCCAATTCTCCAGGGATTTTTAGGCGAGGGAGAGGCGGGACGCAAGGTCTATGACGCGTTAGTGCGCGCGATTCCCATGAAAAGGGTCGGCCAGCCCGAGGACATTCCTGGTGCGGTCTGCTTTCTGGCCAGCGATGACGCCGCATTCATCACCGGTCAAGTGCTGTCGGTATCCGGTGGCCTGACTATGGCGGGATAAGACAAACTCGCCATTGTTGTCAGTCATAAAGACGCTCTGACGAACTTGATAAATCGTTCGGGGCGAGAGGACTTGAATCTCCGACCACCTGCACCTCCTGCAAGCGCAGGTGCAGGTGGTCAGACGCGCTCGAGAATGTGGAAGCCTCGCACCCGATCGATCAGATAGATCAGGCCCCGGTCATCAATCGTGACATCGTTGCTCTGCACTCTCGGTACACCCGGTGCCGGATCGGGCATGTACCAGGCGACCTCCCGTGGGGCATGGGGGTTCGAGAAATCAATCACTCGCAACCCATGGGCAAACCACGTGACCGGGATCTCCGTACCGGTCACCTTCTCGCAGGGCTGATGGCAACCCGTGTGAGACGGACGGGGCGAGCCGTCCTCCGCCTCGACCTGAAAACTGGCAAACGGCATCGGATGTTTTTCGTCTGTAATATCGACCACCCACAGGAACGCGGGCGATTTTTCATCGGTCCGCCCGACATCCTCGTCGGACGCGATCATCAGGCGCCGGCCGCGCACTGGAAACGGCACCGGCAGCGCGGTATGCGTAGGGCAGTGGAACGGAGGGCTCCAGCTGATCGAGGACACCAGCTTGGGCTTAGTCATGTCGTCTATGTCGAGGATCACCAGCCCACCGAACCAGCAGCCGGCGTAGAGCCGGTTGCCGAACCGCAGCGGATGGTGAACCTTGTGGGCGTTCCCCTTCCAAGTTGGTACTTCGCCACCGGCGGTCCACTGGCCGGGTATCCACCAGCGTCCGATCTCTGCCGGCTTAGCCGGATTCCGCAAATCGAGGATTTTCACGAACCGGTCCAGATAGCCATCATCGGTTGCGGCCAGGTAGGCCAACTCCCCGTCGAAATCAAAGCGGTGCACGCCCTTTCCTGCCGTCACCCATTCGCAGATCGGCTTCGGATGCTTCGGGTTCGAGACGTCGTAAATTCCCAGACCGCCGCTGAAATCCGCGGGCGCCAGCTTTGGTGAAACGATCTCGCGATTGACCAGCATGAGATCGTTCTTCACCCTTACCTTGTGCGAATGCACGCCGGGCACCATGCCAAGATGGGAGATCTGGCGGGGATTTTTCGGGTCACTCACGTCCACGATCGACGTGCCATCGGGGCTGCGCATGTTGCCAACGTAGGCGACGTTGTTCTCGACCACAACCTGTCCTCCACCCACGCAATCGAGATACCCAACTTCCCGGATGCCTTGTCCCTTACCCACGAAACTCTCCTGTGCGGCCAGCACCACGTTGCATTCGCGACCCGGGGGTCGCAGCGTCTTCATAAAGTATGAGCGTCTCTCATTTCGGGATCCTAGTCTTGGAATTGTTGGCTGCCTTATGCATTTCCAACGCTAGTCCAATGTAATTTTCGCCGCGCGTATCACTTTGGTCCACTTCTTCAATTCGGAGCGCATGAGCGTTGCAAGCTGCTCAGGCGTGGAGCCAATCGGCTCTACGCCCATTGCGGTGAGGCGCTCGCGAACGCCCGGCATTTGCAGCACGGCGATGATGTCGGTCGAGAGTCTTGAGACGATGTCGCTGGGAAGACCGGCGGGTCCGAGAATCGCGTGCCAGTTGCCGGCCTCGAGCCCGGGGTAGCCCGCCTCGCCCACGGTCGGAATGTTGGGGAACAGCGATGAACGCCTAGCGCCGGTCGTGACAAGCGCGCGCAGGCGCCCCGCCTGGACCGGCCGCAGGGCGACGATCGGGTTGCTGAACGCGAGCTGCACATGCCCGGCGAGCAGATCGTTCGACGCGCCAGCGGCGCCCTTGTAGGGAATGTGCAGAAAATCGATTCCGGTCGCGATCCGAAAGAGTTCTGCGGTCAGGTGGGTCGCCGTGCCGTTGCCCGCCGAATTGAACGTGAGCTTGCCCGGATTGGCCTTCGCCAGCGCAATCAGCTCCTCCAGTGTGGTGGCGGGGACTGACGGGTGCGCGACCAGCACCAGCGAATAGCTTGTCACCTGTGAGATCGGCGAGAAATCCCGGATCGAATCAAAGGGAAGCTTGCTGTACAGGGCCCCGTTGGTGACGTGGGAGCTCGCTACGATGTAGAGCGTGTAGCCGTCGGGTGCAGACTTCGCCACGAATGCCGCGGCAATGTTGCCTGTGGCGCCAGGGCGGTGTTCAACCAGCAGGGGCTGGCCCCACATCGCACTGAGCTTGTCAGCCAAGATGCGCCCGATCACGTCGTTCCCTCCCCCGGGCGGCTGTCCGACAAAGAGTTTCACCGGCTTGGAAGGATAGGCCTGCGCGAGAACCGGTCCTGCAAGCACAAGACCACACAAATACACGAACCCCAATGACCACCAAAGAGGAATTCTCACATACATAATCGACCGCTACCTCCTGAGACCGATCTGCCGGCTGAATGCGACGCAGATAGTACTACTTATCCAAAGCGATAACGACGACAGCCCGATGGCGCTCCGCCAGCAGGGGATGAATCAAAACAGGGTCCACAGAACATCGAGAGCACCACACGGACGGTCACAGGCATGAACGAGAAGTTCGAACGCGCAGCACCTACTGTGGCCCGGCTTCTGCTCATGATGGTAGCTTTTCTGGCAACTGGGGCGACCGCCGATGTACAGCGGGCGACCGACCCGCGGGTTGCGGATCTCGTCAGCAGGTTCGCTAGGCGGTCTGGTTAATTGACCCTGAATGGGAATCTGAGTACGCTAACTCGCTCTCCTGGGGAGGAGAATCCGCTCGCGATGTAACCGTAGGCCCCCGCGCTATCACAACGGGGGCAAATCGCCACGGATGCGGATGCACATTTTGCCAAAAGTAATAAATGAGCATCGCCGATTGAAAGCAATCGATATAGAAGGCGAACCATGTATCGAAACCGCAATTTTCACATATTGATAGGCCGCAAACATGCAGCGCAATGCTTGTCAGCGCGCACCACTTAAGAAGAGGCGGCTACCATGAAACGATTGGCTGCAATAGTTTCGCTGGCACTGGCAACTGGAATCGGGATTGGCCCTACTGGAACGCAAACCGCGTATGCCCAACAGGAAAAAGATCCCCGCGTCGCGGATCTCGTCCGGACTGGGAAGATGCGAGTCGGACTTGGCCTCGGGAGTCCATCGGGGGCGATGAAGAATCCAGCGACTGGCGAGTATTACGGGGCGGCGGTAGACCTGGCGCGCGCACTCGCAGCGCGGATCGGAGTAGATTTCGTGGCCGTCGAATATCCAAGACCCGGTGCAATTATCGAAGGCGCCCAAACCAATGCATGGGACGTGGCCTTTGTCGTGATTGACCCGGAGCGAGCCAAGCAAGTCGATTTTGCGCCGCCCCATACGCAAAGCGATTTCACCTATCTGGTGCCGGCTGGCTCCTCGATCTACAAGGTTGCGGATGCGGACCAGCCCGGCATTCGCATCGCGGTGCCGCGTGGAGATGGTGTGGACCTCAGGTTGACGCCCCTACTGAAGAAGGCTGAATTGGTTCGCACCGACACCCTTCCCGCCGCTCTGGAACTGGTGCGCACCGGAGGTGCTCACGCACGAGCTGGGCCTCGCGCGGCACTGCTGGCAGAATCCGTCAGGCTGCCCGGCTCTCGGGTTCTAGCTGACGGCTTTGCCGTCATATTCAACGCGGCGATGGTGCCGAAGGGTCGCGCCGGGTGGCTTGCCTACGTCAGCGAGTTTATCGAAGAGGCGAAGGCGTCAGGATTAGTGAAGAAGACACTCGAGGACGCAAGCGTACGAGGGATTCAGGTAGCGCCTGCCGGAAGGCCGAGGCCCCAATAGCGGATGGCATGCACTATTTGTGCTAACTCAAGGTGCCTGATCTAACCAACACCGCCCTGCACGCCCACTCCTTTCCTGAGCGACGGGGATCAGTCTAATCCGACGGTACTGCCCACTTCCTCCCTGTCGGTATCACAAGCGGCACTATCAAGGCCCGATCTTGACGAGTCTCCGGCAATTCACACGCGGACGATCATCCGCATGCCACGTGTGAAATTATGTGTGGATCTGGGGCCGAACAGGACCATTCCAGACCAATTGGCGAGCGTATAACTTGTTGAATTACTTCCGCTGGGATGGTCTGGCGTGGAGCGGGTGATGGGAATCGAACCCACGTCTAAAGCTTGGGAAGCTTTCGTTCTACCATTGAACTACACCCGCGGGAAGGGGCATTGTACGCGCGATCCCGGCGCCCCTTCAACTCGCGGCCCCGCTTCGCGCGGGCTGCCGCGGCGGCGATTACGTCCTCTTCAGCGCGGCGGGCAGCGCGTAGACGTCGGCGTATCCCTTGGCGGTCACGGCGTCGCGCATCGACTGCACGATGAGCTCCCTCACCGCGAGCACCGCCCTGGAAGCCGGGCGCCTACGCGAGCGGGCGAGATGCAGGGCGCGGCATATCGGCGGTTCGGCGATGACATAGACGCGCACGCCGGCGCTCCTTGTCTGCTCGACGAGCGAGCTGAACGACAGTATGGTGCAAGCCAGGTTGCGCGCCACCGCGTCGCGAAGAAGCTGGACCGAGTCGAGCTCGAAGCGGACGTCGAGCGCGACGCCCTTATCGGCGGCCACGCGGTCAACGAGCGCGCGCAGCCCGTGCCTCGCGGTCGGCAGCGCAAGCGGATAGCGGGACAACTCCTCGAAGCGCACCGTGCGTCCGCGCAGCCTGCGCACGCGCAGCCGCGGCGGCACCGCGAGGCACAGGTTTTCGGTGTACATCGGCTCGCTCTCGATCCGGTCGTGTTCGGGTCTCGCGAAAGTCAGGCACAGGTCCAGTTCGTTGGAGGCGAGGAGTTCGTTCAGCTCCTCGCTTAGCCTGTCGACCACCGCGATCCTGAGTTCCGGGTAGGCCCGGCGCGCCCGCGAGAGCAGCTCGATCCCGAACAGGTCGCTCGCGCTGCGCGGCATGCCCACGTGCACCGTGCCGCGCGGCTGCCCGCCCGCATCGGCGACGTCGAGCTGCGCCTGCTCGATCTGCTCGAGAATGAAGCGCGCGTGCTCGAGCAGTCGCGATCCGGCTTCGGTGAGGCTGATCCCCCGCGAGTGCCGCAGCATCAGCGGCTCGCCGAGCTCCCGCTCCAGCTTCAGGATCTGCTGGCTCAGCGCCGGCTGCGCGACGTGGAGCCTCTCCGCCGCCTGGGTCAGGCTCCCCGCCGTGGCGACGCCCACGAAATAGCGCAACTGCCTGATATCCATCGATCGCCCAAGGCCCCCGACGCGTTGGGCGGATACTAGCAAATCCGGGGACATCGGCCAGAAGGCTTCGCTCTGGCTGCGATTGGAAATCCGTCTTGCATATTCGCACGCGACCGATCACCATCGTCAGCCTGGTACCCATGGAGCCCTGCACGAGCAGGGCACGTCCTGATGCAGCCTATGCACCCGCCCGGCAGGTTCGTCGCCCGCGCGCCGCTGCGCGCGCACGACGAGGACGAGCCGCACTTCCACGAATGGTCCGAGGAGGCGAAGGACGAGCTTGCCGCAACCCTGTGGAAGGTGGAGAACGTCGAGCTGACCACGGTCGGCATCGACATCGGCAGCTCGACCTCGCACCTGATGTTCGCCAAGGTCCACCTGCAGCGCAAGACCCAGCAGCTCTCCAGCCAGTTCGTGGTGGTGAGCCGCGAAATCCTCTGGCGCTCGCCCATCCTGCTCACGCCCTTTCTTCCCGATTACACCATCGACGCGGAGCGGCTGCGCGCATTCGTCGACGAGGCCTATCGCTCCGCCGGCCTCGCTCCCCGGGACATCGACAGCGGCGCGGTGATCCTCACCGGCGAGGCGATCAAGCGCAGGAACGCCCAGGCGATCGCCCAGATCTTCGCCTCCGACGCCGGCAAATTCGTCTGCGCCTCCGCCGGGCACCACCTGGAATGCGCGCTCGCCGCGCACGGCGCCGGCGCGACCGCGCTCTCGCGTTACACGCACCGGACGGTGCTCAACGTTGACATCGGCGGAGGCACAACGAAATTCGCGCTGATCAGGAACGGCGAGATCGTCGGCACCTGCGCGGTCGCGGTGGGAGGGCGCCTGGTGGCGTACGACGACGACGGCAGTCTCACGCGGATCGAGGACCCCGCGCTGCAGGCGGCCCGCGCGCTCGGCATCGACCTTCGCCTCGGGCAGCGGCCCGACGACGGGAGCCTCGACAGGCTGGTCGACGCGCTCTCCGAAATCGTGATCGGGATGCTCAGGCAGCAGCCGGCCGAGGGGCTGGCGAAGGAACTGCTCCTCACCGCGCCGATGGACACGGAGGTGAAGCCGCACTGGATCACGTTTACGGGCGGGGTCTCCGAGTACGTCTTCGGCCGCGAAAGCGCGACCTTCGGGGACATCGCCAAGCCGCTCGCCGAGCGGATCGTCCGGGCATTCGCGAGCGGCCGCGTCCCCCTGAAGATGATGGACCCCGGGCAGGGTATCCGCGCCACGGTCATCGGCGCCTCGCAGTTCACCGTGCAGGTGAGCGGCAAGACCATACACCTATCGGACAGCACCGAGCTCCCGGTGCGCAACGTGCCCGTGGTCTTCCCCGCGCTCGACCTGCACCGCGAATTTTCCGCCGCGTCGATCGCCGCGGCGATCGGCGCGGCCCTGGAGCGCGTCGACGCGGACGACTCGCTGCCCATCGCGCTGGGCATCCGCTGGCACGGCGACCCGTATTACCTGCGCCTGCGCGAGCTCGCCGAAGGCATCGCCAAGGCGGTCGGCTTCGGGTCGCAGCTGCCGCTCATCCTGATGGTGGACGGGGACGTCGGCGAGCTGCTGGGCCACATACTCGAGCACGAGCTGCACGTGACGCGCCACATCATCTCCATCGACGGCATCCAGTTGCGCGAGCTCGACTATGTCGACATCGGCAATCTGATGCAGCCCACCGGCGTGGTCCCGGTCGTGATCAAGTCGCTGCTTTTCCCCTCGCACTGAAGTTGAAACCCCGTCATTACACCGCAGGAGTCAGACCATGAGCGAAACCAAGGCGCCGCGGATCGGCGTCGATCCCTACCTGGACTGGTTAAAGGGGGAAGGCATCCCCACGATCGAGGACTTCGGCGTCGATCTGTTCAAGGTCGACACGCGTCCCTGGGCGCGCCTGGGCGTCGGGGCCGCGGCGGTGCACCTGAAGGGGCGCGGGGATTTCGTCAACATGTTCCTGCTCGAAATGGCCCCTGGCGCAGCGACCTCGCCCCAGCGCCACCTGTACGAGGAGGTGCTGTACGTCCTGTCCGGGCGCGGCAGCACGACGATCGAAGCCGCCGACGGGCGCAAGCACACCTTCGAGTGGGGGCCGAAGAGCCTGTTCGCGATCCCGCTCAACACGAAATACCGCCATTTCAACGGCAGCGGCTCCGAGCGCGCCCTGCTCGCCTCGACCACGAACCTGCCGGCCGTGCTGAACATGTTCCACAACGAGGCCTTCGTCTTCGACAACCCGTTCAGTTTCGAGGAACGCATGGGCCAGTCCAAGTACTTCACGGGCGAAGGGGACTTCACCCCGACGCTGCCCGGCCAGCACATGTGGGAAACCAATTTCGTGCCGGACCTGGCCGCGATCGAGCTCAAGGTCTGGGATGCACGCGGCAAGGGCAGCAAGAACATCATGTTCATCCTCGCCGACGGCACGATGCACGCGCACATCTCCGAGATGCAGGTCGGGACCTACAAGAAGGCCCACCGGCACGGGGCGGATTTCCACGTCATGTGCGTGACCGGAAGCGGCTACTCGCTCCTGTGGTACGAAGGCGAGCCGGATTTCCGCCGCGTCGACTGGAAGCACGGCACCGTGTTCGCGCCGCCGGACAGGATGTTCCACCAGCACTTCAACACCAGCCCCACGCCCTCGCGCTATCTCGCCACCGCCTTCGGCAGCCTGCGCTACCCGTTTACCGACAGCAAGCGCAAGTCGCTGACGGGCAGTGGCGCGGACGGATTGAAACAAGGGGGCGTGTCGACCAGCGTGAAACTGGGCGGCGATCAGATCGAATACGAAGACCAGTCGCCGAGGATACACCAGCTTTTCCAGGAGGCAACGCGCAAAGCGGGCGTCGAAGTGAAGATGGCCGCGTTCAGTTAGTTTTCGGCGGTTCCATCGCGCGCGCCTGAACCGGGAGACCCCGAGAGGAGGAAACCATGCTGCACCTGCTGCGACTTGCGACCGCGCTGTTCGTCATGCTGTCGGCGGCGGCCTTCAGTGTGGATGCCGCGGCCCAGTACCCGGCGAGACCCATCCGCCTGCTCGTGCCGATCGCGCCGGGCGGAGGGCCGGATATCGTCGCCCGGCTCATCGCGGCCAAGCTGGGCGAATCGCTCGGCCAGGCCGTGGTGGTGGAGAACCGGGCCGGCAGCAACGGCAACATCGCCGGCGACGCCGTGGCGAAATCGGCGCCCGACGGCTACACGCTGCTGCTCGGCATGGACAGCCTCCTCGTGATCAATCCGCATCTCTACGCGAAGATGCCTTTCGATCCCATGAAGGACCTCGCGCCCGTCACGAGCCTCGTCTCAAACGGGTTCTTCCTGGCGGTCAACCCCTCGGTACCGGCGAAGACATTCCCCGAGTTCATCGAATACGCGCGCCACGCCAATCCGCCGCTGCAGTACGCCTCGGGCGGCAACGGCAGCCAGCATCACCTCACCATGGAGCGCCTCAAGGCGCGTGCCGGCATCGACATGGTCCACGTTCCCTATAAGTCCGGCGCGCCGGCGACCACTGCCACGGTCGCGGGCGAGGTCGCCGCAATGATGTCAGGAACCTCGACCGCGGGACAGATCCGCGCCGGGCGCCTGCGCGCGCTCGCGTTCACCGGCCCCAAGCGCTCGCAAGTGCTGCCCGACGTGCCCGCGATTGCGGAGTTCTATCCGGACTTCGTGATGGTGCAGTGGTACGCATTGTTCGCCCCCGCCGGCACGCCGGAGGCCATCCTCTCGCGGCTGCGCGCCGAAGTGCAGAAGGCGCTGGTGCTTCCCGACGTCAAGGACAAGCTGCGCAACGCGGGCGGCGTGGAGCCCTGGCTCACCTCGCCCGAGGAATTCTCGGCCGAGATACGCGACGAATACGCCAAGTACGCGAAGCTGGTGAAGGACGTCGCGGCCAAGATCGATTGAAAGTACCTAAGCAGGCACAACCGTAACCAAGCAAATTGCCATGATTTGCCACCCCAAATCTCGCTATTTTGCGCAGTTGCGAAGTTGCAACTGCGCAAAATAGCGAGACCTATGCAAACCCAAAATCTTCGCCAGTTCCGTCAACTCGCGAGGACGTAGCTTGGGCTGAGCGCAGCGAAGCCCAACATCGCGCCCCTTCAATCCACTTTCGCGCCGCTGTCCTTCACGACCTTGCCGTACTTGGCGAAGTCGGCGCGGATCATCGAACCGAATTCCTCGGGAGTGGTGATGAAGGGCTCCAGGCCGCCCGCCGCGCGCAGCTTGCCCTGCACCTCGGGCAGCGCGAGCAGCTTGCCCACCTCGTCGCGAAGCCGGGCAAGAACCGGCTCGGCAATGCCGGCGGGGGCGAACAGGGCGAGCCACGTCGTGACGTCGTAGCCCGGATAGAACTCGCCGATCGAAGGCAGGTCCATCGTGCCGGGAGCGCGCCTGTTGCTCGCCAGCGCAAGCGCGCGCAGCCTGCCGGACTTGATGTGCCCCGAGACGGAATTGCCGCCGAACATCGCCGGCACCTCGCCCGCGAGTATGGCGATGGTCGCCGGCCCGCCGCCCTTGAAGGGCACGTGCACGAGGTCGATTCCCGCGCGCGCCTTGAGCATTTCCATCGCGAGGTGGTGCTGGCTGCCGTTGCCGATCGACGCGTAGAGCAGCGGCGGATTGGCGCGGCGCGCGTATTCGATGAACTCCTGGAAATTCTTCACCGGAAGCGACAGGTTGACCGAGAGGACCATCTGCGTCGTCACGAGGGTCGCGACCGGGGTCAGGTCCTTCAGCGTGTCGAGCGGCATCCTGGAGTAAAGGTGCGGATTGATCACGATCTGGCTGTCCGCGGACAGGAGCAGCGTGTAACCGTCGGGGGCGGCACGGGCGGTGATTTCGGAGGCGATGTTGCCGTTGGAGCCGGCGCGGTTCTCCACCACCACGGGCTGTCCCAGCGCCTCGGCGAGCTTCTGCCCCACCAGCCGCGCGGTGATGTCGGTCGCGCCGCCGGGCGGATTGGGCACCAGCAGCCTGATCGGCCGCGCCGGATATTGGGCCAGCGCGGCCGAGGCGACGAGCGCCGCGAACGCCGCTGCCGCAAGCGGGGTGACCCATCGCGTCATCATTGCCCTCCTCCTTCGGCGAGCCTTGGATTATGCCCCAGTTGCCAGCGTGCTAAGATTCGCTCGTCGATTCCGAATCCCGGTTTCACGTGATCCAGCTTTCCGTCAACGGCCAGGCGCGCCAGCTCGAACCGGGCGCGAACCTGGAGCGCCTGCTCCAGGCGCTCGAGCTCGCCGGCAAGAAGGTGGCCGTCGAGAAGAATGGCGAAATCGTTCCGCGCAGCCGCTACGCCGACACCGCGCTCGCCGACGGCGACAGCCTGGAGATCGTCGTGGCGGTAGGAGGGGGTTGAGCATGAATGCACCGACTGTCACCGCTGCCGCGGGCGATCCCCTGGTCATCGCGGGCCGGGCCTATTCCTCGCGCCTGCTGATCGGCACCGGCAAGTACAAGGACTTCGACGAGACCCGCCGCGCCGTGGAAGCGAGCGGCGCCGAGATCGTCACCGTGGCGATACGCCGCACCAACATCGGCCAGAACGCGAACGAGCCCTCGCTGCTCGACGCGGTGCCCCCGTCGCGCTACACCTATCTGCCCAATACCGCCGGCTGCTACACGGCCGAAGATGCCGTGCGCACGCTGCGCCTCGCGCGCGAGCTGCTCGACGGGCATTCGCTGGTGAAGCTCGAAGTGCTGGGCGACCCGGACACGCTGTTCCCCAACGTGATGGAGACCCTGGCCGCGGCGGAAACGCTGGTGCGCGAGGGCTTCAAGGTCATGGTCTACACGAGCGACGACCCGATCATCGCCAAGCGCCTCGAGGAAATCGGCTGCTGCGCGGTGATGCCGCTCGCCTCGCTGATCGGCTCGGGGATGGGCATCCTCAATCCCTGGAACCTGCAGCTCATCATCGCCCAGGCCCGCGTACCCGTGCTGGTCGATGCGGGCGTGGGGACGGCATCCGACGCCGCCATCGCCATGGAGCTCGGCTGCGACGGCGTGCTCATGAACACCGCGATCGCCAAGGCGCAGAACCCCGTCCTCATGGCGCAGGCGATGAAGAAGGCGATCGAGGCCGGGCGCGAGGCCTTCCTCGCCGGGCGCATGCCGAAGAAGTTCTACTCCGCCACTCCCAGCTCCCCGACCGCCGGCCTGATTCCTCCCAAGTCCGCCTGAGGGGGCGGGCCGCCCTTGGAGGAGCAGCGCCGTTCGATCCGCAGCTACGTGCTGCGCCAGGGTCGCGTCTCCGATGCGCAGCGCCGCGCCGTCGACGAACTGCTGCCGCGGTTCGGCGTGCCGTATCAGCGCGAGCCGCTGGACCTGGACCGCCTGTTCGGCCGCCGCGCGCCCAGAATCCTCGAGATCGGCTTCGGCATGGGAGAGACGACCGCCGCGATTGCGCAGTCGCACCCTGAGAACGACTACCTCGGCATCGAGGTCCACACCCCCGGCGTGGGCGCGCTCCTGAAGCGCATCGCCGAGCTGGGCCTTGCGAACCTGCGCATCGTGCAGCACGACGCGGTCGAGGTCCTCGAGCACATGCTCGCCCCGGCATCGCTGGACGGCGTGCACCTGTTCTTCCCCGATCCTTGGCCGAAGAAGCGCCACCACAAGCGGCGCCTCGTCCAGCCGGCCTTCGCCGCGCTGCTCGCCTCGCGCATGAAGCCGGGCGCCTACCTGCACGCGGCGACCGATTGGGAAGACTACGCGGTCCAGATGCTGGAGGTGCTGCACGCCGAGCCCGCGCTCGCCAACACCGCGGCGGGGTTCGCCGAGCGCCCCTCCACCCGTCCCGAGACCAAGTTCGAGCAGCGCGGGCTCAAGCTGGGCCACCGCGTCTGGGACCTCGTGTTCAGGAAGGCCTGATCGTCTCTCATGGAGCGGCGAATAGGCCTGATTCCATGCGGCTATTCGAGGCCGCTGCCCCGGCCGCGGGATGCTAACTTGGCACCCGATGGAACTCGAACAGCCCACTCTCGCGATACCGCAGGCGCTTCTCGCCGCGAGCTGGCACTGCCGCGCGGGCCGATTCGCGCAGGCGGAGAGCATCGGCCGCGAAGTGCTGGCGCTCGATCCGGACAACGCCGACGCCTGGCACCTGCTCGGCGTCGTCGCGCATCAGATCGGGGAGATCGGCGCAGGCATCGACCTGATCGGACAGGCGCTTCGCATCCAGCCGTCGAATCCGGGATTCCTGAACGACCTGGGCAACGCTCTGGCGGACCTCGGCAGGATCGAGGAAGCCGAGCGCAGCTATCGCGACGCATTGACCTCGGAACCGGGCTACGCACGCGGGCACTACAACCTCGGCATCGCGCTGCAATCGCTCGGCAGGCCGCAGGAGGCCGAGCGCAGCTATCGCGAGGCGGCGAGCCTCGATCCCGGCTATTTCGAGGCGCACAACAACCTCGGGAACCTGCTCAAGGACTGCGGCAGGCTCGACGAAGCCGAGCGCAGCTATCGCGCGGCGCTCGCGATCCGGCCCGACGCCGCCGACGCTCACAACAACCTCGGCATCGTGCTGCAGATGCTGGGCAGGTGGCAGGAGTCCGAGCGCAGCTACCGGCAGGCGCTTGCACTCGCCCCCGCCGACCCGAGGATCGGCTTGAACTGCTCGATCCTGGAACTGCTCAGGGGGGACTATGCGCACGGGCTGCAGCGCTACGAAGACCGGTTCCTCGGCGGAAACGAGAAAGCGACCGGCGGCTTTCGCCGGATGCTCGCCCGGCTCGACGGAATTCGATGGTGGCGCGGCGACGACATCGCGGGCAGGTCGTTGCTCGTCTGGACGGAACAGGGATTCGGCGACGGCATCATGATGCTGCGCTACCTGCCGCAATTGAAGCAGCGCGGCGCCGGTCGAGTGGCGGTGGTTTGCGAGTCCGAGCTGGTTCGAACGGTGCGCGCGATGACGGGCGTGGACGAAGTGATCGCGAAGGAGCAGCCGCTTCCGTCCGGACGATTCGACTTTCACTGCCCGGCGATGAGCCTGCCGCTGCGCTTCGCCACCCGCCTGGAAACGATTCCCGGAGCTGTCCCCTACCTGCACGTGCCGGCAGAGTCGTGCCGGCGCTGGGCGGACAGGCTGGCGCGAATCGATCGTCCCCGGGTCGGCCTGGTCTGGGCGGGCGGAGGGACCTTCGCGGATGACCGAAGGCGAAGCATCGGGCTGGTGTCGTTCGCGCGCCTGATGCGGGTTCCGCGGGCAAGCTTCGTGAACCTGCAAAAAGGCGCGGCGCCTGAACAGCTGCGTCAGCTCGGCCCGGGAATCGCCGACTGGATGGACGAGTGCGAAGACTTCCTCGACACCGCCGCGCTCGTGACGAACCTGGATCTGGTCATCAGCGTCGACACTGCGGTGGCGCATCTCGCGGGGGCGCTGGGCAAGCCCGTGTGGCTCCTGAACCGCTTCGAGAGCGAATGGCGCTGGCTGCTGGATCGCGACGACTCGCCCTGGTATCCGACGATGCGAATCTATCGTCAGGCGAGACGAGACGACTGGGACGAGGTGATGGAGCGCGTCGCCTCGGCGCTGGCAATGTGGGCGAGCGCGAGCGCCTTCACCGCCGCCTAGCCCGCCTTCACGCCTTTTCCTCTTCCGGCAGGAACATCTGCAGAAGGTCGTTGAGAAACCGGCGTCCGAGATCGGTCGGCCGGATGCGCTCGTGGTCGCGCAGGATGAGCCCGCGCGCCTCGGCCTGCGCGAGCGGCTTCTCCGCGGCGGTGATCGGCAGCCCGGTGCGCTCTGCGAACAGCGGCAGCGGGAAACCCTCGGTGAGCCGCAGGGCGTTCATCATGAATTCGAACACCGCGTCCTCGCGGCGGATCTCGTGCTCTTCCTGGAGCGGGTCCGCCGCACCGACGCGCTTCATGTATTCCTTGGGCTGCTTGTAGCGCACCTGCCGCAGGATCCCGTCCGGAAACGAGAGCTTGGAGTGCGCCCCGGCGCCGATGCCAAGGTAATCGCCGAAGCGCCAGTAGTTGAGATTGTGCCGGCATTCCCTGCCCGGCTTCGCGTAGGCGGAAGTCTCGTAGTGAGCGTATCCCGCCTCGGCCAGCCGCGCCTCGATCAGCTCCTGCATCGCCGCGGCGGCGTCGTCGCCCGGCACGTCCGGCGGATGCTGGAAGAACCGCGTATTGGGCTCGATGGTGAGATGGTAGAAGGACAGGTGCGAGGTGCCGAACGACACCGCGGTGCGCACGTCGACCTCCGACTCTTCCTGCGTCTGCCCGGGAAGCGCGTACATGAGGTCGAGGTTGATCTCTTCGTAGTGCTCGAGCGCGGTCTCGATCGCGCGCCGCGCATCGCGGTCGTCGTGGATGCGCCCAAGCGAGCGAAGGTGCCGCGGGTTGAAGCTCTGCACGCCGATCGACAGGCGATTCACGCCGGAGGAGCGGAAGTCGCGGAACTTCTCCCTCTCGAAAGTTCCCGGATTCGCCTCCAGCGTGATCTCGCAGTCGGGGGAGAGCGCGAGCCTCGCGCGGAACGCGCTGAGCAGTACGTCGATCGCCCGCGCCGAGAGCAGGCTCGGCGTTCCGCCGCCGAAGAAGATGCTTTGCACGCGCCGCCCCCACACCAGGGGCAGCGCCTGCTCGAGGTCCGTGATCAGCGCCCCGACATAGTCGACTTCCGGCACCCCCCCGCGCACTTCGTGCGAATTGAAGTCGCAGTACGGGCACTTGCGCGCGCACCAGGGAATGTGGACATAGAGGCCGAGCTGCGGCAACTGCGCAAGCCGGATGCCCGCAGCCCTCATGTCGTGCAGCGCGATGACCGCCATGCTCAGTCTTCCTGCTTGAGTTTGGCGATCAGCCTGCGCAGCGCCTTGCCGCGATGGCTGATCGCGTTCTTCTGCTCCGCGCCGAGCTCGGCAGCGGTCTTGCCGAGCCCGGGGACAAGGAAATACGGGTCGTAGCCGAACCCGTTCGCCCCCCGCGGCGCGTCGATCAGCTCGCCCGACCAGCGCCCCTCCGCGATGACGGGTTCGGGGTCTTCTGCGTGGTGCATCAGCACCATGACGCAGGCGTAGTGCGCGCGCCTGTCCTGCTTGCCCGCCAGCAACGAAAGCAGCCTGCGATTGTTGCGCTCGTCCTGCTCTGCGCGCCTCGCGCCGCCCTCCGCCGCGTCGGCCGCAAAGCGCGCCGAATGCACGCCGGGCTCCCCGCCCAGCGCGGCCACGCAGATGCCCGAATCGTCGGCGAGCGCCGGCATCCCGGCGGCCCGGCTCGCGTGCCGCGCCTTGGCGAGCGCGTTCTCGACGAACGTGGCGTGCGGCTCCTCGGCGTCCCCGATGCCGAGCTTCGCCTGCGGGATGATCTCGATCCCGAGCGGCGCGAGCAGCTCCGCAAGCTCGCGCAGCTTGCCCGGGTTGGAGGAGGCGACAACGATTTCCTTCATCCCACGATTCTATACGCGCTGCGCGGAAACGCTGTACGGAAAATCCTCCAAACCGATGCGCAGCTCGATACGTTACCCGATCCCCAGCGCCGCTTTCTGCTTGGCGATCAGCTCGCGGATGCCGCGTTGGGCGAGGACGACGAGGGCGTCCATCTGGGCTTGCGAGAACGGCTCGCCCTCGGCGGTGCCCTGGATTTCGACGAAACCGCCCGAGCCGGTCATCACCACGTTCATGTCGGTGTCGCAGCCGGAGTCCTCGTCGTAGTCGAGGTCGAGGATGGGCACGCCCTCGTAGACGCCCACCGACACCGCGGCGACGAAGTCGCGCACCGGACTCTGCGCGATCAGGCCGCGCCGCTCGAGCCCGGCGATCGCGTCGTGCAGGGCGACGAAGGCGCCGGTGATGCTCGCGGTGCGCGTACCGCCGTCGGCCTGGATCACGTCGCAGTCGATCTGGACGGTGCGCTCGCCGAGCGCCTCCAGGTCGATCACCGCGCGCAGGCTGCGGCCGATCAGGCGCTGGATCTCCTGGGTGCGCCCGCTCTGCCTGCCGCGCGCCGCCTCGCGGTCGGTGCGCGTGTGGGTCGCGCGCGGCAGCATGCCGTATTCCGCGGTGACCCAGCCCTGGCCGCGGTCCCTGAGGAACGCCGGCACCTTCTCCTCGACGCTCGCGGTGCAGATGACGCGCGGGCCGCCGAACTCGACGAGCACC
>Ga0080064_1001587_pt1 | contig 44761 bp, 38 predicted proteins | sample Subgrocontami54m_FD_69260 | JGI IMG/M metagenome (GOLD analysis project Ga0080064, IMG submission 69260) | Subsurface groundwater microbial communities from S. Glens Falls, New York, USA - GMW46 contaminated, 5.4 m (SPADES assembly) (version 2) ...
GCCCGAATCGAAACGCCTCAACGTGCTGCGGCGCGAATTCCGCGCCAGCCGCAATCACATGGCCATCGTGGTGGACGAATATGGCGGCGTCGCCGGCCTGGTGACCATCGAAGACGTGCTGGAGCAGATCGTCGGCGATATCGAGGACGAATACGACTTCGACGAAACGGAAGACAACATCCTGCCGGAATCGAGCGGCCAGTACCGGGTCAAGGCGCAGACCGAGATCACCGATTTCAACGAAGAATTCGGCACCACTTTCGGCGACGAGGAATACGACACGGTCGGCGGGCTGGTGATCAGCCGCTTCGGCCGGGTGCCCAAGCGCGGCGAGAGCATCGTCATCGGCGGTTTCAGATTCCAGGTAATGCGCGCCGACAGCCGCCGCGTGCACACCCTGCTGGTGCAAAAGCCACGGGATCAATGAATCCGGTCGCTACGGGATCAACGCATCCCGTCGCCGCGGGATCAACGCATCCCGGCGTCTTGAGACCTACACACGCCTCACTCGCCGCTTTCCTGCTCGGCGCGGCCACGGTGTTGGGCTTCGCGCCCTTCGGCCTCGCCCCGCTGCCTTTTTTCGGCGCGGCCGGGCTGCTCTGGCTGTGGCAGGGCGCGGCCACGCCGCGCCGCGCGGCCGGGTCCGGCTTTGCCTTCGGGCTGGGCCTGTTTCTCGCCGGCGTCAGCTGGATCTACGTCAGCCTGCACCAGTTCGGCGCCATGCCGGCGCCGCTCGCCGCCATCGCCACCTTGCTCTTTTGCGCCTTTCTCGCGCTGTTTCCCGCCCTGGTCGGTTACCTGCAAGCGCAGTTCGACCGCCCGGTCGCCATCAAGCAATTGCTGCTGATCCCGGCGCTATGGGCGCTCAGCGAATGGCTGCGCGATTGGATCTTCACCGGCTTTCCGTGGCTGTCGCTGGGCTATTCACAGACTGCGTCCCCGCTCGGCGGTTATGCGCCGCTCACCGGCGTATTCGGCCTGTCCTGGCTGGTATGGCTTGGCGCCGGACTGCTGCTCGCGCTAATGCGCGCCGGAGGGCGCGCCGCGGCGCTCGCCGGGCTCGCACTGCTGTTTGGCGCGGGCTACGGCCTGAAGCAGGTTGAATGGACCCAGCCGCAAGGCGCGCCGGTCACGGTGAGTCTGCTGCAGGGGAACATCCCGCAACAGCTGAAATGGGACGAGGCGCGCTTCGCCGCCACGGTCCGCTGGTACCAGCGCATGACCCGGGAGTCGACGGCGCACCTCACCATCCTGCCCGAGACCGCGATCCCGCGCTTTCTCGACCTGCTCGACCCCGAGTTCCTGCGCGCGCTCGCCCAAACGGCGCGCAGCCAGGGCGCCGATCTGATCATCGGCTTGCCGGTGCGCGAGGCGAGCGGGCGCTATTACAATAGTGCGCTCAGCCTGGGCGCCTCGCCCGTCCAGCGCTACGACAAGATCCACTTGGTTCCTTTCGGAGAATTCATCCCGTCCGGCTTCGGCTGGGTGCTCTCGGTGCTGCAAATCCCGCTCACCGATTTCTCGCGCGGCAGCGTCGCCCAGACGCCACTCACGCTTGCCGGGCAAAAAATCGCAATCAATATCTGCTACGAGGATGCATTCGGCGAGGAAATCATCCGCTTCTTGCCCGAAGCGACACTGCTCGTCAACGTCAGCAACGTCGCCTGGTTCGGCGATTCGCTTGCGCCGCACCAGCATCTGCAGATCGCGCAGCTGCGCGCGATCGAGACCGGCCGCTTCATGCTGCGCGCCACCAACACCGGCATGACCGCCATCATCGACCATCACGGCAACATCGCTGCCGTCCTTCCAGCCTTCACGCAGGGCACGCTGAACGGCACCGCCCAGGGGCGCAGCGGCGCCACTCCCTATGTGCGCTGGGGCAACGCACCGGTGATAGCGCTCGCGCTCCTCGTCTGCGGCCTGCTCATGCTGCGCCACAAGAAAGCGGCGGCGCCGGTATGATCCTGGTCGATATGATCCTGCTCGAACATGTCTAAAGCGACGCCGACATCATCGGTCCTGCCGTTCTTTCTGAGCTCCTTCGCATGGAATTTCGCACTGGGCATGACCTTTCCCCTGGTGCCCTTGTACGCCCACCAGCTGGGCATGTCGGGCGTAGGCATCGGCACCCTGGTCGCGCTGCCGGTGGTGGTGCAGATCAGTTTCAACCTGATCGGCGGCGCCTATACCGACCAGGTGGGCGGGCGCAGCCTGATGCTTGCCTCGTTCGTGCTCACCGCCGGCGCGGGTTCGGCGTTCTTTTTCGCCGCCGGCTTCTGGCTGCTGCTGTTCGCGCAACTCCTCATGGTGATGTCGCGCGCCATGTACTGGCCCGCCTCCTGGACCCTGGGCAGCGAAATGCCCGGCGGGCGCAGCCTGCAGATGGGGCGGCTCAATGCCATCACCAATGTCGGCCAGATCGCCGGCATGGCCGGTGCCGGCTTTTTTCTGCTCTGGTTCGGCTTCGGCCCGTCGTTCCTGGTGCTCGCCGCCATGGGCGCGCTGGCTTTCGTCCTCGGCTATCGCGTGCCCGAAAAGCGCAAGAACCCGGGGCGCAAGCCGCGGCGATTGTTCTCGGGCTACGCCCAACTCATCCGCCTGCGCGTGTTTCCTTTCGCGATCATGTGCGCCTATATCTCGGCCCTGCCTTTTTCGCTCAGCTTCTCCTTCTACCCCATCCTGTTCGTGGAGTACGGTTACGCCTCGGACGCAACCGGCACCATGCTCGCGCTGCGCGGCATTGGGTCGGCCATGGCAGGCCTGGTCGTCGCGCGCTATATCGATTACTCGGCGAAACTTTCGGTGCCCCTCGCCTGCGCCATTGCAACCGCGCTGTCGGTGGGCTTGATCGCAACCGCGCGCGAGGCATGGATGATCGGCCTCCTGATGGCCGCGATAGGTCTCGCCTCCGGCATTATGGTGCTGTTTTTCCAGATGCTGATCAGCGAGATCAGCACCATCGACAACCGCGGCTCGGCGCTGGCCTTGGGGGGCCTGGGCTGGGGGCTGTCACACTTTTCCACGCCCCTCGCCATGGGCTATCTCAACGACCACCTGGGCATCCTGCCCGCGTTCTACATTCTCGGCAGCTTCGCCTTCGTGTGGAGCCTCGCGCTCATCCCAATGCACCGCTGGGCCTTCGCCAAGCCGGACAAAAAACAGGACAATCAGGCGAACTCATGAACCTGCGCCTGAGCATATTGGACCAGTCTCCCATCATCAGCGGCCACACGCCCGCGCGCGCCGTGGCAGAAACCGTCAAGCTGGCGCAGGCGGCCGAAGCGCTCGGCTATCAGCGCTACTGGCTGGCGGAGCATCATGCCGTGGCCGCGCTCGCCGATCCCTGCCCGGAAATCCTGCTCACCCGCGTGGCGAGCGCGACCGAGCGCATCCGCGTCGGCACCGGCGGCGTGCTGCTGCCCTACTACAGCGCGCTCAAGGTGGCCGAGGTGTTCCGCATGCTGGAGGCGCTGTTCCCCGGACGCATCGACCTGGGTCTGGGCCGCGCGCCCGGGGGCGACATGCTCACCGCGCAGGCGCTATCGAACGGCCAGTACTCGGCGGCGGACCGCTTCGCCGAGCAGGTGCAGGATCTGGTCGGCTTCCTCGACGACGCGCTACCGGCGGATCACGCGTTCGCTCGGGTGAAGGCCATGCCGGCGGGACCGGCGGCGGCGCCCATCTGGCTGCTCGGATCATCGGACTACAGCGGCGCGCTCGCCGCGGCGCTGGGCCTGCGTTTCGCCTTCGCCCATTTCATCAGCGCCCAGGGCGGCGACGCCGTGACGCGCGCCTACAAGGCTCGCTTCCAGCCATCGACGCGCGAGGCGGCGCCGCACGCGGTCGTCTGCGCGTTCGTCATTTGCGCCGAGACTGCGGCCGAAGCGGAGAAGCTTGCCGCCTGCGTGGACCTGCGCCGGCTGCATATGGCGCAAGGCCTGAACATGCCGATTCCGACGCTCGCGCAAGCCGAGACGCAGAAATACTCGGAGCGCGAACTCGCCTACATCCGCTCGCAGCGCGCGCGCGCCGTCATTGGCGATCCGCGCCAGGTGCGCGAGCGGCTGCTGCAACTGCGCGAGCAATTCGACGCCGACGAACTGATGATCCTCACCATCACCGGCGACTACGCCAGCCGCCTCAGATCCTACGAACTGCTGGCGCGGGAATTCGAATCGCAGTGAAACAATCGCGCAACCTGACGCTCAAGCTCGCCGCGCCCGCGGATGCGGCGCCGATCGCGGCGATGTCGCGCGAGCTGATCGAGGCCGGGCTGCCCTGGTCGTGGACGCCCGAGCGCGTGGCGCGCAACCTCGCCCAGCGCGACACCCTGGTGCTGACGGCCCGCGACGGCGAGCGCCTGGCGGGCTTCTCCATCATGCAGTTCGGCGAAGAACGCGCGCACCTGTCGCTGCTCGCGGTGCGCCCCGATTACCAGCGCCAGGGCGTTGGCCGGTGCATGCTGGAATGGCTCATCGAATCCGCGCTCACCGCGGGCATCGCCGGCATTCATCTCGAGTTGCGTGAAACCAACCTGGGCGCGCGCCGCTTCTATCTCCGGCAGGGGTTCGCCGAAACCGTGCGCATCCCCGGCTATTACCGCGGCGCGGAAACCGCGGTGCGCATGCTGCGCGAGATCCGGATCAAGCGATAGGGCTAGAGGCTACCGAACTTGGAGGGGCGCCCTCGCCCCGACCGCACCTCGATCAACCGCCGGTCGGCCCGAGGGCGGGCCTCCTACGCCCAATGGAAGTCCTGTTGGAGGACAACCTGTGCCGATTTTGTGGGAGCAAGCTCGCTCCCACAGCGCTCACATCGAAATCGATCCCTCGCGGAAGTCGGACTTGTCCAGCCACACATTGAGGAGGACCGGCTTGCCGGCCTTGGCCGCAGCGCGTGCGCGCGCAAGGGCAGCGGGCACGTCGGCGATTTTGTTCACCAGTATCCCCTCCGCACCAAAGCCGGCCGCAACCTCGTGATAGGCAGTGCGTGCAAGCACCGTGGCCACGTCGTCATGGAGCATTTTCACCTGCTCGCGCGCAATCTGCGTCCAGCCGGCGTCGTTGCCGATGACGGCGATCACCGGTATGCCGTGGCGCGCGAAGGTATCGAAATCGATCAGACTGTAGCCGCAGGCGCCGTCACCATAGATGATCCAGACCTCGCTCTCCGGACGGCACAGCGCTGCGCCGAGCGCGAAACCTGCGCCTACGCCCAGCGTTCCGAACACGCCGGGATCGAGCCAGGAGAGCGGGCCGCGCGGATGAAGAATATAGGAGGCGGTGGCGACGAAATCGCCGCCGTCGGCCACCATCACGGCATTCTCACCCGCTGCCTGGTCGAGCGCGCGCAAGAACGCGATCGGATTCACGAACTCGCCGTCCGGCCTGGCTTGTTCCTCGATTTCAGCCTCGCGCTTCAGCTCGCGCACGCGCAATTCCTCGATCCAGGAGGTCCAGCGGCGGTCCGCCTGCGCGAGCGGCGCAACTAGGCGCTCGAGGAACAGGCCCGCGTCGCCGATCGCGGCGATGTCCGGCCGCCGGTTCATGCGCGCTTCCTTTGCGCTGCGGTTCGCGGCGATGAGCGCGGCGCCGCGCCGCACGTGGCGCCCGTAGTCGAGGCGGAAATCGCAGGGCACGCCCGCAAGTACGACGCAGTCGGACTCGCGCAGCGCCGCCCGGCGCTGGTGGCGCATCTGCAGCGCGTGATCGCGCCCGAGCAGGCCGCGCGCCATGCCCGACAGATACACCGGAATGCCCAGCTGTGCGACTGCTGCGGCGATGCGCGGCGCCTCGGGCGCAAGCGCGAGCGCCTGGCTGCCGATGATGATCAGCGGCCGCTCCGCCCGCGCCAGGGCGGCGGCTGCGGCCTCTACGCTGGAGGCGGACGCGGTCGGCGGCAAGACTTCGCGCGCCTGCGGCGCAGCCGCCTCGGCGCTGCCCGCGAACATTTTCTCCACATGCCGGTTGAGATAGAGGCGCAGCAGCCGGTCCGGAATCGACGTGCCGTTGCCGGCGGCGTCGGCGTACCACTGGCGGATGCTCGCTTCGGTGTATAGGAGATCGACCGGGCACTCGATGAACACCGGCCCCGGCACGCCCGCGCGCGCGACTGCGAACGCTTCCTCGACCGCCGGGCCCAGCTCGCGCACGCGCCGGATTTTCCTGAACAGCTTGACGTGCGGCGCGACGAGGGGGCGCTGGTCGATGTCCTGCAGCGCGCCGCGGCCCTGAAGCGCGGTGGGCGCGGCGCCGCCGAGCAGGACCACGGGCGACTGCGCGAGCTGCGCATTCTTGAGCGCGGTGATGCTGTTGGTGAGGCCAGGGCCGGCAGTCACCGCCGCGACGCCCGGCACGCCGGTCAGCCGCGCCACCGCGTCGGCGGCGAACACCGCGGTTGCCTCGTCGCGCACGTCGATGATGCGGATGCCGCGCGCCTTGGACGCGGTGAGTATGGGCGAGATGTGGCCGCCGCAGAGGGTGAACACGAAACGCACGCCGTGCGCCGCCAGCGCCGCGGCGACGCGGTCGCCGCCGTGTGCGACTATTGGTTCCATTTTCATCTAGCCTAATCCGGACAAGCCGGAAGCAAACAGTGCGGCTCCGGCCGGGAAAAAAACTTCATATCACGAACATGGGGGGCACGTAGCGCTTGAAAGCGCAGCCAGGGACGGATCTGGGTCATCGGGGCCTCAAGCGCAGGGGAGCCGGCGCAGCGCTCGCGCCGGCGGGCACAGCTTTTTTCCGCGATGCCATCCTACACCCGGGACGCGGCAAGGGATAGGAGGCTGGCGCTCGCAAGTCGCCCCCTATCCACGCCGATATCGCTGCAATTGGAGGCAGCTTGTTCTATGATCGCGATGTTTGCACACGAACGGTTGATGATAATCAAAGTGCCGGGGCCGATCCCGGTCAAGACTGCGTTCTGATCAACAGGTACTCACCGTGAAGATCGAGAAACCCGTCAATTTGGCAGGTGACCTGTGGGGCGGCCTGGCGGCGATGCTGGTCGCGTTGCCCTCCGCGATCGCCTTCGGCGTGACGATTTTCTTGCCTCTCGGGGCCACTTACGCGGCGCAGGGCGCCATCGCCGGCATTCTCGGGGTCACCGCGCTCGGCCTGATCGCCGGCGCCTTCGGCGGGACCAACCGCCTGATCACCGCGCCCTGCGCGCCCGCCGCGGCGGTGTTGTCAGCGCTCGCCATTCAGTGGTCTCAAAACGGCATCACGGCGGAATCGGCTGTGCTCATGCTGACCCTGATGGGACTCATTTGCGGGCTGATTCAGGTGGGTTTCGGCGCCGTCGGCCTCGGGCGTCTGATCAAATACGTGCCCTACCCGGTAGTCAGCGGCTATCTGAGCGGCGTCGGCCTGATCATTATCATCAGCCAGGTGCCGAAGTTTCTCGGCCCGCCGAAACAAGTCGCCTTGTGGGAAGGACTGGCCTCGCCGTCGCTGTGGCAGTGGCAAGGCGTCGCCGTCGGCGCAGTCACGATCGCGGTCATGGTGACCGCACCTATGCTCACCAAGGCCGTCCCGGCCGCAATCCTCGGGCTGGCGTCCGGCGTCATCGCTTACTTCGGCCTGGCCCTTGCAGATCCGGCCCTGCTCACGCTCCCGGGGAACGCCCTGGTCGTAGGGCCTCTTGGCGGCTCCGGCGTCAGCTTCGGCGAGGCGATCGCCGGACGCTGGAAGTCGATCGGTGGCCTGGACGTCGCCGAACTCGGCCGCCTGCTGGTTCCGGCGGCGACGCTCGCCGTGCTCCTGTCGATCGATACGCTCAAGACCTGCGTCGTGCTGGACGCGCTCACGCGGTCGCGTCACAACTCGAACCGGGAGCTAGTCGGACAAGGACTCGGGAATCTGGCCTCGGCGTTCATCGGCGGCGTGCCGGGCGCCGGCCAGATGGGCGCCACGCTGGTCAATATGTCGAGCGGCGCGCAGACGCGCCTGTCGGGCCTGATCGAGGGCGTGCTCGCGCTGATCGCGTTCCTCATCCTGGGAACGTTCATCGCGTGGGTGCCGATCCCGGCGCTCGCCGGCATCCTGATCGTGATCGGATTCCGCATGTTCGACCGCGCCAGCCTGCATCTGCTGAAATCGCGCGCGACCATACTCGACTTCGCCGTGATCGTGACAGTGGTGGTAGTTGCGCTGACGGTCAGTCTGATCGCGGCTTCGGGGGCCGGCATCGCGCTTGCCGTCGTGCTGTTCATCCGCGAGCAGATCCGCGGTTCGATCGTGCGCGGCAAGGCCTACGGCAACCAGATGTTTTCCAAGCGCGTGCGCCTTCCGGACGAGATGGCGATTCTGGAAAAGCGCGGCGATCATACGGCGATCTTCGAGCTGCAGGGAAGTCTTTTCTTCGGCACCACCGACCAGCTATATACGACTGTCGAACCCGAACTCAAGACGCGAACCTACATCATCCTCGACATGCGGCGCGTGCAATCGGTGGACCTTACGGCGGTGCACATGCTGGAACAGATCGAGGGCATGCTGGCCGAGCGCGGGGCGTACCTCATTTTCAGCCATCTCCCGGAAAACGTCCCCAGCGGCCAGGACATGCGCCAGTACTTCGATCAGGTCGGCCTGGTGAAGTCGGAGAGCCATATCCAGACTTTCAGCGAGCTCGATGAAGCGCTGGAGTGGGTCGAGGAACGACTCATCGAAGAGGAACATCTCGAGCGCATGCTGGAAAAGCCGCTTGAACTGCGCGAGATCGACGTCTTCCTCGGCCGCAAGGCGTCCACCCTCGCCGCGCTCGAGTCGTGCATGGACAAGCGCTCATACAAAGCGGGCGAGAAGATTTTCGCGCAAGGGGACGCGGGGGACGAAATGTTTCTGATCCGGCGCGGTGCGGTGCGCATCGTGCTGTCGCTGAGCGAAAAGCAGGGCCATCACCTGGCGACGTTCGGGCGCGGCGATTTTTTCGGCGAGATGGCTTTCCTCGACCCGGCGCCGCGTTCCGCCGACGCCCTGGCGTTCACCGACACCGACCTGTTCGTGCTCTCGCGCACGCGCTTCGACACCCTGGCCGAGGAGCACAAGAAACTGGCGATGGGGCTGGTACTGAGCGTCGCCAGGGTGCTGTCGATCCGCCTGCGCTACGCCAACGCGGAGTTGCGCGCGTTGCATGTGTCCTAGGCCCCGTCTACACCCGGCGCATTGCAGTCAGCGCTTGAGACTCTCATGTGTTCAAGGCAGACAGTCTGTTATTGTTCGCGGCGGCCGCGGCATCGAATTCTGCGGCCCGATCGCCCCGCGCGCGACGACGGAAGCCGCGCGGCAGCACCCCGTCTCTGCCGTGCGTACACCATCGCGGCTGCACGCTGCCTGGACAGCCGTGGTATTGTCTGTATCGTCTACTCGAAGTATTCTCAGGTCCCCGCCCTGATGTCGATTCGCCGAAAGCGTTCATCAGGCTGACCGCAACGGAACTCGACGAAGAAGCAACGATGGGCTGCAAATTCACGCGATTCACAGCGCTTGCCGCATTCCGGCGGTCTTCGGCCTGCGATCGCGGGCAAGAAATCGCCCGCCGTCACCGCCTGCGCGAGACCGGGCCGGAATGACTGCGCCAGTACGCCGGGGAACCACGGCCGCAACGGAGTTCCCGTGGCCCGCTCCGCCGTATTTCGAGTTCGTGCAGGAGAAGGACGACTCCGGCTGGGCCGATTGCGTGCTGGCTTTCAGGGACGGCACAAAGGCAAACGGTCGGCTGCGCAGCTTCCTGGCGGATGCGGCGCTGCTGACGTTTCAGCCTAACGGCGGGAGTGAAGCCGTCAGTGTCCCGTTTTCCGCTCTGCTGAAACTGCAGTTGCCGCGACCTCTAGCGCTGAGACGCGAGACGCTGCCGGCCGCCGCGACCGCCGCTGAAACCGAAAAACTCCGGCGTTCGGAACGCTACTCGTTCCGAATCGAACTGGTGAACGGCGAGCGATTCCTGGGGGTGACCCTGGGCTACGTCAGCGCGCTGTGCGGTCTGTTCCTGTATTTTCCGGAAGCAAACGGCGATGTCGCCCGCTGTTTCGTGCCGACGCAGGCGGCGAAAACCTGCAGCATCGATGCGCCGATCGGACAGGTACTGGTCGATCAGAATGCAGTTTCGCCCGAAGCAGTGGGAGCCGCGCTGAACCTGCAGGCGATGATGCGCACGCAAAAGCTCGGCCACTACCTAACGCAGAACAAATTCGTGTCGCCGGACCAGCTTGTGGCGGCGCTGGAACTCAAGCGCGATCGCCCCAATCAGAGGCTGGGCGAAGCGTTGATAGAACTGGGCTACATTTCCAGGCTGGAACTGGACATGGCGCTGGGGAGCGATGCCCTGGAGCGCACGATGCCGATCGGGCAGATCCTGCTGAGAAAAATGGGCATCGTGGATGAGCAGGCGATCAACGGGGCGATGGCGAACAAGCTGGGCATCCCCAGGGTCAATCTCAAGACCAAGATCCCCCTCGACATACTCGCCAAGATTCCCACGGCCGTCGCACACCGTCGCCGCGTCATGCCGCTGTGCGAAGCGGAAGGCGCGCTGATCGTGGCGATCCAGAATCCGATGGATAACGCGGTTCTGGAGGAGTTGCGCGCGATCACCCAAATGAAGATTCTGCCGGTGTTCGCCTCCGCGGAGGACATCGCCAGCTCGCTCAGGAGCCACTACGGTGCCGCACCGAATGCCGGAATTACGGTGCCACCCATTGTCGATCGCAGAAAGACCAGCAGGCTGGCGCCCCAGGCGGCCGACCCGATGGGACGCACCGAGGCCGGAGTGCAGGAATTGATCTCCCGGCTGGCGGCGGAGAGCGGCAACCAGGATATCGCCGAGCAGCAGGCGGTCAGCAGCGACAGCGCGCTGGTCGGGCTGGTCAACAGGATGATCCTCGATGCGGTCGAGCAAAAGGCCTCGGACATCCACATCGAAGCCAATCCGAGCCCCAAGACCACGCACGTTCGTTTCCGCAAGGATGGGACCCTGGTGAACTATCTTGACCTGCCCGCCCAGTTTCGCAACGCCGTGGTCTCCAGAATCAAGATCATGAGCCAGCTCGACATCACGGAGCGCCGCAAACCCCAGGACGGCAAGATCGACTTCAGCCGGTTTGGCCCGGCTGCGGTGGAGCTGCGGGTCGCGACCGTTCCCACAACCAGCGGCCTGGAAGATGTCGTCATGCGCGTGCTTGCGGCAGCCAAACCGGTTCCGATGGATGAACTGGGCCTGGAGACGGGGGCTCTGAATTCCATAAAGAGGCTCATTTCCAAACCGCACGGGCTGTTCCTCGTGTGCGGCCCCACGGGCGCGGGGAAGACCACTACGCTGCACTCATTGCTCGCGTTTCTCAATACGTCCGAGCGCAAGATCTGGACCGCGGAGGATCCGATCGAGATCACGCAGGCCGGGCTGCGCCAGGTCCAGGTCAACGCCAAGATTGGCTGGACTTTTGCCGTTGCCATGCGCAGCTTCATGCGCGCCGACCCCGACGTCATCATGGTCGGCGAGATGCGCGATGCCGAAACGGCCAAGATCGGCATCGAGGCATCGCTGACGGGCCACCTGGTGCTGTCGACCCTGCACACGAACAGCGCGCCGGAGAGCATTGTGCGGCTGCTCGACCTGGGCATGGATCCGTTCAACTTCGCCGACGCGCTGCTCGGCGTTCTGGGCGAACGCCTGGCGCGGCGGCTTTGCCCGGAATGCAAGACCGGATACGTGCCGACTGCGGTGGAGCTCGAAGAGCTGGTGCTGCAATACTGCAGCGAGACTGCGATCGATGCGCGCAAACAAATGAAAGCATGGACCGAGAGTCACGGCGGTGCCAACGGGAAAATCACTCTGTTCCGCGCGCATGGCTGCGAGCACTGCGATCAGACCGGGTATCAGGGCAGGATCGGGCTGTACGAACTGCTGGTGGCCGACCCCGCGACGAAACGGCTGATACAATCCCGGGCGCCCGTAGCCGAGGTAAGAAGCGCGGCCATCATGGCGGGCCTGCGCACCCTCAGGCAGGACGGTATCGAGAAAGTCCTCCAGGGCGTCACCGATGCCCATCAGGTGAGCGCGATCTGCAACTGAAAGATTCCTGAGCCCGCGGCAGCGGGCGCGCTGTGGCCGCCACAAGGAATATCGCGGAGCTAAAAAAAACCGGATACCGCGCGCTCATCCCATCCCGGCGCGGTCGCGGCCCGGCTGCGCGACCTTCGCCTCAAGCACCGATAAATTCGCGAATCAGGCGATTCAGCCGCTCGGGCTCTTCGTGCATGACCCAGTGCGAGGCCTCGGGCAGACGCTCGATGCGAAGATCGGGCACGCAGGCCTGCAACCCGTCCAGATTGCCCGGCAGCAGCGCCTGGTCGCGCATGCCCCAGACCACCAGCGTCGGCACGCGCACCATGAAGTCGGCAGGGTCCAGCTGCACGGCTTTCGCGCCGGGATCGTCTCCGATCGGCGGGTATAGCGGCGAAGCGCGGTAGTAATTCAGGCTGCCAGTGAGCGCGCCCGGCTGCGACCAGGCCTCGACATAGGCGGCCCTCTCCACCGGATCGACCGTGCCCCTGCCCCAGCCTTCCAGGGTCATCTTCGCCAGGCGTTCGTAATTGTTCTCCGACAGCACGCGCTCGGCCTTGTCGCTCCGGAGCAGATTCATGTACTGGCTCGCCTCAGCTTGCGCCGGGTTATGCGCCAGTTCGCGCGCGAACATAACCGGATGCGGCGAATTGACGATCACCAGCCGGTGCAGGGTCTGCGGGTGCGCCATGGCGTAACCCCAGGCGATGGCCCCGCCCCAGTCGTGCGCCACCAGTACGAATTTCTTCTGCCCCAGGTGTTCGGCCAGCGCTCGGACGTCCTCGATCAGGACGCGCGCCTTGTATTGCTTCACGTCGGCGGGGCGGTCCGAGAGGTTGAAACCGCGCAGGTCCGGCGCCACCGCTAGATGGTCGCGTCCAAAATCCTCCAGCTGCTTTTTCCAGCAATACCAGAATTCCGGAAAGCCGTGCAGGAACAGGATCAGCGGCCCCTCCCCGGCATGGGCGTAATGCAGGCGCACGCCGTTGACGCTGGCGTAATCGTGGCGAATGGCGGTCAAGGCGGGTGCGTCAATCAAATCGGCCGAAATCCGGCTTGCGCTTTTCGAGAAAGGCGCTGAAGGCTTCCTTCGCCTCGGGCGAATCGAGGCGCTCGCCGAAATAGCTGGCCTCCAGTTTGATCTGCTGCGCCACCGCCGCCATCTGGCCCTGCTTCATCAGCCGCTTGGTGAGGCGCAGCGACGCGGCCGGCTTGCTTGCAAGCTTTTTCGCCTGCGCCATGGCGGTGTCGAACAACCGGTCTTCGGGCACCACTTCGGTGACGAGGCCGATTTCCTTCGCCTTCTGCGCCGTGAAAGGCTCGCCCAGCAGCAGCAGTTCGGCGGCACGCTGGTAGCCGATCAGCGCAGGCAGCAGCAGGCTGGACGCGGCCTCGGGGACGAGCCCCAGATTGACGAACGGCAACTGCAAGCGCGCATTCGGCGCCGCGTACACCAGGTCGCAGTGCAACAGCATCGTGGTGCCTATGCCCACCGCCGCCCCCGCTACCGCGGCAATGATCGGCTTTTGCGCCTGGCTGATGCCGTACAGGAACTGGAACGCCGGCCGCTTGTCGTCGCTCGGAGGATTGTCGAGAAAGTCCTGCAGGTCGTTGCCCGCGGTAAACAGGTCGGCCTTGCCGTGGATCAGGACCACGCGCACCTTGCTGTCCGCCTCGGCTACCTTGATCGCGTCGGCCATGGCCTGGTACATGGCCGCGGTCAGCGCGTTTTTCTTGTCCGGACGGTTGATCTCGATGCGCAGGATGCCGTCTTTGTTCTCGGTGAGGATATTTTTCATTTGCGCTCGCAGGACGACAGCAAGAGAAACCGGACTTACGCGGTCGGCAGCTTATGCCCCTTGTAGTCCTCGCGCAGCTTGGTCTTCAGGAGCTTGCCCGTGGCGGTATGCGGCAACTGCTCGACGAACACCACGTCGTCTGGCAGCCACCACTTCGCCACCTTGCCCTCGTAGAATTTGAGCAGTTCTTCGCGCGTGACGTTCGCGCCCGGTTTTTTCACCACGATCAGGAGCGGCCGCTCGTCCCATTTGGGATGGGCGCAACCGATCACCGCCGCCTCCGCCACCGCCGGATGGCCGACGGCGATGTTTTCCAGCTCGATGGTGCTGATCCATTCGCCGCCGGTCTTGATCACGTCCTTGGAGCGGTCGGTGACCTGCATGTAGCCATCGGGGTCGATGGTGGCGACGTCGCCGGTCGGGAACCAGCCGTGTCCCTTGGCGTCCCGAAGCAGAGGATCGCCGCCTTCGCCTTTGAAATAGCTGCTGGTGATCCACGGGCCGCGCACCAGCAGGTCCCCGAACACCTTACCGTCCCAAGGCAACTCCTTGCCCTCGCCGTCGACGATTTTCATGTCCACCCCGTAAATCACCCGGCCCTGCTTCGCCTGCAGCGCGAGCTTCTGCTCTTTCGACAGGCCGAGGTGCTTGGCCTTGAACGTGCACGCGGTGCCGAGCGGGCTCATTTCGGTCATGCCCCAGGCGTGCAGCACCTGCACGCCGTACTCTTCCTGGAAACTCCGGGTCATCGCCAGCGGGCAGGCGGAGCCGCCGATCACCGTCCGCTTCATGGTGCTGAACTTGAGTTTGTTCTGCCCCATGTATTGCAGCAGCGCCAGCCAGACGGTGGGCACGCCCGCCGACACGGTGACCTTCTCCGCCTCGAACAGCTCGTACAGGCTCTTGCCGTCCATGCCGGCGCCTGGGAACACCAGCTTGGTGCCGACCATGGCGCAGCCATAGGGCAGGCTCCAGGCGTTGGCATGGAACATCGGCACCACCGGCAGCATCACGTCGCGCGCGGAAATGTTGAGCCCGTCGGGCAGCGCCGCCGCATACGCATGGATCACGGTCGAACGGTGCGAGAACAGCACGCCCTTGGGGTTTCCCGTGGTGCCCGAGGTGTAGCACAGGGACGAGGCCGTGTATTCGTCGAACTGCGGCCATTCGTAATTACCGTTCTCGGCGCCGACCAGCTCCTCGTAACAAAGCAGATTGGGAAGATCGACCTTCGGCATGTGCGAGCGGTCGGTCATCGCGATCCAGCCTTTCACGCCTTTGCACGCGGGAGCGAGCTTCTCCGCCAGCGGCGCGAAAGTAAGGTCGAACAGCATGTAGCTGTCTTCGGCATGGTTGACGATATAGACGAGCTGGTCGGGGAACAGGCGCGGGTTGACGGTGTGCATCACCGCTCCCATGCCCGATATGCCGTAAAAGGCCTCGAAATGGCGGTAACCGTTCCAGGCGAGCGTGCCGACGCGGTCGCCCTCTCCTACGCCCAGCCGGGCAAGCGCCTGCGCCAGTTGCCGCGCGCGCTTGTGCGCATCGCGGTAAGTGTAGCGATGCAAGGCGCCCGTGCCGTCCTTGGCCGGGCCTTCGACGGTGCGCGACACGATCTCGGTGTCGCCGTGATGCCGGTCGGCATGTACGATAAGCGAAGAAATAAGCAGTGGAATGTCCTGGATCAGGCCGCGCAACATGGTGTTCCTCCAATATGAGCAGAAATTTTTTATTGACGGTCGAAGTTACGCTGCCGCAGAATCGATGTCAATCAAGGCGCGCCGGAAGCGGCGCACACCCCGTCCCGACCTTCGACCCAGACAAGCAAGCTCTCCGAGGACGCTTGAGGACGTTTGATTCAGATCAATATATCCTGTAGCCTGCGAAACGATACTTGTCGTTCGTCACTTGTACCGTCCTCGCCGTCGGACAATCTGCAGCGGCCCGTGACAGGCGGGGCAGCACAATAAGCCAGCAGTAAGCAGTCAGAGCCTCCTTCTTGGGGGCTCCATCAAAGGAGGATATATGTTCAATCTCAAACGCGCCCCTGCGGCTCTGTTTCTGGTTTCAGCCTTGTTTGCCGGTTCCGCTTATGCGCAAACGGTCAAGATCGCTTACATCGACCCCCTTTCCGGGGGCATGGCCAACGTCGGCGAGCAAGGACTGAAGCAGTTCCAGTTCGTGGTCGACGACATCAACAAGCGCAATCTCACCGGGGGGCCGAAGCTGGAAATGGTCGGCTTCGACAACAAACTGAGCCCGCAGGAAAGCCTGAACGTGCTGAAGAAAGTGATCGACAGCGGTATCCGCGTCATCACTCAGGGCAACGGTTCCTCTGTCGCCGGCGCGCTGATCGACGCGGTCGACAAGCACAACGAGCGCAACCCGGACAAGACCATCCTATACCTGAACTACGCCGCGGTGGATCCGGACTTCAACAACAGCAAATGCAGCTTCTGGCATTTCCGCTGGGACGCCAACAGCGACATGAAGATGGAAGCCATGACCACCTACATGGCCAAGGACCCGAAGATCAAGAATGTGTATCTGATCAATCAGAACTATTCCTTCGGGCAGGCGGTATCGCGCGCCGCCAAGGAACTCCTGGCGCGCAAACGTCCCGACATCAAGATCGTCGGCGACGACCTGCATCCGCTCGCCCAGGTGAAAGACTTCGCGCCCTACGTCGCAAAAATGAAGGCAGCCAACACCGACGTCGTCATCACCGGCAACTGGGGCAACGACATGGCGCTGCTGATCAAGGCGGCGAAGGATGCGGGATTCCAGGCGCCGTTCTACACCTACTACGGCGGCGGCTTGGGCGCGTTGCCGTCGATCGGCGAAGCGGGCGAAGGCAAAGTAAAGCAGATCACCGAATGGCACAGCAACATCGTGCCGAACAAGACGGAAAAATTCGCCAACGACTTCAACAAGAAATACGGCGTCCCGCCAGAGTACCTGACCTTCTATTACCTGCGCGTCAACACGCAAATGTACATGTTGGCCGAGGCGATTAAACAGGCCAAGTCCGTCGACCCCAAGGCCATCGCGCTGAAGCTCGAAGGCATGAAGTACCAGAGCGACACGGGCGAAGTGGAGATGCGCGCCGTCGACCATCAGCTGATCCAGCCCATGTACATCTCCACCATCGCCAGGGCCTACGGTGACGGCAAAGACCCGAAGAAGCCCAAGTTCATTGGCACGGACAAGGTGGTCAAGTACGACGTGGAGAATACCGGCTTTGGCTTTAAGACCGACGCCCGGATCGAGGGCTACGTCACCGCTCAGCCGACTTCCTGCAAAATGAAGCGGCCCTGAGAAGCCTGAATTTTGCGATATAGCTAGAATAACGGCCGGGCGAATGTGCCCGGCCGTTGTTTATGCGACGCCGGTTTTCGTGAATCCAGGTTCCTGAATCCCGCGCCATGGAATTCTTCCTGATCTCGATGTTGAACAGCCTCTCGTATGGGCTGCTGCTGTTCATGCTTTCATCGGGACTCACCATCATTTTCAGCATGATGGGAGTGCTCAATTTCGCGCATGCGAGTTTTTACATGATCGGGGCCTATTTCGCCTATCAGATCAGCACCTACATCGGCTTCTGGCCCGCGCTCGCGCTCGCTCCCCTCCTGGTGGGGGCGGTGGGCATGGCGGTCGAGCGCTATGGCCTGCGCACAGTGCACAAATACGGTCACGTAGCCGAACTGTTGTTCACCTTCGGCCTTGCCTACCTGATCGAGGAAACCGTGCACCTCATCTGGGGCCGCGCGTCGGTTCCATACAAGGTGCCGCCTTCGCTCGAAGGTGCGGCATTCACCCTATTTTCGACCGACTATCCGATCTATCGCGTATTCATGATGGCCGTGTCGGTCAGCATGCTGATCGGCATTTACCTCGCGCTGACGCGCAGCCGCATCGGTCTCGTCATACAGGCAGCGCTCACTCATCCACAGACGGTGGAGGCGCTGGGCCACAACGTGCCGCGCGTGTTCATGCTGGTGTTCGGCGGCGGCTCCGCGCTGGCCGGGCTCGCCGGAGTGATCGGCGGCAACGCCTTTATCACCGAACCGAACATGGCCGCTGCAGTCGGCCCCATCGTATTCGTGGTCGTGGTTGTGGGCGGCATGGGCTCGCTCGCTGGGGCATTCCTCGCTTCGTTGCTGATCGGGGTATTGCAGACCTTCTCGGTCGCACTGGACTACTCCTTCGTCGATCTGTTCTCCCGGCTCGGAATTACGGTCGGCCCGCACACGCCGCTGGCGCCGCTATGGGATCTCACCATCTCGCAGACCGCGCCAGTGCTGCCCTACCTGCTGATGGTGCTGATGCTGATCTTCCGGCCCAAGGGCATTATGGGAACGCGAGAAGGTTAGCAACGTTACACGAAACAGATGGCAAAGCTCAAATACAGGCCGATCAACCTCGGGCGCTGGATCGTCTGGGGCGGCACCGCCCTGGTGATGATCATGCTGCCGCTGATCCTCACCGCGGGCTTTACGCTCACGCTCCTGAGCCAGATCGGCATCGGCATCATATTCGCGCTGTCCTACAACATGTTGCTGGGCCAAGGCGGCATGCTCTCCTTCGGCCACGCGGTGTACGCCGGCCTGGGCGCCTATTTCACCGTGCATGCGCTCAACCTGATCGGCAAAGGCAGCTTCACCATTCCGGTGACGCTGCTGCCGCTCGTCGGCGGCGCGGCAGGCCTCGTGTTCGGCGTCATTTTCGGCTATGTCACCACCAAGAAATCCGGCACCACTTTTGCCATGATCTCTCTTGGCATCGGTGAAATGGTGTTTTCCTGCTCGCTCATGTTCCCGGAATTTTTTGGCGGCGAGGGCGGCATTACCACCAACCGCGTTATCGGCCAGCCTTTCCTCGGCATCACCTACGGGCCGGCGATCCAGGTGTACTACCTGATCGTGGCCTGGGCACTCGCATGCATGGCGGCGATGTTCGCCTGGACCCAGACTCCGCTGGGGCGCATGGCCAACGCCGTGCGCGACAATCCAGAGCGCGCCGAATTCGTCGGTTACGACACCCATATGGTGCGCTTTCTCACGCTGGTGCTGTCCGGCTTTTTCGCCGGCATTGCCGGCGGGCTGACTTGCCTCAATTACGAGATCGTGACCGCCGAGAACGTGGGCGCGCTGCGCTCGGCCGGCGTGCTGTTCGCGACGTTCATCGGCGGCGCCGGCTTTTTCTTCGGCCCCATCATCGGCAGCATCGTGTTCTACACCATGGTGACCGCAGTTGGTACTCTGACCAAGGCCTGGGCGTTCTACCTCGGACTCCTGTTCCTGGTCATGGTGCTGTACGCGCCGGGCGGTTTCGCCAGCCTGATGGTGATGCACGTGCCGGTGATCAGGGCGCGGCTGATGCGCCGCCTGTGGCTGCCCTATGCCGCCTGCGTAGTTACCGGCATGGTACTGCTCACCGGCCTGATGAGCCTGGTGGAAATCGCGTATCACTATTCGCTCGAAGCCAACACGGCGCCAGAGATGACGCTGTTCGATTTCACCTTCAACGTTACCGACGCCACGCCCTGGACCGTTGCCACCGGCCTGCTCGTCGGCGGTTTCATCATTTCACGCTTCGCCTGGAAGGCCGTCGGCCGCGCCTGGGCCGACATCGTCCACGTCATGCAGGAAAAGGGGGCGGCGTGAGCGTCGCGATCGAACTCAAGGGGGTGACGAAGAGTTTCGGCAACACTGCGATCATCCGCGGCGTCGATCTCGCCGTCCCCCGCGGCGAACGCCACGCCATCATCGGCCCCAACGGCGCGGGCAAGTCCACCCTGTTCAATTTGATCAGCGGACGCTATGCCGTGTCTCAGGGCAGCATTCTGCTGAACGGCGAGAGCATCACCGGCCTGAAGCCGTTCGAAATCAACCGCAGGGGCCTGTCGCGCAGCTTCCAGGTCACCAACATCTTCCAGCGCATGTCGGTGTTCGAGAACATCCGCTGCGCCGTGCTTTGGTCGCTGGGCTACAAGTATTCGTTCTGGCACCGGCTGGGCGGCCTGAAGGACGCGAACCAGCGCGCCGAGGAAGTGATGGAATCGATCGGGCTGAAGCGGCGCCGCGATACCCCGGCCGGCGTGCTCTCCTACGCCGAGCAGCGGGCGCTCGAAATCGGCGTCACCATCGCCGGCGGCGCCGAAGTCATCCTGCTCGATGAACCCACCGCCGGCATGAGCCGCACCGAGACCGCCGACGCAGTCGAACTGATCCGCAACGTGAGCCAGGGCAAGACGCTGATCATGGTCGAGCACGACATGGGCGTGGTGTTCGATCTTGCCGACCGGATATCGGTGCTGGTGTACGGCGAAATCATCGCCTGCGACGCGCCGCAGAACATCCGCCGCAACCAGGCGGTGCAGGAAGCCTATCTCGGCACGGAGGCGCACTGATCATGCTGGAAGTCAAAGACCTGCACGCCTACTACGGTAAGAGTCACATCCTGCACGGTGTCCATCTGCAGGTCGGCCGGGGCGAGATCGTCAGCCTCCTGGGCAGGAACGGTGTCGGCCGCTCCACCACCATCAAGGCCATCATGGGCCAGGTCGATGCCGAGGGTTCGGTGCTGTTCAAACAAGAGCAGATGCTGGGGCTAAAGGCCTACCAGATCGCGCACAAGGGCCTGGGCTATGTGCCGGAGAACCGCGACATCTTTCCCGCGCTCACGGTGGAGCAGAACCTGATCCTCGGCGTGAAAGGCGCGAAGCCCGACAAAGCCGCGCGCTGGAGCCTCGCGGACATGTACCGCCTGTTTCCGCTCCTGCAGGAGCGCGCCAAGGTCGAGGCCGGCATGATCTCCGGCGGCGAGCAGCAGATGCTGACGCTGTGCCGCACCCTGATGGGCGACCCGGACCTGATCATGATCGACGAACCCACCGAAGGCCTGGCGCCGAAGATCGTGGAGTTGGTGGCCGAGCTGTTCAACGAAATCAAGAACCGCGGCGTATCGATCCTGCTGGTAGAGCAAAAACTGGCGATCGCGCTCGACATTTCGCAGCGCCTGTACGTCATGGGCCACGGTCACATCGTATTCAAGGGCACACCGCAGGAACTGCGGGAAAATAGTACAATTCGCAAAGAGTGGCTCGAGGTATGACCTCGAGGTCCTCAACAACGGAATTCACCGCAGAGGACGCAGATTACGCGGAGAGTTTTGCGCGGTTTCCCCTGCGTCCTCTGCGGTTCAAGTTTTTTCCCAGGAGTCTCCATGAGTGCAAACTACGAAGTCAAAGGCAGTACCGCCGTCATCGCCCTGAACAACCCGCCGGTCAACGGCCTCGGCCACGCGACCCGCTCGGGCATTTTCGACGGTCTCAAAAAAGCCCTGGCCGACAACACGGTCAAGTCGATCGTGATCACCGGCGCGGGCAAAGCCTTCTCCGGCGGCGCCGACATCAAGGAATTCAATTCGTCCAAGAGCTTCGCCGAACCGAACCTGCACACGGTCATCGCGGCAATCGAGGCTGCCGACAAGCCGGTGGTCGCCGCAGTGCATTCGGTCGCCATGGGCGGGGGCCTGGAGCTGGCCCTGGGCTGCCATTATCGCGTGGCCGTCCCCGGGGCGCAGATCGCGTTTCCGGAAGTGAAGCTCGGCATCCTGCCCGGCGCCGGCGGCACCCAGCGCCTGCCGCGCGTGGTCGGGGTGGAAACCGCGCTCAACATGATCGTTTCCGGCAATCCGGTACTGTCGGAAAAGCTCGCGGGCACCAGGCTCTTCGACCAGATGATCGAAGGCGACCTGATGACGGGCGCCATCGCCTTTGCCGACAAAGTTGCCGCTGCACGGCCTTTGCCCAAGGTGCGCGATATCAAGATCGACTATCCTAACCACGAGGCCTTCTTCCAGTTTGTGCGCAATACCGTAGGCGCGGTGGCGAAGAATTTCCCGGCGCCGCTTAAGTGCGTCGACTGCGTCGCTGCCTCGGTGAGCATGAAATTCGAGGATGGTTTGAAGTTCGAACGTGAAAATTTCCTCGCCCTGGTGCAAACCACGGAGAGCAAGGCGCTGCGCCATTTCTTTTTCGGCGAGCGCGCAGCCTCGAAGATTCCCGATGTTGCGGAAGACACGCCGAAACGCCCGATCAAATCGGCTGCGATCATCGGCGCCGGCACCATGGGCGGCGGCATTGCCATGAACTTCGCCAATGCCGGCATTCCGGTCACGGTGCTGGAAATGAAGCAGGAAGCCCTGGACAAGGGCCTGGCCACGGTGCGCAAGAACTACGAGAACACGATGAAAAAGGGCCGGTTGACGCAGCAGAAATTCGACGAGCGCGTCGGCCTGATCAAGGGCACCCTGTCCTATGACGACATCAAGAATGCCGACATCGTGATCGAGGCGGTGTTCGAGGAGATGGGCGTGAAGGAGAAAGTGTTCAAGAAACTGGACGAGGTGATGAAGCCCGGCGCCATCCTCGCCTCCAACACCTCGACCCTCGACCTGAACAAGATCGCCGCTTTCACCAAGCGGCCGCAGGATGTGATCGGCACCCATTTCTTCAGCCCGGCCAATGTGATGAAGCTGCTGGAAATCGTGCGCGGCGCGAAGACCGCGAAGGACGTGCTCGCCACTACCATGGCGCTGTCGAAGAAAATCAAGAAAACCGGCGTGGTTTCGGGCGTGTGCGACGGCTTCATCGGCAACCGCATGATCGAACAGTATTCGCGCCAGGCCGGCTTCCTGCTGGAGGAAGGCTGCCTGCCGGAGCAGGTGGACAAGGCGATCGAGAAGATCGGTTTTGCCATGGGACCGTTCCGCATGGGTGACTTGGCCGGCAACGACATCGGCTGGGCCATCCGCAAGCGCCGCTATGCCGAGCGCCCGGACATGAAGTATTCCAAGACCGCCGACCTGCTGTGCGAACTGGGCCGCTACGGGCAGAAAACCGGCGCCGGCTGGTACGACTACAAGCCGGGCGACCGCAAGCCGTATCCGTCGCAACTCGTGAACGACATGATCATCAAGCACTCCAAGGACATCGGCGTGGAGCGGCGCAAGGTCAGCGATCAGGAAATCGTCGAGCGCCTGAACTACGCGCTGGTGAACGAAGCCGCCTACCTGCTTGAAGAGGGCATTGCGCAAAGGGCGTCGGACGTGGACATGGTGTATCTCACCGGTTACGGTTTCCCGCTGCATCGCGGCGGCCCGATGTTCTATGCCGACACCATAGGCCTGCCCAACGTGGTCGCGGCAATGGAAAAATACGCCAGGGGCCGCCACGGCGAATTCTGGAAACCCGCGCCGTTGCTGGCGAAACTGGCAGCCGAAGGCAAGACATTTAATTGACCTGCGCTAAGAGCATTTTCAGGAGAACATCATGACTGACGCCGTTATCGTTTCCACCGCACGCACCGGCCTCGCCAAATCCTGGCGCGGCGCCCTCAACATGACCCACGGCGCCACGATGGGCGGGCACGTGGTCAAGCACGCCATCGAGCGCGCCAAGATCGACCCGGCCGAAGTCGAGGACGTGCTCATGGGCTGCGCCACGCCCGAGGGCGCGACCGGCGCCAACATCGCCCGCCAGATCGCGCTGCGCGCCGGCTGCCCGGTGACCACCGCCGGCGTCACCGTGAACCGCTTCTGCTCCTCCGGCCTGCAGACCATCGCCATTGCGGCACAGCGCATCATCGCCGGCGAGGCCGACATTTTCGTCGCCGGCGGGCTGGAGGCGATCTCCTGCGTGCAGAACGAATCGAACCGGCACATGATCGAGGAAGTCTGGCTGAAACAGAACAAGCCGGAAATCTACTGGACCATGCTGCAAACCGCCGAGCAGGTAGCCAAACGCTACAACATCGCGCGCGAACTGCAGGACGAATACGGCGCGCGCAGCCAGCAGCGCGCGGCCAAGGCTCAGGCCGAAGGCAAGTTCGCGGATGAGATCGTGCCCCTCACCACCATCATGGGCGTAGCCGACAAGGACAGTGGCATGCTCTTGACCCGCGAAGTGACCCTGACCAAGGATGAAGGCATTCGTGCCGATACCACCTACGAGGGTGTGTCCAAGATCAAGCCGGTATTCCCGGGCGGCGTAATTTCCGCCGGCAACGCCAGCCAGTTCTCCGACGGCGCTTCGGCCGCGGTGGTGATGAACGCCAAGCTGGCCGAGAAGAAAGGCCTCAAGCCCCTGGGCATATTCCGCGGCTTTGCCGCAGCGGGCTGCGAACCCGATGAAATGGGCATCGGCCCGGTATTCGCCATCCCGAAGTTGCTCAAGCGCACCGGCGTCAAGCTCGAAGACGTCGGCCTGTGGGAACTGAACGAGGCCTTTGCAGTGCAGGTGATCTACTGCCGCGACAAGCTGGGCCTTCCCGATGACCGCCTCAATGTCAACGGCGGCGCCATCGCCGTCGGCCATCCCTACGGCATGTCCGGCTCCCGGCTCACCGGCCACGCGCTGATCGAAGGCAAGCGCCGCGGCGCCAAATACGTCGTCGTCACCATGTGCATCGGCGGCGGCCAGGGCGCGGCCGGCCTGTTCGAAGTCGTTTGAGGATGGCCTGAAAAAGGGCGGACATGCCAAGCACGAAAGTAGTCAGCGACATCGCAGGCAAGGTTTGGAAAATCGAAGCAGCAGCCGGCACCAAGGTGGCACAGGACGATACCGTGCTCGTCCTCGAGTCGATGAAAATGGAAATCCCGGTGACCGCCCCGCGCGCGGGCACCGTGATCGAAATCTACTTCGAGGAAGGCGAGGTGGTAGGCGAGGGCGAAGTAGTCGCGATCATCGAATAACGCCGCGCAGTCTGGCTGACGCGCCTTCCATGCAATCCAAGATCCTCTCCCGCCGCGACCTCGAGTTCGTGCTGTACGAACTGCACGAGATGCGCGGCGAGTGGTTTTGGCCGATCACGCCGGCATGACCATGCCGCGCTACCGAAATGCACCAAGGAGGGTTTCCCATTGAGCGTCAAAAAACTGATGGATCTGACCGGCAAAGTGGCGCTGATCACCGGCGGCTCGCGCGGCCTCGGATTGCAGATAGCGGAAGCCCTGGGCGAAATGGGCGCCAAGCTCGCCCTCACCGCGCGCAAGGCGGACGAACTGGCGCAGGCCAAGGAACATCTGGAGCACATGCACCTGGAAGTGCTGACCCTGCCCTGCGACCACAGCAAAGCCGCCAGCATCCGGCCGGCGATCGAAAAAATCATGGAACACTACGGGCAAATCGGTATCCTGGTCAACAACGCCGGCACCACCTGGGCCGCGCCCGCCGAGGACCATCCCCTGGAGGCGTGGCAGAAGGTCATGGACCTCAATGTCACCGGCCTGTTCCTGACCACGCAACTCGTAGGCAAGCTGTCGATGATCCCGCGGCGCTACGGCCGCATCGTGAACATCGCCTCCATCGCCGGATTGCTTGGCAACGGCGCGCGCATGCTGCACTCGCTTGCCTACAACACCAGCAAGGGCGCCGTGGTGAACATGACGCGTGCGCTCGCGGCCGAATGGGGACAGCACAACATCACCGTGAACGCCATCGCACCTGGTTTCTTCCCGTCGAAAATGAGCCAGACGACTTTGGGGCAGATAGGCGACACCTTGATTGCGCAGACCCCGCTCGCCCGCCTCGGCGGCGAGGATGACCTGAAGGGGCTGGCGGCGCTGTTCGCCTCGGATGCCTCCGCCTACATCACCGGGCAGATCGTCGCCGTCGACGGCGGCACCAGCATTATTTAGGACCGCCCGCGCGCGCCCCTTGCGCGGGCTGCTTAAAGGCTCGTGCCAATAATGCGCGGCAAACCGAACGCTTCCGCCCGGATAAAGAAATGAGCTTCAGCAAAGAATACGGAACACCCCTTCCCTTCATCGATCACCTCGGCATCGAGCGCGTCCAGAACAGCGAAGGACGCGCGTTGCTCGCGTTGCAAATCAAGCCCGAGCATCGTAACAGCTGGCAAGCAGCTCACGGCGGCGTCATCATGACCATGCTCGACATCGCCATGAGCCTGGCCGCGAGGCTGCACCTCCACAGCGCGCCAGGCGGCCTCCTGACGGTGGAAATGAACGCGAAGTTCATCAGCCCCGGCATGGGCGGCCGGCTCACTGCCGAAGGCAAGGTGATCGGCAGCGGCAGATCGACGCTGTTCTGCGAGGCTGAGGTGCGCGACGAAGCGGGCAAGCTCGTCGCCAAAGGTATGGGCACGCTCAAACCGGTGAGAAAGAAGGACGCTTGAGCCGATGCGACTTCGGCCGCGACGCTTGTCATTGAAGGCGCCGTGATCGGACAGACTGCGCAACGGCCAAAGCACGACAACCCCTTTTTTTGCATTCCAGAGGAAATACTTCACGGTCGGAAACCCGCACCCAGGCGCACAATCGACCTGCGTCCAGGTTCCTCCTCCTCCCCCTGGGACGCAAAGGCCCAAGACGAAGTTGTTCTGGGCCTTTTTTTTCGGAAGCGGGGTCCAAAATCCAACGTCTTAGCCGCCGTTGAAAGTCGGCAAGCGCCACTCGGGGGGCGTGGACGGTGTTTGATATAGGTCAATTGAGTAAATCGAAAGATCGGTAGCATCGCGATGGGGAGACCACAAGCAAGTAGACGAAGGCTAGCGGGCTGGGTTCGGCTTTTGCCACACGGCGGCGGCCGGCCAAGCCGGGGCTGCGCGCACATTTCAATGTAAGCGGAGGAGGCTGCCATGTTCAGTCAACGGATCAGAAGCGTGATGGAGCGAAAAAAACTTCTCACCGCTCCGCCCGAGACCACCGTCAGTCAAGCCGCCAAGCTGATGGCAAACAAGAACGTCGGCGCGGTTATGGTCGTCGAAGACGAGCGTCTGGTCGGGATTTTTACCGAGCGCGATGCCGTATTTCGCGTCATCGCGCGAGGACGCGATACGCAGACTACTTTGCTGGCCGATGTGATGACGACCGCGCCGCAGACCGTGGATCCAGACAAGTCATTCGGCTATGCGCTGCTCATGATGCACGAGAACGGCTTTCGCCACGTACCGGTGATCGAGAACGGCAAACCTATCGGAATCGTCTCGTCTCGCAATGCGCTGGATCCCGATTTGGAAGAGTTCGTAGCCGAGGCGCAACGGCGAAAACACATCCGCTAACCTGTTCCAAGGCCTATGCATTCACCGCCTGGGGCGCGTTGTCTCCAAGCGCGGAGACTGCAGGGCGCGAGGCTAAACCTTTTCAAGACCGAGACCGCAGCGACTCGGGAGCAAACGGCAGGAGTTCCTGCATCCGGTTGTCGCGCACCTTGGCAGCCCATGCAGTGTCGACCAGCAATGCCCGTCCCACGGCGACCAGATCCACTTCGTTGCGCGCGACGCTCGTAATCGACGCCGGGAACGCGCGGCAGGAAGGTCAGCAATTCCAAGCCTGCCGGACCAGCGCCAGAGCGCTCAAGCCTGACACGCAAGTGTAAAAAGGTACTGAAAAAACAGCCGTTTAACAATATATGGCGATTTCCGCCCGCATCATGATCGCCTTGGAATAAGCGCTGGGTCCCGAGTGTTGTGCTCCACACACAGGCCGATGCTCCAACAGTCCTGCGTCCAAGTCGTGGTTCATCAACACAGGAGACTATCAATGAACGCATTGCATCAATCGAATCGTCCGGGAGTTCTGGGCATCATCGCCGCAGCGGTCCTTTCCCTCGCGGCATGTTCGGCCATCCCCTATGGCAACCGGATCAACGTGACGTTCAGCGGCGACCAGGAAGTTCCGGCGGTCAAGACTTCGGCATCCGGCAGCGGCACGATCACGATCAATGCGGACAAGAGCGTGGGCGGCAGCATCACCACCGCCGGAGTGGCGGGAACGATGGCGCATATCCATATTGCCGCGGCGGGGAAAAACGGTCCGGTGATCGTACCGATGTTCAAGAGCGGCGATAACACCTGGTCGTTTGCGGCCGGCGCGAAGCTGACCGACGCTCAATACGAGGCATACAAAGCCGGCGACCTCTACATCAATGTCCACAGCGCCGAGCACAAAGGCGGCGAGATCCGCGGGCAGTTGAAACCGTAGCGAAATCGGCAGACCCCCGCCCCGATCGGCGGGCCGACCCTCGACGCCGGCTGGAGCGATCGGCAAAGTGCTTTATCGGGAAGCAAAGGCGGACCGGGTAAAGGACACTTACCTGGTCACCCTGGCGCCCTACGGCCTTGCCCGCTAAGGGCGTGGCTGTTGATGCCGGGATTGACATAAGACGGGCGCGATGACCGGAGCTTGATCAGCGGTGAATATAGTGTTCGAGCTGGTCGATTATGAATTGCTGTTCGGAAATGGCGTCTTTGACAAGATCACCGATGGACAAGACACCTACTACCCGGCCGTTGTCGATCACGGGAAGGTGCCGCGCGCGCTTCTTCGTCATAAGCGCCATGCAGTCTTCGTTGGTCTGGGCCGGAGTAACGAAAACGACTTCTCGTGTCATGATCTCGCTCACCGGCGTATCGCTTGAGGACTTGCCTTTCAGCGCGACCTTCCTCGCGTAGTCCCGCTCCGAGACAATCCCCACCAAGCGTGGACCATCCATGACGAGTACCGCGCCTACGTCCTTGTCCGCGAGGAGTTTGAGGGCGTCGAGTACCGGCACATCGGGCCTGATGGAGATTACTCCGGCCGGTTTCAGCTTCAACATCTGCGCCACTGTTTTCATCGGTTTTCTCCCTGTCGAATCGCACCTTCCGAATGTAGAGCCGCCGGCAACCAGATCAGATTCGGATGCTCGCCCTTGCGATGTCCTGCAATACTACGCCTGGAGCCGCCGGCCCGGCTACAGGATCATGCAGGCGCCGACGGTATGGTTGCTCGCCCATGCGAATCTGCTTTATCCGGGCCGTACCGCCTGAGGGCAGCCGCCCCGGATAGGGCGCGAAATCTTCGGCCGAGCGCAGGGAAATCCGGCCGCGGTCGTCGCGCTCGGCCCGCACGCCGGCGGAACTGAGCCTGACCTTGCGATATTTCGGCGCCTGACCCATCGATGTCACTTCCCTGCAGCCGCCCGCCCGGATTCAACCACAACCGGCAAAAGCCTGCCGCCTCCTTCCCGGACCTGGCCCCCTTTTGCCTGCCAGACTAGCAATCCGTAACCGACGCGTCAAAACGCTGGCCCAATGAGATATTATCTCGATGCCCGCCCGCTGTTTGCGGAATTCTTCATACGCGGGCGCGGCGGCGGCGGCAGGAGCCGCAGCGCAGCTGCGCGGTGAAATCGGATGGGCAGATCGCGAGCGCTTCGGCGTAGAAGGAGAAATTTGGAATGAGCAACGCGGAAACACTGAGCACCGGCCAGGCGATCGCCAGATCACTGATACGCAACGGCATCGACACGATCTTCGGCATTCCCGGCGCACACACTTACGATTTCATCGACGCGCTGTATGCGTGCCGGGACAAGATACGTTTCATCGTCAACCGGCACGAGCAGGGCAGCGGCTACATGGCCTATGGCTACGCCAAATCCACCGGCCGCGTCGGCGCGTTCACCTGCGTGCCGGGGCCAGGGGTGCTCAACGCCGGCGCCGCGCTGTGCACGGCGTACGGGGCCAACGCCCCGGTGCTCTGCATCACCGGCAACATCCAGTCGTACTACATCGGCCGCGGCCGCGGCATCCTGCACGAGCTGCCGGACCAGCTCGCGACCCTGCGCGGACTGACGAAATGGTCCGAGCGCATCAATCATCCGACCGAAGCCGCGGCCGTCGTCGGCGAAGCGTTCAAGCAGCTCTCCACCGGCCGTATTCGTCCGGTTGCGATCGAGACGCCGTGGGACGTGTTCGGCGCCAGGGCGCTGGTCGATCTCGACGTGCCGATGGATGTTCCGCCTCCGCCTGAGCCGGATCCGGACGGGATTGCGCGCGCGGTCGCCCTGTTGCGGAACGCGAAGAATCCGATGATCACCGTCGGCGGCGGCGCGATTGACGCCGGCGCCGAAGTGCTGGAACTCGCCCGGCTGCTGCAGGCGCCGGTGACTTCGCACCGCAGCGGCCGCGGCATCGTCGGCGAGGACACTCCCTACGGTTTTTCCTGCGGCGCCGGTTACAAGCCGTGGCTTGCGACCGATGTTCTCCTCGGCATCGGCAGCCGGCTCGAGCTGCAATACCTGCGCTGGACGAAAATCCCGGCGGGCGTGAAGGTGATACGCATCGACATCGATCCGACCGAGATGTTCCGCCTCAGACCCGACGTCGGTATCGTGACCGACGCGAAGCTGGGTGCGCGCGCCCTGCTCGATGCCCTGTCCGCCGCGCTCGCGAAGCGGCCGTCGAGAGAAGAGGAATTCAAGGCGCTGAAGGCGCAGTTCAGGCGCGACATCCAGAGAGTGCAGCCGCAGATGGGCTACCTGGACGTGATCCGCGAGGTGCTGCCGCGGGACGGCTTTTTCGTCGAGGAAATTTCCCAGGTCGGCTTTACTTCGCGTTTCGGCTTTCCCGTGTACGAGCCGCGCACTTTCGTCACCGGCGGCTATCAGGACAACGTCGGCTTCGGCTTCATGACCGCGCTCGGCGTGAAAATCGCCAACCCGGACAAGCCGGTCGTCTCGGTCACCGGCGACGGCGGATTCATGTTCGGCGTGCAGGAGCTGGCAACCGCAGTCAAGTACAACATCAACCTCGTCACCATCGTTTTCAACAACGCGAGCTACGGCAACGTGCTGCGCGACCAGCGCAATGCCTACAAGGGACACGAGATCGGTTCTACGCTCACCAATCCGGATTTCGTCAAACTTGCCGAGAGTTTCGGCGCAGCCGGTTATCTGGCGAAAACGCCCGCCCAGCTGAGAGCGACGCTGGAGAAGGCATTCGCGCATTCCGGCCCGGTGCTGATCGAAGTGCCGGGCGAGCCCGGCGCGGAAACCTCGCCCTGGCCGTTCCTGCATCCGAATATGTAAGAACCCGTTGCAAAATGAAGTTTGCAACGGGCCTCCTATTGTTTCTGCGCGACGACCCGGCCCTCGGCGTTTATAAATACGCGGTAACGGTTCCCGTCCCGGCATGTCGCGATGTGGTCGTTGTCCGTCAACCGCGTTGCGCTCACCACCTGACCACATGGCAAACCCAGGAGCGCGATCACGGACGTCAGGTCCTTGAGCAGCGCTACATCATCCGCCGCGAGCGAGGGCCCGCCGAAAAACGTCGACAGCATAATGATTAGCGCCCAACCCCTGATGCATTTGCTCACAGCGTTTCTCCTGCCGAAAGGTTAAATACCTGCAAACTTGGCGGGATCCGTAAGGATGCCCCAGATCGCTTCGCGCGACGCCACAATCGCGCCGGCCAGCGGCGGATCGGTATCCTGCAGGAGAGCGAGCACCTTGAGGAGCAGCATCTCGTACGGTCGCCGAAGCTCGGCGAGCGTGGTCTTGAGCCGTCCCTGGTAGTACGCCCGGAATTGATTCAGCAAGTCATCGACCTGATTCTTGAGCGCGAGTTTTGTGAACACGCCGATGGCTTTGGTCTCTTTGAGTCGCGTCTCAAGAGATTTCAGATCCAGCGGCGGCGACGCGTCCGGTTTCGCCAGCCCTGGAGCGGCGCTCTCCTTTTTCGAGAGCTGTCCGGTGGGCGCGGGAGACGCGAGAACCTTTGCCGGGGTCATGGCGGCCGGCGGGGCGGCTCTGGCGGCAGGCTGACCAGTGGAGCGGGGCGCGGACGGAGGGGCCTTCGGTTCGAACTCAACGACCGGGCCCTGTGTCACGCCGGTCTGGAGAGGCTCTTGCGTCGCGGCGCCGGCGGGGACCACCGGCTCGAGCGCAACGGCCGCGCCCGGCGTCGCGGCGATCCGGGAAGCCTCGCCCATCGAGTTGACCGGAGCAGCCACCGGCTCGGGCACGACGACCGCACCCGGCGTCACGCCCCTCTGGAGCGGCTCGTCCGCCGGCACACGCTCCAGCCCGGCGCAACCCGCCGTCAGAAGGGCGAAGAGGAGCCCGGCGATGCGAACTGCAGGCATCAACCGATCTTCAGCGCGACTGTTGACCGATCTGTCGCTCATACCTAGGCTTTAGGCTTCTCCAGGCCGCCGACATAAAACCGGTTCCAGGTCGGGCTGATGATGAGTTCGTTCACGCAGGCGCGCGGCGGCAGGCTGGCGAGGTACAGGATGGTCTGGCCGAGATCCTCCGGTTGCAGCATTCTTTCGCGCTCCTCGCGGGGAGGCGGCACCGGACGCTTCTCCATGATCGGCGTCACCACCTCGCCCGGCAGCACCGAAGTCGCGCGGATGCCGTTCGCGCACTCTTCGGCGTTGATCGACTCCGTCAGCGCGATCACGGCGCGCTTGGCCGCGTTGTATGCCGGCCCGACCAGCGTACTGGCGTAGCGGGCGGCCCAGGAGGAAATGTTGATCACCAGTCCGTCCTTCTGCGCGCGCATTGCCGGCAGCACCGCATAGCAGCAGTAGAACAATCCGGAAAGATTGATCGCGACGACCTCGTCCCAGCCTTCGACCGACATGTTGTGGAGGTTGCGCTTGCCGAGGTTGGTGCCGGCGCTATTGATCAGGATATCGATGCGCTTGTGGCGGCGCAGGATGTCCGCGGCCGCCTGCGCCACCGCTTTGCGGTCGGAGACTTCGAGCTGCAGCGATTCCGCGCTGCCCACCGCCTGCAGCTGCTTCAGCGCCGATGCATTGGTCGCCGCCGTGCGGCCGGAGATCACCACATGCGCGCCGGCCTTCGCCAGATCCATCGCACCCGCCAGGCCGATGCCGCTGCCGCCGCCCGTAATCCACACCACTTTCCCGGTCAAAACTCCCATTTCGTTCCCCTTTAATGATCGCATTAACCACGATGGACACAAAAAGCGCGAAGGAAACCCAACAGGTTTACCTTTGTGTCTTTCGTGTCCTTAGTGGTGAAAACTAGCGCTTTTGATACTGCGTGGCGCCGAACAGCATCTCTTTCGCCTTGTCGTCCATCACCGGCTTGCGCAGCTCGGCCAGCACCGCCAGTCCGCGTTGCACCGCCGGCCGCGCGGCGATGCCGTCGAACCAGCGCTTGACGTGCGGGTATTCCTCCATCTCCACGCCCTGGTTCTTGTACGAGCGCAGCCAGGGCATGATGGCCATGTCGGCGATGGTGTATTCGTTGCAGGCGATGAATTTGCTCTCCGCCAGGCGCCGGTCCATCACGCCGTAGAGCCGGTTCGCCTCGTTCGAGTAGCGCTGCACGGCGTAGGGGATTTTCTCCGGCGCATACACGAGGAAATGGTGCGCCTGGCCCAGCATCGGTCCCACGCCGCCCATCTGGAACATCAGCCATTGCAGCGTCGACCAGCGGTCGCGGATGTCCTCGGGCAGAAATTTCCCGCTCTTCGACGCCAGATAGATCAGCATCGCGCCCGACTCGAACATTGAAATCGGTTTGCCGTCCGGCCCGTCGGAATCGATCATCGCGGGCATCTTGTTGTTGGGGCTGATCTTGAGGAACTCGGGCTTGAACTGGTCGCCCGCGCCGATGTTGACCGGGTGCACCCGGTAGGGAAGGCCGGTCTCTTCCAGCATGATGTGAATCTTATGGCCGTTGGGCGTGGGCCACGAATACAGGTCGATCATGGTTTCACTCCTTGTTGTCGCGCTTGCAAACGGGATATTGTGCGCGGCTAGATCAGCTTCACCAGCTGCTTGCCGAAGTTCTGGCCTTTCAACAAGCCGACGAACGCCTTGGGCGCGTTCTCCAGGCCCTGCGCCACGGTCTCGCGATACTTGAGCTTGCCCGACGCGACCCAGCCGGCGAGGTCCTTCAGCGCCTGCGGCCACAGATTCATGCGGTCGCCGACGATGAAGCCCTGCACCTTGATGCGGTTCGTCAATATCGCGTGGAAGGTCTGCACGCCATAGGGCTCGGTCGCGTTGTACTGCGAGATCTGCCCGCACACGGCGATGCGCGAAAACGGGTTCGTGCGCCGCAGCACCGCGTCCAGGATTTCGCCGCCCACGTTCTCGAAATAGCAGTCGATGCCGTTGGGCGTCGCCGCTTTCAGGTCTTCATTCAGCTTGCCCGCTTTGTAATCGATGCATGCATCGAATCCCAATTCTTTCACCACGTAGTCGCACTTCTGCTTGCCGCCGGCGATGCCCACCGCGCGGCAACCCTTGAGCTTGGCGATCTGGCCCACTGCGCTGCCGACGGCGCCGGCAGCCGCCGAAACCACTACGGTTTCGCCTGATTTCGGCTGGCAAATGTCCAGCAGGCCGATCCAGGCGGTGACTCCGGGCATGCCGATCACGCCGAGATAGGCCGACATGGGTACGCGGCTCACATCGACCTTGTTTACGCCGGCGCCATCGGAGCAGCCGTATTGCTGCCAGCCGTAAGCGCCGGTGACAATGTCACCAACCTTGAATTTCGGGTTCTTCGATTCGATCACTTCGCCCACCGTGCGGCCGACCATGACCTGGTCGAGCTCCTGCTTGGCGGCATAGGATTTTGCGTCGTTCATGCGCCCGCGCATGTAGGGGTCGAGGGAGAGATAGTGGTTGCGCACCAGTATCTGCTCCTCGGCCGGATTAGCGACGGGGGTGTTTACGATTTTGAAATTCTCCTCCGTGACCCAGCCTACGGGGCGGCTGGCGAGCAGGACTTGCATGTTGGTAGTCATAGTGACCTCAGTTCGTGGTTCGTGGTAAGTGGTAGGTGGTACGTGGTTCGTGGTACGTGGTTCGCGGTTCGAACAACGAGCGACGAACAACGAACCGATGGTTGCGGCGCGAGCGCCCCTCCTGCGCCCAACGGTCTCGATCCCCCTTGAGGGGAAAGTCCTCTTGGAGGACACAGACACCTCATTTCAGCTTTCGGTGACCTACCGGGCGCTGGAAAAGCGCTCGGAGTGGTGCTCGACGTCGCCCAAAGTGGCGTTAATCATGGTGAGGCGTTTGGCGTAATGGCCGGCGGCGAGTTCATTGCTCACGCCCATGCCGCCGTGCAGCTGTATCGCCTCCTGGCTGATGGCGCGGCCGGAGCGGCCGATCTGGATCTTGGCCGCCGAGACCGTGCGCTTGCGCTCGTTCGCATCCTCGGACTGCACCTTTACCGAGGCAAGAAGGGCGAGCGAGCGCGACTGCTCGCAATGGATCATCATGTCCACCGCACGGTGCTGCAACGCCTGGAAGCTGCCGATCGGCCGGCCGAACTGCTGGCGCGTCTTCAGGTACTCGAAGGTAGCGGCATTCAGCGCCTCCATCGCGCCCACCGCTTCGGCGCACAGCGCCGAGACGGCGAAATCGGCGGCGCGCTCGAGCACCGGCAGCGCCTGGTCGACTTCGCCCAGCACGCCATCGGCGCCGACCTTGACGTTCGCCAGTTTGATCTCGGCCGCGCGCATGCCGTCGATGGTGCGATAGCCCGTTACCTGCACGCCCGCGCTGTTGCGATCGACCAGGAACAGGCTGATGCCCCTGGCGTCGCGCGCGGCGCCGGCGCTGCGCGCCGAGACGACGAGCTTGTCGGCGCTCGCCCCGTGCAGCACCACTGCCTTGTGGCCGTTCAGCACGTATCCCGCGCCGTCGCGTTTGGCCGTGGTCTCGACGCAGTTCAACTCGTAGCGCGAATCCGGCTCGCCCAGCGCGGCGGCGAGCAGCAGCTTGCCCTGCGCCACTTCGGACAGGATGGCCTGCTTCTGCGCCTCGCTGCCGGCGAGGTCGATCAGGCTGCCGCCCAGGACCACGGTCGAAAAATACGGCTCGACTACGATGCCGCGGCCGAGCTCGGTCATCACCAGCATGGTGTCGACCGGGGTGCCGCCGAAGCCGCCATGCGCCTCGTCGAAAGCCACGCCGAGGAGCCCCATCTCGGCGAACTGCGCCCACACCTTGTCGGAAAATCCCTGCGTCGAAGCCACGATGGCCTTGCGCGCCTCGAAACCGTAATCCTTGCCAATGTATTTCTGGATGCTGTCGCGCAGCAGTTGCTGTTCTTCGCTGAAAACAAAATCCATGCTTAGAGTCCCAGAACCATCTGCGAAATAATGTTGCGTTGGATCTCGTTCGAACCGCCGTAGATCGAAGTCTTGCGGCAATTGAAGTAGACCGCGGCGGCCGAACCGGCGTACTCCGGCCCGACCGGTTCGCCCTGCCAGGCGGCGTCGCGCGTCTCCGGTCGGAACGGCAGCGCATACGGGCCCATCGCCTCCATGGTCAGCTCAGTCAGCGCCTGCTGCACGTCCGTGCCTTTGATCTTGAGGATGGACGCCTCCGGGCCGGGTTTGGTGCGGGAAGACAGCACGCGCAGCAGCGTGATCTCCAGCGCCATCAACTCGACCTCCACCTGGGTGACGCGGTCGCGAAAGCGCGGATCGTCCATCAGCGGCTTGCCGTTGCGCAACTGCTTGCCCGCGATTTGCTTCAGCTGCTCCAGTTCGCGTTTGGATTCGCCCACGCGGGCGATGCCGGTGCGCTCGTGGCCAAGCAGGAACTTGGCGTAGGTCCAGCCCTTGCCCTCCTCGCCCACCAGATTTTTGGCCGGGACCTTGACGTTGTCGAAGAACACCTCGTTGACCTCGTGCTCCTCGTCCAACGTGATAATGGGGCGCACGGTAATGCCGGGGGAATGCATGTCGATGAGGAGGAAGGAGATGCCTTCCTGCTTTTTCACCGTGGTGTCGGTGCGCACCAGGCAGAAAATCATGTCGGCGTGCTGGCCGAGCGTAGTCCAGGTTTTCTGGCCGTCGACGATGTAGTGATCGCCCTCGCCGCTTTTTACAAACTGTGCCCGGGTCTTGAGCGAAGCCAGGTCGGAGCCCGAGCCGGGCTCGCTATAGCCCTGCGCCCACCAGTCCTCTGAGGACAGGATGCGCGGCAGGTAGTACTCCTTCTGCCATTGGCTGCCGAAAGTCTGGATCACAGGCGCCACCATTATCAGCCCGAACGGCATCACGCGCGGCGCGCCGGCATAGCCGCATTCATCTTCGAATATGTGCTGCTGGATCGGCGTCCAGGCGCAGCCGCCGTACGCCTTCGGCCAGTTGGGGGCGACCCAGCCTTTATGGTACAGGATTTTCTGCCAGCGCACCCAGTCGTCCTTGCCCAGACGCCTGTGATGCAGCACCTTGCCGGCTATGTCCTCGGGCAGATTGTCGCGCACGAAGCCGCGCACTTCCTCGCGAAACGCCTTTTCTTCCTTGGTGTAATTGAGATCCATGGGGGGTCCTTACGCTGGCGCGATTGGCAATTTCCATTGTATCACCCTGCGCCGGACGAGCCGTAAGCGAACACGGTGTTTCCAGCCGGGAAAAGCCCTCATCCGACGGACCAGGGGGTGCGCGATGTTTCTTGCCACGCCCAACATTGATCTGCTATGTTGGCTCTGATTCCAAGCCGAGGAGAACAGGATGAGCGGGCCGCTGACAGGAGTGAAGGTGCTGGAAATCGCGGGCATCGGCCCAGGGCCTTTCTGCGGCATGTTGCTCGCCGACATGGGCGCGGACGTGCTGCGCGTGGATCGCCTGCAATCGAGCGATCTCGGACTGCCGGTGGAACCGAAATACGACATCATGTCCCGCGGCCGTCGCTCGATCGCGCTCGACCTGAAGCGGCCAGAATCGGTCGCCATGGTGCTCGACTGGGCGGTGAAGGCCGACGCGCTGATCGAAGGTTTCCGGCCCGGCGTGACCGAGCGTCTCGGCCTGGGGCCGGACGCGTGCGTCGCGCGCAATCCGCGCCTGGTCTACGGCCGCATCACCGGTTGGGGCCAGGACGGACCTTTGGCGCAGGCCGCCGGCCACGACATCAATTACATCGCGCTGTCGGGCGCGCTGCACGCGATCGGGCGCGAGGGTGCTGCACCGGTGCCGCCGCTCAACCTGCTCGGAGATTTCGCCGGCGGCGGCATGGTTCTGGCCTTCGGCATCGCCTGCGCGCTCCTCGAGGCGCGCGCCTCGGGCAAGGGCCAGGTGATCGATGCCGCGATGACCGAAGGTGCGGCCAGCCTGATGGCGATGTTCTATGGCCGCATGGCCGCGGGAGATTGGCGCGATCAGCGCGGCGTCAACGTGCTCGACACCGGCGCGCCCTGGTACGACGTGTACGAGACCGCCGACGGGAAGCATGTGGCCATCGGCTCCGTCGAGGGCCGCTTCTACGCCGAACTGCTAGAACGACTCGGTCTGGATTCCAAGTCCCTGCCAGGACAATTCGAATACACGCGCTGGCCCGAGTTGCGTGCGGCCTTCACCGCCGCCTTCAACAGCAAAACCAGGGATGAGTGGTGCCGGGAAATGGAAGCCACGGACGTGTGCTTCGCGCCGGTGCTCTCGCTCGCCGAGGCGCCGCAGCACCCGCACAACCGGGCGCGCAGTGCCTTCGTTGACATCGACGGCGTGACCCAACCCGCGCCCGTGCCGCGTTATTCGCGCACGCCGGGTGCGATTGCACGCGGCGCGCCGCGCCGCGGTGAAGGTGGAGCGCAGGCGCTCGCCGACTGGGGTTTTGGCAAGACCGAGATCGAGGGCTTTCGCTTGCGCGGCGCGCTGATGCTGGATAGCTGACATCGCCTAGCAGTGCGGGTTCAGCTTGCGCCACAGCGACGTTGGCGGTCCGCCAAGGCTTGCGCTAGCGCCTGCCGCCACACCATTTGTTTGTGCGCGCGCGACATGGAGGCGTTGGCCGGGCTGGTCGAGGGCAGGCGATGATAGCGCGGCGGTGCCGGTGCATCCCCGAGCGCAGGCAGCACGCGTTTGCGGTAGCAGGCCTCGGCCTTGGCGCCATTGAAGAAAACGTGCGCAATCCGCGGATGCGCGCGGTAGAACGACGCGAAATCGTTGGCGCTGATGCTGGCGTCGTCGATCGCCGAATCCAGGCTTCCCTCGCGGATGCACGATTCGAGCACGTCCCACAGCGCGATCCCGCGCGACTTCAGCGCCCGGGCCCTGGCCTCATAGGGCAATGCCGGGCCGGCGCCGGTGACCTCCCCCAGGATCCGCCAGAACAGGTTCTGCGCATGCGCATAGTATTGCCGGGCCGAGAGCGATACCTTCCCGGGCATGCTGCCGAGAATCAGGACGCGCGCCTTCGCATTCTCGATCGGGGCAAAGCTCCGGACCTGCGCCGGCTTCATCGAGCCATGGATGCAGCCGGTTGCGCCCGTTCGTCACCTCTTTGCGGATCCGCGCTCGGAACTTTCATCGGCGGGTCTTTCGGCAATTCTCTGCCGCTGAATATGAGCCCCCAGAAAAACCACGCCCCCCGATCGCAGCGCGGTCAATGTCGTTCGGTGTCTCGATGCCCATTCCCGGCCCGCGCGATGTTTTCCAGGGCGCGCGCCTCCAGCTGCCGGGCGTGCCGGTACGAACCGGATCTCCATGCCGTACATTGAATCATCCTGCATGGTCACTTGATCTTCGAATATGCCGTGGGCGTAAGCATGTAGTTCTCGAGGTCCTGCACCAGCGGGCCTTGCGCCTCCGTCTTGGCACGCGCGGCCAACCACTCAGGATCGCTGGCGAACGCATTCCACTTTCGCTCGCGGTCGGCGAGGCTCTCCCATTCGAGGAGGTAGTACAAGGCATGGTTCGACGGACCGATCAAAATTGTCCAGAAGCCCACTTGGCGGATGCCATGCTTCTCCCAGATCTTGAGGGTGACGTTGGCAAAACGATGGTTGACATCACCGAGACGGCCCGGCATGCAGTGGTAAATACGCAGTTCGTGGATCATGGTTCCTCGCTTTAGATGGTGGCTGAAAATGAGGCACGGCTTCAAAGACATAAAGTTCAACCGCACGGGCCGAAGTATCCTCGCCGCCGGTACCGCGGTCAAACGTCCATTTTCATTTTCGAAACCGCGAATCCTGGCGACCTCTCCGTCCGCGACTTCGGCCGGCTATGCCCGATAGCGGTCGTTCGCCAATGGCAGCGTGGGACCCAAACCGGTTATTGCCAAGTTAAGATTGTTAACCGGTCGGGCGACCCGAATTTCCAAATCCGCGCAGGAGTGTCAGAATGCGCCACGGCCGGATACGGCAGCGTGGCGATTTGGCGCGGATCGGCATCGGGCCTGAACGCCCGCCGTATCTGCGCCTCAGTCGGGATTTCCGGGCATGCAGCGGCTCGGGAAAGGAGCGAACATGGACCAGCGGATCATCGACCTCTACGACGAATATACCCACGCACCGCTCGAGCGCCGGGTGTTCATCAAGCGCCTCACCGCGCTCGCCGGCACGCCGGTGGAGCTTGCGTATTTCATCGCTGCGCGGAAGCTAGGACCAGAGGCTGCGCAGCTTCTCGGCGACGTTGACGTTCGGTCTGCCGCCGGCCGGGACGTGTTGCGTGTCGGCCTCGCCCCACGCCACCGGATCGAGGCAGGCCATCACCTCGCGCGTGAGGAAACGGCTTTTCGCGCCGTAGACGTGCCGGTCGCCCGCGCGCGACTGCTGCGTCACGTAGTACTTTAGCGGCGCAATCAGGTCGAGCTCGGTCTTCGCGCGCGTCATCGCCACGTAGAGCAGCCGCCGCTCCTCCTCGATCAGCTCCGGGCGGCCGGCCGAGAACTCGGAGGGAAAATTGCCGTCGGCGATGTTGAGCACGTACACCGCGTCCCACTCCTGGCCCTTCGCCGAGTGCACGGTCGAGAGCACCAGGTAATCCTCGTCCAGCAGCGGCGTGCCCGAGAGGTCGCCTGACGCCTGCGCCGGATCGAGCGCGAGCTCGGACAGGAAGCGCTCGCGCGTGCCGAATTGCTGCGCGATGCGCTCGAGCTGCAGCAGGTCCCCGGCGCGCACCTCGGCCGCGTCGTGCAGGCGCGCGAGATGCGGCTCGTACCATTCGCGTACGCGCCCCATCTGCCCCTGCCACGGCCCCTCGGGCACGGCGAGCGAGCCCATCAGCGCCGCGAACGCGGGCCAGGCGTCGCGCGCCAGCGCCGGCGGCGCGAACGCGTTCAGGCCCGCCCAGGAATGCGCATGCGCCTCGAACGCGTCGAAACATTTCGCCGCCGCGGCCGGTCCGATGCCCGACATGAGCTGCAGCGCGCGAAACGCGGCGATGCGGTTCTTCGGGTTGTCCGCCCAGCGCAGCACCGAGAGCGCGTCCTTCACGTGCGCCGCCTCGAGGAACTTAAGGCCGCCGTATTTCACGTAGGGGATGTTGCGGCGCACGAGTTCGAGCTCGAGCACGTCGGCATGATGCGAGCTGCGAAACAGCACCGCCTGGCGCTTGAGCGGCACGCCGCGCTCGCGCGTCTCGAGCACGCGCGTCACCACGTACTGCGCCTGCCCGAGGTCGTCCAGCACCGTCACATAGCGCGGCCGAGCGCCCGCGCCGCGCTTAGCAGTCAGCGTTTTGCGGTACTGCCGCTCGCCACCGGCGATCAGCGCGTTCGCCGCATCGAGGATGCCCTGGGTCGAGCGATAGTTTTCTTCGAGCGTCACTACCGCCGCCGGCGGCGCGTACTGCGCGGGGAAACCGAGGATGTTCTCGACCGTGGCCGCGCGAAACGAGTAGATCGACTGCGCATCGTCCCCGACCACCGTCAGGCCCTCGCCCGAGGGCCGCAGCGCCTTCAGGATTTCGGCCTGCAGCGCGTTCGTGTCCTGGTACTCGTCCACCAGGATCTGGTCGAACTGCGCGCCGATCTCGCGCGCGAGCCCCGCGTCCGCCGTCATCGCGTGCCAGTAAAGCAGGAGGTCGTCGTAATCAAGCGCCTGGTTGGCGAGCTTGCGCTCGACATAGACGCGGTAGAGGCCGGTCAGCTCCCCCTCCCACTCGGCGCACCACGGAAATACGTTCGCGAGCGTCTCGGTGAGCGGCCGCTGCGTATTCACCCGGTGCGAGTAGATCGCGAGGCAGGTGTCCTTGCGCGGGAAACGCTTCTCCGCCTTCGACAGGCCGCGCTCGTGGCGCACGACGTCCATCAGGTCCGCGGCATCGCCGCGGTCGAGCACGCTGAAATTCGCATCCAGCCCGACCCGCGCCGCGTAGCGCCGGATCAGGCGATTGGCGATCGAGTGGAAGGTGCCCGACCAGGGCAGTTTCACTTCCTCGCGCACCTCGCCCACGATGCGCTGCGCCCGGCGCGTCATCTCCACCGCCGCGCGGCGCGTGAAGGTGAGCAGCAGGATGCGCTGCGGATTCACGCCCTCCTGCACCAGGTGCGCCACGCGGTGCGCGAGCGTGTTGGTCTTGCCGGTCCCGGCGCCGGCGATGATCAGCAGCGGGCCCGCGCGAAAGGCGTTGTCCGCCGCGCGCTCGCCGAAGCGGGCGGCGGCGCGCTGCGCGGGGTTCAGGGTGTCCAGGGTAGAGACAGTTGCCATGGGGGCAACTATAAATGATAACTGTACGTTTATCCAGTGCCGGCGCTTTGGGGTGGATGAAAAACGTTGGATGCCGGGAAATTGGACAAAGTGCGAAACCGCTCTTCGGTGAAGAATTCCATGCCGCCACCTCAAGTGATCTGATGTTCAATCAACTGCAGCAATGCAATCCATCAAAGGTCGGCTCTCGTGGCCTCTACTTTGCCACGAACGCTTGCTGCAGCCGCGCGCCCGCGAATGCCTCGGGCACCCTGCCCTCGGTGGCGTAGAGGTAGAGCGCGCTGAGCACGATGGCGTTGAGCGCGCTGCCCGCCAGCGCCGAAAGCACGACGATCAACACCATCACCAACATTCCAGCGAGCGCGATGGCCCCGCTGCCGATGTTCACCGCCAGCACCACGGTGGCGATGCCGGTGAGGACGAGGAGCCCGAGCGTGAACAGGAAAGTGATCAGCCCGAGCCCGAGGTTGCCCACGATCGACTCGCCCCAGGCCTTCCTCAGGATCGCGACCGACCGCTTGAACGCGTCGACCGGCCCCGCCTTCTCCGCCACCAGCACCGGCACGACGAAGTAACTGCCGATGGTCCAGGCCGCGCCCAACAGCGCGATCACGATCCGGCCGACGATCTGCACGCGGTCCTCGATCATCTTCAGCAGCACCCCGACGGTCGCGGCGAGAAGCGCCCAGGCCGCGATCTGCGCGAGCCGCTCGCGCGCCGCGCGCATGCCGGCGCCCACCGTGGGGACGCCGCCGTGGAAACGGATCATGGCGCAGGCCACCAGCGCCGAGTTGAAGAACACGATCACGAAATAGTTGGCGAAGTAGTAGGCGAACAGGACGATCCAGCCGACCTTATTGCCGGCTGCGCTATCCTCGCCGGCTAGCCCGCTCGCCCAGACGCCGGCGACGAAGCTGGCCAGCAGCAGGAAGCAGGAGATCCCGCTCAGCAGCGGGAAGACCAGGAGTCCCCGGTCCAGCATCAATACGCGCAAGCTCTGCCTGGCGAGCGCCGAGCCGCTGCGGATCCGGCCTCGCCGGGAAGGTTTCTCCGCGGCGCCCGCCCCGGGTTCCGCGGCGCTTGCCTGGCGCGCGAGCGGCGCCGCGAGAAGGGCTTCGGACTGCTGCGGTGCCGGCGCGGATTGCTGTTCGGACTCGAACCCGCAGCGGATGCAGCGCATCGCGTCCGCGGGCATCAGGCTGCTACATTTCGGACAGCGTTTCATGGCTACCCCCGCGGAACTGCGTTAAATGCTCCCGGGCGCTCGGGCAAGGGAAAAGAATAACAGTTATCGGGTGGACACTGAACACAACCGGCGAGGACCGCGCGGCAAGCGCCAGCGCGTGCGCCGCGAGAACGTGAGCAGCAGCGAAGCAGTGAGGATTGCGGCCAACTGCGGACACCCAGTCATCACGCTGGCGGCGGCGAATCGGGTCACGAAGAACTCTCTTTCCCACGTTACAAGGGCACGATGGAACTTGGCACGGCGCTGAGCAATGCGCGGTGACGGCATGACATTCCCACTGGTGCCAATATTGTGTGAGTGTGCAGGTGCCTATCCCGTTGACCCTGGTTGAGGAAACAATGGCTTGAGCGTAACCTGACCGTGCTAGGAGCCTGTCGGACTTAGAAATTTGACGCAAAGCAGTATGCTGTAGCATGCATTTAGAGGCGTCAAACGCCTCCTGGAAAATTTGGGAAGCAATCTAGCGCCTTGTCGCGACCGAAATATCGTTAAGTCCGACAGGCTCCTAGGCCCCGAATTTGGGGTTTTATAAGGCCCCTTTCGGGGGGGGCGACTTCTTCGTTGAGCGGACCGCCCAACAGCGGCGCTGTTGGGTTCCCTCGTCGCTGCGCTCCTCGGCGGCCGCTCAACGCAAGCGTTGAGGCTGTAGAAAAACCCTGATTTCTTGAAATTCACGCTCGCAAGCTATTGATCTGTAAGATAGCGAAAATGCGAAAACAACTTTTCCTACAGCCTCGTTAGATGGTAACTGAATGCGCTCTACTTCTCCACCTGCCTTTGCAATCATTCTTGGCTGGATCGTGATTATTACCATACCAGTCACGTTCTTTGTCTTTGGCTGGAAAGATATTGAGCTTCATTGCCAGCGTTCCGCCATAAGCGCATTACCCTCCTGCACGATCAGTGAGTCATTCGCCATGAGGCTATACACACGGAGTATTAGTGCAAATAACATCACGCACATTGGCTATCGCACAGGAACCGCGAGACAAGCCAGCACAAAAACAGGGTTTGTTACCGTGCATCCTAGCACCATGGTATTTGACACGACGAGTGGCGAAGTCCCGATAGGTCATGTCGTCAGCGCAATCGACAATTCCGCGGAGCGAGAACTGATATTAAAAACGCGCGCATTCTTAAACGCGCCGGATGCTATTAACTTCCGGCATGAAACCAGTCTCCACAGTATATTCGGCTATGTTGGCCTAGTGGGCGTAGTGGGTTTGCTGTTGATATTTTTTGCTGTGCTGTGGCATCACCTGCGCCGAGCTATTCTGTGATGGCACTCGCGTTCATGCTCAAGTCTAAGGAATCACTGATCAAGTATCCGCATGGGCGGCACCCGTGCGTGATTTCGTTGAGTTTGTGAAGCGAATGGAATTTTCGTCGAATATGAAGGCGGTTTGGGCCGGGAATGCGGGGGAT
>Ga0080064_1000082_pt2 | contig 44759 bp, 41 predicted proteins | sample Subgrocontami54m_FD_69260 | JGI IMG/M metagenome (GOLD analysis project Ga0080064, IMG submission 69260) | Subsurface groundwater microbial communities from S. Glens Falls, New York, USA - GMW46 contaminated, 5.4 m (SPADES assembly) (version 2) ...
GTCCTCGGGGTGAAATTCCCCGGGGCTGCTCGACTTGTTGTTGGCTTTGAGCACGAGGCCGAGGCCAAGGGCTTTCTGGTGGATCTACAGCAACGGATGGAGAAGTTTGCATTGTCTCTGCACCCGGACAAGACACGCCTGATCGAGTTTGGCCGCTTTGCGGCGCAGAACCGAGCGCGGCGCGGGCTGGGTAAACCGCAGACGTTCAATTTCTTGGGTTTCACGCACATCAGTGGACGTTCGCGCAAGGGTGGCTTTCAGCTTAAGAGAAAGTCACGCCGGAATCGGATGCGAGCCAAACTGCGGGAAATCAAGGAGGCGTTGCGGCGGCGCATGCATGACTCCATTCCGGAACAGGGCAAGTGGCTGGCGCAAGTGGTACGTGGATACTTTAACTACCACGCCGTGCCGACCAATGCTCCGAGTTTGAGTGCTTTCAGGTATCACGTGACCGATCTGTGGCGGCGCACGCTCAAACGCCGCAGCCAGAAGGATCGCACTACATGGCACCGCATCACTCGACTTGTTGCGGATTACCTGCCCCCTGTGCGTATCCTTCATCCTTGGCCCGACACCCGTTTTGCCGCTAACCACCCAAGGTGGGAGCCGAGTGCGCGAATTGCGCCCGCTCGGATCTGTGCGGGGGGTGCCGGGTAACCGGCATCCCTACCGCGATAGATACATATCGCGCGGTTCGGGACAGGTTCAAGCACGCCATTGCGGCGCGCCGGCATGCCCTTCGGACTTCGCGGCCGGATTGATTCGCTTATCGCTTTATCGCTTATCGCTTCACGACGTGGTCCGGCGCAAGCGGGCAGGGATGAAGTTCGTCGCCCGTTTCGACCTGAATCGTCGCGTGGCCGACGCAGAAGAGCTCGCGCAACTCGTTCTCGACCTGAGCGATGAAGCGGTCGCCGGGATGATCGTCAGTACGGGCGTACATACAGCATGCTGCTCATGCAGCTATCGGCCGAGAATGACGTCGATCCCGGAGTAGATCAAATCCAGTTTCGCGCGCGGTAGTCTGCTGAGGCGATCCGTGAGGAGTGATCGATCGAGCGTGACGATTTGCGAGACGTTGGCTACCGAATCTTTCGGCAGTCGAGTCTCGCGGGTGCTGAGGGCCACGTTGCCGGGCGCATCCACCCACCGCAGATTGCTCGTCAACGGTACGCAGACGACGGTAGAAATTCGGCTGCGATTAATGGCATCGCCTTGAACAACGACCACCGGCCGGCGGAAGCCGGGCCCTGATCCGCTTGGTTCAGGAATGTCAGCCCACCAAACCTCGCCTCGCGCGACTACCACTGTTCGTCAGTCAAGACACGCCTTGCGGCGGCCACGGCGAAATCGGCGCCAGATTCGCCAACGTTGGCAACGACACGATTCATTGCATCAGTGATCTCGTCGGGCGCATGCCTAGCCACATATTCACGCAAGGCATCGCTGAACAGACGACTTCGGGATACACCTTGGCGCCGGGCGAGCTTTTCAGCGACATCGAACACTTCATCAGGAATGGAAATCGCGGTCTTCATACCAAAAGTATAACCGATGCGGAGCGACCTCAGCAAGCTACCTGGCCGACATCGATCAACGATAGGAAATTCGATCCTGCCTCTTTTCGCGCGTCCGGCCAACGGCGGCGGTTTGGCGTTGATTCACCGCGAATTGGCGTAGGGCAGGGATTCCCGCTTACACGACGTGGTCCGGCGCGAGCGCGCAGGGATGGCGTTCGTCGCCAGTTTCGACCTGAATCGTCGCATGCCCGACGCCGAAGCGCTGGCGCAACTCGTTCGCGACCTCGGCGATGAAGCGGTCGCTCGGATGTCCGTCCGGCATGACCAGATGCACCGTCAGCGCGGTTTCGGTCGTGCTCATGCCCCAGATGTGCAAGTCGTGGATTTCGGCGACGCCGTCGAGCGCGCAAAAATATCCGCGGATCAGTTCGGTGTCGATGCGCGGCGGGACCGCATGCAGCGATAGTTTCAGGGAATCACGCAGCAGCCCCCAGGTGCTGCCGACAATCACCGCCGCGATGGCGAGGCTCATGGCCGGATCGAGCCAGGTCCATCCGGTGTAGAGCATGCCCACGCCGGCGAGGACCACCCCGAGAGAGACGGCGGCATCGGCCGCCATGTGCAGGAACGCCCCCCCCAGGTTCAAGTCGTGTTCGCGGCCGCGCAGGAAAAACAGCGCCGTCGCCGTGTTGACCACGACCCCGCACAGGGCCACCCAGATGACCGTCATGGTGGCGACCGGAACCGGGTTCATCAGGCGCTGAACCGCTTCCACGGCGATGCCGCCGACCACCAGCATCAGCAGCATGGCGTTGACCAGGGCTGCCAGGATGGAGGAACTGCCCAGCCCGTAAGTGAAGCGCCGGGACGGCTCGCGCCGGCCAAGAACGCTGGCCCCCCAGGCGAGAGCCAGCGCCAGAACATCGCTCAGGTTATGGCCGGCGTCGGCCAGGAGAGCCATGGAATGCGACAGCACCCCGTACACGGACTCGATCGCGACGAACCCGAGGTTGAGCGCGATGCCAAAAGCGAAGGCCCGATCGCGCCCCTTTGGTTCATGGGAGTGGGCGTGATTTTCATGTGCCATGTTCCGCACTTTATCGGATTTGCGCGCTACGCGAGCCAACCGCATTTTTGGTACGCGATGATAAAAGGCGCATCCGTACCAAAAACACGGTTATGCAATTACTCCGCAACGATTGCCGCATCCGCGCGAATGTTTTTGTCATTTTGGTTGCGGCCAGCGGCCGCGCTAAGGATAAAAGCAAGGGCGGTTTGGGGTGGCTTTTGTACAAGATCGTCGGTTGCGCGCGGATGTACTTTTCATCCGTGCGCAATCGACGATCCGCGCGGACGGGGCGCCGTCCGCGCAAGTTTGAGCGCCGCAGTTCGATGTATTCGCCAACGTCGGCCGATGTCTCCGAGCGGCCATTGCGCATTGGCGTCTCGAGAAACTGGGCTTCCGAACTCCCCAGGAAGCCCGTCAGGCTCATGCCCGTATCCTTCATCCATGGCCCGACACCCGCTTTGCCGCTAACCACCCGAGGGGGGAGCCGAGTGCGCGAATTGCGCCCGCTCGGATCCGTGCGGGGGGGGTGCCGGGTAACCGGCATCCCTACCGCGATAGACCCATTTGTGCGTCGTCCGGGTGAGGTTCAAGCACCTGGTTACAGCGCGCCGGAGGGCCAGCTCTGACATCGCGGACGGATTGATTCTCCCTGCTCCGTGGTGAAAACGCTGAGGAATGCTAGACTGCCAACGAGTTAACCAACTCGAGGTGATGGCGATGGACCAGGTCAGCGTGTTCGAGGCAAAGGCGCGGCTCTCGCAGCTCATCAGCCGCGCGCAATCGGGACGGGAGACGCTGATCCTGAAACGCGGCCGTCCGGTGGCGCGCATCGTGCCCGCTGAGCCTGCCGGCAGCGCCGAGCAGGCCGCGGCGATCAATGCGATCATCGCCTTCAGCAAGACCGTCAAGGTCAAAGGCAAGGTCAATCTGCGCCGCGCGATCGCCTCCGGGCGGCTCTGATGGCGTTCGTGCTCGACGCTTCGGTCGCGCTCGGTTGGTTTGTGCGGAGCCAGGCGAACGCTTACACGAACCGCATCCGCCTGCTCGCGAAGAAAAAGCCGGTGCACGTGCCGCAGTTGTGGGTACAAGAGACTGTCAACGGCCTGATCGATCTTGCCCGGCGTGGAAACCTGTCCGCGCAGGCCGCGCAGACCGCTGCCGATCTGATAGGCAACGTCCGCGTCAGCGCTCATCCGCTGGGGAGCGCGGCCGCTGATCTGTTTGCCGCGGCAAGGCATTACGGCTTGAGCAGTTACGATGTCACCTATTTGCTGCTCGCGCAGGAGCTGCACTTGCCACTCGCCTCGAACGACGCTCGCCTCAGGCGAGCCATGCAAAAAGCCGGCATCAAGCTCGCCTGATTTCCCGCTACGTTGCCACGCTCACGAGTCGATTCGGGCCGGGACGGCGCACTGCGGCCGGCGCTGTCGTGCGGCGTCCGGCAGCGACAGCCAGGTCGCGCAGTGAATGAGATAATCAACCGGGTGGTCGATCCCCAGGCGTGCCCGCGGCGTATTCGGCGCGGGGTCGTGAACCAGAAACCGTAGGGAGCATAGTTTGAAGAGGGCCACTGGCATCAAACTGGCTGCCGCTCTGGTCATCGCGTTGCTGCTGTACGCGGGCGCAGGCTTCCTGCTGGCGCCGTCCCTCATCGAACGCCGTCTCACCGCCCTGGCGGAGGAACGCCTTGGCCAGCAGTTGTCAATGGATGCGCTGCGCATCAACCCGTTCATGCTCAGCGTCGAAGTCAGCAACATCAGGGTGGGCGCGCAGGCCGGGCCGCCGCTGGTCATGGCGCGGCGCCTGTATTTCAACTACCGGTTGCTGACTCGCGATATCGGCCGTGCCTGGGTGCTCGGCGAGGTTCGCGCAGAAGGCCTGCAGCTGCAGCTGGTGCTGCAAAAAAACGGACGGCTCAACCTCGCCGACCTGGCGGCGCACTGGACGCGGACCGCGCCGCCTGGCAAAGACGGCGAGCGCAGGCAGCAGGAAGAGGGCACGACGCCGCACTTCCAGATCAAGCACCTGCTGCTCGAGGAGGGCGCGGTGACGTTCCGCGACCTGTCCGGTGCGGTCGAAGCGGTTACGCAGGCGGTCCCGATCCGCGGCGAGTTGTTCGATCTGGCCAATCTGCCTGACCGTGAAGGCCAGTACACCGTCTCCGCGCGGCTCGCCGAAGGCGGCGTACTGACATGGAAGGGCGACGTGGCGCTGCTGCCGGCGCGCGGCGATGGCCAGTTGACCCTGCAGGGATTGAAGCTCGCCACCGCATGGAAATTCATCCGCGACGAGCTGCGCATCGCCGAGCCGCCCGGGACCATCGACATCGCCACCCGCTACAACTTCACCTACGCCGGCGGCAAGCCCGATGTCACCCTGCACGGCCTGCGCATCAAGGCGTCCGGCCTGAGCGTGACGCCGGCGGGCGGCGGGCAGCCGTTGCTCGCGCTGGAAACGCTGGAAGCAAACGATGCCGGATTTCAGTTGAGCAAACGCGAACTGAACGTGCCATCACTGCTGCTGCGCAACGGCCGGTTGCGCGCCGTCCAGGCGGCGGATGGGACGCTCGACTGGAGCCGGCTGGCTGCAACAGCCGCGCCGGCCAGGCTGGCAGCGGATTCCGGGGCGAATTCCGCAGAGAAGCCCGCGGAGAAACCCGCGGCCAAAGCGGCGCCCGGGCCCGCCGCTCCTCCCCCGGCGCGCGCCGGGAAGGCGGACTCGAGCGCCGCCTGGCATGTCAACTTGCAGGCGGTGAAGCTGGAGAATGTCGCGGCGCAGTATGTCGATCTCGGGCGGCCCTCGCCGATGGCGCTCGAAGCGTCCGGCCTGCAGGGCAAAGCGGCGCTCGACATGTCGCTGGGCGGCGATGCGCTGCGGGTGGTCGCGCATGGCCTCGATTTGAATCTGGCGCAACTTGTCGCCGCGCCTGCGGATTCGAAGGGGGAGGCCAGGGCCGCGCCGTTGCGTCTCGAAGCGGTGAGCATGCAAGGCGGGCGCTTCGATCTCGGCGGCAACCTGTTCGGTGCAAAACATCTGGCGGCGGAGGGGGGCGCGGTGCAGCTGCATCGCGCGGCCGACGGCAGCATCGCGCTGCTGGAGTTGCTCAAGGGACGCGAGCCGCTGCCCGAGCAGGCGTTGCTCGGCTACGCGATCGAGGCAATACGGTTGCAAAACCTGCAGGTTTCGCTGTCCGACCGCAGTTTCGGCGAGCCGATCGCCTACGAATTGAGCGGCGTGTCGGCGCAGCTCAGCAATCTTTCGAGGGCGGGCGGCAAACTGGCGCGCGCCAAAGCGGCAGGCCGCCAGGCGGTCGAATCCAGGCAGGCACGTTCTCGTTCAAAGCCGTCTGCTCGGCAGGCCGCGCAGACGGATCGGCAGGCCGCAGAGGTCACAGCGGCCGCCGTCGCCGCAGCGGCCGCAGCGGCGACGGCCAAACCGATCGCCTTCGAAATCGCCGCGCTGATCGCCGACAGCGGGACATTGGCCGCGAGCGGCACGGCGGCGCAGGATTTTTCCGCAGCACAGGCACGCCTGAAACTGCAGGGATTCGCCCTGCCGACCCTGCAGCCCCTCATCAGCCGTTACGCCGCGGTTGTGCTCGCATCGGGGCGCGCCTCCACCGACTTGATGCTCGCCTATGACGGCGCCGCCGGCAAGCCGTCGCTGCGCGGCAACGGCGGGTTGTCGATTGACACTCTGCGCCTCAATGATGAAAAGAGCGGCGAAGCGCTGATCGCGTGGCAGCGGCTGTCGGTCGAACAAGCCCGCATCACGCTCGGACCGGATCGGGTCGCGATCAAGGAGATCGTCATCGAGCAGCCCGCGACGACGATCGCCATCTCGGCGGAGCGCCAGTTGAATCTGGCGCAGTTGCTGCGGGAAGTGAAACCGGCAAAGGAAGAAACAGCGGCGCGATCCGCGGCGACGCCCGCACCCGAAGCGACGCGCCTGCCGGTCAGTATTGGTTCGGTGCGCATCCGCGATGGCACGGTGGATTTTTCCGATCGCAGCTCGGGCGAGCCGATCGCGTACCAGTTGAGCGGCCTCTCGGCGCAGTTCAGCAACCTGTCGAACTCAGGCGGCAAACCGGCGCGCGCCGAGGCGGCGGCCGGCGAGGCGGCGAAGGCGGGACAGGCCGATTCGGATGAAAAACCAACCGATCAGAAACCGGCCGGGCAAAAATCCCCCGATCAACAAGCCGCCGGGCCGGCGCGCCGGGGACGGCAGCCCGCGGGCGCCGCGGTGGCCGCGGTCAAACCCGTCGCTTTCGAAGTGGCCGCGCGCATCGGCGATGGCGGAACGCTGGCCGCTAGCGGCACCGCCGCGCAGGATTTTTCAAGCGTAGAGGCGCGCTTGAAACTGGCGGGCCTGGCGCTGCAGCCGCTGCAGCCGCTGCTTGCCCGGCATGCCTGGGTGAAACTCGTCTCGGGGCGCGGCTCTGCCAATGCATTGGTCACTTATCAGGCGGCGCAGGGCAAGCCATCGCTGCGCGCCAGCGGCAGTATCGCGCTGGACGAATTGCGGCTGGTTGAAGAGAGAACCAATGACCCGGTGCTGGTCGCGAAGCGGGCGTTCGCCGAGGAGGCCCGCTTCAACCTGAACCCGGATCGTCTCGGCATCAGGGAAATCGTGGTGCAGGGACTCGAGACCAAAATCGCCATCTCCAAGGATCGCAAGGTGAACCTGGGGCAGTTGCGCAAGGAGCCGGCGGACCCGGCGAAGGAGGATGGCAAGGGCAGGGCCGGTGCCGCGGCGGCGCCGCAATTTCCCATCAACATCGGCGCGGTGCGGGTGCGTGATGGCGCGGTGGATTTTTCCGACGCCAGCCTGGTGCTGCCGTTCGCCACCCGGGTCACGGCATTCCGCGGCACAGCCGCCGGGCTCAGCAACGATCCGGGGCGCCACGCGGCGCTGCAGTTCGAGGGCGCGATCGGGGAATTCGGTTCGGCGCAGGTGAGAGGCAACATCGATGCCTTCTCGCCGAAAACCTTCACCGACGTGAACGTGGCGTTCGAGAACGTGCAGATGCCGCTGTTCTCGCCGTATTCGGCGACGTTTCTCGGGCGCAAGATCGCCTCGGGCCAGCTGTGGCTGGAGCTGAACTACAAGATCGCCAACAGCGAACTGGCCGGCGACAACAAGGTGACCATTCACCACCTGGTGCTGGGCGAGCCGGTCAACGCGCCGGGCGCGCTGCGCCTGCCTGTTGATCTGGCCGTGGCGCTGCTCACCGATTCGCAGGGCAGGATGACGGTCGCGGTGCCGGTGCGGGGCAATCTGGACAACCCCCATTTCGAACTCGGTCCGGTGATACGGGAGGCCATCGGCAACCTCTTCGGCCGCATCCTGAGCGCGCCGTTTCGCGCCCTGGCAGGGCTGTTCGGCGGCGGCGATGAAGCGCTGGACAGCGTTGAATTCGATGCGGGCAGCGCCCGGCTACTACCGTCGCAGCGCGAAAAGCTGCAATCGGTGACGAAAGCGCTGCAGGATCGGCCGCAGCTGCGGCTGGTGGCGCAGGCGGGCTACGATCCTGAGCGCGACACGCATGCGCTGCGCGAAGACCTGGTGCGCCGCGAACTGGCCAGGTCGCTCGGCCGCGCGCCCGAACCGGACGAGCCGCCCGATCCCATCCCCATGGACAGCTTTGCCGCGCAGCGCGCCATGGAGCGCATGCTGGCCGCGCGCGGCGGCGATGAGGCAATAAAAAATCTGGAACGGGCGTTCGCCGAGCGTACCGGCAAGGAACCGGGCCGCGTCGGCGTGCTGCTGCGCCGTGCCGGCGATGCGGCGTTTTACGACATGCTGTTCGCGCGTCTCATCGAGACCCAGCCCCTGCCTCAATCGGCCGGGCAGCAGTTGGGCGCCCGCCGCGCCGCAGCGGTGATCGCGTATCTGAAATCGGTCGGCGTCGAGTCCGCGCGGCTGCAGGCGGGCAAGCCCGAGGCTGCGCAGGAAAGCAAAGGCGCCCGGGTCAGTGCCAAGCTGTCGCTTGAGGCCGCCCCGGCGCAAAACGCTGCCGCCGCTCCGAGTGCATCGCCGGAATCGCCGGCGGCGGCGCCCGGCGGCACCAGCCCGCAATAGCCTCCCCACCCCACCCGGCCCGGGGAGACACTAACGCGGCTTTCCTCAGCCGCCGGGCGAGCGACGCAGATCCGGCATAATCCTTGACTTTTCGCATCGCTACGCCAAGGAGGCATGCCATGATCGCAACACGCCCGCGCAGTGAGGGCGCCAAGCACGCTGCGCGCGCAATACGACGCGCCGCACTCGTCTTTGCGTTGTGGCTTGCGTTTTTCGCCGTTCTCGGAAACGCGCAGGCCATCCGCGCATCCGGCGCCCGGGCGGACTGAGCGCCATGGAATCCGCGAAGCAGCGTCTTGGCCGCTGGTCGCTGCATGCCTATGCGCTGCCTTATGCGCGGCCGGTGCACTGGAGCAACATCGTCGAGGCGGGCGCGCAATTCCTGCTGCTGCGCCTGGAGAGTGCCGAGGGCGCGGTCGGCGTCGCCGAACTCACCGCGAAGCCCACCTGGAACGGCGTGACCCTGCGCTCGCTCGCGGCCGCCGTCGAGGAGGTGATGATGCCGATCGTCGCCAGGGCCGACCTCGGCGATCCGGCCGAACTGCGCGTCAAACTCGACGGTGTGCCGGACAATCATGCGGCCAAGACCCTGGTGGACAATGCCTGCTGGGATTTGCATGCCGCGGCCGGCGGTGCGCCGCTGTGGCGCGTCTGGGGCGGACGCAGCAGACTGCCGCTCTCCTGGGCGGTGACCCGCCAGGCGCCCGAGCTGATGGCGAGGGAAGCCGAGGACATGGTGGCACGGCATGGCTTTGGCACCCTGAAGGTGAAAGGGGGGCAGGGGCGCGATGTGGACGTTGCCGGGATGCGCGCCATTCGCGCCGCTGTCGGCGAGAGCGTCATTGTGTATGTCGATGCCAACGGCTTTTATCCGCCGGGCGAAGGCCGCGACTATGCGCGCGCCATGGCGGATGCCGGGGCGGTGGTGGTGGAGGATCCCTGTCCGTTCGCCGCCAACGCCGAGTTCCGCGCGCTGCAGGCTGGAGTGCCGGTGCCGATACTGGTGGATTTCTATTGCGGCGGGCGCGTCGATGCGGGCCGCTACGTCGAGCACGGCGCGCGCGCCCTGAGCCTGAAGCCGGGCCGCTGGGGCCTCAGCGAAACGCGCGCCATGCACCTGCTGGCGCGCGCCGCGGGGCTGCAGACCGTCATCGGCCTGTTCGGCGAAAGCGCGCTCGGCACTCTCGCCGCGCTGCAACTGGGCGCCATCCTCCCGGAGAGCGCGCTCGCCGCCGAGACCAGCTGGTACCTGGCCATGACCGAACAGGTCACCGCGCTGCCGGCGCTGCGCGCAGGGCTGATCGAACTTCCCGAAGCCGCATCGCTGGCGGCGCTGGTGGACTGGGATGCGGTGAAACGTTTCGCTGTCTAGGGTTGCAGTTGCTGCAGGCACGGGGAAGCGCCGTGCACGAAGACTGCCGGATCTTCAGCCGGTCCGCCGAAAAGCGCCGCGGAACTTGAAAGGCATAGGTTGGTCATATAACATGACTAACATGATTGCATAAGGAGTCACGCCATGGCCAAATTCAATATTGCAGAGGCCAAGACCCATTTCTCCAGGCTGGTGCAAAAAGCCATGCTGGGAGAGGAGGTCATCATTGCCAGGGGCAACAAACCGTTGCTCAGACTGGTGCCTTTGGGCAAGCCGAAGGGGCCGCGCAAACCGGGCTCGGGCAAAGGTCAGATCCTCCACGTCGCGCCGGATTTCGATGCCACTCCCGAAGGCTTCAGAGACTACGTTTGATGCGCGTTCTGCTCGATACGCATGTCTTTCTGTGGTGGGTGGAAGGCGATCGCGCCCTGCCGGCGAAGGCCCGCGCGGCGCTCGCCGATCAGGACAACGAGTGCCTGTTCAGCCTCGTCAGTGTGTGGGAGCTGGCGATCAAGGCCGGCCTGGGCAAGCTGAAACTCACCCTCCCGGTGCAGCGCTACGTGGCCGAGCATGTCGCTGCCAACGGCTTTCGCATGCTGGACATCCGGATGGCGCATGTCGGGCGCGTGGAATCGCTCGCCCCGCATCACGGCGACCCCTTTGACCGCCTGCTGATTGCGCAGGCTCTCGAGGAAAAGCTCCCGGTCGTCAGCGCCGACCCGGTTTTCAGAAACTACGGCGTGAAGCGCATCTGGTAGCGGCCAGAGGGCAGGCTTCGATCCCCTCGCGGATCGCTCTCGCCATTCTCATGCTCGGCAGCGCGCCGCGCACCATGCAGTTCTCGCTGTCGAAACTAATTTAAAATCTGCGGCCCGCTTCCGAGCGGCTGCACCGGGCCGGCGACAAATGGGAAAAACGATAGACATTGAGGCATCCGACGGCCACCTGCTGGGCGCGTACGTGGCGCATCCCGGCGCGAAAGTCCGGGGCAACCTGGTGGTGGTGCAGGAAGCCTTCGGCGTCACCGCCTACATTCGTTCGGTGTGCGATGCCTATGCCCGGGACGGCTACGTGTCGATCGCGCCGGCGCTCTACGACCGGCAACGGCGCAATGCCGTGTTCGACGATATTTCCCTGCCGGCCGCGCTCGAAGCGGGACGGCGGCTGCGGGCCGGGCTGGAATGGCCGGAGGTGCTGCTCGATGTGCGGGCGGCGATCGATGCGGTGAAGAGTCCCGAACGCCGGGTAGGAATCGTCGGATTTTGCGTCGGCGGTTCGGTGGCCTGGCTGGCCGCGCTGTCCTTGCCGGTCGCCGCCGCATCGTGCTACTACGGCCGCGACGTCGTGGACTTCTTGCAGCCGCCGAAGTGTCCGGTGCAGCTGCATTTCGGCGAGCGCGACCCTATCATTCCACTCGGCGACGTCGAGCGCATTCGCGCCGCGCTGCCTGACATTCCGGCCTGGCTGTACCCGGCCGGCCACGGCTTCGACGGACCGGGCGAGCGGCATCATGCGGCATCGGCGCAACTGGCGCGCGAACGGACGCTCGAGCTGTTTCGACTGCACGTCGGCTGAACGACCGACACCATCAATTCACTGAAAGAACGGACATGGAGCTGAACCTGAAAGGGCGCTCGGTGCTGATCACCGGCTCGTCACGCGGCATCGGCCTCGCCATCGCGCGCGGATTCGCCGCCGAGGGCTGCAACCTGCGCCTGGCGGCGCGCGACCCGGAGCGCCTGAAGCAGGTGGCCGGGGAGATCGGCACGGCCCACGGCGTCAAGGTCGATATTTTCCCCCTCGACCTGTCGCGCTACGAAGCGGTGGTCGAACTCGGCGCGGCCTGCGGCGACATGGATATCCTGGTCAATAACGCCGGCGGCATTCCGCGCGGCACGTTGATGGAAGTGGATGCCGCGACTTGGCGCCGCGCCTGGGATCTGAAGGTGTTCGGCTACATCGATCTGACCCGCATCATCCTGGCGAAGATGTGCGAGCGCCGCTCCGGCACCATCGTCAACGTCATCGGCGCGGCCGGCGAGCGTGCCGATCCGAACTACGTCGCCGGCTGCGTCGGCAACGCCGCCCTCAACATGTTCGTGCAATGCATCGGCGGCGAGACGGTGCGCCATGGCGTGCGCGTGTGCGCCGTCAATCCCGGCCCGATCATGAGCGAGCGCTTCATGCAGGGCATGCTGTGGCGTGCCGAAAAGCGCTTCGGCGACAAGAACCGCTGGCCGGAGATCCTGGAAAAAGACTTGCCGATCAAGCGCGCCGGCACGGTGGATGAAGTGGCAAACACGGTGGTGTTCCTCGCCTCGGATCGCGCTTCGTACATCAGCGGCGCCGCCATCCGCATCGATGCAGGCTTGCTGAGCACGCTGAAAACGACGCAGGAGTAGCGCTGTGCAGTGCGATCCGGAGGCGACCGGGAAGCCGATCCCGGAAGTTCAGCTGGCTAGCGCCCTCTGCCCCCCGGGCGACACCCGATCAGATTGTCGCGCTCGAAGTAGCGCAGGCCGGGCCCGCATTCGATCGGCTCCTGGGGGTAGGACGGAACGCAGACGAAAGCGCCGCTCTCCCGGACAAACGAACCCTCACGCAGTTCCCATCCGCTGGGGCAGCCCGCCGCGGCAGTGCGCCGGCGACCCCCGGGTGGCTCGGCCCGACCCGGCTCGAAGCGCGTTTGCTCGATCACGGTGACGGTGGCCGACGCCCCGCCCTCGCAGCCAAAGACCTGTTTCACGCGGTCTCCCTTCGCGGTCACCGTGAACTGGCCCGCCCGGCCGAATGTATGTACAAATTCGCGCGGAAACATGCCCTCTCTCCTGCCGATGACCCGCGTGTCCGGCGAATCCTGGTCACCGTAATTGACCCAGATGCCGCAATCGCCCTGCTCGTTGCCCTGGCCCGAGACTGTGAACCTTACCGTGGCCTTGCCGTCCACCAGCACCACCCGGTTTGCTTCGGGCGTGATCGCGGTGATGGTGTTGGCGGCCCAGGCTGAGGGCGCGCATGCGAGGGTGAATGCCGCAAATGCAAATGCAACCATCGGGGACCGGGTCATGTGTGATCCTTGGAGGTATCGACGCGGTGATGCTACGCCCGGAATGTTTTGTCCGCTACCGTACCTAAAAACAAAACGCCACGGCGTTTTCCCCGATTTCGGGGTGTGCGAGAGGGCTTGCCCCCTCGCGTCGTGGATCACCATCACCAAGGCGTGGATCCCGGACGATCTGGCCTGGTGAGCATCGCCGAGTCAGGGTAACTCGCCATCGGCATGCGCCAGGAGGGCTCCGGCGCCTCCGGCAGGTGTCCTCCGGTGTCACACCACTCCGGCGCTCCGAAACCGCTTGATTTCCTCCGCCGAATAACCGAGCTCACCCAGGATCTCGTCGCTGTGCTCGCCGGCTTCAGGCGCGGCGCTGGTGATTGCGGCGGGCGTGCGGCTCAGTTTCACCGGCTGGCTGATCAGGCTGATCGGTCCGAGCGCTTTCGAAACCACCGTCTGCGCCACCCCCAGATGCCGTACCTGCGGATCGGCGAAGGTCTGGTCCATCGTGTAGATCGGTCCGCACGGAATGCCGGCGGCGTTCATGCGCTCGATCAGGGTGGCCCGGTCCATTTTGCCGGTGATGCCGTTGATCATGTCGTCGAGTTCCTCGCGCTTCAACCGGCGCGCCTGCGTGGTCGCGTAATCCGGGTGATCGATGAGATCCTCGCGCCCGATGGCGTTGCAGAAACGGCGCCACATCGGCGGCGTGGGCATGAGGTTGATGGGGCCGTCGCTGGCCTCGTAGGTGCCGCCGGGCACCCCGGTAGGATGGCCGTTGCCGACCTGCCCGGGCACTTCGCCGCTCATGGTGTAGCGCGCCGCCTGGAAATCCAGCATGAAAATCTGCGCGTGCAGCAGCGATGATTGCACCCACTGGCCTTCGCCGGAGGTCTCGCGCTCGTACAGCGCCACCAGGATGCCGAGCGCGGCGAACACGCCTCCCGACAAATCAGCCAGGGCGGTGCCGACCCGCATCGGGCCGCGGCCGGGCTCGCCGGTGATCGACATCAGGCCGGACATGCCCTGGGCGATCTGGTCCACGCCGGGCCGCTCCCGGTAGGGACCGTCTTCGCCGAAACCGGAGATGCTGGCGTAAATCAGGCGCGGGTTGATGTTGCGCAGCGATTCGTAGTCGATGCCGAGGCGGTGCTTCACGTCGGGCCGGAAATTCTCCACCACGACGTCGGCCTTCGCGGCCAGGCGCTTCAGGATGGCGAGGCCATCGGGAGCCTTCAGATCGAGCGTGAGGCTGCGCTTGTTGCGATGCAGATTCTGGAAATCCGCCTCGTGGCGTCCGGCAAAATCGGCGGCGCCTCCCCTGGGGTCGGGACGCGCCTCCACCTTGATCACGTTGGCGCCCCAGTCGCCGAGCTGGCGCACGCAGGTGGGGCCGGCGCGCACCCGCGTCAGGTCGAGCACCGTTATACGTTCCAGGGCGCGGGGTCGTACGTTGTCGTTCATGGGTTGCCTGCACTCATGGTTGAAGGGTGGTGTATCGGAGAAAGTAAAACATTTATTTGTATAACCCGCCGGAGAACGGCGTTCTCCAGGCACTCTATTATCATTTTTGATATGTCCTCAAGGATCGCTCATGGTTCCCATGCGTTCCGCCGGATCCTGCCGGTAAAACGTCGCAAGTTCGCGGTACAGATCGGGCCAGTCGCGCGCCAGGATTTCAGAGCTGGTGAAGAACATCTCGCTCATCACGGCGAAGAATTCGGCGGGATGCCCGGCGGCGTAGGGATCGACCAGGGTCGCCTTGCCGGCATCCACCTGTGCGCAGAGCAGCTCGTAGCCATCGGCCAGCGTTTCGCGCCAGCTCGCTTCATCCATTTCCGCATGCGGCGCCGGGAAATCGTCGTCGCCGCCGCGCAGCATGTGAATTTTGTGGGCGAACTCATGGATGACCACGTTGTATCCCGCCTCATCCTGCATCGCATCGGCCCAGGACAATACCACCGGCCCGCCCGGCCAGGCTTCGCCGGAGAGCTCGTCTTCGAATTCGTGCACCACGCCGTCTGCGTCCACCTCCTGGAGATTGACGCGGAATTCGCCCGGATAGACGACGATGCCGATCCAGCCCCGGTAGAACGCAAGCTCCAGCTTGAGCACCGGCAGGCAGGCCTGGACGGCGATGGACAGGCGCACCTCGTCGGTGAGTTCGAAGCCGGCCGCGCCGTGCATTTCCTTCTCCGCGAGGAACAGCACCGCCAGTTCGCGCAGCTGCTCCAGGTCGGGTGGCGACAACCCGCGCAGGAACGGCAGCGACTCGATGACGCGCTGCCACAGCGCGGCGTCGATGCGGGTGCGCGCCAGGGTTCGCTTGCGCTTCCAGCTGCCGAACAGGCCCCGGCTCATGCTTCGATTCCGGCGCACAGTCTGCGGGAACAGGAGCACGGCCAGGCGAAGCATGCCCGCCGCGCCGATCTTCGCGCCGTGTTTCGCATTGCCGCAGGTGAGTTGGCGCCCATAGAGGGCTGCGCCGCGGGTGCGTGAACCGTCGATACAGGTGCACCGGCGCGCCGGGATGTCGCCGAGCTGCGCATTGGCTGAGCGGGAATCCGCGTGCAGTGAGTAGCCGGGCATAGTAGCATGCCGAGTTCTGGTTCGAGCACGGCACGCTGGATGCCGAGCACGCCAGGCTGGGGTTGGACATCGTCGATTGCTATGCGACCACGCCCGAGCTGCAGCGGCGGGCCCGCGAAGCCGCCTGGCTCAGCACCGAGCTGTGGGTGCGCCAGTGGGATGCAATGTGGGCGAAGTACGGCCAATGAGACACCTTGGGAGGGGATTGCCATGACAATGAAGCAATGGGGGGTTCTGCCGGCCGTTGGTCTTCTGGCCGCATCCGCGTTGCACGTCAGCGCGCAGGCACAGGAAGTCACGTTGCGGATGGTCAGTGCTTTTCCGGAAAACCTGATCTTCACCACTCACGCGATGCCCTGGATGAAGCGGCTGAATGAGGCCGGCAAGGGCCTCGTGCAGATCAACTTCATCGGCGGGCCGAAGGCGATCCCGACCTTCGAGGTCGGCAACGCCGTCAAGAGCGGCGTAGTGGACATGGCGCTCAGCAACAGCAGCTACTACGCGAATCTGATGCCCGAGGCCGACGCGCTCAAGCTCACCGAGATATCGGTGCCGGAGCAGCGCAAGAACGGCGCCTGGGACTACATCAACAAGGTGTGGAACGACAAGGCCAACATGGTCTATCTCGCCCGGTACGTCGATTACTCCGCGTTCCACATCTATCTCAATAAAAAAATTGACAGGCCCGACCTCAGCGGCCTCAAGATCCGCAGCCACCCGGCGTACCGCGACTTCCTGCAGGCGCTGGGCGCGGTCGCGGTCAACATCGCTCCGGGGGAGGTTTACATGGCCCTTGATCGCGGCGTGATCGACGGCTACGGATTCCCGGTCGCCGGCATCTTCGACTCGAATTTCCAGGACAAGACCAAGTACCGTATCGATCCCGGATTCTTCAGCGTCGAGGCTGCGGTTATCGTCAATCTCAATAGCTGGAAGAAGCTGACCCCGGCGCAGCGCACCTTCCTCGAGAAACAGGCGCTCGGACTGGAAGCGGAGAATGTCTTCTGGAAGCGCTACGGTGAGGAGGAGGCCGCCCGGCAGGCAAAGCATGGCATCCAGACGATACGCTTCGATCCGGCGGCAGAGAAACAGTACTACAGCAAGGCATATGAGGTTGGCTGGGCCGCCATCATCAAGGCCGCTCCGGAGCACGGCCCCAAAATGCGCCAGCTTTTCAGCAAAAAATAATCCGCTCGCCGTCCGTCACTTCGGGCGGCGCAGATCGATTCGGCTTTGAAAGGGGGGGCGGCCTCGCTACGCCCGAACCGGTTCGTCGCTGCCGGTTGCCTTGCCGCGGCGGATTGCCGGCGCGATCGCGCGCATCGCCAACCTTGCCCGGGCTGGCGATCTGCGCTGGCAAGTGATGCGCCGCGTCATGGATTCAAGAACCATTTTCTCAAGCGCATGTCCGGCGTATGCTATCGGCCCAGGAAGCACCGCCGATCGAAGCCCGACTCAAACGCGAGGTAGATCATGAGCGAACATGGCAAAGCGGGATCAGGTGTAGGCGCCCGGCATCCGCGCAAGGAGGACGATCGCCTGATGCGCGGCCGCGGCCAGTATGTGGGCGACATGAGCATGCCCGGGATGATGGAGGTGGCGTTCCTGCGCAGCTCGGTGGCGCATGGCCGCATCCGTTCGATCACCAAGCCGGCCGGCCGCGAGGGCGCCGTGTTCATCCGGGAAGACATGGTGGAGGCCAAGGCGATGCGCACGCCGGTCACGCTGCCAGGCTACAAGGCGTCGGATTACGGGCCACTTGCCCATCGCAAGGTTCGCCACGTCGGCGAGCCGGTTGCGATGGGCATCGCAGCGACGCGCGCCGCCGCGGAGGACCTGGTCGAGCTGATCGACGTCGATCTGGAAGAACTCCCGGCCCTGACCGATTCGCTGGTCGCCCGCAATTCGCCGATCCGGGTGCACGACGAATGGAGCGACAACCTGTTCCTCACCACCTCGGTCGATACCGGGCTCGATGAGCACATCCGCAAGGCGTCGGTGGTGGTGAAGCGCGAATACAGGATGGCCCGCCAGGCGATGAATCCGATGGAGGGCAAGGCGATACTCGCCTGCTGGGACCATCGCCTGAATCAACTCGTCGTATTCATGTCGACGCAGGTTCCGCATCTGATTCGCACCGGCCTGTCCGAGCATCTGGGCATAGCGCAGGGGTCGATCCGGGTGGTTGCGCCGGATGTCGGCGGCGGTTTCGGTTACAAGTGCGTGCTGCATCCGGAAGAGCTGTCGGTGGCCTGGCTCGCGTTGAAGTTCCGCAAACCCTTTCGCTGGACCGAGGATCGCCGCGAGCACCTGATCTCGGGCGCCAATTCCCGGCAGCATCACTACTACGTAACGGCGTACGCCGACGACAAGGGCAAGCTGCTCGCCTTTGATGCCGAGGTCAGCATCGACGCAGGCGCCTATTCCGCCTGGCCGTTCTCCAATTGCGCCGAGGCAGGCCAGATCGGCGGCAACCTGCCCGGGCCTTATGTGTTCAGCGGCTATCGTTGCAACGCCTACACGGTCGCCACCAACAAGCCCGGTTTCCTGCCCTATCGCGGCGTCGCGCGCACCGGGGTGTGCTTTGCCATGGAGTTGACCATCGATGCGATCGCGCGGGCGGTCGGGCGAGAGCCCTGGGAGGTGCGCTGCGAAAACCTGGTGCCCGCCTCGGCAATGCCGTACACCAATGTCACCCGAAAGGATTTCGACAGCGGCGATTGGCCGAGGAGCCTCAGGATGGCTGTCGAGAACATCGATCTGCCGGCGATCCGCGCGAAGCAGAGGCAGCCACGACCGGACGGCAAGCTCATCGGGGTGGGTTTCGCGACCTACACCGAGCAGACCGCCCATGGGACCAGCGTGCTCGCGTCCTGGGGCCTGCCGATCGTTCCGGGTTTCGAGGCGGCCACCGTGCGGGTCACACCCGATGGCGGGCTCGAGGTGCGGGTCGGCGTGCATTCGCATGGTCAGGGCATGGAGACCACGATGGCCCAGATCGCGCACGAGGTTCTCGGCGTGGACACCGCCAGGATAAATGTCATCCACGGCGATACCTCGATCACGCCTTACTCGACCGGCACCTATGCCTCGCGTTCAATCACGATGGCGGGCGGGGCCGTCTCGAGCAGTTGCAAGGCGCTGGCGCCGCGGCTCATCACGATCGGCGCTCACCTGCTGAAGTGCGCGGCCGGCGAAGCGCGTCTGGAAAACGGGCGGGTGGTCGGTCCTGAGGGCGGGATCACCATCGCGGAGATCGCAAACGTCTGGTATCTGCACCCGCAAAGGGTGCCGGCCGATGCGGACCTGGGTGGCCTCGAAGCGACTGTTTCCTACAAACCGACGGTGGACACCGGCGCATTCAGCTATGCCTCCCATGCCGCAGTGGTCGCGGTCGATCCGAAGTTCGGCTCGGTGGAGATTCTCGATTACGTCATCGTCGAGGACTGCGGCGTCATGGTGAATCCGATGATCGTCGAAGGCCAGACCTACGGCGGCACCGCACAGGGCATCGGCACGGCCCTGTACGAGGAGATGCCGTTTGACGCGAACGGCCAACCCCTTGCGTCCACTTTCGCCGACTATCTGATGCCGGGCTCGATGGAAATCCCGCACTTGCGGATGTACCACATGGAAACCCCGTCGCCGCATACCGAGTTCGGCATCAAGGGGGTCGGCGAAGGGGGTGCGATTGCGCCCCCCGCGGTTATCTTTAACGCCGTCAACGACGCGCTGCGCGAGCTTGGGGCGGAGGTGAATGAAACACCGCTGACGCCGCGCCGGCTCCTCGCGGCCATAGCCAGGGCGCGCGAGCCGGTGCCGCGGCGCAGCGCAGCGACGCACGAGGTGGCGGCATGAAGCCGGTCATTTTTGATTATCTCCGCCCGCGCGACATCGACGAGGCCGTCCGGGTGCTCGCCTCCGGAGATGGCGAGGCCAAGCTCATCTCGGGCGGACAGTCGCTCGGACCGATGCTGAACCTGCGCCTGATCCGCCCGCGCCTGCTGATCGATGTCGGGCACATCCCCGAAATGAAGCGCCTGGAAGACCGCGGCGACGCCTGGTGCATCGGCGCCGCCGTGACCCACTCATCGCTCGAAGACGGCCGCAATGGTATCGGCAGCGAGGGCATGATTGCGGCTGTGGCGAGACAGATTGCCTATCGTGCGGTGCGCAACCGCGGCACGGTCGGGGGCAGCCTTGCTCACGCCGATCCCGCCGCCGACTGGCCTCTCGCGCTGTACGCCATGGATGCCACGGTGAACGTGGTCGGCCCGAAAGGCCGGCGCACCGAGCGGCTGGGGGATTTCATGATCGCCTCGTTTACCACCACGCTGGATGAGGCAGAAGTCATCGAAAGCGTGACAGTGCCCAAGCCGTCGTCGTCGGCGCGCTGGGGCTACTACAAGTTCTGCCGCAAGGCCGGCGAATTTCCGGATGCGAGCGCGGCGATCGTTGTCGATCCGGATCGGCACTATGCGCGCATCGCGGTCGGTGCCCTGGACACCACCCCGAAGAGTCTGAGCCGACTGGCTGCGCAGGTCTCGAAGGGCGGCCGGGCAGCCGCCACCGATGACGCCTGCTCGGATGCAATCCGGGAGATGGCAGAAGATATGGATGCCATCGATCTCCAGATCCATACGGCAGCCCTCACCCGGGTCATCCAACAGGTGTATCCGCAATGAATGCTCCCAGCTTGCCGATGGTCCTGGCGAAGCCGATAAGGCTCACCGTAAACGGCGACGCGGTTGACGCAGTGGTCGAGCCTCGTACCAGCCTTGCCGACTTCCTGCGCGAACAACAACGACTGACCGGCACCCATCTTGGCTGTGAGCACGGCATCTGCGGTGCCTGCACGGTGCTGCTCGATGGGGCGCCGGCGCGCTCATGCATCACATACGCCATCCAGTGCGATGGCGCCGAGGTGCGATCGATTGAAGGCTTCGACAACGATCCGTTGATGGGCAGGCTGCGTGACGCATTCAGCAGGGAGCACGCATTGCAATGCGGTTTCTGCACCCCGGGCATGTTGATCAGCTCGTGGGACGTCTGCTCGCGTGTGCAAACCGCGGATGAGTTGCGAATCCGCGAAGAGCTCTCCGGCAATCTGTGCCGGTGCACCGGTTATATGGGCATCGTCGCCGCCGTAAAGCGCGTGATCGCCGAAACCGAGACCGGCGCGCGCGGCGCCGGGGAGAAGACGGCTGCCGTGCCCGTTTGCCGCGCGTCCGCCCCCGCCCCGGTGCAATCCTTTACCACGCTCGACCACGCCGCGCCGCCCGGCGCAACCGGCGTCACCCAGGAGGTCGGCGCCGGCACGCGTGAGGGGTGGACCCGGATTCAAGACGGATTTACGGTCGATCACCCGGTGGACCGCGTGTGGCAGGTCTTCGGAGACATGCCGATGGTGACCCGCTGCCTGCCCGGCGCGGAGTTGCTGGAGCACACTGATCGCTCGATCAAAGGACAGATCAGAATCAGCTTCGGCCCGATCAAGGCCGGCTTTGCGGGCTCGGCGACGCTCGAACGGGACGAGGCGAACAAGCGCGGCGTGATCAGAGGCGCCGGCCGCGACTCACTCTCGGGCTCGCGCGCAAAGGGTGATATCGGCTACACGCTCTCCCCCAGTGGCAATGGCACGCGGGTCGGCGTCGATCTGGAGTTCATGCTGCAGGGGCCGCTGGCGCAGTTTTCGCGCGGCGGACTGGTCAGGGATTTCGCCAGTCGTCTGATCGCCGAATTCGCCAGGAATCTGTCCGCGCAACTCGCGGCCGGCACTCAAGGCGGCAGCGCGGCAGGTCCGCCGGCCGCGTTGGCGAGCGGCAGGGCTGCACCGGCGACGCCAACCGCGCGTCTTGATGCCGGCGCAATTTTCGGGCGCTGGGTGACGAGCATGTTCAGGGCGCTGTTCGGACGGTGATGCCCACGGGAAAGGGGCGCTGTCGTCGCGAAGTCGCGCGAACAAACAAGTTGCTACGCAGGTTGATGCCCCGCCGTGTATAAAAACGTCTCGCGGGTCGAATATAGTATGCTTCGGAAATTCCCCCAATATCCACGGATTATTCCACCTACCAGGAGACTCAGATGAGCGCAACGGTGCACAAGCTGCAACTGCCGCAACCGGCGACCGGGTTCGCACAAAGCGTGGCGGACGAACTCAAGCCGCTTTACCAGCGCATGCAGAACAATCCGGTGGTGGAGGCGGTATACAGCGGCAAAGCCTCGAAGAAACTCATCTTCGGCCTGGGCAAGGAATTCCTGCCGATCGTGCGCGGCACCTACCGGCGCATGTCGATGCGGCTGCAGCACGTTCCCCCGCACCAGTACGAGCTGCAGGCGGCGCTGCTGAAGGAAGTCTCCGAAGAGGTGTGGCACACGCCGATGTACTACCGCTGGGCCAGGGCGGTGGGCATGCGCCTGCCGCAGGACTTTGCCGATGGTCCCTACCTGCCGGAGACCTACAGTTTTGTGATGCTGCTGACGATCAGCGCGAGCGATCGGGGGGCGCTGGAGGAGTCGTGCGGCCGGGTGATCGAGCCTGAGCATTTCGACGGGCAGGTGCCCTATTCGCAGTACGGCGCGCTGGTGCAGACGGTGGCGATCAGCGGCCTTGCCCTGGGGGGCTTTCCGCTGGCCTCGGACAAGCTGGCCGAGGGCTTCGTCAAGCACTACGGCTGCAGCCGCGAGCAGGCCGAGTTCTGGTTCGAGCACGGCACGCTTGATGCCGAGCACGCCAGGCTGGGCTTTGACATCGTCGATTGCTATGCGACCACGCCCGAGCTGCAGCGGCGGGCCCGTGAAGCCGCCTGGCTCAGCACCGAACTGTGGGTGCGCCAGTGGGACGCGATGTGGGCGAAGTACGGCCAATGAGACACTTTCCCGAGCCGCGTTCCCGGGCGACCATATTTTCCAGCACACCTACTTGGGTCCAGCCATGACACAGCTAAATTTTTTCCGCGGGCGGGGCGCCGCGTTTCTTTGCGCCCTGGCCATTGCCTTCAGCGCACCCACCGTGAACGCCCAGGAGATGACCCAGCTCAAGCTGCGCATGGCGGCGTTCGCATTCGGCTTCAACGCCGGCCTGTTCCTCGCGATGGAACGCGGCTGGCTCAAGGCCGGCGGCGTGGAATTGCTGGTGGAGGACGGCACCGGGTCGACCGCGACGGTCAATCTGCTCGGAAGCGGGCAGTACGACATCGGCGAGGCGGCGGTCTCGGCGATGGCCACCGCGCGCGACAAGGGCATGCCCCTCAAGGCGATCGCAGTCTTCATCCGGGAGACCGACCTCGGTGTGCTGGTACCGAAGGGTTCCGGCTGGAAAACGCCGAAGGATCTCGAAGGCAGGAAGCTCGCCTACACCGCGGGCTCGCTCGAAGGGCCGTTCATGGAGGCATTCTTCAAGGCGGGCAACGCCAACATGAGCAAGGTGGAGATGCTGAACGTCGATTTGCCCTCGAAGATCAATCTCTACCTGGCCGGCAAGGCCGACGCGGTCGTCACCACCGTGCCATTCATTGTGCCGATGGCCGCGGCCAAGCGACCGTCGGACGCAATCATGTTCGGCGACTACGGCTTCGTGCTGCCCTCCATCGGCTACATCGCGACCGAACAGACCATCAAGAACAAGTCGCGCGCGCTGCAGACCTTCGTGACCGCGATCACGCGCGCCTGGCATGAGATCCTTGACGACAATAAAATCGACGACGGCGTCGCCGCGATGCTCAAGCAGCGGCCGCAGGCGAAGATCGACGTGGCGATCGCCAGGGGCCAGGTCGAAGCCTACCGCAGCTTTTTCTACACCAAGAACACCAAGGGAAAGCCGCTCGGCTGGCAGTCACCCGAGGACTGGGCGGCGGCGATTGCGAGCATGCAGAAAGTCGGGCTGATCCGCGCCGGCGCCAAACCGCAGGACTTCTATACGAATGAGTTTTATCCGCGGTGAGCGGCGTATCCAGCGCGGTCCCGGTTCCGGGACCGCCGCCAGCGGCTCCCGCCTATGTCCGGATCGTCAAAGGCACCAAGACCTACAAGTCCAAGCGCGGCGACGTGCTGGCGCTCGCCGAGGTCGATCTGGAGATCCTTCAGGGCGAGTTCCTGAGCATCGTCGGCCCCAGCGGCTGCGGCAAGAGTACGCTGATGCGCTGTGTCGCCGGCCTGGCACCGATCAGCGGCGGCGAGATCCAGGTGAAGGGCGCGCGGGTGGACGGGCCGGCGAAAGACCTGGGCATCGTGTTCCAGCGCGACCTGCTGCTGGACTGGCGCAGCGTCATCGACAACGTGCTGCTCGCCGTTGAGTTCAGCGGGCGCGCGATGCCGAACGCGCGCGAGCGTGCCGTCGGAATTCTGACGAAGGTCGGGCTCGGAGACTTCCTGGACCGCTATCCCTGGGAACTGTCGGGCGGCATGCGCCAGCGCGCGGCGATCTGCCGGGCGCTCGTCACCGATCCGCCGGCGCTGCTGATGGACGAGCCGTTCGGTGCGCTGGATGCGCTGACCCGCGACGATCTCAACGCAGAGCTGCAGGCGGTGTGGATGGAGTCCCGTAAGACGGTCCTGTTCATCACACACAGCATCGGCGAGGCGGTTTTCCTTTCCGATCGCGTGGCTGTCATGTCGCCCAAGCCGGGGCGCATCCTGGAAACCATCGACGTGGACCTTCCCCGTCCCCGCGCGTTGTCGGTCCGGGATTCGCCGGAATTCGCCAAGGTCACCGCACGGATTCGGCAGGTGCTCGCCAGCTCGGGCGCGATAAAGGCAGGGTAATGAGCGCTGCGACCTTATGGTGGTCCCGGCATTCGCGCTGGGCTGTGCTCGGCGCCAGCGGCGTTGTCATAATCGTGTTGTGGGAGCTTGCGATCGGCTGGTTCCAGGTGCCCGCTTTCATGGTCCCGGCGCCCAGCCGCATTGTCGCGGAGATCTTCAGGAGCCCGGCGTGGCTGTGGGGCCACACCTATCAGACGATCCTCGCGACGCTGCTCGGCTTCGCCCTCGCGGTCGTGGTAGGGGTCGCGGTGGCGCTCCTGATCGTGTACTCGCGCATCGCCGAAGATACGGTGTACGCGGTGCTGGTCGCGCTGAACAGCGTCCCCAAGGTGGCGATCGCGCCGCTGTTCATCATCTGGGTCGGCACCGGGTTTTCCAGCAAGGTGGTCATGGCGACCTTGATCGCCCTGTTTCCCATCGTCATCGATGCGGTGCTGGGACTGCGCTCGATCGACCCGGATCTGCTCGATCTGTCGCGTTCGATGGGCGCGCGGCCGCTCGGCATCCTGCTGAAGATCCGCGCGCCGAACGCCCTGCCGAGCCTGTTCGCCGGCATGAAGGTGGCGATCTCGCTGGCGCTGGTGGGCACCATCGTCGGCGAATTCGTCGCCTCCACCGCCGGGCTGGGCTATGTGATCCTGAACGCGCAAAGCACTTTCGACACCGTGCGCATCTTCGCCGCGCTGCTGATACTTTCAATCATCGGCACGGTCCTGTTTTTCTCGATCGACCTGGTGGAGCGCTGGCTGCTGCCCTGGCACGTTTCGCGGCGACTGGATGAGGTGGCCGGGCACTGAGCCGGCAGGTTGAGGTCGGCTGAAGGGTAGCGTCATAGGAGAGACAGTGTCAGAACAGGAGATCGAGGTCGTCTGCGCGCGTTCGGGCAAGACGCTGACGGTGCCGCCGGGAATGAGCATTTTGAATGTCTTCGACGAGAACCGCGTCCGGGTCCGCCGCTCGTGCAGGCAGGGGATCTGCAGGACCTGCGAAGTGGAGGTTCTCGAAGGCGTGCCCGACCATCGCGACAGCGTGCTCTCGGCGCAGGAGCGCGCGGCGGGCAGGACGATGATGGTCTGCGTGTCCAGAGCGCTGACGCCGCGGCTCGTCCTGAATGTGTGAGGGCACGGGCATCCGTGCGGCCCCGCGCCGTCCGCCGCCAGCAGGCGCGCCCGATCAGAATCCCGGCGAGCGCATCGCCTCCGGCAACAGGCGGCCATTGGCGATGATCTTCTCGCCGTCCACCCAGGCGCTGCAGCCGCGCATCGGCAGGTCCAGGTGGCAGGCGGTGTCGTTGTCGCCGCCGAACTCGAGATTGGGTCCGAGCGAGAACAGCACGTTCCCGTAGTAGGAACGCCCGTCCATGCCCACGCCCCGGGTGGTCCATTCGGCGGCGGTATGCGTGCCCCAGCCGATATGCGAGACGGCATAGGCGCGCGGGTCGTTGTAGCTGTCCATCCAGCGGCGCAATTCGCCGGCCTCCTTGCCGCCCGTGACCCTGCGCACCTGGCCGCCTTCGATCTCGAACTCGACCGGCTCGGAAAGGAAGCTCATGTTGGGATAGACGATGTCGCCCTCGTTCATCACCACCCGGCCTTCGGCGTTTTCGGCGCAATTGGCGATCAGCCCGGCCGGCCAGTGGTCCCAGCGGCCCGGATCGCAGGTGTATCCGTATTCCATCAGCGGGCGATAGCGGTTGCCGAAGGTGTAGGTGATGTCCGTGCCCAGCAGGTTGGTGAAGCGAAACGTCTTCGCCGACGCCAGCCTCTGCAACGAGGCCTCGGTGCGGGCGCGGTGCTCGGGTGTGGGGAACAGCCGCTTCAACGCACTGAATTCCTCGCATACCAGCAACATCCGCGCACCCGCATCCTGAATCTCCTGGCCCTCCCTGGAAAACGAGGCCACCAGGAGATCCACCACCATGCCGGAGGATTTCAGGATTTCCATGGTCCCGGGATTCTCGGCGAGCGCGTTCCTGCCGAATTCCTTGAACCGGTCGCCCGCCGAGTTGTTTGCCGCGAGGTGTGCGTCGATCGCGTTCGCGCCGAGATTTTTCGCGGCGGCGAGAAACGCTCTGGCGTAATCGCGCAGGGCGTCGCCCGAGGACAATACCGCCACGGTCTCGCCCTTCTTGACCTGACACAATTCCAGTTCCTTCTGGAACAGTTCCACCATCTCGTTTTCGGCTGCTTGCGCCATGGATGCCTCCTTTGACAGTGATTGCGATTCTAGAGCGACGGATGTCTGCCGGCAGGATGGGCGCACTGGTAGGCCTGCGCCGCGCGCAGCACCAGCGCATCCTGATGCATTGCACCGACGATCTGCAATCCGACCGGCAGGCCCTCGCGCGTGAAGCCGCAGGGCACGCTGATCGCGGGCTGACCTGTCAGGTTGAAGGCATAGGTGAACGGCGTCCAGTTTACCCAATCATCGCCGTACCCGTCCGGCGCTAGGCGGCCCGCGGTGAACGCCGCCACGGCCAGGGTCGGCGTGAGCAGCAGATCGTAGGTCTGGTGAAAGCTTCGTGTCGAGCGGCCCAGCGCCGCGCGCTGATCCACCGCGCTCATGTATTCGGTGATGGTCACCTTGCGGGCGTGTTCGATGATCTTCATCAGCCCCGGGTCGAGCATCGCCAGCTGCTCGGGCGTATGGTGGCGAACCGAGTGCGCCATCCCGGCGAAGAAATGCGTGCGGAAAATCCCGGTCGGATCCTCGAACGGCGCGGCCACCTCCTCGACCCGCGCGCCCAGGTCCTCGAATGCGCGCGCCGCTTTTGCGGCCAGTTCCGCCACCGCGGGTTCGACCTTGGCAAACCCCAATGCCGGGCTGTAGGCTAGACGCAGGCCGCGCACCCCGCCATTGAGTCCGATGCGGTAGTCGATATCGGCCGGCGGCAGGCACAGCCAGTCGCGCGCATCGGGGATCGCGATGAGATTGAGCAGGTGCGCGGCATCGGCCACGGTATGCGTCATCGGCCCGATATGCCCGAGCGTGCCTGCCGCGCTCGGCGGATAGTTGGGGACGCGACCCGAGGTTGCCTTGATCGCCACCAGGCCGCAGAACGCAGCGGGAATGCGCACCGACCCGCCGGCATCGGTGCCGATGGCGGCGTGGCCGATGCCGGCGGCCAGGGCCGCGGCGGCGCCGCCGCTCGAGCCGCCCGGCGTGGTATGCGGATTCCAGGGATTGCGGGTGATCCCCGACAGCGGGCTGTCGGTCACGCCTTTCCAGCCGAATTCCGGTGTCGTCGTTTTGCCCAGAATAATCGCGCCCTGCTCGCGCAGGCGCGCGACAGCCGGTGCGTCCTCCAGCCAGGGCTGTTTTGGCTCGACGGTCTTCGAGCCTTTCAGGGTCGGCCAGCCCTTTGCAAGGATCGCGTCCTTGACCGTGATCGGCACACCGTCCATCTCGCCGCGTGGATTGCCCCGGCGCCAGCGCGCCTCCGATTCGCGCGCGAGCCTGAGCGACTCCTCGCGGTCGGCCACGTGGCAGAAGGCATTGATCACAGGCTCGATGCGCTCGAGCCGCTCATAGGCGACGCGCACCGCCTCCAGCGGCGACAATTCACCCCTGCGATAGCGGGCCAGCAGTTCGACCACGGAAAGAAACGCGATTGAATCGGACACCGCACACTCCTGTCTGCAAAAACGCAATCCCGTTGCCCGCGCTACGCCGCAACCTTTACCCGATAGAAACGTTCCGCATTGCGGTAGAGCAACGCATCTTTGTCCTCTTGCGTCAACGCGCTGCTTTCCAGGACTTCGGCGATATGATGGTTGCAGGTCGCGGCGCTCACCTCGTGCGGAAAATCCGACGAATAGATGAATGGACCATTGCCGAGCATTTTAATCGCCTGCGGAACCATCAACTCGTCTCCCTCGCAGCCGAGGAAGATGCGTCCGCTCTTGATCAGCTTGAGGATGTACCCGCTCGGGGTCTCGCCCTCGCCAAAGCGCACCAGTTCGCCTCTATGCTCAAGCGGAAGGAGGTTCTTGTAGGATCCGTCGAAGCGCTCCAGGCAGAACAGCAGCCACGCCGCGCCGCTTTCCAGAAACGCGAACCGGGTGTTCGGAAAACGGTCGAAGATGCCGTTGAATACGAGGCTGCCCAGATTGATCATCATGCCGAGCGGATGCCCGATCGCGTGTATGACGGCGAAGACGTTGACCTTGTCCATGCCCAGGCCGACGTGATTGCCGCCATGGACCGCCAGGGCGCAGCCGAGGCGATCGGCCTGTTTGTACACCGGCCAGTATTCCTTGGACCCGAGCGGGGCTTTGAGCCCGTTCGAGGGCAGCATCGCGCCGCACATGCCGAGCTCCTCGACGATCCGGCACAGCTCCTCGGCGGCGGCTTCCGGCTCCTGCATGGGAATGAGGCCCATGCCCTTGAAACGCGGGCTTTGCCGCAGATAGGCCTCGTGCAGCCAGTCGTTGTATGCCCTGGTTACGGCGATGGCATAGTCGACATTCGGTGTGAAACCGTAGGTGAGACCGACGGTCGGATAGAGGACGGAGACGGCGATCCCGGTCTCGTCGAGAAATTCGGCCCATCCATCCGGGCCGACGAACTTGCCGGCTCCAAAACCGCCCGGCGGGTGCATGCCGGTCGGCGTGTGCAGCGGACTGAAAGGCGCGAACCATTGGGCGTTGCGGAACACGCCGTGCGAGTCCTTCCACCGGCGATAGACCTCCGGCATGAACTTGCTCATCCCGGCGGGGTCTTCAAAGACATGACCGTCGGCGTCGAAAATCATTCGCGCTTTCATCTGTCTTTCCCCTGAAGGTGTCCGGCGGCCATGGCTACGCCTGCATCTCGGGCGGAACGATGCTGCCGTTCTCCACGATCAGCGTCTCGTCGAGCCGGAGACTGCAGCCGCGCAGCGGCATGTCCAGGTGGCAGGGCGTGTCGTTGGTCCCGCCCAGCTCGGTATTGGGACCGGTGGAGAAAAGCACGTTGCCGCAGTAGGACAGCGCGTCCATGCCGAGCTCCTTGTGCGAGTCGGCGATGGCCATGTGGTGCCATTGGGCATTTTCGTTGAGGCCCCAGCCGATGTGGGAGATGGCGTAGGCGCGCTGGTCGTAGCTCGCCATGTAGTTGCGCAGCAACGCGGCATCCAGACCCTTGCCTTCGATCGCCCGGACGGCGCCGCGCTCGATCCTGAGGGTCACCGGTTCCTCCACGTACTTGCGGAACGCGCAGATGACATCGCCGCGGTCGAGGACCACGGTGCCGTTCACGCCGTCGTCCCTGGCCTGCGTGAACAGAAACCCGGAGGGCCAGTGATCCCAGCGTCCCGGCGTGTCGGTATAGCCGTACTCGGTCATGACCGGATACGGACCGAACTCATAGACCACGTCCGTGCCCGCGGCCGAGGTGATGCGCATTTTCTTCGCCTTCTTCAGCAGGGCTTCACCGTGCTCCACGCGCCGGCGCAGGCGCTCGGTGGGGAACATCCGCGAGAGGACCTCCACCGGTTCGAGCACCAGCAGCATGCGTGTGCCCGAGCCGGTGATCTCGATCTGTTCCGGCGAGAACAGCAGGAACATCAGATCGATCACGATGTCCGCGCTCTTCAGCGCCTCGATCGCCGGACGATTTCCCGCAAGCGAGGTCTTGCCGACGTTCTGCAGCAGGCCGCCGAACATGGGCCGGGCCGGCACATTGACCTGGAAGGCCTGGGCGCCCAGTTGCTGCGCGGCGGCGAGGAACGCCTCCGCATAGGCCGCCCTGCGGTTGTCCTCGGTGAGGACCGCCAGCGTTTCTCCCGGGCCGACCTTGCACAGTTCGAGTTCGGCCTTGAATAAAGCCATGAGACTTGCATCGGCGCTCATATCGCTTGCTCCTTGATAGTGGTCCCTGGTTTACCGGACCGGATCGGCTCGGAGAACACGTCGTAGCCGAAGCACCAGCTCGGGTCCGACGGGTATCGCAGCCACACGTTATCGTGGGACTCCTTCTGCACTCTGGAGGCGCGCTCGATGCGGCTCGCTTCGTAGCGCTGGAAGGCGATCCCGTACTCGCCGGCAGCGACTTGCACTTCCTCCAGACAGCGCCACAGCATGGCCGCGTCTTCGATGGCCATGCCGGCGCCCTGGGCCATGTGCGGCTTCATCGGATGGCAGGCATCGCCGAGAATCACGACCCGGCCGCGGCTCCACAGCGGCAGCGGCTCGCGCTCAAGCAGCGGCCAGTTGCTCACCGCCGGACAGGCATCCAGGATCGCCTGGACGCGCGGCTCGAAGCCCTCGAAGTCGGCGCGCAGCGCATCCAGGCTGCCCGGCATGTTGGGCACGTCCTCGGGCCATTCCGGGCAGGGGACGCCGGTTACGAAATAGACCTCATCGCGCCTGCCCGTCAGGAAATAGACCACGATGTGGCGATCGTCGGTCCACCACTTGGTGCAGTCATCGAGCTGGAGACCGGCAGGCAGCCGCGAGCGCGGAAAAATCGAACGGTGCGCGATGTGCCCGGTGTAGATGGGCCGCTCCGGTCCCAGCAGGATCTCGCGCACCATGGAGTTCACCCCGTCGGCCCCGATGACCAGATCCGCCTCGTCCTGGCTGCCGTCGGCGAATTTCATGCACACCGGCGAGCGCTCCTGGTCAAGTCCGACGAGCCGCCTGCCGAACTGGATCGTCCCCGGGTGGACGGCGCGCATGATCTCGGCGTGAAAGTCGCCGCGGTGCAGGATGAGATAAGGCGCGCCATAGCGTTTTTCCGCCGCATCGGCGAGCAGGAAATTGGAACTGATCTGGCCGCTGTGCCCGTCCCGGCTCATGAACGAGGCCGGATGCAGCGCGATCGCTCTCAGCCGGTCCTCAATGCCGATGTGGCGCATCACGCGCATCACGTTCGGGCTGACGTGGATTCCCGCGCCAAGCCGCGAAAACTGCGGCGCCTGCTCGTACACCTTGACTTTGCAGCCCGCCTGCTGCAGCAAGGCCGCGGCGGCGCAGCCGCCCAGGCCGGCCCCGACGATCGCAATTCGCACGCTGTCCTTGCCTGGCATGTGATTCCTCTGCGCCAAACCCAGCCTCAATCCCCAGCTACGTCAACGCCGTGTCTTCGAGGGGTCCGGCAGATGGCGCGCACCGGAAAAGCTCGAACTTGCGGCCTGAATGCAAATCGGACCCCGCCTCCCGGCGGCGCACCGGGAGATGCTTCCGGATGGAACCCGCCATGTTCCGTTTCCGGCAATTCACGCCCCCGCTCATATCGGGGCCGCCGCATCGATGCGCAGCGTGTCGCCCTCGCGGGCCACCGCGTAGCGGCGCAGCTTGAGGTGCTTGGGCATCACGCAACGCCCCGTCTGCAGGTTGAACTTAAAGTGATGCAAGGGACAGACGATCAGGCTGCCGTCGAGCACGCCCTCGGCGAGCTGCGCACCGCGATGCGGGCAGCGGCTGTCCAAGACGTGGTAGGTCCCGTCCACCATGCACACCGCGAGGGTCAGCTGATCGCCGACTCTCACGGCGAGCGGCTTGCCGGCCGGAACATCGGCGAGGGCCACGGTAACGATCACGGCCTTACTGCAGCTTGTAGCCCATCTCGTAGTTGAGGTAGATGCCGTCCCAGAACAGCCACTTCATGCGCGCGCCCTCGCCCGCCCAGTGAATCGCCATGTCCTGCTGCTCCCTGGTCTTGCAGTACTTGGCGAGGATATCCACGGCGCGGCCGCCGTGCTCCACGTCCGCCTCGGCGTGCAGCCACCAGAACTCCAGGTCGTGCTCCGAGAACTTCCAGTGCTGGCGCAGGGCGGGCAGGAGCTTGTTGAAAAGAATCGGTTCCTGCGCCTCGCTCGCGACGTGAACGGCCGCTACAGCCGCGATCCAGGGCTGATCGCGCGCCGCCCTGAGCTCCCACTCGAGCCACGCCTCGGTGGTCGGCAGCCCGCGGCCGGTGCGCAGCTGCTCCTCGGAAATTCCGCATGCCTTGGCGAAGCGCAGGATGAGCGCCGGGTGCGGGTTGGACGGATCCAGCTCCTCTCCATAGGCTTCCAGTTCCATCTCGGCCACCTCCTGCGGTCCATTCGCCGCGATCGAGAACAGGGCCTCGGGAATCAGCCTGTTGATCCAGTACCAGATTTCGGTGATCGCGCCGGCCACGGTCTCGCGCTTCACCTCGCCGCGCTCCCACTTGGCGACGATGGGATGGTTCGCCTGGTGCCGCTTGTCGATGGCTGCCTGCAGCTCGCCTCGGAACTGCGCCTCGTTTCGGACCTGTGCCTCACTGTGCATAAAACCTCCTCGTAAAATCGCTTAGACAAGTCAACCTTATTGCAACCTGCAACCTCATTGCGCGTTGCGCCGTCACCGGATGATACCCGGCAACGAGGTCGCGATCGATGGAAACGCCAGGATCAGCAATACCAGGACAACCTGGCTTCCCATGTACGGCACGGCGGCCCAGGACACCTCGGCGAGCGTGGTTCCCTTCGGCCCGATTCCCATCATCACGAAAAGCTGCAGGCCAAACGGCGGGCTGAGGGCGCCGATCACCATGCATATCATGATCAGCGTGCCGAACCATATCGGATCGAACCCCAGCACCTTGACGATCGGCATGAACAGCGGGATGGTCAACATGATCTGCGACACTTCGTCGATGAACAGCCCGAGGAACACGACCAAGCTCAGCATCATACCCATCACCGCGATAGGCGGCATCTGGAAGGCAAGCGCCCAGTCCACCAGGCCGGCGCTCGCTCCGGAGAAAGCCAGCACCTGGCTGAACGTGATCGAGCCCAGGATGATGGTAAACAGCATCACCGAGACGCGCATGCTGCCTGACAGCGCCTGCTTCATGGCTGTCCAGGTCAGGCAGCGGAAGGCCGCGGCGAGGAACAGCACCGACAACACGCCAAACGCCGCGGACTCGGTCGGCGTCGCCACCCCCATGATGATGAGGCCGCAGACGCAGAAAATCACCAGGCCCATGGGGGCAATGTTGATCAGCACCGCCTTCAGCTTGACGCGAAACGGCGCGGGTTCCATGGCGTAGGCCGGGGCACAGGAAGGATCAACCTTCACCTGGATCGAGACCACGCCCACGTACATCACGACGAGGACCAGGGCCGGGACGATGCCCGCGATCAGCAACTGGCCGATGTCTATGCTGGCGATGCTGCCGAGCAGAACGGCGAGCGCCGAAGGCGGGATCAGAATGCTCAGGCCGCCCGCACCCAGCACCGGCCCCATGGCCATGTGCTTCTTGTAGCCGCGCCGCATCATTTCCGGCACCAGCGTCGAGCCGAGCATGGCGGTGCTGGCCATTGCGGATCCGGACAGCGCGCCGAATACCGTCCCGGCGCCGATTCCCACGTAGCAAAGACGCCCCGGAACGCGGCCGATCAGCGTGTCGAAGCCGTCCATCATTTTCCTGGCGAGCCCGGTATGGACCATCAGGTCGCCCATCAGGAGGAACAGCGGCACCGGCACCAGGAGAAAGCTGGAGATCGCCGGAGTCATGTTGGAGACCACCTGCTCCAGTCCCCGTGCGCCGCCCATGAAGACGAATGCGCCCATGAGGTTTGCCGTGATGAAGGCGAAGGCCACCGGCAGTCCCAGCGCCATCAGCAGCATCGCGCTGCCGAGCATCAGCGCCGCCGCCTCGATCCAGTTCACGCGTCCCGCCTTGCGCTGAAGTACGCGAGCTCCTCGCCGGCGAACAGCCCGCCGTACAGCATGTGCCGGCCGAATTCGACCGCGAGCAGAAAAAATCCGAGCGGCAGCGGCGCATAGACGATCCAGCGCGGCATCTCGAAGGATCGGATCTCGAGTCCCTGGGCGGACAACGTGACCTTGAACGCGTACCAGGCGACGATGAGGCAGACGATCATCCCCAGCCCGCACATCATGCGCTCGGCCACCTTGCGGGCGCGGCCGGGAATGATCGCGACCAGGGTCGTCACCTGCACGTGTTCGGCCCGGCGCAACACCCACGGAGCGGCGAGCACGGTCGCGTACAGCAACGTGTACTCGCTGATCGCCACCGGCCATACCGGCGGCCGGAACCCGAGCCACCGGGCAAGGACCTCGTAGGCGATGATGCACGACAACGCGCCGAACGCCGCCGCCGACAGCGTCGCCAGCGCGCCGAGGAACCCGGCGTAGGCCCTCGACAATCCGCTCACGCCGCAGCGACCCGAACCGCCGCCGGAGCCATGCTCATTCCCCGTAGAACGCCTTGCGCAGCGTATCGACCTCGGCTTTGGAGAGGCGCTTGCCGAGCTGCTCCCAGAGCGAGTTGAATGCGGCGGCGGCGTACTTCCTGCCTTCCTCCGCGGACGGCTGAACGTCCTTCATGCCGGCGGCCAGGAGTTTTTTCTCCTCGTCCCTCGATTCGGCCTGGAAGTAGGCGTGGGCTTTCTTTTCGGCTTCGATCACCGCGTTCTGCAGCATTGCCTTGGCTTTCGGATCGAGCTTCCTCCACGCGTCCAGATTGGCGATGACCGAGATGTCGCCCTGCCAGAACGGCGGGAAAACCCGGTACCTGACCTGCTTGTCCCAACCGAGGCCGGTCAGGCCGAGCAGGGGGAATCCGATGCCTTCGATCACGCCGCGCTCCAGCGCGGAATACATCTCGGGCACCTGGACGTTCACCGTGGTGATCCCCTGCGTGTCGTAGAAGGGGCGATAGATTGACGCGCCGCGGATTTTCAGGCCCTTCATGTCGATGGCGCCCGAAGCGGCGCGCTTCGGCTCGGCCTTGAGAAAGATGTGAAAAGTGTAGCCGGAGCCGAAATAGCCGAGGTACTGCGCGTTCGCTTTCGCGTTGTACGCCTTGTTGAGCAGGTCGAGGGCGCCGCCCGCGCGCAGCGCCATCGCGGTCTTGTTGCTTGCGTTGAGCGCGCCGGTCTCGGGCACCTGCCCGTCGTAATAGGAAGCGGCGCCGATGAACACGTCAAACACGCCGCGCTGCAGCGCGCTCAGCTGCTCGGCGGGAGGAATCGCCTCCGGCCCGCCGATGTACTGCAGCTGGAGGACACCCTTGCCCCTGGCGTTCACGTCCGCGATCATCTCCAGGGCCGGCACGTTGAACATGTGGTTGCGCGCGAATACGGTGACCACCTTCAGGGTGGTTTCCGCCGCGCCGCATGGAACGGCAAGCGAGACGAGCGTCGCGAACACGGCGCTCGCGATAACCGGTGGCAGGCGTGGCATTGCGCTCCCCTTTCGACTGGTTGGTTGACTGAAAAATAATATTTCACCCACGGTGGCTTGTCACGCAGTTATTGGTATTCAGCCCTCCAAGGAAACTCCGATTCACTCCAACCGCACAGAGCGTAACGAGAGACGAGCGCCACAGGTCCTTGATTGGAATTGTCCTCGCGTCCTCGTCCCGGCCTACAAATGAAGCAGCACTCCCCTCGGCTGGTAGTGATGCTGCAGGCGCGCCAGGTCTTCGCCGCTCAGCCGGATATCCATGGCGGCGACCGCGTCCTCGACATGGGCAAGGCCGCTTGCCCCGACGACCGGCGCGGTGATGCCCGGCTGGTGCCACAGCCAGGCCAATGACACCTTTGCCGGGGTGGTTCCAAGGCGGACTGCGGTTTCGTTGACTTCGCGCCGGATCGCGGCGTCGGGCGCCTCGCTGTGGAATTTCGCGATGTAGCTGTCATGCCTGGCGCGCGCGGTGTCCCCCGCGCCGACGAAATCGCCCCGGCCCGCAAGGAACCCCCGCGCCAGCGGACTGTACGGCGTATAGCCGATGCCCTCGGCGCGGCACAATGGCAACATCTCGCGCTCCTCCTCGCGGTACACCAGGTTGTACTGGTTCTGCATGGCGATGAAGCGCGCCCAGCCCTTGCGGTCCTGGAGATAAAGCGCCTTGGCGAACTGCCAGGCGAGCATGTTCGAGGCGGCGATGTAGCGCGCCTTGCCGGACTTGACGATATCGTGCAGGGCCTCGAGCGTCTCCTCCATCGGCACGCTCTGGTCCAGGCGGTGGATCTGATAGACATCCACATAGTCCGTGCCGAGCATGCCGAGCGACCGGTTGATGGCGTTGAACAGGTGCCGGCGGGACAGTCCGCCCTCGTTCACCGATGGGCCGGTCGGATGGAATGCCTTGGTGCAGATCACGACTTCCTCGCGCCTGGCGAAATCCCGCAAGGCGCGGCCCAGCACCGCCTCGCTCTTGCCGCCGGAGTACATGTCCGCAGTGTCGAAAAAATTGACGCCCAGCTCCAGCGCCCGCCGGATGATCGGCCGGCTGCGCGTCTCGTCCAGCACCCATGGCTGCCAGGCCGGGCTGCCGAAGCCAAAGGCGCCGAGGCACAGCCGTGAAACACGCAGGCCGCTGCGGCCCAGATTGACGTAGTTCACCCGTGTGTATCCTTACCGGTCATTCCCTGCAGAACATCCTTGCGCAGCGCCTTCACCTGCGGGAATATAGTAGTCCGTCTCCTCGTTACCCGGCATGTTTTTTGATGCGGCTGCGGCCTTCCGGACGGGGGAGATATTGATTGTGACGAGAGTGGGTGCGGTTATCAGGAGCGCACAAGCGGTTTCGGGAAATGGCTTGTGTTTGGCTATGCGTTGAATCCCTTCGGGTCGAATTCCCCGCCGCTTGCGGCGAATGATTTGATCGGAGTCGGGTTCGATACCTCGCGGCTTGCCGCGAGGTCCTTCATTTTGGTGGCGCAATAAATACCAGGAAATTACCGATGGCGCCGCGCATGATCCGCGTTCCATGAGGCCGGTTTCATTCACCTACCTGGCGCCGGACTCGGCCGAGGAGGCGCTCGCACAGCTTGCGAGCTACGCCGGGAATGCCCGCCTGCTGGCGGGCGGCCAGAGCTTGATTCCGTTGCTCAACCTGCGCATCTCGCGGCCCGCGGCGCTGGTTGATCTGGGTCGTTGCTCCGAGCTGGCCTATCTGCGGCGGGAGGGCGACTGGCTCGCGAGCGGGCCGATGACGCGGCAGGTCATGGCCGAACATGCGGCGCTGGTCCGGGAAAATTGTCCGCTGCTCGGCAAGGCGTTGCGCCATCTCGGCCCCCCTGCCGTACGCAATCGCGCCACCATTGGCGGCACCCTGGCGCATGCCGACCGGGTTGCCGAACTTCCCGGCGTTGCGCTGGCGCTGGGGGCCGAGTTTATCGCACAGGGTCCGGGCGGGCGTCGTGTCATCCCGGCCGAAAAATTCTTTCGCGGGGACCTCACCAACGCACTCGATCCGGATGAAATGCTGCGCGAAATCCGATTTCCCACAGCACCGCCGTCGAGTGGCAGCGCGTTTGTGGAGGCGTGCAACCGGCACCACGACCTGATGCTGGTCGGCATCGCCGCCCAGCTCGAATTTGGCGTGGATGGAAGCTGCAGCGCCGCCCGCATCGCGGCTGCCGGGGTCCAATCGACTCCCGTAAGGCTGCGCCAGACTGAGGCCCGGCTCGTGAGGGCGGGCCAGCTCGATGAGGCCGCGATCCTGGAGGCGGCGCGCCTGAGTCTCGAGGATGTCGAGCCCGAGGGCGATCTGCACGCCTCCGCCGCTTATCGCCGCCGGGTGATGGTGGGTCTGGTCGAGCGCGCGTTGCGGCAGGCGGCTGGCGATGCGACGGGCGGCTCACGCCGCGGCGGGGGGGGCCATGGCCACGGATAAAATCCCGGTGCGCATCACGGTGAATGGCCGTCGCTACGAACGTTCAGTCGAGCCGCGCATGCTGCTGGCCGACTTTCTGCGCAGCGAACTGCGTTTGACCGGCACCCATGTCGGCTGTGCCCAGGGGTCGTGCGGCGCCTGCACGGTGCTGATAAATGGCCGGACCGGGCGCAGTTGTCTTGCCTTTGCGGTGCAACTCGAAGGGGCGGAGATCCGCACGGTCGAGTCGCTCGCGCCGCAGGGGCCGCTGAACGCCATTCAGCAGGCCTATCATGAAGCACACGCCTTGCAATGCGGATTCTGTACGCCGGGTTTCCTGATGGTGACGACGCAGTTGTTGGCCGACAATCCGGATCCGACCGACGCCGAGATTCGCGCCGCGCTGGCCGGGAATCTTTGCCGTTGCACCGGCTACGTCAATATCGTGCGCGCCGTCAAGCTTGCGGCGAGCAGGCTGCGGGAAGCCGCGTCCGCAGCCGGGAGTGCGGCGCCGTGACCGGTACTGTGAACAGAAAGGAGCGCTGTGGGATCGCCAGAGAGCAATAGCATCATCGGCAAAGCGGTCCTGCGCCGCGAGGATGATCGACTGCTGCGCGGCTACGGCTGCTTCATCGACGACGTGCCCGAGCCTGCCGGCACGCTGCATCTGGTGTTCGTGATGAGCCCTTACGCGCATGCCCGGATCCTGGCATTGAAAACCGACGCCGCGCGGGCGGTGGAGGGCGTCGTCGATGTTTTAACGGGTGCTGACTTCGCCGGGGTAGTCAAACCGATGGCGCCGGACTATGCGCAGCCGGGCTACCAGGTCGTCGGGCGGCCGGTGATCGCGCTCGGGCGGGTCCGCTTCGTCGGCGAGCTGGTCGCGGTGGTGGTGGCGACGAGCCGCAACCTGGCCGAAGACGCCGCCGAGCTGGTTGAACTGGAATGCGAGCCGCTGCCGGCACTGGTGGATGCCCACCTTGCCCTGCAGCCCGGCGCCATCAAGCTGCATGAAGAGGCAAGCGACAACGTTCTATTCCGCTCGATTTTCAAGACCCCGGGCTTCGATGCGGCGCTGGCCGGCGCGGATCATGTGGTGCGCGACCGGTTTCACAGCCAGCGGCTGGCGGCGGTATCCATGGAGCCGCGCGGTTGCCTTGCCGTCCATGACCGCGGCCGCGACGGCCTGACTTTCTGGAGCGGCACCCAGATACCCCACATTGCGCGCACCGCGCTCGCCGAACTGCTCGACTGGGACGAGGAAAGGCTGCGGGTCATCGCCCCGGATGTCGGCGGCGGCTTTGGCATGAAGGCCTACCTGTATCCCGAAGAAGTCGTCGCCGCGGCGCTCGCCCGCCGCTATCAAGGCGCGGTGAAATGGATCGGCGACCGCCGCGAGGATCTGCTCACCAGCAACCAGGGCCGGGATTACGACTACGACATGGCGATGGGCTTCGAGCGCGACGGCACGCTGGTGGCGCTGCAAGCGAGGATCGTCTGCAACATCGGCGCCTATCCCACATTCCCGCTGGGGGCAAGCGTGGAGGCCGGCGGCGCGGCGCTCTACATGCCGGGGCCTTACCGCCTGCGGCATTTCGCCTTCGACACCTGTGCGGTGGCGACCAACCTGTGTCCGACCGGCGCCTACCGCGGGGTTGCGGCGCCGGTGTCGGCGTTCGCCACCGAAGCGCTGATGGACAAGGCGGCTCACGAGCTGGGCATGGACCCGGCCGAGATCCGCTTGAGGAACATGCTCAGGGACGAAGAGTTTCCCTACGTGAACGTTCTGGGAATCCAGTACCGGGAGGGGACCTATGAGCGCTGCCTGCGCCGGGCGCTGGAGGCGAGCGGCTATGAGGAATACCGCCGCCGGCAACCCGCCGGGCGGCTGGCCGGGGGCAAATACCGCGGCATCGGCATCGCCTGCATCATCGAGCATACCGGCCAGGGCGCTTCGCGCTACCGCGCCCGCGGCATTCTTCGCATACCCGGATTCGACAGCGCGCAAGTGAAGGTCGAACCGAACGGCAAGGCCGTGGCCTATGTCAGTCACACCACCCAGGGCCAGGGCCACCTCACCGCGTTCGCCCAGATCGTCGCCGAGGGGCTCGGTATCGCGATTACCGATGTCACCGTGGTCGAGGGCGATACGGCGCAGGGACCTTATGGCACCGGCACCTTCGCCAGCCGCGCCGCCGTGACCGGGGGCGGGGCGGTGCTGCGCGCCTCGGCCGTGGTGGCCGACAAGCTGCGCCGGCTCGCCGCCCACGCGCTGGAGGCGAGTCCCGCCGATATCGAACTGAGCCAGAACTACGCGCATATCACCGGGGTGCCGCAGCTGCGTGTCAGCATCCGCGATCTGGCCGCTACTGCGTACTCGATGTCAGCGGGCGAGTTGCCCCCGGGGGAGAACTATGGTCTGGAGGCGACCGACTACTACGATCCACCCTATCCGTCGATTACCAACGCAGTCCATGTGGTGCAGGTGGCCATTGATGCGCTCACCGGCCTGGTCGATATCGAGCGCTATGTGGTGGTCCACGACTCGGGCCGGATCATCAATCCGCCGATTGTGGAAGGGCAGATCCAGGGCGGGATCATGCAGGGCCTGGGCAGCGTTCTGTATGAGGCGATCCGCCACGATGCAGAGGGGCAGCCGCTGCAGGCGAGCCTGATGGATTACCTGCTGCCCACCATGGCGGACGCGCCGGATATCGAGATACTCCACCAGGAGACCTGGGCGGCGGACACCGCCGGCGGTTTCAAGGGCGTCGGCGAGGGCGGCACCATCGGCGCGGTCCCGGCGATCGCCCTTGCCATCGCCGATGCGCTGCGCGCCTCGGGTGCGCGGGTGACCGAGCTGCCGCTGCGCCCGGACAAGATCATCGCCTTGCTCGAGGGAGTCGATGGATCGACGCACCGGGAAGCGTGATGGATCGGGGAGATGACCGCTCAGACGGCTTTGATCCCGATCACCAAATCCTCTCTCTTTTACCGGCCGATTGACGCCAGGGCGTTCCTGTTGAGTGAGGGTTGTCGCGGTTTAGAGCCTCTCTCGTTCCGACACGCGCCAGCGCGAAAGCTTGCGCTCGATGAACATGACGATCTCGGTAAGAATGACGCCAACCACCGCGATCACGATGATCGGAACGAACAGCTTGGCGGTGGCAAACGCATTTGCATAGAAGACGATGAGACCGCCCAACCCGGTCATGGCCGTGAATAACTCGGCCACGACAATGCCGATGATTGCCAGACCCAGGGCGAGCCTGATGCCCGCCATGATGTAGGGGATGGACGCCGGAAGGGTGATCTTCCAGAACAGCTGCAGCGGCGAGGCGCAGTAGGCCCGCCCGATCTCGAGCAGGCTGCCGCGCACGTCGCGTATGCCGGAATAGGTGTTGATGATCACGGGGAAGATCGCGATCGAGACGAGGATGGACACCTTCCCCGTCTCTTCCAGCCCCGCCCACAGGATCACCAGCGGAATGAGCGCGACGCGCGGTATCGCGTACAGCGCGTTCAGGAACGGGTCAAGGATGTATTCAAGCAGCCAGAACTGGGCGATCAGTATGCCGATGAGGATGCCGCCGACGATCGAGATCGCAAGGCCGATGGCGAACGGGATCATGCTGGCAAGGAATGCCTTGGTCAGTTCGCCGCTGGCCAGGATCTCGAGGAACGCCCGCCCGATCGCCGACGGATAGGTCATGAACAGCGGGTCCGCATCCCGGCCGAAGATTTCCCAGCAGACGAAGAAGACAGTCACGGAAACGGCCCGGATCAGGTTCGGGAACGACTTCAGTCGTTCTAGAATTTGCATGGTGCCCTCCGCCGGGCGTGATCCGCGCCGCTCAGCTGCGATTCCGTGAAATCAGCGCGCGGATGCGCTGCCGGTACTTCGCGAATTCCGGGTGTCCGCGGATGTCGCCCTCGAGCCGAAGCGACGCAAACGGCGAATCGATGATCTCCTTGACCTGTCCCGGCCCGGCTTCCATGACCACGATCCTGTCGGAGAGCACCAGCGCCTCGTCGATGCTGTGGGTGACGAACACGACCGTGGTGCCCAGCTCGTTCCATATCTTCAGGAAGTCTTCTTGAAGCACTTCGCGCGTCTGCGCATCCAGCGCGGCGAACGGCTCGTCCATGAGGAGAACCGCGGGGCTGCGGACCAGGGCGCGCGCGATCCCGACGCGTTGCTGCATCCCGCCGGAGAGTTCGTGAGGATAGTGCCGCTCGAACCCCGTGAGACCGACCAGATACAGGAAGTGCCGGGCGCGTTCGATACGCTGTGGACGGCCAACCCCGTCGAGCTCCAGCGGGAACATCACGTTGTCCTCTACCGTCCGCCAGGGCAGAAGGCCGAAGTTCTGAAAGACCATGCAAAGATCCCGCCGCGGTTCTTCCACCCGCCTTCCATCGATGACGACCTCGCCCTTGTCGGCCTTCGCCAGCCCGGCGATGAGCCTCAGCAGCGTCGTCTTGCCGCATCCGCTTGAGCCGAGGAGAGCGACGAACTCGCCCTTTTCGATCGCCAGGCTGATGTCCTGCAGAACCGTAAGGAGCAGGCTCTGCGTCCGCTTGCCTTTGGCGCGATTGCCGGTCGGGCGAAGGCGGAACGATTTTTCGAGGTTTTTGACGGCGAGGAACATTCCGCCCGTGCGCCTGCTTCAGCCCGCGGTGGAACTAGCCGATCGCCTGCATCCGGCGGTATATTCCGTCATAGAGGAGAAACGTCATGTCCACCGTTTCGCGGACGGTCTTGACGACGAGCTTCCTCAGCGCCTCGGTATTGGCGAAGTCGGCCAGAAGCTCTTTGCCCACGGAGGAATGCTCGCCGTCGGCAACGTCGTGAATGATCCAGAACGCGGCGCCCTTGTCTGTCATGCCATAGCGTTTTTTCATCTGCCCGGCCATCCTGGCGAAAACCCCCGGGCCCTGGGCTTCGCCGGCAAGCATGTGCGAGGCGATGCCCTCGACGATGTTGCGGCCGCAGATTTCCGAGAAGTAGGCCTTGAAAGCGAGCGCCTCCGGGCAATAGTCCGCGTTGCGCATCTGGCTGGCCGTCAACCCCAGGTCGGCGCCGAACTGGAGATAGAGTTCGTTGTGCGGCGTGCCCTTCGCAAACATCCGGCCGGTGCCCTCTTCGTAGACCACCTCCGCGATGCGCGCGCGCCAGAGGTGATCGGGGCAGATCACGTAGAGACGGCCGTGATAGTTGTGATTGTGGAGCGGGATGATGCCGTATTGGCGGGCGAATTCCTGTACTTGCTTCTTCGAGAAGCTGCCTTTCACCAGGCCATCCCACAATGGATGCTCGTAGAACGGCCTGTCGGCGTGAATCTTCGCTACCTGCCTGAGTGTTTCCTTGACTGTCAACATCTGATTCTCCGTTTCGTGATGCCCGGCGCTCGATCGAACCGGGAGGGCGAGGGAGAGCGGACGCCCGTCGCCAGGATGCCTGTCGGAGTTACCTGCGGCCCAGTTCCGCCAGGGCCTTTTTCACCAGGGAGTCGTCGATGATGGCTTCAGCCTTGACTCCCTGTTTGATCATACCCCACTCGACGGAAACGTCCGACGTGAACTTCACCACGGCGGCGTCGACGCCGCCGTTATGGCCCCACACCTTCATCGAGTTCAGCTCCCGGATGACGGGCCGGATGAGGTCAAGCCCCATGTCGGGCACGCGCTTGTTCAGGATGGCCGATGCCTCGTCAGGGTTATCCATGATGAACCTCGAGCCGTAGATGAGGCCCTTGACGAAAATCTCGAACGCGGCGCGCTTCTTCGGGTCGGCGAGGTCCTTGTCGGTGGCGACCAGCATCACGTAGCCGAGTGACGGGAAGTCCTCCGCGACCCTCTTCAGCACGTTGATCTTGCCGCCCTGCTGTCCCTTCAGGCTGGTCAGGGTATTGATCATCGTGGCCTGAACCTTGCCGGCCTCAAGCGCCTGCAGTCGCGCCGGATGTCCGCCAACCTGCAGGAACTTGATGCCCTCGGTCGCGACCCCGTTCTTCTTGAGCACGAGCCTGGGAACCTCCGTCGTCAGATCGGAGGGGCCGGCCGAGGCGAATGTCTTGCCGGCAAGATCCTTGAGAGAGTTGCCGACCGACTTGGCGCCGATGATGTGGTAATCGACGATCGGCTGGGTCGAGCCGATGTATTTTATCTTGGCGCCCTCGATGACCGCCTGAAACACGGTCGGCGGACCGACGATCGACAGATCCGCGCCGCCGGAAAGAACCGACCTGAGAGCGGTCGAGTCTCCGTTGACGAAGATCTCCTCGACCTCGAGCCCGAGCTTCTGGTACCAGCCCTGGTCCTTGGGCACGACGTAGGGCAGCAGGAAGGTTGTCACCGTGGTCGGCATGACCAGGCGGATCTTCAGCTTCTGCTGCGCCCCGGCGGGGCCGGAGGCCATGACCCACAGCGCCACGGCGGCAAGGCCCGCCAGAACATGGCGGCGATTCAGCGCGATTTTTTCCATTGATGCCTCCCCCAGTTGGATTCGATTCCAGGCGCGGAACCTCCATTTTGATCCGTATTGACGCCTTCAGCATTTTAGCATTTGCTCTGCCGCCCGGAGATTGCGGGTCTGTGCTCCGGCCTCATTTCGCGTAGCATGCCGTCGCATTGGGAGACGGAAAACATGGCGAATATCGGGCAGGCGCTGAGACGCGATGAAGACTTGCGGTTTCTGACCGGCGCGGGTCAGGACAACGACGACGTATT
>Ga0080064_1001590_pt1 | contig 44733 bp, 40 predicted proteins | sample Subgrocontami54m_FD_69260 | JGI IMG/M metagenome (GOLD analysis project Ga0080064, IMG submission 69260) | Subsurface groundwater microbial communities from S. Glens Falls, New York, USA - GMW46 contaminated, 5.4 m (SPADES assembly) (version 2) ...
TGAACAAAATCGACGCCTGCGTTGAGTTGTTCGACAAAGCGGACCAGCGCTGATGGATCGTCTTTATCGTTGCCATCCATGAGCACCAGGCCTTGGTATCCAGCCCGAAGGGCATATGCGAAGCCGGTTCGCAAGCTGGAGCTCAATCCCCCAGGCTCTTGGAGACTCACTAGCGCATGTACACCCGCCGCCTTGAGGACATCGGCCTCTGTCGAGCCATCAGTGCTCGGAGCATCAGCGATAACAACATCGCAACTGTCCATAAATTTTGACAATTTCGTCAACTGTCGATACAACCGATCGCCCTCATTGAGAACTCCGATAACGACCACGTAACGATTGCGCTTCGGATTGAGCACCTGGATATCAGCCCGTGGGATCTTCCAGTCAGTATCGTCCACCGTGTGCATCAGATTCCACTCTCCAGGTTCTCGTTGATTGGAGATCAGTCGAAGAAACAACCCAAGTAAGAGGGCTAGATTTAGTGCGTTCCCTTACAATGAGATTTTTACAGAAATGCATGGCGCTTATACACGAGCCACACCGACTTGACAAGAGGGATTTTGCAACAATCCTCGGTTAATTACAGCACTCCAATTCATGGCCCTATAGGAACCACAAGGCTGGAAATGAATATTGCTGACCCAACCTGAGGTGCCGTGCAACGCTGGACGTTCAAGTGGATAACGACGCTCACCACGTCCTAGCAAGTGCCTGCACAGGTCGAATGAGGACCGCCGGCATCGATCTCACAAGGACGTAAGAGAGCGAAGGGCATTCCTTCGCGGGGTGGACAGAGCGTGAGGCGGCAAATGCCCTCAGTCCTAGAGGCCCAGCGTATGGTATACTTTTGCCTCTTAACCCCTCGGAGGAGTCTCATCAGCGTTCTCGCGTGACATCCAAAGTGACGGTATGAAATCCAGAATTCATGTTCTCCATCTCATAGAGTCGCTCGGGCGTGGAGGAGCTGAAGGGCTTCTCTACACGAACCTTTCCAAGATTAACCGCGCAAGGTTCGACGGTATCGTCTGCCATCTCTATGACCGAGATTTGCATTGGCGCCAGCCCATCCTGGAGTTGGGATATCCCATCTATTCCTTGGGCATGACCTCGCTTGCGGATGGAGTGTGGGGTTTCCTCCGCCTCCGGTCACTGTTGAAGCGAGAGCCTGTGGACTTGATTCATACCCACCTCTACGGAGCGAATCTGCTCGGACGCAGCGCGGGCGTCTTGATGGGCATCCCGGTCATTAGTTCGGTCCACAGCGTAGAATTCGTGCCGGTTCTCTCGCAGGTGTATGATGGGATTTCATCCACCAAGTTGCGGATTCTTCATTTTCTCGACCGACTTTCGCGTTGGGTGGCCGATCCGGAATTTTTGGCTGTATCACGATATGCGCAAGAGTCGGCCGTTCAGTATCTGGCCATCGATCCTGACCGGATCCGAGTCATCTATAATGCTATTGATCCGGGAATGTTTGAACCAACGGGGGGCGACAGCTCGTACCTGCGAAGCGATCTTGGGATCGGGGCACAAGCACCAGTCGTTCTTTGCGTGTCCCGCTTCCACCCTGAGAAGGGGATCAGGTACCTCATTGAAGCGGTCCCTTCATTGGCGAGACGCTTTCCAGACGTTTGCGTCCTCTCAGTTGGCGGTGGGAGGCTGGAAGCGATTAGCGCTCATCGTGCCCTCGCCGAACGTCTTGGTGTAGCTTCCCGAGTCCGGTTTCTTGGCGTCCAAGCAGATGTTCGACCGTACCTTCAGCTCTGCGATGTCTTCGTCCTTCCCTCGCTGACCGAAGGGCTGGGGTTATCCTTGGTTGAAGCCATGGCAACGGAGCGGGCTTGCGTCGCAACTCGAGTGGCCGCTATCCCCGAAGTTGTCGCCGACGGCCGGTCAGGTCTTTTGGTAGAGCCAGCGGACCCGCCAGCCCTTGCAGAAGCGATTGCGAGCCTGCTCGAGGACCATGACCTTCGAGCCAAAATGGGCGCTGCGGGCCGCCGCATCGTGCTTGAACGATTCAATATAAACCGGAACATCCATCAACTCGAAACCCTTTATGAACAGGTAAGCAGAAAGAGTAAAGCGCATCCAAACTGAGAGATGTTACCTGGCAAGGCCGATCTCGCTCGTCCTCCGCATGGCGGCGTAGAGGCCACCGCGCTGCAAAAGTGACTCATGCTGCCCGCTTTCGACCACCTTTCCTCCACTCACCACGTAGATCCGATCCGCATGCCGCACTGTCGAAAGCCGGTGTGCAATAACAAGCATCGTTAACCGACCCCGCAAGCGCTCAAGCCCCTCGAGGAGCGATTTTTCAGATTCCACGTCAAGAGCGCTCGTCGCCTCATCCAAAATCAGCACGCGTGGTTCCCGGATCAGTACCCGCGCGAGGGCAATTCGCTGCCGCTGACCTCCAGAGAGTGTAACGCCACGCTCTCCGACCAAAGTTTCGTAACCTTTCGGCAACTCTCGGATAAATCGTTCAGCGCCGACCAGAGCTACAATTTCTCTCAAGAGATCTTCTGGGCAGCCCGGCCGCAGAAGACAGAGGTTGTCTCGAATCGTGCCGCTCAACAAGAAGCCATCCTGCGATACAACTCCAAGTTGTCGTCGCCAATGAGACATCGATACTTGACGGAGATCAACACCATCCACGAGGATCTGCCCCTCATTGGGAGCGTAGAAGCCGCACAACAGATCGACCAACGTGGATTTTCCGGCCCCCGATGGGCCGATGATCGCGGTCATAGAGCCCCACGCTATTCCCAGATCCACCCCTGCCAGTGCCTGTTCCCGACCGGGATATGAGAAATGAACGCCACGTACCTCAATCCGGTCGCTGAACCTAACCGGACACTGACTAGATGTGGGCCTGTCCTCTGCGACCGCAGCCTCGATTTTAGCAAGCTCGATGGAAATCTTCTGCATGGCCGGCCAGGCTTGCTGCATCTGGACCCACGTACCCGCGGATGACGAAAAACTCGGCAGCAACCGGACCGTAGCGGCGACGGCTAAGCCAAGAGCGGGAAGAATAGAAGCCTCGCCTATCCGTGGCACAACCACCAGCATCATGATAACGAGCCCGCATAGGAAAACCACTTCGATGATGAGCCGAGGAGAAGAAGCCACTACATTGGCCTTCAAAAGCATCTCCCGCATCTTGTCGAGTCGGCCGACCGCACGGCTTTCAGCTTCGGCTTCCAAATTAAAGAGCCGAAGCAGCTTAAGTGCGCTTAACATCTCAGTGAGGAAGGTATACCCATCGGTAAAGGCCTCCGACCGTTGCGTACCGACTTTGCGGGAGTAGCGAGAGATTACACTGACTGCCACCATGGCAGCCGCCGCTACCACGGTGAGCCCCAAGGTAACCACTGGCGAAATGTAGAGCAATGCCACATACACTGTTAAGATAGAGAAGACATTCTGGGCGAGCACGCCGCCTGCACTGATGCCGAAACCGACAACTGCAGGCTCATCCATGATGACCTGGAGCATGGCGCCCTGTTGCTTATCCAGGCGGCTCAACGGCGCGTGGAGGAAGTCCCAGACAAATCTCCTTTGCCAATCGTGCATCATGCGGAGCGCCAGGGAGCACGACACATAGTTGGCCCAAAGAGCGAGCAGGCTCTTCGTAATGTAGACCAAGCCGATAATAATAAAAAACAGTCGCGGGTTGGCCATCGCATACTCATAAATGGGCGCAAGCAAGGAAGGCTTTGTCCCATCGCTGTGTGAGCCCAGAAAAAGATTAAGCAACGCGGAAAGGAGTAGCAGCCCCAGTGCTTCCGAAAGCCCAGCGACCACAATCAGGGAGAGAAGACCCAGGAACCGCCCTCGATAAGGCCTAAGAAGGCCCAGCGGAGCCTTCCAGAATGTGTTCAACGCCTGGGAGGTCATGAGTCTGGCACCAGACTCTTCCCAATGATCGGCACGAAGGAGTCAGGGCTTTCCCCGGATCCCAGGTATTCAACCAAGTCTGCTACGCGTTGAGTGGAGCGCCCATCGGGAGCGACCAAAAACTCCTCGATATATTTCCGTCGAATCTTCAGAAGGGTTTGACGCGCACCTTCATCACGAGTCAGCACGAACAGGGCCTTCCGAAGCTCGGCGCTATCCCTAACTCGCCAGCAAGCATCCTTGATGTCCCAGGCAGGATGGTTCAGGTTGATATGATGGCTAACAGAAGCCACCGTGCACGGGAATTCATCGTGTTCAATCGCGATGGCGGGACGGCCCATGACAATCGCGTCGGCCAAAGACATGCTTGCCACGTGCATCACCGCGACATGGCATGCATCCAGGAGTTCGGGTGTGCTGTACTCGGCTTCCCCAACAATTCTGAATGCGGTCTTTGGCAGGCCGGCACTCAGCACCGCCTGGCAGAACTCCCGTTCCTCGCACGATGGATGAAGCTTGTAGACCAGAAAGGCATCATCTGGCAAAGCATCCACGAGCATTTTCAGGCTCTTCCGGTGAATCGCGTGGCCGACGAGGTTGTTGCCCCACCAAGCAAAGGCAAGGACGAAGTAGGGTCTCTCGACCGGCGGACTTAGATCGGGGAGATTTCTTCTTTCACCACTAGAATTAGCGGAGCGCAAAAGCATGCTGTCGTATGGAGGGTGGCCGGTAGCGATCAGCCCCTCCTGCTTGATTCCGTATCGATCTACCCTATTCGCCTCTGCACAGGCTGGGCCCGTCACAGCGCATGCCGTTGCTGCAAAGATCCAGGATGAATGCGCGGGACCCTGAAACCCATGGGCCATAAGTAGCGAAGGTATTCCAAGCGATCTGGCGGCACCTTGAAGGGCGAGACTCATTGTCTCAGGGCCAAATGATATCACCGCATCAGGACGGAGAAATTCAAGCACACGGCGGTGGCGGTGTATTTGGGTCTTCGCAGCCGCCCAGCTCGTGCTCAAAGCAACAGCAATCCATGGTCGCGATACCGAACTCTCTCTCAGCAAGACATCGCTTATCACCCAGCGGGGCTTCAGGAGATCGTCTTGCACCAGTGCCCGGCCACCCACCGCTACATCGGCAAAGGCAGCCGCATTTATAAGTGGCCTGGTAAGCGGATTGTAGTAAAACACGGGGACCCACCAACCACGCGATTCCAATTCTGACAAAACTGGCTGAAACAGATCCATGTAGCGTTGGTTCAGAACAAAGAAAGCAGCCGTTTTCCGCTTTCCCAGCATCCGCGCCAAAACGTGGGGTTGAGAGCGCCGGCGAGTTGCGCGTTGATGCATCCGCATCGCCATGCTGCGGAGCCACCAATTTGCAGCCAATTTCTCCTGAACTCGCCGGAGATAAGGCAAAGCTCCCGGAATCCTGTGTACCCGGACGGAACCAACCTCTGCCCTCATACCACCAGCATGCTCAAACGCATCTCGCAAATATGGGTCATCCGCCACCACATCGACAGCTAGATCAACCATTCGCTTCCCTGTTTCCATAACGGACTGAGCCAAAAATGCTTTAGCCATCGCGGGGTGCCACAGTCTCGCCTCTAGTCCATATGATAGAATCGCCCGCTCTATGGGAGAGAGAGGCCGCCCATCCAGCGTCTGGGACATCGTAACTGCGTGGGCCCAGCGGGCCAGCTTCGCTTCAGTTGAATATAAGAGGTAAGATGTCCCTTTTTGCCATCGAGGGTCGTCCAAGATCGGAAGCGCAGTCGATCCCTTCCACGCTTTGAGGGCACAGCAATGCTCCACCGACTCTATGAGATCTGAGTAGTGAGATAGGATAGAAGGAGTAAGTTCTTCAGTCAGGAAGACCTTCAATGCTATAACCAATGCGCGTCAAATCTATTGCGCATATCGCCTCACACCTAGCTAAAAGACAATGGGGTCTTCGCGGATCACAGCAGGACCCACTCGATTACGCGAAGAGCCTTTATTCTTGATTGACAGGAATTGGCTCAATATCTTCAATCCCACTTCCCCACTCTTCTCCGGATGAAACTGGCATCCATGGACATTGCCTTTCTGGATCGCAGCCGAGATTTGCCTTCCGTTGTAATGACAATCTGCCAAGCGGTGGCGACCATTCTCAGGAACCACGGTAAAGGAGTGCACGAAGTAGACCGAGTCACCCGTCTGCACATCGCTCAAAATTGAATCGTCCCAGCCAACATGACCCGCAGGAACTTCCAAAGCAGTCCAACCGATGTGGGGAATCTTGTGGGGTTTGCCTTCAATCGTGGTGTTTGGAATTGGCACTACGCGCCCGGGAATGATGGCGAGGCCTTTATGTTCCCCAAACTCTTCGCTGACACTGGCCAGCATCTGCATCCCCAGGCAGATGCCCAGCAACGGCTTGCCTGAATTGGCGAACTCGAGAACTACCTTGTCCATCCCGCGTTGGATTAGTCCGCGCATTCCATCGGCGAAGGCGCCTACGCCTGGCAGCACGAGCCGCGGCGCAGAGAGCAACGCCTTCGGGTCATCGGATACGACGACGCTGGCACCACAATGCTCAAAGGCCCGGCGAACGCTGAACAGGTTGCAGATGCCATAGTCAATGATGGCGACATCGGCACTCATGCGACTCGCCTCACATTAATCCCAGCAGCTCTTGCAGAGCTTCGAATCTCCGAGATGGTGGAGCGGTTGTAATGAAGAATGTCAGCCATAGCGGCTGCATCAGCGTGGCCCTGCTGCACCACTTCAACCAGGTGTTCCGCTGAACCCATGCCACCGCTTGCAATTACTGGAACGGATACCGCATCACTCACAGCTCGCACCAAATCACAGTCGAACCCTTTGCGGGTGCCCTCTTGGTCAACTGAAGTCAGAAGAATTTCGCCCGCACCCAACTCGACCCCGCGACAGGCCCAATCGACCACATCCAGCCCCGTGCGCTCACGGCCGTTATCTGTGTAGACCTCCCAGTGGTCTTTCCCCTGACGCTTGGCTTCGATCGACAAGACCATGCACTGGGAACCGAATACATGGGCGACTTCGCGGATCAACTCGTGGCGCTGAACAACTGCGGTGTTGATCGCCACCTTGTCCGCACCTGCACGCAGAATTTTACGCACATCATCCACCGACCGTAAGCCGCCTCCGACGGTCAGCGGAACAAACACATCATGAGCCGTCCGCCGCACGATGTCGTGCAGGCTATTGCGACCATACAGGCTTGCAACGATGTCCATGTAGACCAACTCGTCAGCGCCCTGCTCGTAGTAGCGTCGCGCGTATTCTTGCGGGTCCCCGATGACCCGAAGGCCTTCTAAATGAATACCTTTGATCAGGCTTGGGCCTTTGATATCGAGGCGAGCGATCAGACGAATTCGTGACACGCGTTAAGCTATCTGATGCCAGACGTGATAACGCAGCTTTTATTCACCTCTCGTAAAATTGCGGTCAGTTTTTCGAGGGAATATTTTGCTGGTCTCACTCAAGTAGCGGTTGTTTTAAAGCTTCGTTCCGTCACAAAAACTAGGGTTCTGCGACTGCTTTTGAAGAACATATATGAGTTTTTGCTGCAAATAGCCACCAAGCTGGAAGTCAACAAAAACTTCCGGGACCCCCGCATCGTTTTTGCTCGTTACATTTCTATCATTTCGTGTCTTCAGAAGGCATCTTTCGACGATGCGAAAACCGGTGTGAGTGAAAAAAGACTCCCATTCATTGTACCTGTACTCATGTTCGCCGTTCTGTCGTCGAGTAATCGCCACATCTCGAGGGAAGCAGTTTTCGATCAAAAATTGCTCGGAATATTGAAAGTTCAACATTCGCTCAATTTCCGTTTCCGGCGTTGCGTTGTTATGAGCTCGATCCGCTAATACGAAAAAGCAATCAGGCTTCAACACACGCCACGCCTCCGACAGCGTTTTGAGGACATCGTTGGAATGGTGCATCGAATCCCAAGCAACAACAAAGTCCAACGACTCATCTTCAATGTTCAAACGGTTAAAATCGCCCAAGACAGAAACAACCTTTTCGCAGTTTAATTCAAGAATTCGCTCTTTAACCATCGGTTGGCATAATTTGACGCAGTTCTCACAAAACTCGACGCAGTATATTTTCTCAACTAGAGGCGCACGGGCTATCGCCGAGGAAATCACTCCCGCGCCGCCCCCGAGATCGATACCTACGCCACGAAAGGCCTCAAGGGCAAAAGGCGTTAGTTCAAAGCTAAATTGAACTTCTGGTGCGCCAACATAGGTGTAGTGTTTGATAATGCTTTCAAAACCTTTTTTCGCCAACTCTAGAGCCAAATTATTGTTACCCTTGTACTCCCATCCGGATAATAGCGCTTCGTCTCTATCCCAAATAACATAACTCATTGTTACCTCTCGAATATACTAAAGTAGGAGCTTGTCTAGAACAGCCGAGCCATTTAGGCTATGTCTATGCGCAAGCGACTCATTGCTCGAAGCAAGTTATCGAACCGCCAACTCAACCAGCTCGTTGACTTCTTTGCCCTGGAGGTCCCAGCCATGAAGGCCCCCACGTCCTCCGGATTCACCGCCCCAGCGCCGAGCGCGTGTACCAGGTGATCCGCCAGCACCTGGCGTGGGAGTGTGAACGCCAGTCGCCCCTGCGTGGGGAGGTCGAAGCGGACGAATCCTACTTCGGCGGTCATCGGAAGGGCCTCCGGGGCCGTGGCGCCGCCGGCAAAGTGGCCGTCTTCGGGCTGCTGAAGCGGCGTGGCCAGGTATACACCCGCCCGGTGCCCAACGTGACCCGGGAGACACTTCGCGCCGTGATCCGCCAGAAAGTCCCCAAGGGCAGCACCATCTACTCGGATCAATTCGCCAGCTACGATGGCCTGATCACGGAGGGTTACCGGCATTACCGCATCAACCATGGCGAGAGTTTCGCCACCAGTCGCCGGCAGCACATCAACGGGATCGAGAACTTCTGGGGCTATGCCAAGACGAAACTGAAGCGGTACTATGGGATTCCCCGCAACCAGTTTTTCCTGTATCTGAAAGAGATGGAATTTCGCTTCAATCATCGACAGGATGATTTGCCGCTCCTGATCAGGCGAATCTTGAAAAAGGCGAAACCTGTTCTAGACTAGCTCCATATTGTATTGATTTTGAGTTGATTGGTCTGAGGTGATCGATCCAAAAAAGAGCAGTAAAGGTTACAAATGCTCAACCTACCAGACACTCAAGCCACCATCCACAATAATGTTCTGCCCCGTCACATAGCTTGAAGCACTAGAGGCCAGGTAAAGCAACGCGCCCACCATTTCATGGGCCACCGCCATTCGGTGCATGGGAATGCGCGCTGAGTAGCGCTGTTTGAATTCATCATTCTGGCCGCTCTCCGTTCCGCCTGGCGTGAGAGTATTTACTCTGATCCCATGGTCTGCCCAATAAGTGGCAAGGTACTTAGTTAGCCCGATGACCGCTGCCTTGGAAGCCGTATAGACAGCCGGGGTGTTGATCTGGCGCCCGAGATAAAGCGAACCTTCGTAGATTCGGTGATCAGGTGCCATCAGGCCATAAATGGATGCAGTCTGGATGATGCTGCCACCCTTCCCCTGTGCCACCATTTGCTTGCCAACTGCCTGGGCAACCAGGAACATCCCGTCCAGATTGACCGCCATGATCTTGCGCCACTCATCGAGGCTGTAATCTTCGAACGGGGAGAAGTAAGCATCAAGATCGGCGGATTTTCCAGCGGCATTGTTGTGCAGAATATTGATCTCACCCATTTCGCTCACGACCCGCCCAACCATGGCCTTGACCGGGTCAGGCACCGACACATCGCAACCAATGCCCATGGCGTGGATACCGTATCGCTGGAATAGAGTCTGGGCGAGTTCGAGTGCTGCCTCTTCCTGCAGATCAACGACCGCAACCTGAGCGCCCGATTCGGCCAAGCCCGCACAGAAGTGTCTGCCCAAAATGCCAGCGCCACCCGTGACCACGGCGGTTTTGCCAGACAGATCAAACAACCCCTTGTAGGAAAGCGCATTCATTTAGTTAGCAGCCCGTTTCTCCATCAGCATTTTGACGATTTCAAAATCCAGTTCGGAGTCGATATCGATGGATCGTTCTTCCGGCATCACAAAGAGCCGCGTGTCCGCGGCAAATACCGTGGGGTGATTGAACAAGGAATCGCGGCGCCACACATAGATCGAAGCGTTCATATCAAAGCACTGTGGCGAATCCTGGCGGCGGATGATTGCTTTAGCTAGCGGTTTCGACAGTCGAACCACGTTATTCTCCCCCAATTCCACCAGATTGAAATAGGGCGAGCGCCGCGCGGGCGCCGCGGTGATCACATTGGAAACGCCACTTGTTTCCAAAAGCTCCACCGCACCGCAAATGTCCTCCGGCAGGCGCAGGGGCGAAGTAGCATCCAGATCCACCAACACATCAAACCCCTTGCCCGCATACTTTTCAGCCTCCTGGACGCAATGACGGATGGCTGGCAGCTTGGCGGCGGTATCGGTTGCCAATTCCGGCGGGCGCTCTACCATCAGATCAGCGCCGTGCCTGCGGGCGGTGTCGAGAATCTCCGGTGAATCGCTACTCACGGCAATCAGTTCAAAGAGCCTAGTGGATCGCGCCTGCTCAAGGGTGTGGGCAATCAAGGGTTTGCCTGCCAACTCGCGAATGTTCTTGTTCTTCACGCCCTTTGAACCACCACGGGCACAGATGGTGCAGATGCGGCTCATCGTGCCATCCAACTGTGAGTTATGGCAGCCTGCTCTGCAGCCTCGATGGTAATCAATGTCTCCATAGCCTCGGCCAAACTGCAAAGCCCCTCGCTATCGCCCGCCAGCATGGCTTGATGTTCCGCGCGGTAGGTCGCATCCCTTTCGACGGTTATCGTTTCCTCGGCGCCATCCAAATCGAAGATGCCTCTGATAAGATCCACACGTACGGTGTGCTCATGGGTATGAACAAGGATTTCCCGCCGCGGGGTGCGGTCCAGATAGTTCAGGTGAATGGACACCAACGGACAGCGTTCTGTCTTCATCAGTAGCGAATACGCATCGTCGCTGTCGATCTCCAAGGAACTCAAGTGTCCGCCCAAGGCTGTTAGTCGCCGCCAGGGGCCAAACATCCACAGGGCGTAATCCAGCTCATGACTGAGATCCCGCAAGACACCGCCGCCCTGATCTCTCTTTGCCGAGTAACTCTGACGATAGTCTGTGTTCGGTCGCCAATCGGGCAGATATGAACCGACATAAATATTCGCCGTGACCAACTGCGCAGAATCATCCAGCAGAGATTTTAGTTTCGTCAGCAGTGGATGACAGCGAAGATTATAGGCCACCGCAGCCAGCGAAAAACTATGGCGTGGAAGCGCCGATAGACGGTCGAAAAGCGGCTTTTCAACCAGTACACGCCCTTGGAAGCCATGCTTGACCAGAGACTCGATTGCTTGATGGTGTTCGCTCGTCCGATCCGCCACCACGACGTACTCTGGTTGCCAATCGGAGAGCGCTTGGGACAACTCAGAATAGTGGGGCGCAAAGTCGATGGAGCGGCGGCTCACTACGGCTACCGAACACCTAGTCTCAACCAACAGACGGGCATGTCGTTCGCCGATAGAGCCGTAACCAATCACTAACGCTCTCATGAATTGTCTTTCACCCACTCCCGCTGCGCCCGCTCAAACTCCTCCAGTCGCCCAATGTCCAGCCAGTATTCCCGCAATGGATAGGCGGCCGTGGTCTTGCCGGCGGCGATGAGGTGTTCGAACAGGGTGGGCATGTCGAAGAGGGTCTCTGCGGGTAGATGATCCAGCGCTTCCGGTGACAGCGCGTAGATGCCGGCGTTGACGAAGAACTTCTGCACTGGCTTCTCCTCGATAGCCTCGATCCGCGCACCATCGAGTCGAACCACGCCGTAGGGCACCTGAAAGTCATATTTGCGCACGGCCATGGTGGCAGTGGCGCCCTGGGCGATGTGGAACTGCAGAAGGTTATCGAAATTGAGGCGCGTGAGCAGGTCGCCGTTCATCACAACAACCGGGGCTGTCGGCCTTTCCGGCAGCAGCGACAGCGCGCCGGCGGTGCCAAGGCGAGTGCCTTCGTGCAGATACTCTACCTGCACACCCCAGCGATCGCCCGCGCCAAAGTGGTTGCGGATCATCTCGGCCTTGTAGTTGACCGACAGGAAGATGCGCTTGAAGCCCTGTTCGGCAAAGCTCTTGAGGATGGTCTCCAGAATCGGCGTGCCTCCCACGGACAGCAGCGGCTTGGGACATTCATCGGTAAGGGGATGCAGCCGCGTGCCCAGCCCGCCCGCCATGAGCACGACCCAGTTGGGGCGCTCGGCGGCACCAATGAGTTCGTCAAGGGTGACCAACCCGACAACCCGGCCCGCCTCATCGACCAAAGGCAGATGGTGAAGCACTTTGAGGCGCATGAGCGCGAGCATTTCATCGCGGGGTGTGGATGCCGCAACTGTGGTGGGCTGCACACTCATTACCGCTGAAACAGGAACTTGGAGTCCCTTGCCCGCCAGGATGGTGCGGCGGATGTCCCCGTCGGTAAGCACCCCGGCCAAGCGGCCGTCGGAATCGAGCACCAAGGCTGCTTTACTATGAGATGCATCAATTTTTTTGATAGCGTCAAGCAATGCGGTGTCCGAACTGACGACAATATCTCTCCAGGAATTCATTCTTTTGATCTCGCTCTTAGACCAGAACTTCCAAGGTTTCCATTAAGACGACTGTGTCATAAATACTCATTCAGATCGGTTCTGATCTTCCAACCCACATCACACATCCCAAACTCTTATCTGAACCAACCGTCACTTGTTTCTCCTCTAAGGGTCATGCGCTTACGTAACAGTGACTGATCGAGAGTCACGGTGGAGAGTACATCAGCAATCTTCTTGCCGGCGTCTCCCAAGTAATATGGATTATTGGCTTTCCGACATACAGCCCTGAAGCAGTTATCATGAATACAGCGCCACACGGCCGCCACAATAGTCTCCGCGTCGTACCCCACATCCAGCACATTGTCGCCACGCAAGCGACCCTCCTGTCGCGAACCGATATTGACCGTGGGACAACCGAAGGCAGGTGCCTCTTTAATACCGGAAGAGGAATTGCCGACGCAGGCAACTTTGTTGGCCTGCTCACGTGCAAGTGCAAGAACCCCGTGATATAGGTGGCGCCCTAAAGATTGATGCACCTGAATGTTGGTAAGGCGCCTAGTATTGAGCCGTTCTAATTGTTCAATGATGGCCCGACCGCCGGCATCATTGTTTGGAAAGGTCAGGATCACCTGCACGCCTTTCAGGGCAAGTTTTTCCATCGCGAGCAGGGATGGCGTCAACTGTTCGGCGGCCTGTTCGAACTCGGTAGTCACGGGGTGTTGGGTGAACAACACTACTGGCCGTGATAAGTCCAAGTTCAATCTGCTACAAACCTCTTTGGGTTGCGCGTAGCGACCTTCAGATATCAAATCAATGGCCGGAAAACCGACAGTATGAACTCGCCAGAGTTCCTCACCCATGGCCAGAATGCGATTGGTTGCCTGCTGATTGGTAGTGAAATGGAGATGGGAAAGCTTGGTCATAGCATGGCGTACCGAATCGTCCAAGGCACCGCCCTCAGTAAGGTCGCCTCCCTCGACATGGGCCGTGGGAATGTTCATCTGACTCGACGCGACAACCGCTGCCAAGCCTTCAAAGCGATCAGCGTAAACCACCATCACGTCGGGCTTTAATTCCGCCAAGACCTGACTGATGGACAGTATTCCGGACCCGATTGCCCGCGCAGTAGCGAATAGTGATGTGGCATCCATCTCAATCTTCACTTCCGCATCTACCCTGAAACCATCATTTCGAATTTCATCCAGAGTGCGTCCGAAATTTGGGTCCAAGTGGGCACCGGAGACCAACAAGCGATAATCCAGACCTGGATGATTATCGATCGCACGTAAAATTGGATACTGCAAGCCATATTCGGCACGATTGCCGGTAAATATGGCGATAATTCTGCTGGTCACGATTCTTTTTATTCAGGTTAAGTGAGGGTGAATGAGGCGAGTCAAGCCCTCTCGTAAGCGAGTTTTGGGGAGCCAGCCCCAGTCTTTCTTGGTATCCGAAATATCAAGAACGAGGCAGGAAGCACGATTTGATGACCGACTGGCCTGTACGGTGCGACCTGGACACCCAGCAATATCCAGAGCCATCACCGACAGTTCGCGTATGGAGGTTCCCACCCCGCTGCCAACGTTGTAGATCCCCGTGTGATCGAAGCCGGACGCTGCTGCAATGGTTGCAATGGCCTCAGCGGCATCCTCTACCCAGATAAAATCCCGCACGGGCGCATCGTCCCACACTGAAATAGGTTTATCCCCAGGAAGTTGGCGGAGAATGGTGGAAACGACATTGTTGGGCGCCATGCCCCGGCCGTACAGATTCGCAAGGCGCACTACGATCCCAATATCGGAATCCAATACGGCTTGTTCACCTGCTTTTTTCACACGAGTATAGGTATCCGTAATCCATATTTGGTCACTCGGTCTACGGTGGGTGCAGCTGCCATCCCCGTAAAGAACAGCTGATGACGTATACACTACCTTCTTCCACTTGGTAGTCAACAATGCAGACAACGTATTGGCCGCCGCACACTCATATTCTTCCCCGCCCGCTTGTGCACCGGAACGATCGCGCTCCTCCGCCAAATGGATCAATACATCGCCCGAGGGCGTTTCAGCGTAGCTGTTGATCTGCAGACCATCAAGTAATGGCTTTCGAGATACCGCGACCACATCCAATGCCCGTCGCCTAAGGTTGTGCACGATTGCATGACCAAGGAACCCTGAAGCCCCGGTGACCACCACAGTCCATTTCACGGGCAAACCGGTTAACCTCTTCCCGATGGTTGCAACATGACCATCCGATTGAGTTTGTTCAGGCCAAAAAATCCTGAATATCCTCCGGCTTCAAATGCACATCCGCAGGTATATCTCGCAAGGCGTTATGCCCAAGCACCTGTTCGAGTTGCTCGGCAGGTATCCTTCCTGTACCGGGCCGTTTGACCCAGACATTGTCTCGACTAAATGACTGGCCGCGCTTTATTGGTTTGATGGTGACTACAGTAGCGTATGCAAAGTCGATTACGGGTTGTTCTTCTGCCAGCCGAGTTTTGCTGCCGCCACGCGCCAGCCAAATTGCCTTAGACCCTTCAATCATGTTCGCCAACTCCGAAGGTTCTATCGAAATGCTCGTATCCGGCCCGGGCCAGTTTCGGGAAATTGTGAAATGTTTTTCCAAGATAGAAGCACCTAAGGCCACCGCACCCAAGCAAGTCCAGATGTTGAGGGAATGATCCGAAAGCCCGATCGGCGTGTCAGGAAAGGCCTGCTGCAAATCGGCAATCGCGCCAAGTCGAACCTTATCGTACGGAGTGGGATACATGCTTGTGCAATGCATCAGAGCCAAAGGCACGTCGTACTTTCTTATGGCCGCAACCGATTTTCGCACTGAGTCGAGGTCGTTCATGCCGGTGGAAAGGACCATAGGCTTGCGCTTGGCGGCAATGTGCTCTAACAGAGGGATGTTATTGCATTCACCCGAGCCAACCTTGAAGGCAGGAACACCCATGCTATCGAGACGGTCTGCTGCCTCTCGAGAGAAGGGGGTCGAGAGATAAATCACTTCTTTCGTCTTGCAGTAAGCTTGGATCCGGCGCTCCTCGTCCGCAGTGAGTTCGCAGCGCTTAATGATGTCCCAAAGCTTTTCCTTGGAAATCTCCCCAGGTGTCATGTCAGTGGGCACCATCTCCTTCGCTGTAATGTGGCACTGGAATTTCACAAGTTCAGCACCGGCATCTACCGCTGCATCCACCAACTTAATGGCCTTTTCCACGCTGCCTTCGTGATTAATTCCAACTTCGACAATTACTAATGGTTTGTGACCGGAGCCAATTGAGCGGCCGGCAATCTTAATTTCATTCATCGTCTTCACGCCACTTGGTGTTTTAGTTTCCATTCACCATTGACCTTTTCCCAAAGATGGGGAGAACGGGCTGCGTCAATTACTTCCCAGAATCGCTGCTCTGTTATATCCATATATTCCAGAGTCTCAGCGAAGTATTTTGATGGAAATTCTTGATCGTATCGTCTCACCAGCGCAACTGCTTCTTCACGGGTAATTTTGCCATTCCTTACCTCCTGAGCAGCATCGTAGGTAGCCCTCCCAATTCCAAACTTGACCATTGTCGTGAAATAATGCAGAGTGTCAATCTTATCGTCAATTGAACTATATTTTGAATACGATCCCTCTGTGCGTTCCGTGTTGGCACGCAATCCTGTGTTTTCGGCAGCATAGTAGTAACATTCTTGGGGATCCCACCTAAGGTAGTATCCTAGATAATGAACCTCGGTACCTAACTTTCTTAGCATTTCGCCATCAAGTGGGAGGTAGGGATTAAGGTCTTTTCTATCAACCGCATAAGTTTCTACAAGCTCTTTTATCGAGCATCCGCCGAGAAAAACGTTTTGCAATTCACATTTATCATCATAGAAGAAAGACATATCCATGGTTGGCCGTTCGTTGTCTTTGATATTGTTGCCATATTCGGCTTGGTTTTCGCCGTAAAACACAAGCGGAATATTGTAAAGTGCTGAAAAGCGAGGTCCAATTAGGCGCTGTCCAATGATGAATGGTTGAAACGGATGGGCCAGTTTTTCAAATGCCAGTCTAGTAAGCAACCGGTGGAGTTTCCCGTTGGGGGAGTAAAGAATATTGTCTAATCCGGAATGAATCCAGCTTTGGAAGTTTTGCCAACCAATCTTGGTGTACTTGTGAGGTGCCCAAGTGACCGTAAGCGGGTTCATTTTATATTTATATTTAAGGATATGGGCAGTAAAAGTGCTATCCTTACCACCGCTTCCGGGCACAATGCAGTCGTATCTACCGTCTCTACTCCGATGACGGTCACATAGTTCAACAAGCTGTTTTTCTCTTTCTTTCCAATCGATTGCTTTCTTGATCTCAGCATATCGGCAGGCCGAACAAACACCCATTTCATCAAAGTCGATCGTCGGTTTTTTGTCCGTCGGTCTGTTCTTAAACTCAACCACAGAGTTGGGGCGTTGGTTGGAGATCACACAACGCGTGCAAAAGCGAACCTCCTCTGGCAGTCCCCACAAAACGTTTGAAATGCTCATTTTCATTCCTCAATATAGTTACTCGGTACTCATATGCGTCCATATCAGATGTTGTACCGGTCAGCCTTGTAGCTGACGAGGTTGGCTGGGTCCTGGAACCATTCGGCGGTTTCGGCCAGACCGCGCTTGAAGCCTTCGCGACTACTATAGGTGGGTTGCCAACCGAAGAGCTGTTTGGCTTTGGTGTTGTCCGCCCACAGGCGTTCCACCTCGGAATTCTCCGGACGCAACCGCGCTTCGTCGGTAACGATCTCGATCTCAGTGTTCATGGCCTCGGCAATGATGCGAGCGGTATCACCAATGGAAATCTCGAAATTGCTACCAAAGTTCACCACTTCGCCCAGACCCTGATCGGAGTTGAGCGCGGCGATAAAGCCCGCTACCGTGTCCTGCACAAAGTTGAAATCGCGCGTGGGCGATACCGCGCCCAGCTTGATCTGGCGCTGGCCGTTGGCAATCTGGGTGATGATGGTCGGGATCACGGCACGGGCGGACTGGCGCGGGCCATAGGTGTTGAATGGACGGGCGATGACCACCGGCAGGCCGAAGGAGGCATAGAAGGAATAGGCCAACTGATCCGCGGCGATCTTGGTCGCCGAATACGGCGATTGCCCCTGTAGGGGATGCGCCTCGGTGATCGGCACAAAACGCGCCGTGCCATAGACCTCGCTGGTCGAGGTATGAATCCCCCGCCGCACGCCCAGCTCGCGCGCGGCCTGCAGCACATTGAGCGTGCCCTTGACATTGGTGTCCACATAGGTGTCGGGCGAGTGGTACGAATACGGAATCGCAATCAGCGCCGCCAGATGCAACACTGCGTCGCAGCCCTTCATCGCCTCCTTCACTCCGTGCGGATCACGGATGTCGCCGGCGAAAACATCCAGATTGTCGTGGATATCCTTGGGTGCGCGATCAAGCCACCCCCAGGAATTGAAAGAGTTGTAGAACACAAAGGCACGGACGTTACGACCTTGACGGATGAGGGCTTCGGTGAGGTGGGAACCGATGAAACCGTCAGCGCCGGTGACGAGGGTTTTCATCTTGGATTGGTTGGGCACGATTGAAAGTTACCCCACCGCCTCATCGGCGTTGATTCCGAGGCGTCCCAGGTTTTTCACTTTCGCCTGGAGCGCGCACGGCCACCCGAAGAGCCACCCTGCATAGTCTATTTCATAGATGAGATCACGCAACACACCCCCTTCGTCCGGCCTGGCGGAGTAGGATTCCCGGTAATCACGGGCCGGTCTCCAGTCCGGCAAATAGGACTGGCATTCTATACGGACCGGATTGACGCGCCCGATGGAATTCAGCATCTCACGGAAGGTGTTCAAAGATTTAGAGAATCGCATGACGCATCCGACGAATATCTTCCGTGAGGCGGCAGCCCTGGCGCAAAGCCGCCTCGCCTCGGTGGCGTCAGTCGCCAGCGGTTTTTCCACCAGCAAATGGAGCCCCCATTCAGCCGCCTCGATGCCGTCGAGCGCGTGCCGTCCAGTGTCAGTGGCTATGATGCAGAACCGCGCGCCCAGACGGATCGCGTCGTCAAGACTCGGTACGGCCATGCAGCCGGCTGCTTGCACGTAGAATGAAAGGGGGGCATCCGATTCATCCGTACTCGTCACGAGAATCACGTCATCAATGAGACAAACCTGTTCAGCCACGGACAAGACATGCCTGACAAGAGGTCTTCCTCGGAATGGAGCTAATACCTTGCCAGGGAAACGACTCGAGCTCATCCGAGCCTGGACGAAAGCTTTTATTTTGTGTGCCACGATTGATATTAGTCAGGCGGAGGTGTTGAGTGTGCGGGCCTCACTAGACGGTCTCCTATTCCAGCAACTCGCGATTCTTCCGCAGAAACTCGGCCCCGACCCGCGACGGAAACCCATAGCAGCGGTGGCCCGGCGGTATCAACGCGCGATAGCGCTGCTGCAACTCCTCGTCCTCTTCCGTAGATACCCATGAGTCATCCAACCTCTCATTCATCTCCTTCGCGAGAGCAAGGATCTCCTCCGGCGTGTTCTCGACAACCTCTAGACCTGCGGCAGTATACTGTTGAGACCAAAACCACCGGTCTGCGCCGACTGCCATGATCTCCCTAAAGGTCAAGAAACGCTTGCGCTCCCGCGACCAGAGTTTTTTGGGAATGAACACGTCAGTGTGCCGCCAGGCTGCGGCTCCAATTGGCGGAGCGCCGTTCGCGTAAGCCACCGGAACGTTAAAGCTCCATGGTACGCAGCCGAGTCCCCCTTCGGACCCGAGAAAGAACTTGCACTTGGTACTCAAGTAGATATCGCCAAAATCCGAGCGATGGCAAGTCGCGTAATCGATGATCCTGGGGTTTCCGTCGGGCAGTTTCCGCTCCACGGCATACCCCATCCGCACCGCGAACAATCCGAGGGAGGCCAGGTATTCCGCCGCCGGAAGGTAATTCAAAATATCGCAGTCGCGATAATCGTGATACGCCCATTGCCCGCGTGATTGGGTCCCGTGCACGGCGTCGAGATAGGCCTTGTCACGCGCATGGAAGCAAACGAACGGGGTCCCCGGCAGGATGCCCATGCGGGCTAGCAGCTCTTGCCCTCGGGATTCCTCGTCCTCCGTAAAGGCGAGTTGCGGAGGAATGTTGTTGAATTCGTCGTACTCGTTCCCGTTCAATGGCAGTTCGATCCAAAACTCAGCGTCCGGATGACGCGCCTGGACGTAGTCGCACAACCGGAGACAAAAGGAATTTTCGATGACGGTCACGCGCCGCTTGATCATCGTCAGCAACTGACGATTGGCCGGCTGGCCGGTAACGAACACATGCCATTCTTTCTCAGTTTCTTTGGAGCGGCTGCGCCGCCTGAGGTACAGCTCCGTGTTTGCTGCCAGATGGCCAATTCGACCATAGTTGTAGAGACTCCCGATGCGGACCTTGACCAGCGGCTGCACACTCCGCAGCAAGGTAAGTACCAACTGACACACTATCTTCTTGACGATCTTGATCGGCACTTTGACGCCACATCTGAAAGCAACTTCCTTTATCCGGTCTCCAATATGCAAAGAACCTCTTCGCCCCGCGTAAACCACAAACCCTGCCAGCCACTCATCCTGCAAAATTTACTCGGATCAAATTATTGTCGGCCATTATAGTGTTTTCTGCCTGAAAGCCTTTGAAGAATTATTCGCAGGGCAGGATTACTGGTACTTTATCACCCTTGCAGGCACTCCGACCGCTGTACACTTTGGGGGGATATTGTCAATGACAACTGCCCCGGCACCAATAATGGCGCCCTCGCCGACCTCGATCCGATTGATTATAGTGGCGCCAGTGGATACGTGGCTACATTCCCACAAAGTCACATGTCCGGCGGTGATCACACCTGGATCAACCTGACAGCAGCGTTTAAGCACGTTATGGTGATCAATTTGAACTCCCGTATTGATCAAAACACCGCATTCTATCTCCGCTTTGTATCCGATAAGACTGCCCGCATTGATCCACACGCCAGGCTCAATCGTAGCTCCGTGTAGAATCGTTACGGTAGGATGGATCGCTGAAATAAGCTCGATCCCGTTTTCAAGACACGCCTGAATCTGCCGGAGTCGATCTCTGTTATTCGGCGTCAGTGGTAGAACTTTCTGGATCCCCAGGTTTTTGAGTTCTTTAACCCAGTCCAGCGAAACGAGGAAGGGTCGTCCCTTGAAGCTATCTTGCGTCGGAAATTCTGTTCTCTGCGAAACCCGCTTCCTGTTCTCTGCCTCGACATTTACCTCGAACGGTTCTGCCGCCTCATGAACGAAACAGGCGATGTGGTAGCCAGTTACATTCTCGAACCAGGTCTCGATCTGCCCTGCGGCACCATCATGAAATCCCAGCACGGCAACAGAATTGGATTTGACAACAATCCGGCGTTCCATCGCTCAATCACTGGGGCCGTAGAATTGTTCCTCGGTAACGAAGTTCCTCGTTATTCTTACTCGTCCATACAGTATTTTGCCTTCGCTACATCCCGGTTCAGAATAACGACATCCCATTTCCATTGAGCCATCCTAGAAATTGGTTGTACTACGGTAGTGTCGCAACGCTTCTATGACCCGGTCGATGTTCTCGAACGACTGTGCCGGGCCGCAGGGCAAAAAGAGTCCCTGCTCGCTGAACACTTTGGAGTTAGGAAAGTTTCCGGTCACTTTAAGGTGAGGCGCTAAATGGAGGTCCGGATAAAAGGGGCGCGTTTGAATGCCTCGCTCTCGCAGAAACTCGACGAGCCTCTGCCGCTCATCACAGAGCACCTCGATGTAAAGTGGAACTTCACCCTTCGAATAGTCCACCGGAAGAAGCCTCACGAACGGAAATTCATCTAGAGCCTTTTCGTATTTGTCATAGACGGCTAGGACCTGAGCAATGCGCGACGAAACCTTGGAAAGTTGAGCAAGCCCAAACGAGGCCTGCAGGTCGGTGAACTTGAAATTGAACCCCATGCCTGTATACGTGGCTTCGACGACATCCGCGACCCCATGGCTGCGGATCAGTTTCAGCTTGTCATACGTTACTTGACTGCGAGTGGCCACAATCCCGCCCTGACCTGTCGAAATGAGTTTGGCTATCGACAAGGAAAAGCATCCGGCATCAGATTGCGTGCCAAGAAACCCATTGTGGTTTTTGGCAAATAGAGCCTGCGCGGCGTCTTCAATCACGCACAAACCGTACTCCCGGGCAATGGCGTGGATTTCGTCCATATCCACAGCCCGGCCGTTGAGGTGCACCGGCAGGATCGCCTTCGTCCGCCTGGTGATCTTTTGTCGAAGCTGCGATACATCCATCGTCGGAAAGTCAGACTGGACATCGACCATCACCACCTTCGCTCCAAGCATCAAGGCCGCGTGGGCGGTCGCAATCCACGTCCGATTGGGAACAATGACTTCATCATCCCGCCCAATCCCCAGGGCCATCAGCGCCATGAGCAGCGCCGTACTCCCGCTCGTTGTAGCCACACAATACGGCACCTCAAGTGCGCTTGCGATTTGCGATTCGAACTGCGCCGTCACCGTGCCCTGGCTGATATGTTCGTTGGCAACGGCGTCGGCCAGCCCGTTACTTTCCTCTTCTCCGAATGAGGTCCGCCACCATGGAATTGCTGGCTTGCTAGTGTTGGATTCTATTTGAGACACAGGAACAGCCATAGGCTAAATCACCTCCACTTTTGGCACCGGCACGACAAAATGCCCTCCATGGTCGAGAAAGGCAACATGCCTCTTGACGATCGGGTCGACGTACCGCCACGCAAGCACCACCACATAATCTGGCTTTCGCTCGTAGAGAGCCTGGGAAGAAAAAACCGGAATGTGAAGGCCGGGGCTAAATCGGTTCTGCTTGGCCGGATTATCGTCCACAATAAACTCCAACAGATCGCCCAGGCCAAAGTGATAAATCAGCGTGGTGGCTGTAACCGAGGCCCCATATCCGGCAATGGTTTTTCCTTGCGCTTGAAGATCACGCAGTAACCTGAGCGTCTGAGACTTGAGCGCGTCTATTTTAGCGGCAAATTCTTTAAAAGTGTCTGGATTGTAAAGGCCAAAGCTGGTTTCAAATTCGATCAGACTGGCAACGGCCGGTGACACCGCATGCGGACCTTGGGCACGTTGTACGGTGTACCGCAACGAACCGCCTTTCGTAGGCACCCGCATCGCATCAATCAATTCCAGCCCAAGGCGGTTGAAGAAAGCTTGCAGCGGCTTGACCGCAAAACTGGAGATATGTTCATGGTAAATAAAGTCGAAAACCATATTCCGGATTAGGTCAGCCAGATAGAAGCTTTCGAAGACGAAAACGCCATCCGGCGCCAGCAATTCGCGGATGCCTTCCGTCAGCGAGGCCAGATCATCAATGTTCGCGAACACGTTGTTCGCGGTAATAATGCTCGCTGGGCCACGCTCCTGCCGGACCTGACGAGCCAGGGCAGGAGTGAACATCTCGGGCAAGGTTTCGATGCCGGTCGCGGTGGCTTTTTGGGCAATCTCCCGTGCGGGATCAATGCCCAGCACCCGCATCCTCCTCTTCTGAAAAAACTTCAACAACGTACCGTCATTGCTGCCAATGTCCACCACGAGCGCTCCGCTAGGTGGTTGAACGCGGCCTAATACGTCATCGGCATAACGCTGGAAATGTTCCGCCAGACCCAGCGAACTTGTAGTCACGTACAGATAATCGCGGTACAGGATTTCCGGAGGGAGCACGTCGAGCAACTGGGCATGGCCGCAGATCCGGCACAAAAACAGATCAATTGGATAGCTTTCCTGAACCTGACCCAGCCGGTCGGCGGTCACGTAGGCATCTCCTATGGGCGTAGGAGCGAGCTTCAAAACCAGCTCCAAATCGCGGCTATTACACAATCGACAAGTATCACGCCTGAAAATAGAAGCAGACATTTGGGCCTTCTAAAATTTGGCTGGGAAGCGCTTATTCGGTAGCGAAGCTCGCTACCGAATGGGTCAGCTTTTTCAAGAATTCATTGCTAGCCGCAATATCGCTTTCCGCCGGCGCCCACGGAGCAAAAACAGTATCACTGCGATCGAAAGGGCCGTTGGTGGTTTCGTGGAACACGAGGACATCGGAACGAATGATCAAGGTATGGAATACGGGAATCGCCATCCGGTAATAGAACGTCCTACCGGACGCATAGTCCCCCATGTGAATTACTCTCTCTATCTGTCCGTCATCGTCAAACACGACAACATCCACCAACCCTTCGATGATGTGTGTCGACTCGGTCTTTCCGGGATGCTTGTGCGGGCGCACATACGCACTGCGCTCGTGGACGATCAACATCTCATGCAACCGATCGTCCGGGCTGCCATGCGCGCACAACCTGATGCGCTTTCTCGGATTGCGCGAGGACAGTTGCTTGAAAAGATCGATTTCCGATCGATCTGTCGTCGTTATCGGAATTTTCGAATACAGCACTTCCGGATTTAGGGAACGGTATTTCTCGGCCACAGCTAGATCACTCCCCATTGTGTTCCCACACCGGAAGCAAGCGGTCGCTGGGCGGCAAAATGGACCAAAACACTCCACCGTCCCGCACCCATTTCGCATGCTTACTGATTACCTTGTCTTCGTTTTCTGTATTAACTGCGAGGAGACAGATGTCAATTTCTTCGGAATACAACGCATCGCTCGACACAATCGGCAACTTGCCACCCGGCATGAATAGATTTTGCTTCTCCAGTTGATCATCGACGATCACATCAATGCCGGAGACGATGTCCGAGAAATTGATCAGGCAAAATGTCCGTGACCCTGCTCCATAAACAGCGATTTTCTTGCCCGCTCTTTTCTGTGACGTAAGAAATTCGCCGATCTCTTTTCGAAATACTGGCCAATATGTCGCGTATTCAATGTTCTGCCGACGCAATTCAGCAACATAATCCATAGAGCAAGAAACGTTGCCCACTTTGCGCCCAATAACAAAAAAACTTCCACCACTGAACTGGACAGTCTCCTCGCTTACGAGTTCAACGCCAGCCATAGCCAGGAAATAGCGAAGTGTGTCCGCCGTAAAATAATTGACATGCTCTTCCCAGAGAGCATAGTCATGGAACCTGAGGGTGCACGCAAAATTCGGTACTTCAATCAGCACAAAACCATTAGGTTTAACGAGAATCCTTATCGACTCTGCCACTCCCTTGAGATCGCTTATGTGCTCCAGATTCTGACGCGAAATGAACAGGTCAAATTCGCCATATTGTTGCGTTATGGTTCTCGACAATTCCGGACTGAGGAAAGCCTGCAGCGTGTTCAAACCCTTTGCCACAGAGAGGTCGTAAGCGTCCTTGGTAGGCTCCACACCCAGAGTGTTCTTGTATCCACTCAACGACAACTGGTGCAGAAACATCCCGTCGTTGCTGCCGATCTCGATCACTTTCGCATCCGGACCCATCCCCTCCAGGGACTGGATGATGTCGATTTCGCGCTGCACATGCGGTTGAAATTTCCACAAACTCATCGTGACGTAGTTGTCGTAGAGAATCTCGGGTGGGCAGGATTCGACGAGTTGAGTCAATCCACAGGATTCACAGAAGAAAAGCCTCACCGGCCAAGTCGGCCGATCGTCCGACCGCTCGGCGAGATAGTGCTTCGCAACGGGATGGTTGCCGAAATCGATGAGGTGCAGTAGATCACAACCACCGCAGAGATTACATGAGTGCATAGGCTGTCTCACTATTCACATCTTCATTCGAAATAGATGGATTCGTAATCACCGGTGCAGCCACACTGCTAACCGGTCATGATTCGCGTTGCAAAACTTGCCCGGGCTGCTTATTGAGACTTGCACCGATCTACCGACGCCATCAAAGCCGCCATGATGGTAATCGCGTCAGAGACTACCCCATGGCCACAATAACTCGTCCTGCATCACCGCTCCGTACTACTTGTATGGCTTCATTGATCCTGTCCAATTGGAATTCGTGGGTAATGAGCCCGTCCAGACTTAACTTGCCGGCCTGCATTAACCGGATATAACGCGGGATGTCGACATGCGGCTCGGCGCTACCCCCGTGCGAGCCGGTCAGCACCTTCTTGAAGTGCAGCGGTAGCGAATAGATCGAGATGTTGTCGCCCTTTTTCGGCACTCCGACCAGGATGGTCTTGCCGTCGGCGTGCGTCAGCTCGTACGCCTGCTCGATCACGCGCGCATTGCCGGTGGTGTCCACCACCACATCCGCGCCCCCGCCGCCGACGATCTTCCTGATCTCGGCGGCAAGGTCACCGACTTTGGCGGAATTGATGCAATGCGTCGCGCCGAAGCGCTTCGCCATGTCCAGTTTGCTGTCGACCACGTCGATGCCGACGATCGGGTGGGCCGAAACCATTGCCGCAGACTGGGCGATGTTGAGCCCGACGCCGCCGACACCGAACACGACCACTGACTGGCCGATTTTGACGTGCGCATCGTTGTTGACCACGCCCATCGCCGTGGTCACCGAGCAGCCAAAGAGCGGCGCCAGCTTCAGGTCGAAGTTGTGTGGTATCGGCGTAACCCGGTTCTCGGAGACGACGGCGTAGTTGTTGAAAGTCGTCACCCATCCGGCGTTGACCCTTCGCCCGTTCCAGTTGTAAGTCGGCGCCTCGGCCTGGATGCCATCGGCCTGGCGCCAGTGCATCACTACGCGGTCGTCCAGTTTCACGCGCTTTACGCCGCGGCCAACAGCCACAACCGTTCCCGACCCCTCGTGGCCAAGCAGGTGCGGAAGGAACTTGTCCGGTCCCTTGGCACCTTCAATCTCGTTGATCTGAGCACCACAGATGCCGCTGTAATGAACCCTGACCAGCACCTGCCCGTACTCCAGAGCCGGCACCTCGATCTCATCCAGAATCAGCGGGGTGTTCAGTTTTTCTAAGATCGCCGCTCTCGTCTTCATGGCTACCTATCGACAGGCTTCTTAATCGCTGGTGAACCGAGATCCATGACTGAGGACATCTTCCGGATAGACCGAAAATCGCGCCATACTCTGATCCTTCACCCATCCAGATCGGGTCACAACAAACCGATTCTCTAATGAGGTATACCCATCTAAATTGTTCGCCACGCCGAGCGAGTATAGCCCGCCCTCAGGCACCTCGATGACAACCGTGAACGGACCGCGGTTTGTGACGTTCACATAGCCAGCGGTGCGACCATCTTTGATAAGCCCAAACGTCACGCCCCCTGCATACAAGACTCCCTGGGCAATGAAGTAGCTTCCTTTCGGAAGTGCCGTCTCCTTCGTTAACACCAGATCCGTATCGATCTTCGCGACATTCACATCCGCGAAAGATTCGCGCGCCAGTACCGAGTGTGAGCGGTCGGAGATAGGATTATCATACGGGTCAGCCTGAGGGGTGGCGTATCCCTTGACGATCCATTGCTCAGCCCCGATGTGAACGATATCCGCGTGGAAAGCGACATCCCCGAGCGTCAGAGGTGAGAGACTCCTCTCAAGCAGACCTTTCACCATGGCACGAGGCATGTTGGCTGGCACAGTGTAAATATTGTTCGCCTCCCAGGCGGCTAGCGTCTGGTACAAGGGGGCCTGTACCCCGCTCGGCGGAAGCTGCACCGTCAGCAGGATGGGGAACCGGATCGGGTCTTGGATCCGTGACACCCCGCGTAGACAGTTTTCCTGCTCCCGAAGCAGTTCTATCCCTTTGTAGGTCGAGTGTTCGCTGGAGATGGCCGGGAAAAATACTCGTGTGATCATCGTACCGGAATCCGCAAGATTGACGCTCATGGAGCGGGAATAGTCGGGACGCCCAGGCACAGAATTCGGCCCGTAACGAAATATCGGCCACACGGTGGAATAACCGCACTGCTCGGCGCTGAACTCTGCGACCAGGTACTCCACTGAGAACATCTGGTGGGGCACCGGTTCGAATTGCTCTGGGTTGGTGATCAGAACCGCTTGGCGCCCAATTGGCAGTCGCGCCAAAGGCAGACTCTCTGCGTTGGCGTTGGCCAACTCGTGCAGAAGATGTCCCACATGCCCGGCTTGATACTGGCGAAGCACAAGCACCGGCAGCAGCAGGGTCATCAACGATCCAAGGGCAAACACTACGACGCGTTTTCCGGGGACTGGCCACCAACGCCTGGGATCCAGGAGCGCCAACCATGCTGTGGCCGAGCGTAGTGGACTTCCTTGATGTCCCCACTGCCCCAGAAACAGAAGACTGTGCTGGATCACAAAGCCAAGCGTCCACCAGGCAATGAATTCTAGATAGAAGTAATGTTTGCCAAGGAACTGAAGGACTGGGTAGCCTGCGAAATATACCAAGAAGCACAGACAAAATATCGCCTTCCGCAAGCTATATGCGCTGGTCATGAGGAGTGTTGCGACGCAGAGAAATAAGCCAGCCCCAGCCAGCACGCTCAGGACGGTGGCTCGCCAACTATATATAGCCACAGTGAAATGATTGGTTATGCCAAGCGGCGGCTCCATATAGGTAAAGGGGAAGTCTAAAACCTTCAATATCGCAGCATAGGTGCGGATCAGCGTATCTGCGGGGAAATTTCTGACGATTTTGAAGACATAGTCAAAACCGACGCGCGCACGGTCGTTCCCGGATTTCTCGTGATCGTAGTCGGACCGAGCCTTCGTCTGGGCATACGAGATGTCGTACATATACTCGTCGAGGAGCAGATGGCCCCAGTCGTAGATCGGCCTGGTGACACCCAATCGATCATCCATGGGGCTCATGAACCCGCCGACCACCGGTTGCATGCCGCGAGAGGCGGACTGAGTGAGTACCGGCGCGGCAATGAACAGAAAAGGAGCCGCAAAGAGGACTAAGGCTGCGGCTTTGATCTTGATGTTGGCGAGCACTGGACCCGGCAGAAAGAAAAATAGCATCACCGTGAACGGGAGGACGAAGAGCATCAGGTCCTCGCGAACCCAAACTCCCAGGCCGACGATGATCCCGCCGACGGTTGATAAACCGAGCAGCCTGTGGCGGTTCCAAGGCGAGGAAACCAGGAGACCCATGATGAGCACGACGGCCAGCACAAAGGGAGCCTTGCTGTAAGCCCGCCCAATCGAAGGCACAAGATTGAACAGATGAATCGGGGAACTCATGAGGGCCAAAGCGCCTAAGGTGGATAGAGCACGACCCATGCCAATCCGGAAGATCCCGTAGGCCAGGGCGACTACCGCGCCGAAGAGAACGCCATAGGGATAGACAGCATCGGTAAAGACCCGCACCGGGACGTATCTGTACTGATCAACGGTCGCTGAGTAAAACCCGCCCGCTCCGCTCTGCTTCACTGTATACACATACAGCGCTCCTACAATCAGACCCACGCAATACAGGACCAATGCACCACATAGGTCTGGCCATCCAGCCTGTAAGGACCGCCGCAGCAGGATGAGCGTTTCTTCAATGAACTCCTGCACTCTGGGCCCACTAGGGAGCGACAAGCTCCCCCCCAGCAGCACTCCCCCTCCTCCGACGACGACCATCAGCGCCTGCAGCGGCCCAAAGCCTGGCGCACTGATCCCAACCCAGTCAACGATAAAGGCCAGCGAGAGCAGGCAGGCGCCTCCAGTTACGCTGAGCAGCGCCATGTGATTGGCTCTCGCCGCTGCCCTGCTAACGTCCCAATTGAACAACGTCAAAAATTTCATGTTGAGATGCACAAGGGGTACGAATAAATAGTCTCAGCACTTGCGGACATGTCAGTCGCAGTGGATTTGTTTTCAGGCTGGCCGAAGACAGGTCGAGGAGAAGCGTCCTGAGCGATCGACGAGAGGCATGGTCTTGACGCTCATAAATCGAGAGTGCGCGGCCCTTCAACGGTCACTACAACGGTATCGCTTTAAGCTTTCCGACCTTCACTGATAATGACTCCGCCAAACTTTTTGAGAAAAGGCATGTGCTGGAAACACAGGTCTGTCCACTTCAGGACCGCATAGCCCAACCGGGCTCCAAGGCCATTGATCAGATGCGGCAAGATATACGTGCTGTATTGAATATCCACTCTCAGGTCGGCGGCTTCACACCATTTACTCAGGTCATTGCCGTTCAGCATATGATTGTCGCTGGCTTCTTCTTCGTAGAGTTTTTTGAGTTTCATCGCCCAGTCGAAGACAAACCGTGCTGGCGAATCGTTCGGATCATAGGAATACCACCACCCGCCTCGTTTCAAGACCCGCGACGCCTGTGTGATCGTGCGCTCAGGACTTGGAACGTGGTGCAGGGTGCTGCTGCAAATCACCGCATCAAAGACGTTGTCACGTAGCGGAAGCGCCGTTGCGTCGGCAAGAATAAAGTTTATCCGCCCATCAAGACCTTCTTTTCTGGCTTTATCCTGCGCGATCCGAAGCATTTCTTCGGAAATATCACAACTCACCACGACACACCCTGATTTTGCCAGCGGGATCGCTTGCCGCCCCGTTCCACCACCGATGTCCAGAACCATCTGCGCCGCCGGCAGGCGATGGATCCATCGTTCCATACAGAGTCTAAAGGAAACTTGATAGAACACCAGGTTGGTAATGTCTCGCTCATACACCTTGGCCTCTTCCGAAAAAAAGTTCATTTGGCTTTTTTGCGCGTCCAGAGGCGGCTGCTCCCCTGTACCGGCGTGTACCGCAAGACCATAGCGCGCCGCAAAACGACCGTGGCGATCACTATCTCTCAACGCCACTGGCAGCAAGTCCACTATGGCCCCATCAATCCTGTACCACTGTCTGCAATCCGGGGAGACAATGCGCCCATTGATCACGCCCCGATCGTCTTCTTCGAAGGCTTCGAGAACGAGATTATCGGAGCCGCAGTTGGGACAGCGCAAAGATGGCAGAAGGGAGGTTTTCAACGTTCAATCCTGCTGATCGGTACCGGTCAATACACGCTGGGGATTGGCGCCGACCTTCTGCGCATAGACTTCCATCAGGTCGCCGGTCTGAATCGGAATAGGCCAATCGCCCAGGCGCCGAGGCAGGTAGTGGGATAGTTTCCCGATGCAGGTCCTGAGCGAGCGATAATAAAAAGGGTACACGATCTTGACGGGTTCAAACCCCACCTCCCGGAGCAACTGCACAAGCGTCGGCAAGGAGAAATACCAGAGATGGGTCGGGGGATGAATCAAGCGCCAATGACGACCTTGCAATCGCGGCAAGATTGCGCCGATATCTCCCGTGCTGATCGCGATCAGGCCCTGCGGCGGCAGATCCGCCGCCAGTTTCTCCAACACGTGGCGAGGCGATGCGAGATGCTCGATCGTGTCCCACAAACACGCGATGTCCGGGACTGACGCCCGCCCATCGTGGAGAAGGTAGTCGGCGCAAATGCACCGGGCCCCCAGCCTCTGCGCCTGTCGCGCGGCGTGTTCCGAAATCTCGAAGCCTTCTACCTCCCAATACCGCCCTGCCAGTTCCAGAAAGAATCCGTACCCGGATCCGATTTCGACCAATCGCTTGGCGTTCCCTGCCAACCCGCGCAGGATTGCGATCCGCCGATGAAAGTTACAGGCTAAGGCTTGGCGCTCGCGCTGGTAGTCCACATACTCCGTCTCACCGGGCACATACGCCAGCCCTTGAAAATATACATCCGTATAGACCGCCGACGGCTGAAGCGAAAAGTAGTGGTCTGCCGCCCGCACCAACGAGCATTCGGCACATTGTACGAGCCGCTCGTCAAGATAAGCGTTCACCTCGAGAGCGCCGCAGACAATGCATTTCATTCTCTGGTGTCTTTCCGATCAAACCCGAGGCGACGGCGTACCACATATACCGGACGATGCTGCACTTCCTCAAAGACCCGCCCAAGATACTCCCCGACCAACCCGATTGATATGAGCTGGATCCCTCCAAGAAACAGCACCACCATAATGATGGAGAGCCAGCCGGGCGGCACCTGAGAAGAGCTCCCCCCATACCAGGCTGATACCACGACCACGAAGCTGAACAGAGCGTAGAACAACGCGAGCGACGCGGCCAGAAAGCCGACGACCAAAGTTGCGCGTAACGGCAGCACGGAGAACGAAAAGATGCCATCAAAGGCCAGCTGAAAGAGCTTTTTGTACGAATATTTGGGGATCCCTGCATATCGCGCGGCCGGCGTGTAGGGAATAGCAGCCTGCTTGAACCCCACCCAACTGACCAAGCCGCGCAACCACTTGCGTCGTTCAGGCATCCGGATAAGTTCATCGACAACGACCCGATCGAGCAGGCGGAAGTCGGATTGCCCAAAAGATATTTCCAGCCCCGTGGTCGCGCGGATGAGCGCATAAGCAATCTTCATAGCGAACCGCCGCAATGGTGAAAACGACTCTGCCGTCTGTTTGATGGTATAGACCACCTTGTTGCCTTCACGCCACAACTTAAGCATCTCGGGAATAAGTTCGGGCGGGTGCTGAAGATCCGCGTCCATCGATATCACCGCCTGCCCGCTTGCGTGCTCAAGGCCGGCTACCAACGCAGCCTGATGGCCGAAATTCCGCGAGAAGCTGACCACATGGATACGTTTGTCCTGCTCGACATACTTCTCCAGAATGGAGAATGACTGATCAAGACTGCCATCGTCTACAAAGACCACTTCAAAGGACTGCCCCAACGACTCCATCACCGCCATCAGCCGTTGAATGCAATGCTCGATAGACCCGCTCTCATTGTACACAGGAAGGACAACCGAGTAAGTGGGGCTGGCATTACTCTCTGACGATTTAAGATTCACTGAGACAACACCTTCGCTTTGTCAAAGGCAGCCGATTATTGGCGGCACGACAGACGAGGAGGCGTCAGCCTCCCTATTCAAACACGATGTAGGAATAGTCGCCCGTGTAACCGCTTTCCTTGAAGAACCACTCCCACTCCTGGGGGGTGTAGAACGAGCGGCAGGTCAACTGCCAGTAGAGAAGATTGGCCTTCTCGCGCTCGTTGCGATACGACTCGATAATGATGTGCTTCTTATCCTTGCCGACCCGCTCGACTTCCTGCAACGCGCGTTTGAGCTCGTAGTTGTAGAGATTGTGGAAGGTGGTGATGGACACGACGAAGTCAAACGATCTGTCCTCGAAGGGCAAGTTAACGGCGTTGCCCACTTTCAAAAACGGCTTGACTTCTTCCTTTGCGTTGTCGATCGCGTATTGTGAGATATCGATGCCGGCCACCTGCGCTCCCGGAATGACTTGGGTGAACTCATACAACAGAAACCCCTTGCCGCAGCCCACATCCAAGATCTTCGCTCCAGGTCGCAGGTCATAGTGCTTGGCCATAGCCTCCGCAACCGGGCGCCACCGCCCATCGTACTTGTAGCCACCGTAACCGTACTGACGCTCGCCATCCCAATAGTCTTTTCCGTACTTGATGGCCACCTCGGCGCATTCGGCCTTGTCGTGATTGACAACCCGTGCGACATAGTCGCGCTTCGTCGACTTGTGAAGCTTCATGATGAAATCAACGTACGCCATTTCTCCCCTTTCTTAGCTTCTTGAGTACAGTCTCAATCACCGCACGAGCCCGACCGCCGGATAGTCATGACGGACACCGTTCACGAGGCCCGTGACCACGGCCACCAGGTTCTCTGCCGTCAGAGCATACCGTCGCATGAGACTGGCCTGGGATCCATACTCATCGGGAAACACGTCGGGAATGCCGAGTCGCTTGAAACGCCGCGCCGGGTTGAAGTTGGCCTCCGCGATCACCTCCGCCACAGCACTCCCCAACCCTCCACTCAACGTATGTTCTTCCACCGTGACGATGGCCGGCGCAGTTGAAGCATGCTTAAGAATTGCTTCCGCGTCCAGCGGCTTGACGGTGTGCGCGTGCAACACGGTCGCTTCGATGCCCCCGGCGCTGAGGACCGCAGCCGCATCCAGCGCGATCTTCAAGGTGATGCCGGTCGTGACAATGAGCGCGTCGCCCCCTTCCCTCATGGTGATGGCTTTGCCGAGCGCCACCGGGTGCTCGTTCGTGGTCACGATCGGGTCGCCTCCCTTCGCCACCCGGATGTAGAGAGGCCCTTTATGCTCCACCGTGTGGGGCATCAGGCGGCGCATCTCGTCGGCGTCCGCGGGAGCGAGGATGGTCATGTTCGGGAGCGCGCGTAAAATCGCGATGTCCTCGATGGCCAAATGCGTGGGCCCCAAGGGGGCATACACCAACCCGCCGCCGTTGCCGATGAGCCGGACATTGGCATGATGCAGGCAGAGGTCCAGCGCAATTTGCTCGAAACAGCGACGCGTGAGGAAAGTCGCGATCGTGTTCACGTAGACGATCTTTCCTTCCAGGGCGAGGCCGGCAGCCATGCCGATGAGATTGGCCTCGCTGACCCCCTCCATGAAAAACCGCTTCGGCATCTCCTGCTTGAATTGCTTCAAAGTGCCGATGCCGAGGTCCGAGCCGATGAAGAAGATCCGGTTGTCCTTCTTGGCGAGCTCGTACACCATATTGAGGCAGGTCTGGCGCATCAGTCAGCCTCCAGCGCGGTTAGAAGCTCCTGGATCTCTTCATCGGTCACCTTGCTTTTGTGGTGCCATTCCAGATTGTTTTCCACATATTTAATGCCCTTGCCTTTTACCGTATGGCAGATGATCGCGCTCGGTTTATCGGACTGAAAGGGGACACGGGACAGCACCTTGCGCAATCCCTCCACGCTGTGGCCGTCAACCTCCGTGACGGCGAACCCAAAGGCGGCCCACTTGTCCGCAAACGGTTCGAGGTTCAGCACCTCGAACGTGGTTCCGTACGACTGGCATTTGTTGTAGTCCACCAGCACGGTCAGATTGCTCAGTTTATGTTTGCTTGCGCACAGCGCCGCTTCCCAAACGGAGCCTTCATTCGATTCGCCATCGCTGACGACCACGAAGACACGATGACCTGCTCCCTCGTATCGCGCGTTCAACGCATACCCTATTCCGATCGAGAGGCCATGGCCCAAGCTCCCCGTTGACGCTTCCACCCCGGGCACCTTTCCGCGCTCCGGATGGCCGCCGAGGATACCATCGCTTTGACAGAACTTCCAGAGTTCCGACGTCGGGAAAAAGCCTTTGTCGGCCAGGATGGCGTATAGAGCGAGACAGCCGTGTCCTTTGCTGAGAATGCAGCGATCCCGCCCCGGCCACGTCGGGTTCGCAGGATCATAGCGCAGGACGTCGTCGTAAAGCACTCTGAGGATTTCAACAAGGGAAAAGGCGGAGCCCAGATGCCCTCGGCGACCGGCCTCCATAATCCGCACGATCGTCTTCCGCAGATCTCTCGATCGGCGATCAAGGGGCGTCGCGAGTCCGCGCTGCAACTCAGTGGCTACGGTAGGGGAACCGCTCATACTCTCGTTTCAGCCTGTCAAGCATCGCTCTGGCTTTGGCTAACTGTTGACTCTGCAGATCGTTCCGGTCGAGTTTGTGTCCGTTCGCAAATCCACGGCGCTCCAGATGTTCCGGCAGGAATTCATTCAGCAAGATCAGGCACCATTTCAGCCCGAATAACGGGTAAAGGCACTCGACTCTCTGGTGGAAGGTCGCGTGATGGACCGTCAGAACGCCCGCCATAAACTGCCGCTTCAGACTCACAGACATGTCCATGGCCGGATGCAGCAAAAAGTCGGCAATCATTTTGGCTGGATCGTCCCAACCGAAATACTCAAAGTCCAGAAAGACGATGTCGGCCCGGTCCCGCCGCAAGGCGTTGTGAAAACCGAAATCCGACGGACTGAGGGTCCGTGCCGCCAGCGGGATCTCGTCCTCCCACGAAAGATCGTACGTCCGGAACCGGCCTTGGGCCCACCGGACGATCTCGTCTCTCAACGGGACGAATTCCCGGTCGAGAAACGCGCACAACAGGGCATGCGATGCCGCGGCCCCATGGAGCCTGAGCAGTCTCTGCCCGACATTCTCCGAGACCGCACGCCCCGAGAAACACGCTTCCGATGCGGGCGGAAGTTGAAGGCTCTCACGCTCGCCCGACAGGCGCTTCAAATCATTCAGAAAACGGACCGCCGCCGCGACGTCGTCGGCCGTCTCCTCCGGCGATGCGATCCGCGTGCCTTCGATGTATTCGTAGACGGCACAGCCGTAGTCTCGGTCAACGGCGATGGGGCGAGGCACGCACCGGAACCCATGCTCCCAGAGAAAGCTCAGGCTCGCGTATTCGATCCCGAGCCGATCACGGTCGTCTGCGCCATGACGGAAATAGACCTTCACCGCATACTGTCCAGATGCCGCGTCTGCCAACCGGTATACTCGGCTGTTGCGCCCGCCGCCGATGGCCGCCAGGGATACTACCTCATGCCCCAAGGAGCGGCGGAGAACGTCTTTCAGCTCTGTCGCACGGACCTCAGTGTCGAGCATCAAAAAAATAGTCGCCGATCTCATACCAGGTCCTGAACACCCTCATCCCAGAAGGCGCTGGATGCTGCGCATGCGGGTCATACAAAATCTTTTCGACTTCCGCCGGGAACGAAGCCTCCAAGAACGTCTCTTCCAAATCGTCGATAAAATGCGTGCACCCCAAGCGTGTCAGGCGCTCGATCTTGTCACGCCTCGTGGTTTCAAAATAGACGTCCTTCAGGGACGCCCCAAGCCCGTCAGCTTCGAAGAAGCGATGGCGCTTCATCCAGTTGACGGCGGCGGTTCGCAGATTCGTGCGCGTCTCGTCAAAATTGGCGTATTCGGTTTTATGGCTGACGATGAAAAGACGGACTTGCCGTTGCCTGCACAGGGCGAAGAACGTCTTCACCCCAGCCATCAGGCGCGCCTCTGCTATTCCGGCCCCATAGGCGATCGCCTGCAATTGCTGCCATTTAATATCCCCTTCCGGCAACTCGCGGATCGAGTCCCGGATGCGCTTCTTGCTGCTGGCGACCTCCGGCCGGATCCACCCGCGCTCCACTGCCAGGCGGTGCATCAGCGAGTCATAGCTCACCAGGGTATTGTCGAAATCCACGCCGATGCGCGCGGCAAGCCCCTGGTGACCTCCGCTCATGCCATACCGCCGAACGTTCCTGAGATCGCCGTGCGAGCACTGCTGGATCGGTAGAGCACGTCCAACAGCAGCATCGCGTCCGCTACCAACGCCAGATCCCGTGTCCTCCCCTCCTCGATGTGCCCAAGAAAATCGTCGACCATGGCCTCATACCCGTCTCGTTTGGAACCCGCGTAGTCCAGGTTCGAGAGACGGCCGGCCGTGCCATGCACCTCCAGCACAACGCAGGATTTCGTTTCCATTTTCATATCCCATCCCACCCGGAGATGGATAAGGATCTGTTCATCGACCACAACCATGGCGGCTGAGGTGTCCTCAACCGAGCTTGAGGCCGGGGAGTGGCACAGGCTATGGCAGTAAGCCGTAAACCTGCGGCGGTTTGGAATCAAGCTGAGGGCAAGGTGGATGAGATGACTGCCCAGGTCCATGAGCACGCCGCCGCCGGACCGCTTGGCGTCGTAAAGCCAGGCTTTGTCTTCATACCGTTTCGTGCGATACCATTCAAAATCCATGAGACGGACCATCCCGAGCTCCCCTGACAGCACCTCCGCGCGCAGCCACTGGTTTTCTTCTCTGAACTGGTTGTTGAAGGCGGGGTAGAAGGTTTTCGGATAGCCGGCGGCCTTCTGCAGAAGGGCCCGCGCATCGGCATAGGTGGCGCAGAGAGGCTTCTCAACCAACACATTCTTCTGGCGGCTCATCGCGGTTTCCGCCATTTCGCGGTGCAGATGTGTGGGTGTGCACACGAAGACGGTGTCGATCTCGGGATGCTCCAGTAACTCTCCGTACTCGTTGCAGACCGTCGGAATGCCTTCGCGCGCGGCCAGTTCCCGCGCCGTACGCCCGCTCTCGCTGCAGATCGCCACTACCCGACAATCCGCGCGCCGGGTGACGGCCGGAAGGTAGGCCTTGCGGACGACATCGCCTGCGCCGATGAACCCGATTCGATGCACCATCCCTGGCTCACGTGAGATGCAACGCCTGCATGGTCTTGATATTGTGGTAGCGTATGTCCGTCATGGATTGCGGAATCTTCCCCGCCTTGAATGCGGCCACCAGGTCCCGCACCGCATCTTCTATCGTGTGCTTCGGGGCGAATCCCAGTTCCCGTTTAATCTTCTCGGAGGAGATGTGATAGGAGCGGTTGTCGTCGGTCGGCGTGGTGACGACGTTCACGTCCTGCCCGACGATATTGCAGACGATGTCGGCGATCTCCCGCACCCGACGATTCTCATAGCCGGCGTTGAAAATTTTTCCATCGATGGCCTCCTCTGGCCATTCCAAGGCGTTGACGTAGAGATCCGCCACGTCTTCGATATGGATGTTGGGGCGCATCTGCTGTCCCCCAAAGACGGTGATCTTCCTGTTGGTCACCGCGTGATTGGTGAGGATATTAACCGTCAGGTCAAGCCGCAGCCGAGGCGAATACCCGCATACCGTCGCTGGCCGCAGGACCAGCGTGACAAAGCCGGGCGCGCGTTTTTTGAGCAGGATTTCTTCGCACAGCGCCTTGTACTTGGAATAGTCGGTCAGCGGCTTGAGCTCTAGCTCCTCGGTTACATTCTCCTCGTCTCGGACGCCATAGACGCTGGAGGACGAGGCATAAATGAACCGCCGCACCCCACAATCGCGCGAGATGTCCACCAACGGCAAGAATGCATCATAGTTGATGGACTTCCCTAATTCTGGGTCGAGCTCGAAACTCGGATCATTGGAGATGCAAGCGAGATGGATAACAGCATCGCTTCCAGGGATGATTTTCGCCAGTAGTTTTCGGTCACGGAGGTCCCCTTTGATCTGCTCCAAATTTGGATGGGCCTTGACCGAATCAAGCACGTTCTCGCCATAGAGATACAAGTCAAGAACTTTTACCAGATAGCCCGCTCCGAGAAGCTTGGGCACCAACGCCGCACCGACGTAGCCAGCGCCACCAGTTACAAAAACTGTTGAGATGCTAGTCTTAGCCTTCACTTCAAGAGAGTAATAACGTGTTTGCTCAAGGCTACCCGTTCCAGCGGCATTCGGTTGCCCAACTCGGCAACCAGTTGCCCACCTGCCACGTTGCCCACGAAACCCACGATATCCCACGGCGCACCGAGTTGTGTCAATAAAGCCGTTATGGCCAGCACGGCGTCGCCCGCTCCTACCCGGTCCAGTACGCGCGTGGCAAAGGCGGGTACCTCGATAAAACCCTCCGACGGCGTGTAATGGAGACTGCCCGTTTTCCCGATCGTGATCGTAAACCTGGAGCAGTTGATTCGGCGGGCTATTTCGAGTTGCCCTTCTCGCATATGACCATCGCGCTGCCTCGTTTCGATCTCAACTTCATGGGCAGCGAGGCAGACATAATCGGCCCGGTTGTATTTTGAGATGGGGTTAAAGCCACGATTGCCAGCATTCGATTGCACATTGACCGCGAGGAATGGCGCCGTGTTGCACAGCAGATCAATCGCTTCCGGCGTCAACATTCCATGTCCGTAATCGGCCACCACGGTAAGATCCCTCCCCACGAGGGACTGTCTTAGCGCTGCGAGCAACGCCCGAGCATCTTCGCGCGCCGTCATGTCATCTTCCATCAGATAGACTTCAAGCAGTTTGTTGCCTGAATAACGGTCCACGATACGCCGCTTGTGGATGGTAGGCGAGCCTGACTTGGTCAATAGGATCGGCTCGACATTGGGTCGAAGTGCGCCACGGACAAAATCTTCTCGACGCTCGGTGTCACCTAACTGGGTCACCAATCTCACTTCACTGCAAAGCCCTGCCAGGTGGTTAGCGATAGCTAGACTGCCTCCCACATAGGTTTCAATCTTCTCCCTCAATACCGCCAAGACAGGGTCTTTTGTGGACTTGCCGATCGCAGTACAGAATACATATTCGTCAATGATGGCCTCTCCCACGACGATCGGACGCAATTTAGAAGCTTGCTCCAGCCAGCTGAGAACTTCATCTATTGAGTGGCGCCTGCGAAACTCTTCTAAATATCGATCCGCCTCGGCAGGAAATGGAGATAAATGTCGGTTCAATAGATTGGAAGAACTAAAGACGAGGTCGTCCGTGAATCGAATTTCGCAGCCGACCGAGCGAACGGCCTCAGCCTCCGTGCTGATTCCGCCGGTGATGTCCTTTTCTGCGACTTTGTAATCAGGCCCTTTTACGTAGATGTGAGGCTTCAAGAGTTTGATGGTTTCGACCGCCAACGGCCATTGATTAATCGCCACGTAATCCACACAATGAAGTGCTGCGATCGCTTCGGCTCGCAAATCCTGGGGAAAAGCGGGGCGATGGGGACCCTTATTGACATGCTCATCCCGTGTAATGGTAACCACGAGCACATCTCCCATTCGCCGAGCTTCCTCAAAGTGGCGGATATGTCCAATATGAAGCAAATCGAATACGCCGTGCGAGTGAACGATCCGTTTGCCTGCAGCTTTCAATTCGCGCAAGCAAACGGCCAGTTCATCCAGGGATTTGATTTTATTGTTGCGAGCCATTTAAAGTCGAGGCCCTTTCCTCACTAGACAACAGCCCTGGAAGTTATGCCTCTCATAAATAAGCAAACCAGTCCTTGGTGGCTTTGGAAATTGAGCCTGGATCCCATACCGGTGCTTCCCGCCAATACTCTATGTTATCCAGCATTATTTGGACTCCCTTTTCTAACGAGACTCGTGGCTGCCAGCCTAAATCCCGACCGATTTTGCGAATGTCCGCAAAGGTACAATCGGGTTCGCCTGGGCGTTTGGGGATATGCACGACATCGCCGTTTAACAACTCGACCAGCCGATTGACACTGTAGGTGCTGCCAGACCCGACATTCAGCACCTCGCCCGAGAGATCGGACTCGGCCGCGCGAACAAATGCGTCCACCACATCTGTGACAAACGTGAAATCCCTGGTCTGCGTGCCGTCTCCCACTACCGTGAACGGCTTCCCAGCCAATTTCTGCGCCAGAAACACGCCGAAGACGGCTCCGTAAGCGCCGGAGGTGCGGGACCGTGGCCCATAGACATTAAAGAGCCGCAATGCGACGCACGGCAGCTTGTAGACCTGATTCCAGTGTAATACGTATTGTTCAGCCACATTCTTGGTCAGAGCATAGGGATACATTGGCCTGATCGGCGCGCTCTCAGGCGTTGGGAATTCATCCGGGATCCCATAACACGAAGAGGACGCAGCATAGACGAACCTGCGCACACCCGCGGCATGGGCGGCATCGAGCACCGACACAGTGCCGTCCACATTCGCCCTGTGGTACTTCTGCGGCTCTTGAATGGACGGCACAATGTCAGCGAGAGCTGCCAGGTGGAACACCCACTCGACCCCGGCAAACAACGGCCGAATCGCCCGGTGGTCAATTACATCCACCTGGTGAATCTGGAGGTGAGGGTTCCCCTCTACATGTGCCAGGTTCTGCCGGTGGCCCGCCGAATAATCGTCGAGCACGACCACGTGATGGCCATCGTTCAGCAGACGCTCGACCAGGTGGCTTCCAATGAAACCGGCCCCGCCCGTGACGAGAGTCTTCCTAGCCCTGCTCATATCTGATCCGTTCAGGTTCCTGCGTTGTTGAAGGCTCGCGGACGCGAAGCGTAACGTCGCCGCTCGTCAGCGTGGCGACGCTCACGCGGGGATCGCATCAGGGACGAGCCCTTTCCATTGAAGCTCATCCCCCAAGCGACTAGAAAACCACTTCGCGAAGGCGATGGCCGACGTCATGCCCGGCGACACGACGTTCAGGATATGGATCGAGCGGGCGGTGGACTCGATCACCAGGTCGTCGAGCAGTTGCCCGTTTAACCGGATCAGTTGAGGGCGGATCCCCACCCGGCTGCCCAGAGCCAAGTCTTCCACCTTCAACCCCGTGACCAGCCGGCTCGCCTCCTGCCAGAAATGACGCTGACTACAGGAGTTGCGCAGTTCGTTCCACGCCACCTTCGTCAGCGCTCGATTGCGCAGGAGGGCGTTCCAGACCCCCTTGTGGCTCACCATTTCAGCCAAATCCAGGAGATGGACCTGGCCCCGCTTGTAGGCCTCGCGGCCGAACGCCGGGACGGCATTGGGCCCGATCAAGACAGACCCGTCAATCGTCCTAGTCAGATGCACGCCGAGAAACGGCACCAAGGGGTGCGGGACGGGGTACACCATCGAACGAATGAGCGGGGGACCGGACCGGCGCACGACGAAATATTCACCCCGGAACGGCGCGATGGTGAACTCACGTCCGACTCCCATCATGTGCGCCAACCGGTCGGCGTGAAGGCCGGCGCAATTGACGACGACCCTGGCCCGGTAGACATCCTGCTTGGTCGTAATGTCCGCCGCGTCCGGCGTCTCCGTGATCCGCGTCACTTCCTGTCCAAGCGCGAGCGTGGCGCCGAGCTTGACCGCATCGTCCGCCAGGGAGCGGGTCAGCGCCCGGGAATCCACAATGGCCCCCGTGGGGGAATACATCGCCGCGACGCCCTTGACGTTCGGTTCGCGCTCCCGCACCCGTTCGATCGGAAGAATCTCGATCCCCGGGACACCGTTCTTCTCGCCCTTGCGCTTCAACTCATCGAGTACCGGCGCCTGCGCCTCGTCCACCGCCACCACGTAGGTGCCGACCTGCTCACAGGGAATCCCCCGCTCCTTGCAGTATTGCCGGATGAGGCGGCTTCCTTCGACGCACAAGCGGGCCTTCAGCGTGCCCGGCTTGGGGTTGAACCCAGAATGGACCACACCGCTGTTGCGCCCGCTTGTGTGGTAGGCGACGGAACTCTCCTTTTCGAGCAGAAGAACTTTACTGAAGCGTCTTGCGATCTCCCGCGCAAGGGCACAGCCGATTATGCCGCCCCCAATGATCGCAATATTGTACGCGTCTGTCTTCACAGAGGTTTGGCGGTACCCCGCCCGCAACTGTCCCTGGCTCCCATGCTGCTCGTCGGCGGTCATGAAGCGGGGTATTCCGCACTCCCAATGATCAGGTCGCAGACGGCCAGCAGCCAGATCTGATGAGTCATCTCAATAATGTTATACGCCCGGCTGTCCACCCAGAAATTGAGATGCCCACGCATCTTCAATGGATTGTCATGAGCGAAACCGGTGAAGGTCACCAAGGTATGCCCCTTGCGGCAGGCGTAGTCAGCCGCTCGTATCATGTTGGGCGATTTACCGCTCGAGCTGATGAGAATGATCGGGTCTCCGTCATCCGCGTACAGTTCTACTGCCTTCTCCAGCCAGCGTTCATAGCCGTAGTCGTTTGCCAAACAGGTAATCAAGCCAGCCTCATTAAAGTTCACACAACGAATGCGTGCATTCTTGGTAAGATCTACAGCGCAGTGGCCAGCGATGGCGGCACTTCCACCGTTGCCCGCAATGATGATCTTCCTGCCCTTCGCCTGGGTTGCTTTCATTAGATCTTGGAGTTCGATAAGAAGTGCATGGACGTTCCCTGCGAAGAGCGACTTGCGATATCGATCGAAATACTCGGCTAGGAATTGCTGGTCGTCCAAGGCGTCATCTCCTTTTCCGCAGCGCACCAGACAAACGAACCAACCAATCCTAGATTGGCATGACAGCGTCGGCGTCGATCACAACGGCGGCGGCCTGCTGGATCAGATGGACCGAAATGACCAAGCGGTGGCGCTTGCCCTTCCGCAACAGGATGCCCCGTATCCCCTCCAATCGCGCGAAGCAATAGCCCGGGAACAGGGGCGCCTCGATTTCCTTCTTCCGATCCTTCCATTGGCTGAGGCGAGTATTGGTAGACCTGCTTTGTTAGCTGCCTGGCCTCTTGCCAGCAGTCGAGGTCTTCGAAGCGCGTCACCTTCATTTGGTTTGTATGGTTTGTCTAGTTTCTCTGGTTGAAGGAATACGCCAAACGAACGAGACAAACCAAATAAACCAGATCAACCTGCCGTTGACATAGCTTCGCCCTCTCACTTACAGAGTCAGAAACCCCTCCCCTCCTCTGGCAAGGATTCGATTCGAGGTGGGAGAGATAATCAATGCCTGATCTCTGCTTGAGGGATCAACGCGATATTGCTCGGTAATATGGCAGAGGCTTACCGACGAGTCAAGGGGAAATCATTAGTTTTACAAGGGATTGCATCATTGTAAATATGGTTCGTTTGGTTTGTCTGGCTGTAATGTTTGCTGTCACAATCCTTTGTCGATGAGGTCGTGCAGATGGATCATGCCGCGGACGATCGAATTGGCATCCACCACGGGCAGGACCGCGAGCGGCTTCTCCCGCTCTTCCATGATCTTGAGCGCCTGGAAGGCCTTCTCGTCCACGTTGACGCGCACCGGGTTGAAATTCATGATGTCCTTGATGCTCATCGTGAAGATGTTCTTGCCCTCGCCGACCACGCGCCGGATGTCGTAGTCGGTCACCAGGCCGGCCAGCTTCCCGGCATCGTCCACAACCGACACCGCGCCGAGGTGTTTCGCGGTGAGCTCGGAGAACAGCTCCTGCATGGTGGCCTTGAGATTGACCACCGGGTTGCGCGCGCCGGTCCGCATGAGATCGCGCACGGTCAGGAGCAGGCGCTTGCCGAGCTGGCCGCCGGGATGGTACAGGGCGAACTCCTCGGGCTGGAAATTGCGAAGCTTCATCAGAGCCATCGCCAACGCATCGCCGACGACCAGCGCCGCCGTGGTGCTGCAGGTCGGGGCCATGTTCAGCGGGCAGGCCTCTTCCTCGACCGGCGTCAGCAGCATGAGATCGGAATGCCGGGCCAGCGTGGACTCGGCCACAGCCGTGATCGAGATGAGCCGCACGCCGATCTGCCGGATGGAGGGAAGCAGCGCGATCAGTTCGTCGCTCTCGCCTGACTTCGTAATCGCGAGAAGAACGTCGTCCTTGTGCGCAATGCCGATGTCGCCGTGCGCGGCCTCCGAGGGGTGCAGGAACATGGCGGGCGTGCCGGTGGAGACCAGGGTCGAGGCGATCTTCTGCGCGACGATCCCGGACTTGCCGATGCCGGTCACAATCACCTTGCCGGGGCAGGCGTAGAGCAGGAGCACGGCCTTCTCGTAGGCCGGCCCGACGGCCGCGCGCAGCTTGGCCAGCGTGCGGCCCTCCAGCTCTATCACGCGATTGATTTCAGCGAGAATATCCATAGCGCGATTTTATCAGAAATTGCTGTTAGGAGATACTGTGGCGGGTCCTGAACGGGTCACCAGCTCAGACCCTTT